>Ga0105048_10003163_pt1 | contig 26942 bp, 23 predicted proteins | sample MAT05_FD_78382 | JGI IMG/M metagenome (GOLD analysis project Ga0105048, IMG submission 78382) | Freshwater microbial communities from Lake Fryxell liftoff mats and glacier meltwater in Antarctica - MAT-05 | ecosystem: Environmental > Aquatic > Freshwater > Ice > Liftoff microbial mat | place...
CTCGGTGGTCGCCGCGTCATTCAGGAAAGAGTAGGTGACGCAGGGGGTCGGCCAGAAGAGCGGCGTGCCGCAATCGTTCGTCTGCGCCGGGACGCATTGCTGGCCGGTGCCGACCTTCCCGCACGTCGCCGTGCGGCAGTACGCGAGCGCCGGGCGCGCCGGGAGCAGCGCCGCGAGGCCAACGCCGAGCGAGAGGGCCACAGCGAGGCCGAGCCCACCCTTCTTGCGCTCACTTCGCATGGGTCGCTTTCTGCGCGGCCAGCACAAGGCTCACCGCCTGGTCGAGCGTGAGGCCCACGAGGTGCTCGCGCGCAGAGATCGTCGGCCCGCGGCGAGGGAGGAGCGCGCCCGCGTCGGGGCTGCCGCGGAGACGGGGTGAGGTGGCGTCCGAGGTGGGCTTGAGGGTCATGTCGGGTTCGATGATCGGGTAGTGCCCCTGCGCTCTGGCTGTCACCACGAGGCCGACGTTCGTCCTCGTGAGGAAGAGCAGCGACCGCGCGCCCTTGGCGAGCTGCGCTTCGCCCGAGACCGCTTGGCCGACCTTTTCGACGACGCCGCCCAGGGTGCGGACCCAGAGCTCCTTCTCGGCGGGGCCAGCGACCGAGCGGTCCACGCCGAGGCGCGTGTAGGTCACGATCCTTCGGCCCGACGGCGTCGCTTCCCACGCGCTGCGCTGCTCGCTCGCCGTGGCAACCACGACATAGGTTGAAACGGCGACGAGATCCTCGAGCGAAATCAGCACGGCGACAGAGGCTTCGGCCGAGGGGGGCCCCTCGAAAAGCGCCCTGGGCGAGAGTCCGATGGCTCCGACAGCGAAGGGGGCGGACACCAGAAGCGCCAGGGAAAGCGCGCGGTATTTCATGGCGCGACACTACCACACTCGGGCCGATGCGCTGTAGCATCGCTCGATGCTGGACCCCCCGGCGCGCCGGGACTAGCAAGGCCTCCGAGGATCCATGAGCCAAGATCTCCTGACGCTCGGTCGCTATACCTTTCAATCGCGCCTCTTCGTGGGCACCGGTAAATACAAGGATGTCGACGAGACGCGCCGCGCCCTCGAGGCCTCGGGCGCCGAGGTGGTCACCGTCGCTCTCCGCCGCGTCAACCTGAAGGACCGGGGCGAAGGCTCGATGATGGCCCTGCTGTCCTCGGGGAAATACACGATCCTGCCCAACACCGCCGGCTGCTACACCGCCGACGAAGCGGTGCGGACCTGCCGGCTCGCCCGCGAGCTCGGCGTCGGCGACCTCGTCAAGCTGGAGGTCATCGGCGACCAGCAGACGCTCTTCCCGGACAACGAGGCCACGCTGGAGGCCGCCCGTCTGCTGGTGAAAGAGGGCTTCACGGTGCTGCCGTATTGCATCGACGATCCCATCGTCTGCCGGAAGCTCGCCGACATCGGTTGCGCCGCGGTGATGCCCCTGGCAGCGCCGATCGGCTCCGGCCTGGGAATCCGGAATCCCTACAACCTGATGATCATCCGCGAGCAGATCAAAGTGCCTGTGATCGTGGACGCCGGAGTCGGAACAGCGAGCGAAGCGGCCTATGCCATGGAGCTCGGGTGTGATGGCGTGTTGATGAACACGGCCATCGCCGGAGCGCGGGATCCGATCCTGATGGCCGAGGCGATGCGTGACGGGGTGAACGCCGGGCGCAAGGCGTTTCTGGCGGGGCGGATCCCGAGGAAGCTTTATGCGACGGCGTCCTCGCCGGAGAACGGGCTGCTGGGGCGATAAGAGGAGTCCTCGGCGCTATGGTCCGAAGTAAGCGCCGTCTTCTCAGGCCTCGGTAAGCGCCAGCCGGATCACCGCCGGCGCCGCCCGTTCCCCGGCCAGATACCCCCGCGCCTCCGCCTCGAACTCGCGAACATCCATCCCCAACCAGGGCGAAGGCGCCACCGCGAGCCGCGCCAGCCCCCGCGCCCCGAGCTTCTGCGCGGCGCTCTCCGCCTCCATGAACCGCTTGAGGTTACTGGCCGCGATCTGGATCAGCCCCTGGAGCATTTGCCCGAGCGGGCCTTCCTTGTCTGTGCCTTGCCAGAGCGCTTCAAAGGCCTCATGGGCCTCCCACCAGTAGGCGAAGTTGTGGAGATCCACGCCGTACAGGTAGATTGAAGACGTCGCCCACTCTGCCGGATCCAGCGCCGTTGTGCGAGGCTCCGGCTTTCCATACGAGTGCCCGCCCGGATCGCGCCGCGGGTGAGGTGAGCGCCCAGGGACGTAGCGATAGGCAGGAAACGCGATCCGCGTGTAGCGCGCACAGGCCGGATCGGGCGGGGTAGGCTCGCTCTCGGTCATCGCGACAGGCCTTCAGCCAAAGGGCCACCAGGTGCGCTTGGGCTTCACAGGGGAGGGGGCGGGCGCGGCCTTCGACTCGGGCCTCGCCGCGGCCGGCGGATCGAGGCGACGCAGGGAGGTCACGACCTGTTCGGCGTCGGCGAGCAAGGCCTCTTTCGGGATCCACGGGCCGCCGCTCGCGGCGACGCGGAACACGGCTCCATCGGTGTCGGCCATCCAGCGCGCGGCCGCCTGGATCGGGCGACCTCCGGTCACGAACTGGATCTGGCTCTTCACGTGGGCGCGCCCGCCCTCGGAGGGCAGCTTCGAGACCCTGGCCTCGATGCCTGTCGCGCCTTCACCGGCCCACTCTTCAGCGTTCTTGCGGGCGAGGCGGATCAGCTGCTTTTCGCGATCGGCGCCGACGATCAACGTGTCTTCGAGGCGCCAGACGTCGAGCGTCCGCGGCGTGGTCGCGGCGAGGCCCATGCGGGTGAGCATTGCCAGCGTCGGGGAGAGCGGGAGCGCTCCCGGCGGGAGCAGAAGATAGCGCGACGGCGGAGTGACCGCGCAGCCCGCGGCCGCGAGCTCCACTTCGCCTTCGAGCGGCAAGACCAGAGGGGAGGGGATCGTCAGGCCACCTCCTTCGGCGTCGAGGAGCCACGTGAGCGCGGCGCGGACCAGCGAGAGCGGGTGATCGGGGAAGAGCAGATCGTAGTCGGGATCGTCGTAGCCGGCCTGACCGAGCTCGGCGGCGACGGCCGCCGCGTCCGCGCTCTTTCGGCTCGCGAGCGCGGCGTTCAAGCGCATGGTCTCGCGGTAGCCGGTGCTGCGCGTCAGGCTCGACGCGGCGATCGAGAGCGCGCCGTCGGCGACGGGGACGAGGACGCGGCCGAGCACCATCTCGTGCAGCGGCTGGTAGCTCATGCGGTGGATCACCCGGAGCGCGGGCGCGTCGTCGAGGCGGAGCGTGTCGATCGAGATCAGCGGCGACCAGGCGGGATCCGTGGTCCGCGCGGGCGGCCTCGGCGCCGCTCCTTCCTCGGCGCCGAGCTGCTCCCATGTGGCCTCGAAGGCCGCGCGCGCCTCGCCCTCGACGTCGTCGCGCAGCAACGCGAACGTCGCCTCGCGGAGATCGAGGCGGTAGGGGACGAAGGCGATTTCCCAGGCGACGCGGCGCTCTGGATCGCGGAGGAGGGCGGCCTGCGGCAGCTCTTCGAGCCGCTCCAGCGAGCCAGGGAAATGAACGCGCGCGCCGAGCTCGCCGGCTTCGAGTTGATCGAGAAATCCCACGGCTGGACGCTATCACCTCGGCCGCGGGGAAGGGATCACGGCGCGAGGACGTCGGGGTCGTCGCCGTAGAGCGCCTCGACCAGGGCCGCGCGTCGGAATGCACCGACGTCGCCATCGGCGAGGTCTCGGTCAAGCCCCACGACGAGAGCATGAGCACGCGCTCGCCGCGGGCCTTGAGAGCGCACGCTTCGAGGCGCTCCCAGAGCGGGTTGGGGAGCGAGGCCGCGGCGTAGAAGATCAGATCGAGATCGCGGAAGAAGGCGTGGAGCAGCGCCTCGTCGCGCTCCAGGTACGGCAGGAGCATGTCGAAGCCGCGCGGCACGTTGAAGTACAGCGTCGGCGAGACCTCGCGCAGCGTCGCCACCGTGCGATCGATGAGGCCGGGGGCGGGCTTGCCGTCGTCGATCACCAGCGTGCCGCCGTGGAACAGGACGAGGTTGAAGTTGTGGTTGGCGCCGAAGGTGTGGCTCCAGGGCAGCCAATCGACGACGACCGGCGGCCGCGCCCGCAGGAAGGGCCAGAGCGTGACGATCGCCTCCTGGTTCGAGCAGAGCATCCGCTGGGTGGTGATCACGCCCTTGGGCGCCCCGGTGGAGCCCGACGTGAAGAGGATCTTGGCGACGCTGTCCGGGCCGAGCGAGGCGAACACCGCCTCCATCTCCGGCCGCGGCGTCGTCGCCAGGAGATCGCCTACGCGAGCCGATCCTTCGAAGCTCCCGCGGCTGGTCACGACCTCGGCAGAGGCGAGATCGAGGGCGCGGCCATAGCGATCGCCGTCGGCCGCGTAGACCAGGCCCGGCGCGAGGATCGCGTGGATGGCGCCGAGCTTGGCGAAGTCGTTGGACATCAAACTATAAGCGGCCGATCCGCCGAGAGCCCGCGATCGAGCAGCGCCTGGGCGAGCGCGTCGACGCGGAGGCGCGCCTCGGCGTAGGTCACGCGCGTGAGGTTGCCGTCCGGGGCGCGCTCGGCGAGGAAGGCGCGATCCCCGGCGATCGCGGCCCAGTGGCGGAGGCGCTCGTTGACGTGACGAGGCGGCTCGCCGAGCGCGTGCGACGATCGCAGCACGAGCTCGCCCCCGGTGCGACGCTCGACGAGGACCTGGGCGGGCGCGAGGGAAAGGGGTGATCGCGACATCGTGGTGCTCTCTCGATCAGGGCTTGGACGCGGCGTCGAGGCTCGCGGTGCGCAGCTCGATAAGGCCGGTGATCCGGCCGCCTTCGGCGCGGAGCACGCCGGCGTAGAGCCCGTCCTCGCCGGCCTCCGCGTGGTACATCCGCGCCGCCGCCGCGAAGGCCGCGACGAGCTGCCATTTCTGATCGGCGTCGGTGACGAGGAGCGATCCCGGCGCGGGCATCGCCACCGCGAGCGCCTTCGCCGAGAGCAGCTCGGCCGCGTCGTCGAGCGCGCTCGGGAGCAGCGCGTCCTCGGCGCCGGCCTCGTCGCCGGCTCGCACGGCGATGCGCAGCTCGCCGCCGCCCTTGACCGGGATCGTCTGCTCGATCCAGCCCGCGTCGCGATCCTCGAGGTCCTCCACCGCGACGTCGAAGGCCTCGTCCGGCTCGATCCCGAGCGCGTCGAGGCGCTCTTCGCCGATCGGCTCTTCGTCTTCGAGCAAGAGGGCGACGGGGACATCGTCGGGCGCGCCCGGGAAGAGCGGGCGATGGAGCAGCGCCTCGTCGCGAGCGATCGCCGCGGAGCCGAGGACCAGCGAGAAATCAGGATCGGAGGCCATGACGCCGAGGCTAATCGAGACGAGCCCCTGACGTCACCCAGGCGCGATCGGGGGCGATCGTGATAACGTCGCCGCGTTCATGGAGCTCCCCATGAAGCCTCTCACCACCTTCTTCATGGTGATTCAATGAGTCAGCAGCCGCCGTACGGTCCGCCCGGTGATCAAGGTTATGGCCCGCCGCCCGCGCAGGGTGGCTATGGCGCACCCGCGCAGAGCTACGCCCAACCGCAAGGCCAAGGCTATGCGCAGGTGTACGCGACCGCGCCTGCGGTGGCCTCGATCTACGGCGACACCGCCAGCGAGCACCTCCGGATGAAGCGCGGCCGCTACAGCGCGTGGATCTACGTCGGCTTCGCCTTCTGCTTCCAGATTGGCCTCCTCGGCTTCCTCCCGGGGATCGTGGTCGGCGTCGTCGCCGACGCGGTCGGGATCGTCAACGGGGTCTCGGCGATCATCGCCCTGGTCGTGGGGCTGATCATCGGGGTCGGCGGAGCCTACCTGACCTTCCGCGATCGCTGGCGCGTCAACGAGGCCTTCTCGAGCCGCTTCTGCGCCGGGCTCATGAACCTCTCGCTGATGTACGTGCCGATCATCGCCCTCGTGTACGCCAACGTGCGGGGCATCCAGAAGCTCTTCGGTAAGTAGCTCGTCCGAGCGGCGCTGCGGGAGGACGTCAGCGCCCTCCGCGGCGCGCGGCGGCCGCGCTACGATGCCGCCATGTTCAGCACCCGCGCCCGAGACGGCGTCATCCCCACGCTCGAGCTCGTCGACGAAGACGCAGGCTCCCTCGCCGTGCTCGCCCCTTCGCGCGGCGGCATCCTCGCGCGCCTCCGCGTCAGCGGGCGCGAGGTGCTCTATCTCGATCAGGCCACCTTCGAGGATCGATCCGCCAACGTGCGCGGCGGCTGCCCGGTGCTCTTCCCCTCGCCGGGCAAGCTCACCAACGACACCTTCACGGCGCACGGCGTGAACGGCGCGATGAAGCAGCACGGCTTCGCCCGGGCCTTGCCGTGGGAGGTCGTGAGCACGAGCGCCCAGGGCGCCGCCTCGGCGACGCTCCGGCTGACTTCGAACGAGCTCACGCGCGCCCAGTATCCCTGGGATTTCACGGCCGAGTACACCTACTCGCTCCGCGACCGGACCCTCGGGGTCGAGATGCTCTTCACCAACCACGCCGCGATCCCGATGCCGTTCGGTGCGGGCTTCCACCCGTACTTCGCCGTGCCCGACGCCGACAAGCCCAGGGTGCAGATCCCCACCGCCGCGACGCGCGCCTTCGACAACACGACCAAGCGCGAGATCGCCTTCAGCGGCTTCGATTTCACGCAGCCGGAGGTCGATCTCCACCTCGTGGATCACGGCGGCTCCGAGGCCTCGATCCGCGGGCCCGGCGGCCTGTCGGTCACTCTGCGCGGCTCCCCCGAGCTCACCCGCTGGGTGGTCTGGTCTCTCCGCGGCCGCGACTTCATCTGCCTCGAACCGTGGAGTTGCCCGGCCGACGCCCTCAACACCGGCGCGGGCCTGATCGTGCTCGCGCCCGGGGAGACCCGGGCGCTCCGCCTGGAGATCGTCTGCGGCTGAGAGTGCCTCTCTAGAGCACCGAACAGGTTGAATTGCCCAGATTTCAACGCAAAGGCGCGGAGACGCAAAGGCGCAAAAATCGGATTTCTTTTTTTTCGTCCCTGCGTCTCCGGGCCTTTGCGTTAAAATCCGGCTCTTTTCGGTCCATTTCAACCCGTTCGGTGCTCTAGCGCTTGCCCACCGCGGCTCGCCCGGCCCACGACCAGCTCGGTAAATCCAGGCCCTTCACGGCCAGATAGCCAGTCTGATACCCGCGCACCACGCCCTTGTCGTCCACGAGCACGAACGTCGGCGTCCCGCTCACGCCGTGGGTCGCGAACGACGTGCGGAGCTCGTCCACCGCGATCGCCTTGGGGAAGGCGATCGGGTGCGTCTTGAAGAACGCGTCGAGCTGCTCGGAAGGCTCATCGGTGATCGCCACGACGGGGATCTTCTTCTCTTTCTCGAACGCCAGCACCTCGGGCAAGGCGGCTTTGCACGGCCCACACCACGTCGCCCAGAAGTAGAGCAGGTGCGCTGAGCCCTTGGCCAGGTTGGCCTTGACCGCGCCGCGGTAGGGCAGGACGTCGACCTCGGGCGCGGCGGCGCCGATCGCCGCGGGGCCGGGCAGCTCGGGCCATTTCATCGGGAAAGGCTTGGGAACGAGGGTGAGCGTGACCTTGCCCTCGGCGCGGATCACGTCGAGCAGCGCGGGATTTCCGATGGTCGAGAGCATGGTGAAGGCGCGGAGCTGGTTCCTGGCGGTGAACGGCTGCCCCGGCGGCCCGAGCACGATGTCGCCGATCGAGAAGCCGGCGGTCTTCGCGGGTGAGTCGGGGAACACCGCCGTCACCAGCGAGGCCCCGTCGTTGAGGTTCTTCTTCTGCCGCTGCTCCGGCGTCAGGCCTTGAAAGCTCACCCCCATCCAGCCGGGGAGGATGCGGTGCGCGAGCTCGAGATCTTTGTCGAGCGTGGGGTACGGCTCGGCCTCGACGACCCGCGGCGCCGCGATCGCCGGCGCCTTCGGCAGCGCGAGATCTTCGCAGGCGAGGAGCGAGGCGTAGGCGCGCTTTTGCGCGGGCGTGCCGTGCTGCGCGAGCCAGCTCTTGCCGGCGATGTCGAGGAGCACCGAGCGCATCCGCAGCAGCGCGCCGAGGCGCACTTCCATGCGGTACGACAGCTCTTCGGTCGACGCGCTCCGGCTGCGCAGCGTCTCGAGGCGCCCATTCACGGCCGCGTTGGCGCGGGTGAAGGGGCCGAGATCAGCGAGCAGCTCCCCGCGGACGCGGTTCTTCGCCGGCTGATCGAGGCCGCCGAGCCCCTCTTCACCGAGCCGCGGGAGCCACGCCGGCCGCGCGTCGACGAAGTGATCGAGGTTGTCGATCTCGGCGTCGGAGAGCGCCGTATCCCAGGCCTTCTGGAACGTGTCGAGCTGGTTGCCGAGCTCGGGCAGCTTCGTCGCTTGCTCGGCGATCTCCGTCAGCGATCGCGGCCCGTAGCTGCCGAAGGCGTGGGCGATGCGATCGAGCAGGCGGATCTCCGGCTCCCACGCCGCCGGATCGCGCAGCGCCGCCTTCAGCCGCGTGTCGGCGAAGATCCGCGACCGCACGCCGGCGGCGGCGGCGGCCCTCTCGATCAGATCTTCGAGGTAGAGATCCGAGGTGCGCAGCGGGACATCAGGGCTGCGATCGGTGGTGAGCACCCGGCCGTGCGCCTCGGTGAGCCTGCCGCTCTCGGCGAGCGCCTGGGTGAAATGGAACGAGTGCCCCACCGCGTCTTTGCCGCGGTTCTCGGCGAAGCAGCCGTAGGCGGGGCGCTCCGCTGTCGAGGAGAAATACCCGCAGACGTTGCCCGCGGGCTCGCCGTCGCGCTCGGCGCTCCAGGCGAGGCGACCGAAGCCGCCCGAGAAGCATTGCGACATCAGCGTGACGACGCGGACGCCGGGATCGAGCATGGCGAGCTGCGCCTTGAGCTCGCGCACCGAGAGGCTCTCGGTCTTCCCCCAGAGCGTGATCCGGTTGTCGAGAGGATCGTCGCTCTGCCGCGTGCCGTGATCGGTGACGTAGAGCAGGAGCACGTCGCCCGCGCGGAGGCGGTTCCCCTCGGCGTCGAACCACCGCCCCAGGCTGGTCTTCGTGGCCGGGGCGAGGGTGACGCCGCGGATCGCCGAGCTCACCAGCTCCACCGGCGTGTCGAGGTGCTGCCCCACGCGCGTGCTCTGGAGGAGCCAGAAGTCCGCTTCGGGCGGGACGTCGCGCTGCGCGAGATCCGGCGCGGGATCAGCGCCGTCGCTGCTCAGGACCGCGATCTGCTCCGGCCGAACTCCGCTCGCGAGGAGCAGCTCGCGCAGGCGCTCCAGGTGCACGAGGTGGGAGCCGTAGTTGATCGACGGCACCCCGCCGCCGCTGAGCATGAGCACGTGATAGCGCGCCGGATCCAGCGCGCCGGGCGCCGCAGGAACGGAGGTCGCCGTCTCGGGCGCGCGCGTCGCCGGAGCACCGCAGCCCAGGATCGCTCCGGCCAGCAACGCCGGGAGCACCCTTCGGGATCGATCGATCATCGGGCAACCATACCCCAGCCGCGCGCAAAGCGCCGCGGTGTGCTCCGGCGGACCGACTAACGCTCTCGGCATAACATTGTTGCAAGCTCGGAGGCAGCGAGTCGTCCGCCTCGAGTACCTCATTGTGCTGATATTGAATTAAGAGCGCAGATGTCGCCACATTTGCGCATATGGAGGCGCAGGTGCGATGAGGTCAATTCGCCGGGAAACCAGGGGTCCGCTCTCTCCCCGGGGACAGGATCGCTGGAGCGCAAGAGCGCTGGAGCACATGATTTCTGATAATTAGTCACTGTGGCGCGCGTGACTTCAAATCGATTCTTTCTGGTTGATTTGATATTCCAGTTTGGCTCTCCATCGGTCAGAGTCTCACTCATGAACAACATCCGACATTCGGTCCTCCTGGCGATGTCCTTTGCTCTCGTCCTCCCGGGCTGCGCCCCGGAGAGCGAGTCCGAGGACGCTGAAGAGCTCAATCCGGATATGGTCGCGAGCCCCGTGGAGCAAGGGAGCAACGCCGCGACTGCCGACGGTGGTTGTGGAGGAACCCCCGTTCCCACGGCGTGCCCGGTGTTCCCCGCTGGCAACTGGTGGAACACCGACATCTCCAATGCTGCCGTCGACCCGAAGTCTGCGACCTACGTGGCGACGATCGGGGCGGGGATGTCGCTCCACCCTGATTTCGGGACTCCCTACGGTATTCCCTCCGTCATGGTGGACGCTACGGTGCCGAAGTCGACAGTGACCTTCGACTACGCCAGCGAGAGCGATCCGGGCCCGTACCCGATCCCGGCCAATCCGCCGATCGAGCCCAGCTCGGACCACCACATCCTCATGTTTCACACCGGCGAGTGCAAGCTCTACGAGCTCTATCTGTCGTCGAAGAGCGGCTCGCAATGGCACGCCGGCTCCGGCGCGATCTGGGATCTGACCACGAACTCCACCCGTCCCAAGGGCTGGACCAGCGCTGACGCCGCGGGGCTGCCCATCTATCCAGGCCTGGTCCGCTACGAGGAGGTGGCCTCCGGCGTGATCAACCACGCTCTCCGCTTCACCGTGCCGAAGACGCAGCACGGCTATGTTGCCCCGGCGAGCCACTACGCGTCGAGCAGCTACGACACGTCGCGGCCCCCGATGGGCGCGCGTTTTCGCCTCAAGGCGAGCTTCAACATCAGCGGTTATCCCACGTCGATGCAGGTCGTGCTGACCGCCCTCAAGAAGTACGGGATGTTCCTCGCCGACAACGGCAGCGCCTGGTACCTCTCCGGCTCGCCCAGCCCGAGCTGGGATGACAACGCCGTCAACTCCCTCAAGCAAGTCCACGGCAGCGACTTCGAGGCGATCAAGCTGGGGCCGATCACCACCAATTGATCGGGCTCGCCCCAAGCCCGCGCGCCCGCCCGGGGTCCTACGGCCCCGGAGGCGACGATGGGGATGGTGAGACGAATTCGTTTGAGGTTCAACGATCCCGCGGCGGCGCTGCTGGCCCTCGCCCTGGCGACGATCGGCTGCGGTGGGGGCGCGATCGTCGCGCCCTCGCCCCGGACGTCGGCGCCGTTCGCGCAGCTCACGCCCGCGGCGAAGGCCAGGCTCGGGGAGGCGCTGCGGGCGACGGCGACGCACGACAGCGCCCGGGACTGGAGCCCGACGATCTGCGCGGAGGTGGCCGCGGGCTTCCTCGAAGCGGACGCGCCGGGCGTGCCGGTGCCGAGCTACAACGCCGGCCTCGTCCACGGGCGCTGCGCGGACGAGGGCGCGGCGAAGGCGCTCTTCGAGGCCGCCTTGCAGCGGGATCCCTCGTTCTTTCCCGCTCGTGCGGCGCCTGCGCGCGCCGCCGCCGCGTCGGGGCCCGCGGGGCTCGACCGCGCGATCACCGACGTCGAGGCCGCGGTCGTGGCCTCGCGCTTCACCAGCGAAGGCGCGCTGGTGCTCCTCGGGACGCTGCAAATGAAGCGCGGGCGCCTCGCTGCAGCGCCGGATGACGAGGGCGATCTCGTCCGAGCGCGGCGGAGCTTGCAGCGCGCGCTGGCCATCGACGACGGCTCGCTCGCGGCGTTGAATCAGCTCGCGCTCTCGTACCTCGCGGCGTCTCTGCGCGGGGCGAAGAAGGGCGACGCGCAGGCGCTCGAGCTCGCGCGGCTGGTGTGCGCGCAGGCCGCGCAGAAGGATCCGCGCTACGCCGCGATCCACAACACCGCGGGGCTCGTCGAGGTCGCGCTCGGCAACCTCCCGCGCGCCGTTACCGCGTTCGGCGAGGCCCGGCGGCTCGATCCCACCTCGTTCGAAGCGCAGATGAATTTCGCGGCGGTGAACCTCGGCTTCCACGGCTATACGCCGGCCGAGGAGGCCTACCGCGCCGCGTCGTGAAACTCTACACCCAGGAGACCTGGTCGCTCATCCGCCTCCGCCTCGAGCCAAAGGCCCTCGACTCCCTGGCTCGGCCCGCGGCCCGACAGGGCTTCTCGCCTGCCGACTACGCGCAGCACGTGCTGGCCTTGCGCGCGCGGATCGGCAAAGGCTTCACGGTGCGCGTGGAGCCGCCGTTCGTGGTCGTCAGGGATCTCCCCGCCGCGGCGATGGCCCACCAGAGCGAGGATACGGTGCGCTGGGCGGCGACGAAGCTCAAGCAAGACTTCTTCACCAGCGATCCCGCGAGCGTCCTCGACGTGTGGTTGTTCAAGAACGCGGCGAGCTACGAGGCGAACACGCTGGCGCTCTTCGGAGAGCGCCCCACGACGCCGTATGGATTCTACTCGCCGGCGCACAAGGCGCTGATCATGAACATCAGCACCGGGGGAGGGACGCTGGTCCACGAGATCGTCCACCCCTTCGTCGAGGCGAATTTCCCCGCGTGCCCTGCCTGGTTCAACGAGGGTCTCGGCTCCCTCTACGAGCAGGCGGGCGAGGAGAGCGGCCATATCCACGGGTATACCAACTGGCGTTTACCTGGCCTCCAGAAGGCTATCGTCGCCGGGAAGGTGCCCTCGTTCCGCGTGCTCACGAAGACCACGGCCGAGGAGTTTTACAACGAGGATCCGGGGAGCAACTACGGGCAGGCGCGCTACCTCTGCTATTACCTCCAAGAGCAAGGCCTCCTCGTGCGCTTCTACAAGGATTTTCATGCCCGCGTGGCCGAGGACCCGACGGGCTTCGCGGCCTTGAAGCGCGTCCTCGCCACGGAGGACATGGACGGGTTCAAGAAGCGCTGGGAGACCTGGGTCCTCGCCCTCTCGTTCTCGCAGCGGTGACGGGCTTCCGCGGATGGCGTAGGGTGCGCGCCGCGGAGCCCATGGAAAATAATGAAGACAACGGGACGACCGGCCAGGCGGCAAGCCGGATCCTCCCGAGCGGGAGCATGACGGACGCCGAGGTCGGCGAGGCGTCAGCGATGGAAGCAGGCTGGGACGAGCCCGAAGCCCCGGCCAAAGCGGCGGCGATCGCCCCGGCGCCTCCGGAGGCGGAAGCGGCGGTGAGCGAGCCTGTGCCGGTCGCGGCACCCACGGACCCGGTTGCGGCTTCGCCGGAGCCGGTTGTGGCGCCTGTGGTACCGGAATCGGTTGCGGCGCCCGTGGTACCGGAGCCGGTCGCGGCTTCGGCGGCGCCGCCTCCGGATCGCGTCCGCCGGGTGATCGACATGCGCCGGCCGCGCGCCGCGCCTCCGCCGCAGCCCGAGGTCGCGCGGCGGCCTGCGGCGAGCTTCGATCGCGGCCCCCGCCGCGAGGAGCGGGAGCGGCCGGAGGTCGCGTCCTCGCCGCCCCGCGAGCGCCTGGAGCGCCCGGCGCCCCGCCGGATTGATTCGCCGCCGCCGCCGGTGGCTCCTGCGCCTCGCCCGCCGCCCGTCGAGCGTCCGGCTCCCGGCGCCGCAGCTCCGCGCGTCGTCGCGGTCGTCGCACCGGTGCCGGAGCCGGCCCCGCCCGCGCCGGCGCCGGCGTGGATCGCGCCGATGGGCGTAGATCGTCGCCGCAAGAAGAAGCCGGCGCTGACAGCCAAGGAGGCGATGGTCGCCAAGGCCCAGGCGCAGGCCGCGCGCAAGCCGGCGAAGCCCGCCGCTCCGGCGCGCGAGGTCGAAGAGCGCGCGCCCGACGACGCAAAGGAGCAGGCGAAGGCGTCGCCCGCGGCGTCCAGCCCCGCGGCGTCCAGGTCCGCCGTGGCGAAGGCGGCGCCGAAGCGGGCGCCCTCGAAGCGGACCGCGCCCAAGGCCGCCCCGCCGCCCGAGGAAGAAGAAGCGCCGGTCCTGCCGATGAAGCGTGGCTTTTTCAGCCGGCTGCTCGACGTGTTCCGCGGCGCGCCCAAGGCCAAGGGCGACTGACAAAACAGCACCGCGACCGGGGTGGAGCCGAAGCTCTCCACGCGGTCGCGGTGCACCGCCCGAGGCGCGGTGCGTCTCGGGTGGGCTGGGTTGGGGCCGCTCGCGGCCCCCGGTCTCACTTCAGCTTGCTGATCAGCTGATCGCCGAGCTTGGGCTGGTCGATTTTCCCGAACCAGATGCTCCAGACGGCCTTCATGAAGTCCGCGCCCTCGATGGTCGCGCTGCCGCCGCCGTCGACCGTGACCGTCGTCGCCTTCTTGTCGGCGTCGTAGACGATGTTGACGTGGGACTTCTCCTTGAGCTCGCTCTTGAAGGCGCCCATGAACGAGCCGATCTTCCCGGCGTCGCTGTAGCCGTTCATCGCGAACGCTTCCTTCAGGGCGTTCTGGATCTTCTCCTGGTCGACGTCGCGCTTCATCGTCCAGGAGAACTTCTTCCCGGTCTCCATGTCGATGACGGCCTGCTTCGACTTCGTCGCCGGCAGCTCCTTCATGTAATGGCTGATTTCGTAGACGTTGACGTCGATGAACGCGACGGTCTTGACCCGGGTTGACGAGCCGGTGAGCTGCCAGTCGGCGGCCAAGAGGTTCATCGTGGCGAGGAGGACGGCGGCGAAGGCCGCGAAGAGGACGGGGGCTTTGCTTCGGAGCAGGTTCATCTTGGCTAGACCTCTGCCGGCGTTGCCGGCCGGTAACGGCGCTTCGAGGGTCGAGGTTCGAGGCGGCTTCGCAGTCCGGTGGGCTGGGTTGCCGGCTCGCGACAGACGGAGGCGACGGGCGCCTCATTCACGGAGAATGCGTGAAGGTGGACCTTACCAGAACATCGGGCGCGCCGGGAGCATGTCTCTTCGGGAGAGAGCGAGGAGAGGTCGTTTCGCCTGATCGGGCCCGCCGCGCGCCTCGATTGGGCTGTCGCGGTTGACGCGCCTGCCTGTGTTCGCAGCGCAATGAGGGGAGTTGCTGTGCCGCGTCGCGAATTCGCCCGGTCTGCGTCGCGCGGCGCGTCGAGATAGGGAGAGGCGCCGACGCTGGGCCGGCGCCTCTCGACCAGGGCTCAGATGGAACGGCTCCGCCCCAGGGTGAGATTGTAAATCCCGAGGATCACCACGGCGCCGAGGATGGACATGAAGAAACCCCCGGTCGACTGGTACGAGGGATAGAGCCCCAGCGCCCGACCGAGAAAGCCACCTACCAGGGCCCCAGCGACGCCGAGCAGCGTCGTGAGGATGAACCCGCTTGGCTCTCGTCCCGGCGTCAGCAGCTTGGCAATTACCCCGACCACCAGACCAAACACGATCCAGAGCACGATTGACATGATGGGCCTCCTTCCTCGCGAGCGTCATCTGGCATCCAGGGGAGCAGCGCTCTCGAACGCAACCACCTCTCGTTGCAGGGGCCGTGCCCGGCGGTACGGGGCGCGACATGCTCAGTCGATCGGCGCGCCGCGCTCAGCCTTTCACGCGAATCCGGAAGGCGCGCTCACGTCGGATCTTCTCGGACTTTCGCGCGCTCTTGCAGAGGCGGAGATATCGATTCGTCGGCCTCGTCCGGGCCCTCCTCGGCAGGCGCGTCGCCGGGGCCGGTGGGACCTCCGTGGGCGGGGCCATAGCCGTGAGACTCGCCGTAGCCGAGGTCGGGCTCGTGGGGCAACAGCGGGCGTGTGAGCGGCGCTTGAAGACGCCGCCGCGCGCTCCGTCGCGAACTCCGGATCTCGTAGATTCCACCCGGGAGCCCCGCGGCGACGAGCTCGACCCCGCAGACGCAGCGCGGGGGTGACGTTGCCTGTCCGTTGATCGCCACGAAGCGCCGCCGGCAGATCGGGCAAGCGTACGGCCTCGGGTGGCTCGGCGGCGTGGGCTTTCCGTGCACAAGGGGGACGGTGAGCAGGCTTGGTGCCAGCGCGGGCGTGCAGCGACGAAGCGGACGAAGCGGCTCTTCATTGCGCGGCGTTGGTCCGCGGAAGACGCGTTGTGATAGCGTGCCCGCCGTGCTGACGGACCACCTCGACCGCAAGACTTCCTTGAAGCGTTCCCGCTTTGTCGCGGCGGCGCTCGCGCTCTCCTTGCTCCTGCCCGCCAGCCGCGCCGCGGCGCAGAGCGACGAGGACAAAGCGGCGGCGCGCGTCCTCGCGACGCAGGGCGCCGAGGCGCTCGGGGCGAACAAGTACAGCGAAGCGCTCGACCTCGTCTCGCGCGCGGAGCAGATGTTTCACGCGCCGACGCACCTGCTGATGATCGCGCGTTCGCAGGCCGGCCTCGGCCGCCTGGTCGCCGCGAAGGAGGCCTACCTCAAGCTCACGCGCGAAGAGCTCGCGGCGAGCGCGCCGGCGGCGTTCAAGCGTGCCCAGCAGGAGGGCAAGGACGAGATGGCGGCCCTCGAGCCGAAGATCGCCTCGCTGCGGATCGCCGTCGAAGGCGGCGGTCAGCTGAAGTTCACGGTGAAAATGGATGATCAGCCGGTGAGCCCGGCGCTCCTCGGCGTCTATCGTCCAGTCGATCCAGGCAAGCACGAGATCATCATTTATCCCGTGGGACAGAGCCCGGTGAAGAGCGCGTTCGCGCTCACGAACGGCGAGAAGAGGGACCTCAAGCTCACCATCCCCGACGTCGTCCCCGGCGGCCTGCCGGCCAACCAGACCGACAATCCAGACGCCGCGGCCAGCTCGGGCGCCGGCAAAGACAAAGTCGCGCCCGCGGGCCCGGGGTTCTTTACCCCGCTCCGCGGCGTGGGGATCGGCGCTGCCGCCCTCGGCCTCGGCGGCGTGGTGGTGGGAGCGCTGTTCCTCAGCAAGTCCTCCTCGAAGCAGAGCGAAGCCAACGATCTCCACGATCGCTGCGTCGCCGCGCCGAAGCTGTGCACGGCCGCGAACAAGGCCACCGTGACGTCCCTCGACAGCGACGCTGCGAGCAAAGGGACGATCGCGGTGATCGGCTTCGCCGCCGGCGGCGTCGCGCTCGCGGCGGGCGTGACGCTCCTCGTGGTGGGCAAGCCCAAGGCGAAGACCTCCGGAGCGACGGTGACGCCCTGGTTCTCTGGCGACATGGGCGGCCTCCAGGGGACGTTTTAGGCGCTCTCGAGCGCCGTTCGACACCCGCGGCGCTCAAGGCGCCACGAGGAGCCGCCCCTGCACGCGCTTGATCCCAACCGGCACCAGTCCTGCTAGGACTCGAGGCATGCGCCGCCCGCTCCTCGGTCTGCTGCTCGCTTCTTCTTTTTTGCTCGCGCTGTTCGCGGCCCGCCCTGCGCTCGCCGATCCACCGCCCGCGCCGCTCACGCCGTACCCGGCTCCGCTCGCCCCGTACGCGCCGCCCGTCGCGTACCCGAGCACGCCCGCGGTCACGGCAGCTCCGCTCGCCTCCACCCGTCGACGCAGCTCTGCCGCCATGGTCGGGGGGATCCTTCTCACCTCGTTCGGGGCGGTCGGAATGGCGGTGGGCACCGGGGTCTACGTCGACGCCGTCGGCAGCTGCAGCGAGGTCAACGTCGGCGGCTCGCTGATGCGGTCGCACTGCAACAACAGCGGGGCCAAGCTCTTCGGCATGGCGATGCTCCTCGGCAGCGCGAGCGGCGCTGCGGTCGGCGTGCCGCTCTGGATCTACGGCTCGGAGAAGGTGGCGCTCTCGCCGGCCGAAGAGGCTCCGATCCGCGCTGCGGCGGTGGTGGTCGGCCCCGCCTCGGCAGGCCTCCGCATCACGTTTTGAGGAGCCGGGCCGCTCGGCATCAGGCTCTCAAGGAGATCGCTTTGAAGGCGACGCCGGAGGGGTCGTGAACGCCGCCACGGCGCGCGCCACGGCCTCTTTGGCGGCGCGTCGGCGATCGGCCGTCGGGCCTTTGGGCGGGGCGCGGAGAGCGACAAGATCGGCGCAGATCGCCGCGCGATCCCCGGGCGGGTAGAGCTCGCAGACCAGCTCGTAGGCGGCGCGGGTCTTCTCGAGGTCCACCGCGCGGCCAGAAACGACGGCCGACGCGTGGGCAAAGAGCAGCGCGGCGGTCGCGGCGGTCGGGTGCACCGTCATCCAGCGGTCGACGAAATCCGGCTGCTCGGCGAGCTTGTCGAGGAGCGAAAATTCATCGGTGCGCGTCGCGAGCTCGGCGATGGAGAGCAGCACCTTGAGGCTGCGCGCCGGATCGGGGAGGGCGCGCGTCGCGGCGTCGAGGGCGAGGAGATCGGCAGAGACCTCGGGCCCGCCGGCCGCCGCGGTGCAGTTGACCGCGACGCTGAGAAGATCGGCGCGCACCAGCGGCCCGAGGGTCGGGGCGCGGCCGAGCGCGCGGCTGGCCGCGAGGATCCCCGGCCCGCAGTGGCCCTCGCGGCGCTGGCGCGTGAGCAGCGTGGCGGCGTCGTAGAGGCGGCCGCCTCCGCGCAGATCGTCCACGGCCCGCGTGAAGGCGTCGGGATCGTAGGCGCCCTTCTCGGCCGCGCCGAGGAACGTGTCGAGCGATCGCAGCGACGCGCAGCGGGCCTCGCTCTCGCCGCGAAGGAGGCGCGGGAGCTTCTTCACGACGTCGGCGATCCGCAGCGAGAGCGCGAGCGGGTAGGCGTCGCAGGCCGGCTCTTCGTAGGCGCCGAGCTCGACCTTGGCGTGCGTGCACGCGAGGGGCTCGGCCACGGCGCGCAGCGATTTTCTGGCGCGCGCGAGGGTCGGCTCGAGCGCGGGGATCCCCGCGAGGCCGAAGGGCACGGGATCGAGGATGCCAGCGATGGCCGGATCGTCGGCGCCTTCAGGCAGACCCTGGCGCACCATCGTCCAGAGATCGCCCGCGAGGAACGGCATCCCCGCCTCGGCGGCGAGCTGCGCGGCGACGGCGAGCGCGGCGCGCGCATCGACACCGAACGCGGCGGGGTGGGCGCTCCGGAGGGCGCGCGGGCCGAGGCGGGCGCCCGTGGTGAGCACGGCGAGCGCGCGGCGCGCCGCAGTGGTGGCCTGCGCTTCGTCGCCCTCGAGCAAGTGGTAGACGGCGGCGAGGGCCGCGGCGTGGACGTAGTAACGCGCGGCCTCCTCGTCGGCCTTGGCGCCTTCTTCCGGCGCGAGCGCCACGGTGAGCGAGCCCTCGGGCTCCCCGCGCGATCGCAGGCCGAGCCCGAGCTGAAACGTGTTCGATCCCTGGAGCAAGCCCGCGCCGTACGAGACCTCGAGCGTCAGCGCGAAGACCTTGGTCGCGGTCTTTTCTTCGTAGCGGTACGCCATGCGCGGGACGCGCAGGCCCGAGGACTCGGCCGCGTCGAGGAGGTGATCAAGCGCGACCCGCGCTTCGCGGCGCCTCCCCGCGGCGAAGTCGTGGACAGCGCCGATGACGGCGATCGTGCTCTCGGCCGCGGGGAGCTGGCAGGCGTCGTCGGTGGCGGCGCGCATCTCGGCCGCGTACGCCGCGGGATCCGGCGCGGCGTTGCGCTTGGTCGCCGCGAGCTCGCCGAGGAAGCGCAGCGCCCAGGCGATGCGGCTCTTGTACTTCGCGGCGAGGGCGACGGCCTCGGCCGACGGCTCTGCCTGCGTCAACGCCGAGACGACCATCGCGCCGAGGAGCGCGAGATCGCCTTGATCGGCGCGGTCGCTCGCGTAGAACGCCGACGCGTAGGAGACGAGCGTCGCGTCGAGGCTCTTGCCGGAGTCGCCGTGGAGGCCGAGCCGCGCGAACGCGTCGAGCAGCGCGACGCCCGCGCCGCTGCCCGCAGCGCCGCCCGGATCGCCGCGAAAAAAAGCGGCGAGCCCGGTGAGCACGCGCTGCACGGGGCGGCCGCTGCGGGTGAGAAACCGCTCCTTGGTGTCGGCCGTGGCGACCTCGCGGGCGAGGGCGTAGACGCCAGCGACGACGTCCGCCGCGGGGCGATCGTCCCCATCGCGCAGGGCGTCGCCGACGCTCTTCTCGGCGACCTCGGACGGGATCGTGAAGGTGAGGCGTTTGTCTTCCTTCAGCGCGATATCCATCGCGTCGGAGAGCAGCGTGACGAGGAGGCGCGCTCGCCGCACCCAGAGCCCGTCGCCTTGCTTGTACCGAGGGTGCCCGAGGATACGCAGGCGCACGTCGCCGAGCCTCGCCAGCGCCCTCCGCGTCGACGGCGTCAGCGTCACCGTCGCCTTGCTCGCGCAGACCGCCGCCGGGGCCGCGGGCGCTTCGAGCTTCGTTCCAGGCTTGTGTTTGGCGGGTCTCGTCGTCGTGGCCGCTGCCGCGCCGGCCTTCTCGCTCAACGCCGTCGAGAGCGTGGCCACGAGGCCGTCGGCGAGATCGGTCACGTCGTCGAGCACGTTGCCGGGCGCCTCGCCCGGGGCGCCGAGGCCTGCGATGGCGGCGTGGAGCGCGTCGCGGGCGGCGCGTCGCTCGGGCGGGAAGCGAGCCTGGGCGTGGAGCTCGGGATCGAGCGTGTGCGCTGCGACGAGCGCGGCGTAGCGCGCGGCGGCGGTGGCGAGCGCGCCGAGCGCGGGGGAGGGCAGCGCGGGATCCCCGAGGGCCCGCGCGATCTCGGCGGCCGAGAAATCCAGCCTCGGCTTCTGATCGGCCACGATCCGATAGGCCGCGTCGAGCGCGTAGAGGCCCGCGGTGGCCCAGCCGGTCTTCGTGCGCAGATCGCCCTGGAGCCTCGCGGTGACGGCGCCCTGGAGCGCGAGGAAATGCGCCTCCTGCACGGCGGCCGGGAGCGAGATCCCCGCGAACGCGAAGGTGAGCGCGTCGGCGAAGATCGAAGGCGCGTCCCCGGCGACGGCGATCCGATCCTTCACGGTGGCCTCGGTGAGCTTGATCAACGGCTCGCGCAGGCGATCGTCGAAGAGGACGCCGGGGCTGGCGGCGAAGGCGACCTGCGAGAGCGCGCGGTAGCGCCTCGGCGCGCTCTGCTCGAGGGCCCGCGTCGCGTCGAGGTGGGCCGCGCCGATCGCCGTGACCCGGCGGTACGTCTCGGTCCCGGCGGGATCGAGCCCGAACGCCTCGCCGCGCTGGAGCAGGAGCGTCGGCGCGTACGACCAGGTGACGTGGGCCCGCTCGGCGAGGACCAGCAGCGTCTGGTAGCGCGCGAGCCACTCCGGGAGCGGAAGGAAGCCGCCCGCCGCGCCGCGCGCCCGGGTCGCCTCGTCGCGGAGGAGCGCGCCCGAGAGCCTGGAGGCGAAGACGAGATCGCGCTCGCTCTCCATCGGCGGCGGGCGGCGCGCGCCGTCGCAGCCCCGCGGCGTGGCCCAGAGCGCGGCCACGTCCTCGCGGCGATCGTCGGCGATCCCCGCGAGGATCTTCGCGCCGCGGCGCTCCCACTCGGCGCGCGCGCTGCGGGCGAGGTGGACGCGGAGCTGATCCCCGTACGGCGTGTCGGACGGCGCAGGAACGGCGGCCTCGGGGATCGGCGGCGGCGGCTTCTGTTCGCCTTGATCCGCCGCGTCGAGGACGAGGCCGGCGTTGCCGAGGAGCTGCCGCGCATAGCGGGCGCGCAGCGAAGGTTCGGCGCGGGGATCGCGCGCGGCGAGCAGCGCCTCGATCGCGTCGGCGCCGCGGGCCGCGTCGACATAGCGGAACGCGCCTGCGGATTCGAACGCGTCGTCGATGGCCGCGGCGAGCGCCACGTCCTCGCCGAGGTGCGCGAGGGCGCCGTCGTCGCGCACCACCGGGGCGAGGCCGCCGAGGAACGGCGCGAGCGGATCGCGCGGGAAGAGCTGCATCACCGCGGAAGTTGCAGCGTGGATGCGAATGACGTGGCGGTAGCCCGCCGCCCTCGCGAGGGCGAGGAGGAGGTGATCCTCGTCGAGGAGCGAAGGCTTCGGCAGCCGCGCGCCGCCGACCGCGCGGACCACGTCGCCGAGCGGAGTCGCGCTCGCGGGGACCGCGCCGTCGGCGACGATCGCCGCGGCCGGGTGGGGCCCTCGATCGAGCTCGCGGTAAAGCGCCGCCCACGGATCCGCGGCGTCGCGCTCGGCGCGCGCGGCGGCGTAGTCGGTGGCGAGGGCGTGGAGATCCGCGGCGTCCGGCGAGGCGAGGCGGCGCTCGCAGACGTCGAGGTGCGCGGCGTCGCAGAGCGCGTGCGTCGGGGGGCGGGGAGGCGTTGCTACCGGCGCCCCGCTGCACGCGGAGGCGAGGGCGCCGAGGACGATCGCGAGAGCGCGCGGAGGACGCATGGCGCGCCGGACGATACACGACAGGCGCGCCCGCGGCCGAGGGACGAGCTCGCGGAGCTCAGCCCTTACTTGCGCGGGGCCTTGAGCGAGAGCTTGAGGAGGACCTCGTCGCGGATGAGATCGTCCGTCTTGCCCGCGTAGCTGATGCCGAAGTCTTTGCGGTTGATCGAGAACTCGCTCGTCCCGGTGACGCTGTCCGGCGCGACGGTGATCGTGGCGGGGAAGCTGATGGTCTTCTTCACGCCGTGGAGATCGAGCTGCCCGGTGATGGTGTGGGTCGCGCCTTTTTCGCCGCCGGCCTTGATCTCCGTCGAGGTGAACGCGGCCTTGGGGAACTTCGCGGTGTCGAAGAAATCGGCGCCGTTGAGGTGCCCGTCGAGCTTGGCGTCGTCGGTCTTGAGCGAGGCCGTCTCAACCTCGAAGGTGATCACGCCGCCCTCGGCCTTGCCAGAGGCGAGCGAGATCGTCCCCGTGAACTTCTGGAAGGTGCCCGGGTGGCTGCCCGTGACCTTCGAGCCGACGAAGCCCACCGACGAGCCGGCGGCGTTCACCGCGAGCGTCTCGGCGCCCGCGGCCAGCGGGGCGGCCGCCGTCGTGGTGGCCGGCGCCGCGCTCGTCACCGTGGCCTTGGGCTTGTCCTTGGCCGGGTCTTCACACCCCGTCTGCGCGAGGAAGAGAGCCACAGGGAGGACAGCGAGCGTGAAGCGTGAAAGCGACATGGTGTAGCGAGGCTCCTTCATCGGTGGAGTGGAGTGGAGTGGATGCGCCCGATACCCCGAGGGGAGCGCGGCGAACAGCAGAGTTCGCACGAAGCACCGCTCGATGTGGGGAAAGACCCAGGCGCGCCGACAGGCATTTACTGGAAATGAATCCCGCAGCGATAGAACGCGCCGACGATGACGGGATCCTGCGTCGCCGCGCGGAGCTCGAGGATCATCTTCGCCTCGCCGTCGGGCACCGGGACGAGCTCGGTGACGGCGTCGGTCGTGGCGATCTCGATCACGGTCGCGAGCGGGGCGAGCGTGGTCGCGTTCAGCAGTGTGATCTGAAAGCCGCCGAGGCCCGAGCCCGCGCGCGCCGAGACGCAGACCGCCGAGACCTTTTTCCCTGCCTGGCCGGCGAGATCGAACGCGAAGTGATCGACGTCGGCCGCCGCGCTCCCGAGGTCCCCCTCGACGTAGAAGCTCCCGTTTTCCGCGGGCGTGAGCGCCTCCGGCGTGGCCGCGGCGTCGTTCTCGGCCTCCTTCTGCTCGAGCGGGTTGGATCGGCCGGCGACGTGAAGATCGACGTAGAAATCGTTCGCTCCGGCGGTCGCCAGGGGGCGCTCGACGAAGAGATAATATTTGCCGGCGACGTCGACCGGCGGCCACATCCGCGCCCCGTTCCCGCCGTAATTGGCCCCGTCGATCTCGGCGAGGCGCGTGGTCGGATCGGCCTGCGTGGTGATGTAGACCTTGCCGGCCTGCGCGGTGGATCCGTCGCCGAAGGGGCCTTCGCGGAGGAGCCACTCGTTCATGAGGAGGCGCTTTCCCGGAGGGACTTCGACGAGATCCGCGGGCACCTCGAAGCTGAAGACGTCGACGTCGTTCACGCTTTCGAAGCGGCCGAAGACGACCGCGGGAAGGCGGGCGACACCGCCCGCGTCGGCGTACGTCACCGGCGTCGCGCTCGCGAAATCGTTGCCCTTCTCCGTGTCCGCGACGACGCCCTTCGTTACGCTGTCGAGGCTCACGACGCGGAGGGTGTACGCCGTGCTCAGCTTCACCTTCGGCTTCGCGCACGCGGCGCTGTCCTTGGCTACCGACCAGCACTCGGCGACGCGGAGGGTGTACGCGCCGTCGGCGGGCAGGAGGGTGAAGAGCTGGGCGTCGTTGCTGGTCCGCGGCGTCGGCGTGTTGTTCTCGGCGATCTGCTGCTGGGAGGCGTCGTAGAGCGTGAGCAGGGTGTCGATCGCGTAGGGATCGAACGGCGTCTCTTCGGCCTTGATGGTGAAGGAGAGCGCCTGCCCCTTCTTCCCCTGGAAGACGTAGAAATCCTGGTCGCTCCAGGGCTCGAGGTAGGCCTCGAGCGGCGCGCCGACGGTGAGCTTTTCCGCCGTCGCGAAGTCGTCGTTGCCATCCCCACCGCCTGTCGTCGTGGGGCTGCCGGTCGACGTCGCGGTGACGCTCCCCATCGTCCCCCCCGATCCACCGGCGCCTGGAGTGCCGCCGTCGCCGCACCCCGGAGCGCTGGTGAGAAAGAGCGTCGTCGCGAAAAGCCCAGGAAGAAGTCTCATCCTCATGTTGCCGTTATCCCTCGCCTCGATATACCCCGGTCGCGACCGGGTTGATCTCCTTTTCCAGCCCCTTCCAGCCCGAGGCGCGGCTCGAAACGTGCTGTGCAGCCGGGTCGGCGTCCGCGACGCCGACCTGGAGGTGGATCGATGAGCCTTCTTCGCACAGGTGGACGAATACGAACTCTGCGCCTGCTCGTCCCGCTGGCGCTGGCCTTCTTTGTTGGAGGTTGCGTGAGGGGGATGGAGCACGATGCAGCCAGCCCCTCCGCGCCCGAGCGCGCCATCACCGTCGTCGGTGTGGGGCAGGTCCGCGAGTCTCCCGACCTCGCGCGGACCACGCTCGGCGTCGAGGTGACGGCGCCCTCCGCCGCCGAGGCCACGCGCGAAGCGGCGACCCGGATGGCCGCGGTGATCGCCGCCTTGAAGCACCTCGGCGTCGCTGATCGCGACCTCCAGACCAGCACGTTCTCCCTCCACAGCGAGCGCGTGACCCCACCGCCTTCGCCCGCCGGTAACGCCCCGGCGGCGCCGCAGATCGTGTACTCGGCGAGCAACTCCGTCGCGGTGACGATCCGCGATCCGGCCCGCACCGGAGCGATCCTCGACGCCGCGGTGAGCGCCGGCGCGAACCAGGTCTGGGACGTCTCGTTCGCCCACAGCGACGAGGCCGCGCTCCGTCGCCGGGCGCGCGAGCTCGCCGTCGCCGACGCCCGCGCGCGCGCTGAGAGCCTGGCCCGAGCGGCCGGCCTGACCCTCGGCGAGGTGCTCTCGATCGACGAGGTCGGCCTCCAGCCTTTCGGCCGCTCGATGGCCCGGGCATCGATGGCGTTCAGCGCCCTCGAGGCCACCCCGATCGAGTCCGGTGAGATCACGATTACCGATCGGATCCAGATCGTCTTCGCCCTCGGGCCCGCGTCCTGACCAGCGCGACGCGGCGAGCGAGCCCGGGCGGGTCAGCGGCCACCCCGTGGTTGAACTGTGCTACAGCGGCGCCGACATGGATATTCTCTTCGCCGCGTCCGAGCTCGCCCCGATGGTCAAGGTCGGCGGGCTCGCCGACGTCGTCGCCGCGCTCTCCAAGGCGCTCCGCCTCCTCGGCAACAAAGTGACGCTCGCCATCCCGCGTTACCCGGCGCTCGAGGCCTCGGGCCTCCTCCTCGCGCGGCGGCTCACGCCGATGGTGCTGCCGAGCCTGCCCGGCGCAAAGGCGGGCGAGCGCCTCGAGTTCCGTGTGCTCGACGGCAAGCTCGGCTCGGGCGTCGAGCTCCTGGTGATCGATTTCCCGGGCCTGTTCGACCGACCGGGCGTCTATGGCGAAGGCGGGGAAGACTACCCGGACAACGCCCGTCGCTTCGGTCTCTTCTGTCGCGCGGTGGTCGAGGTCGTCCGCCAGCGTGCCCGCGCGGGGACGCCGTACGACGTCGTCCACGCGCACGACTGGCCCACCGCGATGGTGCCCTATCTCCTCCGCGAGCAGGGGGCCGAGCTCGGGCGGACGCGCAGTGTGCTCACCCTGCACAACCTCGCGCACCAGGGCAGCTTCCCCGCCTCGGCGCTCGCCCAGCTCGGCCTCGGCACCGAGCATTTCACCACCGATCGGCTCGAGTTTTACGGGCAGCTCAGCTTCCTCAAAGGCGGCCTCCTCGCGGCGTCCGCGGTGACGACGGTCTCCACGACCTACGCCCGCGAGATCCTGACGCCGGAGCTCGGCGAGCGGCTCGACGGCGTCCTCCGCAGCCGCAAAGAGAAGGTCCTCGGGATCATCAACGGCATCGACTACGCGGTGTGGAACCCGATGACGGATCCGGCGCTCGCGGCGCGCTACGACGCCGAGGACAGCAGCAACAAGGGCCGCTGCAAGAGCGCGCTGCTCCAGGAGCTCGGCCTCGAAATCCAGCCGGATCGGCCGCTGATCGTCTCGCTCGGGCGCATCGTCACCCAGAAGGGGAGCGATCTCCTCGCCGCCGCGCTGCCGAAGATCCTCAAGGGAGACGTGAGCGTGGTCATCGCCGGAAAGGGCGACGCCGCGCTCGAGGCCAAGCTCGAGGCCGCCGTGTCCAAGTCGAAAGAGCGCGCCGCCTACCTGGGCGCCGTGAGCGAGCCGCTCTCGCATCGCCTCTTTGCGGCGGCGGATATCGTCGTCATCCCTTCGCGCTACGAGCCCTGCGGTCTGGTGCAGCTCTACGCCCAGCGCTACGGCGCGCTCCCGGTCGCGGCCCGCACCGGCGGCCTCGTCGACACCATTGTCGACTGCGACGCCGCGCTCGAGACGGGCACCGGCTTCCTCTTCGACAAACCCACGGCCACGGCGCTCACCGGCGCTGTCCAGCGCGCTGTCGCGGCGATCACGCACCCGCGCTGGGGCGCGCTTCGCCGCCGCGTCATGCGCCTCGATCTCGGGTGGGACCGCCCCGCCCGCCGCTACGCGCACGTCTATCGGTCGATCCTCACCGCGCCCGCCGTGGAGACCACGCCGGAAGCCAGGTCGTAGAACGCCGCGGCGCGCCGGCAAGAATCGACACCGCGCGCGCCGAAGGGCGAAATTTACCGCACGCCGTCCTACAGATCGGCGAGCATGGGGCACCTACGGAGACTCCCCATGACTTCGCGCCTCGCTCTCTTGTCCGCCACCACGGCCGCTGTCGTTTTCGCGCTGGCAATCGTCCTCCCGTTCGCCGGCTGCGGTTTATCGCTCCAGGGGCTGGACAACCATGACGACGCAGGGAGCCCCTGCGATGCAGTCGGCCAGTGCGACGACCTGAACCCGTGCACCGCCGACGCCTGCACCGCGGGCACCTGCGCTCACGTTGACCAGCCGGACGGCCCGGCGCCGAGCGCCGCCCAG
>Ga0105048_10003166_pt1 | contig 26924 bp, 25 predicted proteins | sample MAT05_FD_78382 | JGI IMG/M metagenome (GOLD analysis project Ga0105048, IMG submission 78382) | Freshwater microbial communities from Lake Fryxell liftoff mats and glacier meltwater in Antarctica - MAT-05 | ecosystem: Environmental > Aquatic > Freshwater > Ice > Liftoff microbial mat | place...
CGACGGTTCCGGCGCAGTCGCCGATGTTGATCGAATCAAAGAGTTTCAAGCTGTATTTGAACTCCTACGCGCGCGACACTTTGCGGTCGATGGAGGCGGTAGGTGCGCGCATTGCCGGCGATTTGTCGGCGGTGGCGCAGGCTACGGTCCATGTGGAGTTGCTGGCGCCGCCCGATTGGGCTCAGTTGTTGCCGGCTTTTCCGATCGGGATCTGCATTGATGATGTCGAGTTAGAAATTGATGCCAGTGGCGGCCTACAACCGCACGCTTTAATCGCGAACGCGGAGGATTTTCGACAGGAATGCTTGGTTTCCAATCTGCTCAAGTCCAATTGTCCGGTCACCGGCCAACCCGATTGGGCAACGGTCATCGTCGAATATCGCGGAGGCGCAATCGATCGCGCGGGATTGTTGCGCTACTTAGTGTCCTTCCGCGAGGTGCGCGAGTTTCACGAACAGTGCGTGGAGCGCATCTTTTTGGACCTTCAGCAACACTGCTGCCCGCAGTTTTTAGCCGTCGAGGCGCGCTACACCCGGCGTGGCGGCTTGGATATCAATCCGTACCGGGCCAGCAGCGGCGCAGCGCGCATTGCCGATCGCCGCACCTGGCGGCAGTAGCCACAAGCGCATTTAGCATTTGGCCGCGGCCTGCGCGGCATACTCGCTGATCCTGCGTTAGCACCTGCCCGCCATGCGCGTTTTTTTGATCTTGATGATGTTCGCCGTGACTACTGCCCACGCTGCGCCTGATCCACATTCCTACGCCAATGCCGATGCCATACGCGTGGAACACGCGCACCTGGATCTGACCGTGTCGTTCGAACGCAAGCAGTTGTCGGGTTTTGTCGAACTGCGCCTAAAGCGTATCGACCCAAAGGTCAACACCTTGGTGCTCGACACCCGCGATCTGAGTATTGAATCGGTGCTGGCGGTCGATTCAGAACAACGCTTTCTCAAGGTGCCTTTCAAACTTTCCAAACGCGATCCGATTTTTGGGCAGGCGCTAACCATCCAACTGCCGCCCAAAAGCACCCGCGTGCGCATTTCTTATCACACCGCGCCGGAAGCCAGCGGCCTGCAATGGTTAGAACCCGCGCTCACCGCCGGTAAAACCAAGCCGTTTTTATTCAGTCAGTCGCAGGCCATTCATGCGCGCTCTTGGGTGCCTATTCAAGACACGCCCATGGTGCGCTTTCGCTATTCGGCGCGAATTAACACGCCGAAGGGACTGCTGGCACGCATGAGTGCCGACAATAATCCGCTGGATGCCGCCGACGGTGATTATCGCTTTACTATGGAGCAGCCGATCCCGAGTTATCTGTTAGCCATCGCCGTTGGTGAACTGAAATTCGCGCCCTTGGGCGAACGCAGCGGCGTTTATGCTGAGGCCTCGGTACTCGATAAAGCGGCTTATGAGTTCGCCGATACCGAGCGCATGATCGAAATAGCCGAATCTTTGTATGGCCCGTATCGTTGGGGCCGTTATGATTTATTGGTGCTGCCGGCGTCGTTCCCGTTTGGTGGAATGGAAAATCCCAGGCTAACCTTTTTGACACCGACAATTATTGCCGGCGATCGCAGCTTGGTTGCATTGATCGCCCACGAGTTGGCGCATTCCTGGTCTGGAAATTTGGTCACCAATACCACCTGGGATCATTTTTGGCTGAATGAAGGATTTACGACTTACGTCGAAAATCGCATCGTCGAAGCCATGTTTGGCATTGCACGCGCCGATATGGAACGCGAACTAGCCGAGCGCGAGTTAGATCTGGAACTGGCCGATTTGCCGGCCGCTGAGCAACACTTGCGCCTGGATTTGGCTGGTCGCGATCCAGACGATGGTTTAACGGGCGTGGCTTACACCAAGGGCATGACTTTGTTGCGCTTTTTGGAGCAGCGTTTCGGGCGCGAGGTGTTTGATCCTTTCGTGCGCGCTTGGTTTGATGCACATGCCTTTGGCACAGCGGATACCGATGATTTCCTGGCTTTCCTGAAAACCAAATTGCTCGATCGCCATCCCAATAAGGTGACTGATGCAGAAATCGCGCAGTTTATCGACGGCCCAGGTTATCCGAGCATTGCGCCGCGTACCCTTTCCGAGCGTTTTGTTGCGATTGACAAAATGCGCAAGGATTGGCTAGATGGTTCGCTTATGTTGGATTCAGTGGATGCCAAATTCAGCACGCAGGAATGGATGCGCTTGATTGAAGGTTTGCCGGCCAGTGTTACGCCGGATCAATTGGCCGCTTTGGACGCGCGCTATCATTTGAGCAGCGCCGGTAATAGTGAGATTGCTTTCACCTGGTATATGCAAGCGATAGCGCGCGATTACACGCCAGCGTTCGCGCCCTTAGCTGATTTTCTGCAGCGCATCGGCCGGCGTAAATTTGTTTTGCCCTTATTTACCGCATTGATGCGCGACAGCGCCCACCACGCTTTTGCGCGCGAAACCTATGCCAAAGCGCGACCTGGATATCACCCCATTACGCGCGCCAGCGTTGATGAAGTGATGAAGTAAGCGCGCTGGCAATGATAACTATTTATCATCCGGAGATTCCAATTGCCGAGCGTTTGATTTTTGCGCTTGATGTAGCTGACGTAGAACAAGCACGCGCGTGGATTGCGCGCTTGGGTGATGCTGTTACGCATTATAAAATTGGCTTAGAATTGCTCAGCGGTGGCGCTTATTTTGAGTTACTCGGTGAACTTAAAGATGCCGGCAAGCGGGTATTTGCCGATTTGAAATTCCACGACATCCCGGCCACCGTTGCGGCGGCAGTGGCGGGTCTGGCCTCGCATCAGCCGGATTTGTTGACCGTGCACGCCTATCCGGCGGCCATTCGCGCCGCTGTACCGCGGGCCGGCACCAGCAAATTGCTGGCGGTGACCGTATTGACCAGCATCAGCGCCGATGAATTACGCGCCAGCGGCGTAGCCAGCGCCATGGATGAAACCGTGCTGGCGCGCGCCCGCGACGCCATATTGGCCGGCGCCGCGGGGCTGGTGTGTTCAGGATTGGAGGCCAAACACTTGCGCGCCGAGTTGGGCGCGGCGCCGCTGATTGTGTGTCCAGGAATCCGCGCTGCCGACTCAGGGGATGATCAGCAACGCACGGTGAATGTCGCAACGGCGTTCGCCAATGGCGCCGATTACATTGTAGTGGGCCGGCCCATTCGCCTCGCCCATGACCCGCGCGCTGCGGCGCTGGCTATCCAGCAAAGCATCGCAAAACTATTCGAAAGCTAAACCCTAATTGCGCGAGGCCCGCGCTCTGTACATCCCCGTCATTCGGGCGATCAAAATGGCCACAAACAGCACGCCGACTACCTGCTGCAACATGGCCAAGGCGCGTGCGGCGGGCGCGACGGGGGTAATTTCGCCATAGCCGGTTGAGGTCAGCGTGGTCATGCTGTAGTACACCAAGTCTGACCAGCCAATCATCCCGTCTGGATCATTACTCGGGTTTATATAGATTGCGCCAGGATCAAAGTGCACGACGATTCCGTAGGCGCTGGCCCACAACAGCGCCAGTAACACGTAAATGCATGCCAATGCGTACAGTTCGTCGATAGTCACAATGTCATCGCGCAGCACATAGCCCAATAACAACAGCACCGCGTAGCCGTGAAAGGCCACCTGGCTCAGCAGCATAGGCACCTGCAGAAAGGCATGTCCAGGCATAAACAGGTGAACGAGTTGCAACAGCACCAAGGGAATCGAAATCGCCCAGCCGCTGCTCATCCAAAGATCGTGTACGCGCAACATCCGCAGCACACTGAGCACCACGGCAATATCGAGAATCTGCGCCAGGGGCCGCACGCTCGGTGTGCCATCGGCAAACGGATACAGCACAATGGTGAAGGCCAACACCATTAACAGGCCAACCGATGGCTGTAGCCAAGGTAAACGGAATCGCGATCGTGCCATGGGCTTGCACCGAATTAGCTTGCTGGGATGTTAGCGCCGCCAGCGTATCGAAAGGCGCAAGGAGCAAAATGACTTTGTCCAATTCAAACTTTCGAGCACTGCCGCCGCCGACTCTGGCAGCTTTGTATCCGCCAATTCGCGGCTATCGCTATTTTGACGCACCAGCAGGCTGGGCTTTCCAGCCCAGCGCTGGGCTGGCAGACCTGCAAGCACATTGGTGGTTGGCGGAGCACGCGCTACTCGCTTACGAGCGGGCAGGCAAACTCAGCGACGTATTGGGGGCGTCTGGCTACCGCGTTGCCATCGCGCGCGATGTAGCCAGCAGCAGTTTCGCCTATGCGGCGATCGCCGCTGATCACGGCATTTTGGCTTTTCGTGGCACTGAAGCACTCAAACCGGGTGATTCCTGGCGCAAATTGGCCGCCGTTGCGCGCGATTGGTGGATCGATGCGCGCGTGGCGCGTATCGCCGCTGACCATGGCCAAGTGCACGCCGGATTCATGCACGCTTTGGACGCAATTTGGCCGCAATTGCGGACTCACTTGCACAAGGCGCCGATCTGGTGGTGCACCGGGCATAGCCTAGGCGGCGCGCTCGCGGTGCTGGCCGCAGCGCGCCTGGCAGACGAACATGCCCACTTGCGCGGCGTGCTCAGTTTTGGCCAACCCCGTGTTGGGGACATCGATAATGCGGCTCGCCTGCAACAGTTGCCCTTGCTGCGCGTGGTCAATGCCTGTGATCTAGTGCCCGATTTGCCACCCGAGGCGCTGGGCTATCAGCATGCGGGCGCTTTGCGACACCTCGACGCACACGATCGCGAGCACTATGGCCGTAGGGTGCGCGCCTACTGGTCGCGCCTGCCAAAGAACCTGCAGCACGGCATCGGCGCACTGACACCCATCGAACTGATCGACCACGCGCCGCTGCATTACGTGGTCAAATGCTTCAATACTGCGTTGCAGCTAACCCGTCGGTAAGGAATTTCGTGGACATTTTTCTGTACGTGCTGGCGGCCTTGCTGGTGGTGATTGGCATCGCCGGTTCCATCTTGCCCGCCCTGCCCGGGCTGCCCTTGGTCTTTGGCGGATTACTGCTGGCCGCCTGGACCGGTGATTTTCAGCAGGTCGGCTGGATGACGCTGAGCGTGCTGTTGGTGCTCACGTTATTGGCCATGGCCATCGACCTGATTGCATCCTTACTCGGCACGCAGCGCGTAGGCGCCAGCGGATTGGCGGTGCTAGGCGCCGCGATTGGCACCGTGCTTGGCCTGTTTTTCGGTCTGATCGGCCTATTGTTAGGCCCGTTTGTCGGCGCGCTGTTGGGCGAATTGATCGCCGGACGTGGCCTACAACAAGCTGCGCGCGCCGGCATTGGTGCGTGGATTGGCTTTGTCGTTGGCACCCTTGCCAAGTTGGCGCTGGCCTTCAGCATGCTCGGTGTATTCACACTGAGTTGGTTAATTTCGTTCTGACTCGCACCCAGCCGTGGGCGGCGGCGCCTGACGCCCCCGCAGCCGATGTACAATTGAGTAACACGTTGTCTGACGCATTTGACGGAGATCGACATGCACAGCCTGATTCTTTTCGGTTTGTTGGGGGCGACCCCGCTGGCCGCCGAGCCGGTCCGCATCCAGGTGGAAACCCACATTCTGGCGAATCGCAGCAGCAGCAAAAGCGCACCGCAGGCGCCCGATTTGGCGCGTGAAACTGGGCACGCAATGCAGGCGCGCATCGGCAACGATGGTCGGATTATCTACGATTGCGACAGTGCCGGATCAGCCATTGATTTTCGTTTCGACACGCGCGCTGCGCGCAAGGAGCGCTAAATCATGCGTACTTTGCTAAGCCTTATTTTCATGACATTGGTTTCGCCACTAGCGGCGCAATCGGTGGGTTTGGTTCCTGGGCAATCGGCTGCTTTTGATCTGCCCGCGGGAGGTTATACAACCGGATTACATTTTGATGTTCCAGCGGGTGCCACGGCGTTTAAGGTTGAATTGGACAGTGGCACACCCGGGGTTGATTTAGACTTATTTATGCGTTTCGGAAACACGTTCTCCAGTCAAAATACCTACGGGTTGCCGATGGATTTTGATACGCTGCAAGATCAAGCACATTATTTCGCGGTAAGCGGCGGCGCTGCCGAATCCATCGCTATTGGCCGCAGCAATTACCGCCCGATACGCGCGGGTCGCTGGTTTTTATCGGTTCTGAATTTCGCCACGGTGTCCGCTAATTCACGAATTAAGGTCGAATTCACCAATACCGCGCCGAGCCCTTTGCAATTTGACGTGCGTTTTAATTTGGCTGCCTCTACCTGCAATATTGCGCCATGGAATGATGTCACGCCCGCCGTGCCGGTGGGTGGCAATCCGGGCACTACACTCGGCGCGCAGCGACGCAACGCCATGATTGAAGCATTGCGTCAATTGGCAGCAGGTTTGGATAGCGAAACGCCGATTACCGTGCGTGCCTGTTGGGATAGTTTTGCGGTGTCGCCAAGTGGTGGTGCAACCTTGGCCGCGGCAGGCCCAGATGATTTTGTGCTGGCCGATCGCAGCCTGGTATTTACCAATGGTGGAAGCTTTAGACCGGCGGCCTATTTGCCGGAGAAATATACATTTTATGCATCAGCGCCAGCGGCACGACTGGCCGGAACCCGCGCCTGCAGCTTGCGCGGCGGTGACTGCGCTGACGCCACCGATATGGTCATTTTCTACAACCAAAACATTGGCACCGCTGGTGTGCTGAACGGACGGCCGTTTTATTTGGGCTACAACGCGGCGCCAGTGGGAACGCTCGATTTTCTCGCGGTCAGCGTGCATGAACTGGCGCATGGTTTAGGTTTCTTATCTACTCTGCGCAGAACTGGAACGGTCGGCGCCAAGTCCTTGGGTCGCGACGACATCTTCACCCGGCAGATTATCGATAATCAATCCTTCCCTTTCCGGCCCTTTCCGGTCCTGACCGATGCGGAACGGGCCAGCGCGATGACCTCTCTAAATGGCGTAAGTTGGATTGACGAGCGCGCCGTTAATTCGCCACAAAATACGCCTACCGGCTTTCCGGGCATTTTGATGTTCGCGCCAAATCCCATTCAAAGCGGTTCGAGCCTGTCGCACTTGGATACCTTTTATAGCGGTCAGTTGATGACGCCGACGTTAAGTTTAGCGGGTGGCTCCAGGCAACTTGGGCTGGCCTTGCCGATGCTGTATGCCGTGGGCTGGGACCCGTCACCAACCACATTCCCAACTTCGCCTGCGCCATTCGCGGGTCTTTGGTATGAGCGCGATCGTAATGGCCATGGTGTGGATTTCCAGCGCATCTTTACCGACGCTGCCGGATTTGATGTGTATTCGCTGATTTTCTACACCTACGACAGCAGCGGCCGACCAGAATGGTACATCGCCGTTGGCCAATTGATTGATGGCGCCTTTGTGCCAGCCAAAAACGCCGCCGGTTTTAGTTTGGTTCGCTATCGCTACGTCGGCGGGACTACTCCGCAGCAGGCGATTGCAGCAGAAAGCGGTCAGGTGGTTTTCGACTTTAATCAACCCAACAACGCACCCGCCTGCAACGATGGCACCAATCGGCCGGGCGTGGGCACGCTTGGGGTGTTTCGCTACACGATCGCCGGCGTCAGCGATTCCTGGTGCATGGAGGAGTTAATTCCGGCTCTGGGCCGCGCGGACAATGATCTAACCGGTACTTGGTTTGCTGGCAATGGCGACGCTGGCTGGGGCTCTAGTGTCAGCACCGGCGCCAATGGTGCACAGACGCTGTTGTTCTCGACGCTGTACTACCCAGACAGTACCGGCGCAGGTCGGTGGGCTTTTGTGAGCAGCGCTAACTACCAGCCCGGCCAAAGCTTGACCGTGACCGAGCGCCGCGGATATTGCCGCACCTGCCCGGAATCGATCACCGATACGCCGATCGGCACGATGACAGCGAACTTGCGGCAAGCGGTGCAGTCGCAAGCGGGCGCAAATCGCTTGTCTTTCGATGTGACCTACGGCGGACCCGAAGGCGGTCGATTCAGCCGGCCGGAACTCCCGTATGAGGTGTTAAGCGTACCGCAGTAAGCTCATACGCCCCATCGGCACAGCTGATGGGGCTTTTTGGCCGCCGCCACACCTTTGTCAATCAGACAACAATTCGCGCGCCATCACCACGGCATCTTCGCGGCCAGCGCGTGCTGGGTAGTAGTTCGGACGGGTGCCGATTTCGCAGAATCCGGCGCGATGGTAGAGGCCAATCGCCACGTGATTGGACGGTCGCACTTCCAGGAAAACCCGCTCAACCTGATGCCAGCGCGCCAAGTCGACCAACCGATTCAATAATCGGCGGCCGTAACCCTGCCCCTGAAAATCGGGCGCTACGCACAAATTCAGCACATGCGCTTCGCCCGCTGCCGCGGACAGCACACCATAGCCGACAATGCCTGCGGCACCGTCCAACACCCATAAACTGTGGCCAGATTTCAAACAGTCGCGGAATACGCCTTCCGTCCACGGATAGGGATAAGCGCGCACCTCAATGGCCAGCACCTCGCGCAAATCATCGATGCGCATCGGCCGAATTTGTGGAACTTGCGGTTTGGCTACCGCGTTCACGCCGACAACCGACGGCGTATCAGTCGCCATAAGGCTCGTTTGGCGGGAGCGTCAGCGCGTAATTGCGCCAGATCAGGCAAACTGAGATGGGCAGCGAGCCATTGCTTGCTCCATTGCCGGACATCGACGATGTGCGCCGCTCGCGCGATGGCCCGCGCGAGTGGCGAATCGACGTCGGCATCCGTCCAAGTCACTGCTGCCGCAGGCGCCGCTTGCGCGGCCATCGCTGGTGCTACTGGAGGCGCAACACGCGGTAGCTGCCGACGCTGATAGATGTCGATTTCGAGTGCCGCCAGCACGGTCAGCTGCGCCGCGCCTAACGGCCGAAACACCAAGTTCGCTTCACTCACGGCGGTCAGCCGGTCGGCGTGCGCTTTTGCAGCGCGGCGACCAAGCGCTGCGCAATTTGATCAATAGCTGCCGACAACGCGATGACGCCGTCTTCGACACGCGCGCCGCTCACCGGCACGCGCACCAGCTCATCGCGTTCGATCAACGGTATGGCAACGCCGTCCGCCATCAATCGCATACGCAGCCCCAGCACACCTTCGCTTGCTTGGCCCGCCACCACGACGTGCTCAAAGCGATAAATGCTGGCCGAGAGCCGATAGGCTTTTACGCTGGGCGCCAATCGATCGGTCACGTAACTAGATACGTTCGCCGCACTCAATAACTCGCGCAGCCGCATTTGCAGCATGACCGGCGGCGGATCGTTCCAGAGTTGGTAGTGGTATTGGCTGAGTTTCAGGCTATCCGGATCGTTGGCATACAGAATTGCGCGTTCAGCCTGCACGCCATCGGCGCGAAAATTCTCAAGCACTAATGACCGGTCCAGCAAAGGCTTGGGCAGCGCAGTCATCGGCGCCGCTGGTGCTAATCGGTAATAACGGAAATCGGGAATCGCCTCGGGCGCCGCACATGAAACCAGCACGCAACACAGCGCTGCGGCAACAATAAGCTTCGAACCACGCTCGATCATCGCTTCTCTTCCTGCAGTTTGTCTGCCTTGGGCGCGAAGATCAGGCGGTTCGGCTCCTTGCGGATTTGCCGACTGAACTCGTCAAAATGCCGGCTGGCCGACTCCAGATTGTAGGTAATCGTATCCACGCGTTGCGCCATGGTATCGAGGGTCACGCGCAAGTCCGCCATGGCGAGCTGAATCTCCGGGCGGCTCTCTTTTACCGTCGCATTGAGTTCGTTCATGATTGAATCCAACTGGCCGCGGGTACTCGCCAAGTCACGGGTGAGTTCGCGTACATCATTGGCGACCGCGCTGGACTGCTGCAGCAGGGTGTCGATATACGCTTGATTTGCCGGACTAAGGATATTGTTCAGCGCATTGGCACTGTTGTTTAACTTTTCAACGAGCGCGACCGCCTGATCGATTAATAGTGGCGTACCTTCTTCGAACTTGCCACCGATCGCCTCTAAGCGTTGTCCCAAACGCTCCACCAGCGGCGTCAGTTTGTCGCGGGTTAAGGTGGTGACTTCGCCGGTTAACTCGCCGACCGCACCAAATAAATCAGCGGCTTCGCGGCTCTGAATCTCGGAACCCGGCTGCAATAACTGCTTGTCCTTGCCTTCGCGAATCGAGATGAACACATCGGAGAGCAGGCCGGAGGACATCAGCTGAGCGACGGAGTCTTGCGGAATCTGCCAGCCGTTTTGCACCGAGAAATCGACCCGAAATCGCGTCGTTTCCCCATCGCGTTCCGGCGAAATGGTCTCAATTTGGCCGATTCGGTAGCCTTGATAAAACACTGGTGTGCCAAACGCCAAGCCAGCGACGTTTTTATAGCGCACCACATAGTCGTCGCTAGGGCCACTGCGTCCCGTGATCACAAACAGCGCGCCCAACAACAGCACCAGTGATCCCAGCGCGACCACCCCGGTCAGAAAGTAATTGACGTTTTCGCGTTTCACTCTATCACTCTCGCATACGTCTCATTATCGACCAAGTTATGATTCTTAATTTGATGCTTAATAACCAGTTCACTTACATCAAACTCTTCAGCGAGATCAGCCACCCTCGATGCACTTAATCTATTGCCCGCAATTCTTTCGCTAATTGCACGAGATGGCGCAAGGAACTCTGCAGCGAATGCCCGATTTGCTTTCTCTGCCCAGGTTTCAGAACTGCCAACAATTCTCGCCTGTGACACGCCTTTCAGTATCTCAAACAATGCACGGCAGCAAGCAAATCTAATTGAGCGGGGCGCTCGTTTCAGCACATCTATCCCAATCTTTCCGTGATTTGAAATAGCAAACGCATCCCAGCCCAAACGCTCGCCGATGCCTTCCAATGCCGACTCGGAAGCTTCGGGAGGATTCAACCCAAGTGCAGATGAGACCTTTTCAAGATCAACAGCATTGTTAGTCAGATCTAGCGAACTCCGCAACTTTTGTGCTTTGGCATACCCGACTTTCCAGGGTGGAGCTTTGCGGCCGCCGATCCATGGATCATCTGGTAGGTTCGGGCTACTCAGCAAAATCTGGGAAACGCGCTGATCAACAAAATGAGGAACTTCGGCTAAAGACTCCGGTGTTCCCGTTGCCAGCACTTGCTCTAACTCGTCTACGTTTTGGAATAGGTCAAACAGCATTTGCAAGGTTTGCGCATTTCCATCATCAATAGACAAACCGTCCATTCCAGCGATGGCAGCTAACCGAGCGTACTCTTTCTCTTCGGCGTCAAGGCGGGAGTTAACTTCGATCGCCGCGATGTTATCGGCAAATAAACTCCGCTGCGATGACAATCGATCTAAAGTTGGAGATAATATCTCGTCCCAGAGTGTTTGCTCGACGGTTTCGCGTTGGAAATAGTCACACCCTTCCTCCAAGAATTGCAGCTTTGGGTAAAGTGTCGATTTCGACCATTTTACGCGCACCTGTCCACCGATGTTTTCCATCTCGATGTTTGGCATTGCAAAACCGTCAGCGATACATTGCCAATTGTGGCGCCTCAGGTAAGCTTGCGTGCCCAATCGCTGAGGATTGGGAGACTCATTCAACAGAAACCACCCATTGCGCGCGATAAATTCGGCAACCGAGCTCATTGGCCGATAAATACCAGTTCGCGCTGCGCAACTGTGATGATCTAAAACGCCAGTAATGTATGCTGCCCCATTTCTCATCTCAAATAGAGCTTGGGTGGCGTCCAGCTCAGACTGGGCAGCATTTGGATTCTCTTGCCATTCAATGCGGAAACTAATCATCGTTAGCTCTCTGCAGAAAATCGGAGAAGCACTTCCGCCCGTGCTGGCCAGTTCCGCCTATTTGGCTCTGGATAGCGATGATATTCACCCGCCGCAGAAATCGTGAGTCTCGCAACCACCCATATATCTCCACACAAGGCGTAAACAACTGGAGGAAAGCAGCCGTAAGCATAGCGTGCCACATGTCCAGCGGCGATGCCTCGTTGGAGTAGCAAGCTCGCGTCAACCATGGGTAGATTGGGCAGGAAGTCTTCGCAACGGGTGCCGTCGGATCGCACAGGGGCGAGGTCAAAATTTTGCGGATAGCGTTTGTGTTTTGCACTGGGACCATAGCTTGCAAGTTTTGACAGCCGCAATAGATCCGCGGCATCAGCAATGCTTACAGACTGTGCAGCCAGAATGGGGCCTGGCAGCTCGCGCTGCCCCTTCCCGATCTGCGGTGGGCGCCGAGGAGACATCAGCGGTCTTCATCACTGCCGGTCAAGCGCGTCAGGTACTCGTCGACGTTGACTTCGATGTGGCGCGGCCGACGATTGAGCAAATCTTGAATGCGTTCATTGCTGCTGCTACGCACTTCCGGGACGCTGCCGGTCATCAGCACTTTGCCCTGATCGAGCACGGTGATCTTGTCGGCAATCTTGAACGCGCTATCGAGTTCATGAGTGACCACGACGATCGACATGCGCATCGCATCGCGCAATTTGAGGATTAACTCGTCCAATTCCGCCGACACGACCGGATCCAGGCCCGCTGATGGCTCGTCAAAAAACAACAATTGCGGGTCCATGACGATGGCGCGCGCCAGTGCCGCGCGTTTGATCATGCCACCGGATAGCTGGCTAGGCATCAAGTCTTGAAAGCCGCCGAGGTTGACCACTTCCAGCTTGAGGCGCGACATGATGCGGATGGTGTTTTCATCGAGCTTGAAGTGCTCGCGCAGCGGCAGCGCGACATTTTCACCGACGCTCATTGAGGTAAATAGCGCGCCGCCTTGAAAACTGACGCCAATTTCGCGCTTGAAGGCCATCTGCTGCAGTGCCGACAGCCGATTGATATTGCGCCCCAGCACCTTGATTGAACCTTCGGCGGGGGTCAAAAGGCCGAGCAAATGACGCAATAGCGTCGATTTGCCAGAGCCTGAGCCACCCATAATCACCCGGATTTCGCCCGGCTGAACGATGAAATCGATCTGATCAAGGATGCGGCGGCGACCAAAATAGGTCACCAGACCATGCACCTCGATCACCGGGTCTTTGGGATTGATATCTGCTTGCGCCATCCGCTTAGTCTATCTGAACCTGGAGCTGGACTTCAGTCTGCTCCTGTTACCATCGGCTACGCTTTTTTGTCAAAGACCATGTGAACGGCACCTGCCTTCGCGGGTCTATCGTGCAGCCGGAGTTTTTTGATGAGCGACACCGTTAGCAGTCTGAGCAAAGACCCAACCGCCGAAGCGCAGGCGGCCAGCCGCGGACGCTGGCTGCGCTACTGCGTGCGGGTGCCACTGTTGACTTGGCATCTGCTGGTGCATTTACCACTCGCGTTGATCGTGATTAGCCCGATTGGTGAGCGGCTGCGGGTCGGCGACGAACATTTGCGGCATCGCACGGTGCGCTGGTGGTCGTATGGGTTGATGCGAATCTTCGGCTTCCGTGTGGTACGCCACGGAGCGCCGTTGCCCGGTTCAGCTTTAATAGTGGCAAATCATCTGTCCTGGTTGGACATTGAGTTGATCCACAGTCAACGTGCGGTGGAGTTTGTCGCCAAGTCTGAAATCAGTGGCTGGCCTTTGATCGGCTGGTTAGCACGGCGCGCCGGCACCATTTATCACCGCCGTGGCAGTACGGAATCCTTGGCCAGCGTTGGGCAAATGATGGTGGAACGCCTGCAAGCGGGCGCCCAGGTCGGTGTGTTTCCGGAAGGCGGCACCACCGATGGCAGTCGCGTAAAAGTGTTTCATGCGCGGATTTTCCAATGCGCGGTGGAAGCCAATGTGCCGGTGCAGCCGGTAGCCCTGCGTTATTTGCTCAATGGCCAGCCCAACCCGGCGGTGCCCTTTCTGGATGGCGAGAACTTCTTCGTCAATTTTGTGCGCTTGCTGGGTGAACCCGCGATGGTGGCAGAGGTGCATTTCTTGGAACCATTGACGCATAACAGTGACGGCCGCCGACGCTTGGCGCAAGGTGCGCGGGCGCGAATCGAGCGCGCTCTAGGACACACACAATGACTATCGGTACCCACACCGTGCACGGGCACACCAGCTTCCGGCGCCGCGGGCCCTTGGCGAACGCCCATGTGCAGTCCCTGTTGGCATCCAGCGGATTGCGGCGCGCCGCGGTGCGTATGCGTTTTCCGCGCTTGCATGAAACCAGTAGCGAGCAAATTCTAGATTGCGGCGAAGGCGTGCGCCTGCAGGGTTTTCTGTCGGTGCAGAGCAGCCAGGCGCAGGCGCGCGGTTTAGTGGTGCTATTGCATGGTTGGGAAGGCAGCGTGCAATCCAGCTACGTCATGGTCAGTACCGGACGCTTGCTGGCGGCCGGTTTCGACGTGTTTCGACTGCATTTTCGCGATCACGGCGACACCCATCATCTTAACGAAGGCTTGTTCCATTCTTGCCGTATCGACGAAGTGGTCGGCGCGCTGCGCGCCATCGCGCAACGCTACCAGCCACGCACGTTGATGATCGCCGGCTTCTCCTTGGGTGGCAATTTTGCACTGCGCGTGGCCTTGCGCGCGCCGGCAGCGGGCATTGATCTGAGCTATGCGTTTGCGGTTTGCCCGCCGATCGATCCAGGCGCCAGTCTCACCCAGATCGAGATCGCGCCGTGGATGTACGAGCGCTATTTCATCGCCAAATGGACAGAATCACTGCGCCGCAAACAAACGCTGTTTCCGCACTTGTACGATTTCAACAGTTGGCTGCGTAAACCCACCTTGCGCGACTTAACCGTGCGCATGGTAGAGAACTTCACCGACTATGGCCGTGTGGAAGCTTATTTGGACGGTTATTCGATTATCGGCGATCGCCTCGCCGGCATGACAGTCGCAGCGACCATTGTTACCGCGTTCGACGACCCGGTGATTCCGATCGGTGACTATCACAGCTTGAAATTACCCGCTAGCACCGAGGTCATCTTGGCCGAACACGGTGGGCACTGCGGATTCATTGAAAATTGGCGGCTGAAAAGCTGGGTCGAAGATTTGTTGGTCAGTCGCCTGATCGACGCGAGCGCCTGAGACTCACCGATCGGCATCCGCGGAATGTAGGGTTTATCCTCCAGGCTCGCGTCCGTCGAGAGCCGCTATCATGCCAACCATTACGCATTTGCCGGTGTTGCCGCTGCGGCGTTTGCGCGCCGAGCCCAACCAACTGATTCTGCATTTTTGCAGTGGTCGCCTAGTTCGAAAGGGCGCGATACGGCGCTTCTTCGGAAAATCCCTTGTGCAACCAATATCCTGCGCGAGCATCGCGCGAATTCCTGAACCATGCGGGCTGGCAGCCTGTCGGACTTTGCGCGTGAGATGCGTTGTGTGGCTCCGAGCGGATGCAAGGCGCGGCGCGCAGCCAATGGCTCTTCCGTTGCGGTCGCAGCGCAGACGCCGTTGCGACGCGCAGCCCGCCAGACGGCCTTTTGGCATAGCGCAGACTCGACAGTAGAGCCATGCCTTCAAAATTAATTCGAGATTGCGCAGAAACGATCGCCAAAAGGACTTCCGGCGCACTCGCGAGGAAAGTCCGACAGGCTGCTAGAACGAATACTTCGCCAGAAAATGCAGTCGCGCCAAAGAACCATCAACCCCACTTTCTAATTCGCGATCAGCAAAGCGCAATTCGGCCCCTACGTCCAGTTTAGGTAGTGGCGAATAGATCAGATTTGCCGAAATGGAACTCACGTGTTTGGTTGCCGCGCTGCCAGTCACCACTACATCGTTATCGTAACTGGCTGCTGCGTAATAAATATTGCCGCGCAATTGCGGGCTAAATGCATGGCGAAAACCGAGGTAACCTGCAACGCCGTCAAGGCCATCGATATTGCCGTCGCCATCCAATGTGGCGTCACTGGCAACGCCTAAGCTGACATAACGTCCCAGACCGCCACCGGCATTAATGGCAAAGCGTACATCATTATTTGGATTGAAATTATAGCGCCCCGACAATGAGCCAGCTAAGACATAGGTGGAATCGTCAATCGCATTGGTGCCGGTGGTCTGGTAGGCCAATTGGCGCAGCATGAGTGCGCCGCTAAGATGTCCCCATGGCGCTTTATAGGTGTAACGACCGCTCAAATCGGGGACGTTGTTATCGTCGCTGGCGATGCGCGCGCCGCTGCCGCGAAACGGTGTAATGGTAGTTTCTGGATTCTCCAGCGAAAATGACCAGGGTCCTTTGCTGTAACGCAGCTGCGGTTGGCGCACGAACACCATGCCATCCAGCGGGCCAATAAAGTCCACCGCCTCAATGAGTGCGTTGCTATCCATGAAGTTAGACCAAGTCTGACCGACCAGCCATTCATTCCAACTGACAAAAGCATGGCGAACGGTGGCACCATAGGTATTGGTCGAAACCGCATTACCCAGCGCGCCGCCGAAAAAATCCATTTCAATTCGCGCGCTGACTTTGTCGCCGGAATCAGAGACATTATCCACAGCAAACCAAAGCCGCGAAAACTTGATGTGGGCGTCAAAATCGGTGCCCTCATCATTGCCACCGACTGGAATTTGGCCGGGCAGATACAGATCGCGCGCGGCAGCGCCATCGGCGATCTCACCGCTATCAGTTTGCGTGTACAACATGTCGGTGCGCACAAAACCGCCCACGCTGAAGGTGGTACCGGCCGCGGCGCCCGGCGTGAGGGTGGTCTTCTGGATCGGCGCCGGTGGCTGAAGCGCGCCCGGTACAGCGGCCGGCGCAGGGCTAGGCGCAGGCTGTTGCGCCGCAATCAACGCGCGTAATTGCGCTAACTGCTGTTCTAACTGCTGCACGCGGCTTTCAAGATCGGCGTTAGTCTGCGCGAACGCTGGCGCCCCGAACGCCAGAGTCAGTGCCAACATGGAAGGCAGCAAGTGCCGCCTGGGCTGCGGTGTGGTCATGGTCTACTCTCCGAGCGTAAGTGGTCTGCGGGTATTGCGTTCAACCTAGAAACCTCTAGAGCCATAGTCTTCAAAATCAATTCGAAAATGAGTAGAAATAATCGCCAAAAGGACTTCCGGCGCACTCGCGATGAAAGTCCGACAGGCTGCTAGGTTCAAGCATTGCCGCGCAGGGACTGGTTGGCCCATGACGCCGGTCAAGTGCGACGCATCCCGCATGCGGTGAGGCCATGTTGCGATTGCGATGCCTGATGCACCATTCACCATTGGTCGAAGCAGCCCGGCGGATCAGCGCCAACGGCAGCGATCCGGACAGCCCTCAGGAGGTTTTCGGGCTGGCACTATCCCCGTACGCGGGGATCCATCAGCTCGTGCAGAAATTCGATGACGAGATTCACCAACGCGACGATGAGCGCCACGCTGAGCACGGCGCCAATCAGCAAGGTGTAATCGCGGTTCAACGCGGCGCCGACCAAATAACGCCCAAGCCCTGGAATGGCGAACACCATTTCGACGATGGCCGATCCGGTCAACAGCGCAATCAACAGCGGACCGAGAAAACCCAAGGTCTGCACCGCGGCCAGTGGCAGGGCATGGCACCACACCACCCGCGCTGGACTGTATCCGCGCGCCAGCGCGGCGATCACCGGCGCGCTCTCCAGCGCCGCGCGCAGGTTTTCACTCAAAGCGCGCAGCAACACGGCACATTGTGGCAAAGCCAGGCTTAAAACCGGCAGTACCCAACTGCGTGGTGCATCCCACGCGAATCCCGCGGCCGGAAAAATCCCCAAACCCAATGCAAAGAGCAGCACCAGTAGCGGTGCCAGCACAAACTTCGGCACCGCCAGTGCTAACAAAGACGCCCACGATGCGAACCGCAGCCCATGATGCCGTGTGGCCAAGAAACACGCCAAGGGCACCGCCAAGACGATCGCTAATCCTGCCGCGAGTGCGCCCAAGGTGAGCGTAATCGGCGCCGCCGCCGCGATCAGCTCGTGCACGGCGTAGTCCGGATATTGAAATGACGGCCCCAAATCGCCGCGCAAGGCGGCCTCCACGTAATCGTGCACTTGCACCCAAAATGGCTGATCCAAGCGATAACGCGCCGCCAGCGCCGCTTGCACTTCGGGTGGCGCGGCCTTTTCCTGATCAAATGGACCACCCGGTACCGAGCGCAACAAGCCCAAACAAATGATCACCAGACCGAGCAAAGTCAGCGCGGTTGTCATCAGGCGCAGCAAAAGATGGCGCAGCAGGATCACTTGGCACGCTCGCAAAACGACAAAAACTCGCTGGGATGGTGATCCAAAGGATGTGCCCGGTAGCCGCACACGACGGGGCTGACCAAGTGTTTGCTGGTGTAGTGGAACAACGGAATGATCGCTTGAGCATCGAGCAAACGCTGCTCCGCCGCGCGCAACGCAGCCGCGCGGGTGGCGCCAGTGCTGCGTGCTGCCAGCGCAACTTCAGCATCAAACTGCGCGTCCGCGTAGCCCACCGCATTCAATGCGCTGCCGCTGACAAAGGGCTCCAGGAAATTCAGCGGATCGGCGTAGTCAGCAAACCAGCCACCGCGGAAAACCTGGGTCATGACCGCGGCGCGCCGGGTTTGTACAAATACGCGCCATTCTTCATTGCGCAACCGGGTGTCGAGCCCAAGCACTTCTTTCCACATGGCGGCAACCGCCAATCCCAAGCGCCGGTTGGCCAGACTGGTGTTGTAGCGCAGCTCAATTTCTGCCGAAGAATGCTCAAAACCAGCGCGCGCATACAGCTCGCGGGCGCGTTGTACGCGGTATTGCGGCGTCCAAGTGGCGGCGGCCCATTGCGCGCCGCCCGCGGCGTCCGGTGGAATCAGCGCGTAGGCCGGCGCTTCGCCGTTGCCGGTGATGTAGCGCACCAGAATCTCGCGATTGATTGCGAGCGACAGCGCCTCGCGCAAATCGATATTGTCCTTCAGCGTAGGGTGGCGCAAGTTGTAACCCAGGTAAAAGCTGGCGTAGGCCGGTGCCACCACCAATTGATTGCGGTAACGCTGTTGCAGCCGCTGCAATTGGCCCGGCGGCAGGGTTTCGGTTAAGTGCAACTCGCCCGCGTCGAAGCGTTTCAGCTCTTGGCTGGCATCTTCGGTGACGTGGTACCGCACGCGCTCGATACTGACCTGCTCGGCCGCGTGGTAGTGCGGATTGCGCTGCAGCTCCAACCACGCTTGCGGCGTCCATTCGCGCAACTGGTAGGCGCCATTGCCATACAAACGACCGGCGCGCGTAAACCCGCTGCCAAACGCGGCGATCGCCGCTTGTTGCACAGGCATGGCGACCGGCAGGGTGAGCCGGCGCAGGAAATCGCTGCGTGGCGCCTGCAGCACAATTTCCAGCGTCAGCGGATCGATGGCGCGCACGCCTAAGGCTGTCGTTTTGCCCTGCAAGCGCTGCGCCGCGCCGGCGATCGGCAACAACATGCCGGCCGATGGCGCCGCGGTTTGCGGGTTCAGCGCCCGCTCCAGGCTATAGACAAAATCGCTGGCGGTGACCGGGCTGCCGTCGGCGAAACGCCCATCGCTGCGCAGCTGGAAGGTGTAGCGCAGGCCGTCAGCACTGATCGTCACGGTCTGCGCGGCGCCCGGCACCAACTCGCCAGCCGCGTTATCGCGCATCAAGCCTTCAAACAAATCGCGCAAGATCTGCTGCGCCGACAAACCTTGGGCGCGATGCGGATCCAATGAGTCCGGCTCTGGCCCATTGCCACGCTGCAAGGTCTGCGCGCTCAAGGCATTGGCGAACAGGGCCGCCAGCAGCAAGATCAAGCGCAGGCCGACATTCAACCCAGAAACCTCAGTTGACCGCTTCTCGATCAACCCGTCGGTAGCCATGCGAATCGGTGGCCGTTCGATTGAGTTATTAGTTACTACTGCCGTCGATCTGTTCGTCCATTTTGCGCTTGCGTTCGGCGGCATCGGCTTCGACCTGCTTGGCCTTGTCGACCGCCTTCATTTGCTCATCGAGTAGTCCGGCGGTCGGCTTTTCTTTGACTGGCGGCGCGGCCGGCGGCGGATCGGCCGAGCAGGCGGCCAGCACGCCGAGTAACAGCATCATTGCGAGGTAACGTGCCATGCGATCCACTCCACTATAGAAAGTTCGAGTCTACTGCTTAGGGGCGGGTTTTAAGCCCGCCCATCGACGATTCGCGATGCTGGGGGCGGCTTCGAAACGCGTATCGACTCCGTCTTCAGACTGTACGCCGCAGCTCAGGCTGACTGTTACGCGAGCGTGCTGCTGCGCATCAGTTTGCGTACCCGGTGCGTCCAACGGAAAGGCCGCGATCACGCCGCTCACGGACCATCCGGCGGCTCCCATCGCTTGATCCGCTGGCAGCAACTGGGGGCGCTATCCAGAATCGGTCCACCTTGGCTCACCAAGACCAGTCCACCGACGAGCGTCTGATTCCTGACCCAGTTGACTCCTTACTCGCGCCGCGTTATGGGACCACGCAGCAGCATCAAGGAGTTGCAGGGGGTAGAGCCAGTGCACTTGGCCAAACCTAAGCCGTTGGCGCAAACGACCAACAACCAACAACCAACAACCCCAAGCAAGCTATTCTGCGCGTCCTGCTTCTGATGCCGGCATTTGCCACGTGACTGCACCTGCTGCGCCGCGCAAGGCTGCGCTGATTTTTATCTTTATTACCGTGGCGCTGGATATTCTGGCGATCGGTTTGATCAATCCGGTGTTGCCGCCGTTGATCGCCGGTTATTTCCCGAATGCCGCCGAAGGCGCCACGATGTACGGCTGGTTTGTCACGGTCTTCGCGTTGATGCAGTTTTTGGCGTCACCGCTGCTGGGTGCCTTATCTGATCGTTTCGGCCGTCGCCCGGTGATTTTGCTGTCAAACCTGGGTTTGGGGCTCGATTACATCTTCATGGCGCTCGCTCAGACGCTGCCCTTGCTGTTTTTGGGACGCATTATTGGCGGCATTACGTCTGCCAGTATCTCTACAGCCAATGCCTATATCGCCGACGTGACTCCGCCAGAAAAGCGCGCGGCGAGCTTTGGCATGTTGGGCGCGGCCTTTGGTTTGGGCTTTGTGGTTGGGCCGGCGGTGGGTGGGTTGCTCGGCAGCGTGGATCCGCGTCTGCCGTTCTGGGTCGCAGCCGGTTTGAGCCTGAGCAACTTCCTGTATGGCTGGTTGGTGCTGCCCGAATCATTGCCCATCGAGCGCCGTCATCGTTTTGAATGGAAACGCGCCAATCCGATCGGCGCATTGCTGTGGTTGAAGAACTTCCCGCAGGTGTTTGGTCTGGCCGGCGCAAGTTTTCTGTCGGTGCTCGCGCATGCGGTGTTTCCGGCTACTTTTGTCCTCTATGCGGGTCATCGCTACGGCTGGTCGGCGCGTGATATTGGCTTTACTTTGGCCTTTGTTGGCGTGTTATCGGCCCTGGTGCAGGCGGGTTTGGTGCGTCGCGTGATCCCGTTGATCGGCGAACGGCGCGCCGTATTGGCCGGATTTAGCTTCGCGGTGGTCGGTTTCATCGGCTATGGCTGGGCGCCAACCGGTGTTTGGTTGTGGGTGGTCATGCCAATTTTGGCCTTGTGGGGTTTGGCCGGGCCGTCGTTGCAATCACTGATGACGCGCCAGATCGACCCCACCGAACAGGGCCGTTTACAGGGTGCGCTGACCAGTATGGGCGCGATCGCCGGAGTGATTGGTCCGTATGTGTTCGCCCATATCTACGCCGCTGGAATTGATCCGACGCGCTCGACCAATGTGCCGGGGGCGGCCTTTTTCTTGGCCGCCGCGGTGGTTGCGATGGCGCTGGTGCTTGCCTATTTGGCCAGTCGGCAGCGCGCGTGAGCGGCGAAACACCCAAACAACTGCTGCGTCGGGTTTTTGGTTACGACGAATTCCGTGGCCCGCAGCAACCGATCATTGATCACGTGGTGGCCGGTGGTGACGCGCTGGTGCTGATGCCCACCGGCGGCGGAAAATCCTTGTGTTTCCAGTTGCCGGCTTTGTTACGCCGTGGCACGGGCATCGTGGTGTCGCCGTTGATCGCGTTGATGCAGGATCAAGTTGCAGCGCTCATTCAAGTCGGCGTGCGCGCGGCCTTTCTTAATTCCACACTGGATGCCGCAACGGCCGCCGATATCGAACGGCAACTGCTCGACGGCGAACTCGACTTGCTGTACGTAGCGCCGGAGCGTTTGCTCAGTGCGCGCTTTCTGCACTTGCTGTCGCGCGCGTCGATTGCGCTATTTGCCATCGACGAGGCGCATTGCGTTTCGCAATGGGGGCATGATTTTCGCCCCGAATATCGCGAGCTGACGGTACTGCATGAGCGTTGGCCGGATATCCCGCGCATCGCGCTGACCGCCACCGCCGATGCACCGACGCGCGCCGAAATTATCGAGCGGCTCAACCTGGGCGACGCGCAGCAGTTTGTCAGTTCTTTTGATCGGCCGAATATCCGCTATCGGGTAGAAGAAAAAACCGAACCGCGCAAACAATTACTCAGCTTTTTGCGCGGCAGACCGAATCAATCGGGCATTGTTTACGCGTTATCGCGCAAGAAGGTCGATGAAACCGCGCAGTTTTTGCGTGATCAGGGCATTCATTCCCTGGGCTATCACGCCGGCATGGATGGCAGTGCGCGCGCCAAACACCAAACGCGATTTTTGCGCGAAGAGGGCGTGGTCATGGTTGCCACGATCGCCTTCGGCATGGGTATCGATAAGCCCGATGTGCGTTTTGTCGCGCATCTTGATTTGCCAAAATCGATGGAAGGCTATTACCAGGAAACCGGTCGCGGTGGTCGCGATGGCGATCCGGCCGAGGCCTGGATGGTGTACGGCCTGGGTGATGTGGTGTTGCTGCGACAAATGATCGAAGGCTCTGAGGCGGGCGAGGAACGCAAGCGACTGGAGCGCCACAAACTGGATGCGCTGCTCGGTTACTGCGAAAGCGTGCGCTGTCGGCGGCAGGCGCTACTGGCCTATTTCGGCGAAACCTACGCGCAACCCTGTGGCAACTGCGATAACTGCTTAGAACCACCGCAGACTTGGGACGCCACACTCGCGGCGCAAAAGGCGCTGTCTTGCGTGTATCGCACCGGGCAACGTTTTGGCGTGGGTCATTTGACCGACGTATTGCTGGGTCAAGAGACCGAGCGGGTGGTCGAACGGCAACACACCAAGTTGTCGACCTTTGGTGTCGGTAAGGATCTGGACGAACGCCAGTGGAAAAGTGTGTTCCGGCAATTGGTCGCCGCCGGCTTTTTGGACGTCGAAATGGGCAGTTATGGTTCTCTGCGCTTAGCGCAAGCCGCGCGCCCGGTTTTGCGCGGTGAGCAAAGCGTGGCGCTGCGCCGCGATCCCGAACGCAAACGCGCGCCACGCACGCGTTTTGCGGTCGCAGCGCACCCGGCCGATGACAGCCTATTCGAGCGCTTACGCGATCTGCGTGGCAAGCTGGCGCGCGAACAAAACGTGCCCGCCTATGTCATTTTCCACGACGCCACGCTCAGGGCGATCGCCAATGATCGCCCGCGCAGCATGGCGCAGTTGGCCAAGGTCGAGGGGGTAGGCGTGCGCAAGCTGGAACGTTACGGAGAAGCGGTGCTGGCGCTGGTGCGAGAAGCGGGTTAGGTTCTTGTGGGATGGGTGGGGCGGGTTTTCAACCACGCCTCTCTCTTGCAGGAAAATCGTCAGCGCAGCGCTGGCCCGGAGCAAAAGCCGCTCTTGGTGGGTTCGATCTGTGATCGAACGCTTCTCCCGCACAAAGGAGGGAAAGCGTCAGCGCACAGCGCAGACCCAGAATCCGCTGTTTTGTCCTCCATCGTTTGATTCTGGCCGCGCGAAATGACGGCGACCATGGATCACCACATCAGTTTGACTCGCACCCTTGATCACACGCATGGATGACAAGCGCCACACGATCGCGTACAGTCTTCGACGTTCACGCGAACGATTGATCGGGATTACCCGATTGCAGGGATTCCGTCGAAGGGTACTTACCCTGATGAATGCCAATACGTCCGTGAATCAGGCTGAAAGTAATTAGCCGTGAAAAACCCAAACAGCAAGATTAGAGCGCGGTAAATTCGGTCCGCTCAACGCTGACTCTCTTCGGTGGCTTTAACACCATCCTGGAGATCCAAAGGAGATTGCAAATACATGAGTCCCGGCAAGCCCAGGCTGTCGCGCAAAGTGGCGTCGAGCAAGACCACTACGGCAGAAACTCAAACGATTCCCATCCAAGCTGATGCATTCGCACCGCCGCCCAGCGCGCCAAGCGAAGTTGCCAGCAACCCAGCACCGGTCAAACCCAAGGCGAAACCCGCGCCCGCCTTTGACGCCGCCGCCGTGGCCGCCGCGATCTTTGCGGGTGTCGCTGCGATGGGACATAGCGCGCCGCCGAAGCCACGGCGCAGCAGAGCACGCAGCGCTGCGCCTGCCCTGCCAGAACCTGCGGTGCTAAACGCGTCTGCAGTAGTGCCAGACGCTGCGGTGGCCTTGCCAGAGGTCCGCTCCGTGTTGCCGGAAGCGCCCGCAGCGATGCCGGAGGCTCCTGCCGCATTGCCAGAAGCAAGCGTGGCATTGCCGGGTGCTCCCGTGGTGTTGCCGGAAGCCTCCGCCGCGTTGCCAGCAGCAATCGTGACCTTGCCGGAAGCTCGCGTAGCGTTGCCAGAAGCAAAGGCACCTTTACCCGAAGCAACCCTGGCGCCGGAAGTGGTAAGAGCGCTGCCAGAACCTAGCCTTGCGTTGCCAGAAATCGCTGCCGCTGTCATGCCAGCGAGCTTGGCTTCTGATGCGCTGGAGCTGCCACCTCAAAGCATTACCGCTATCGCCGTGCCCATCGCCGCCGTTGCCGCCCCGCCCGCCGCAAAGCCGCGTAAACGCGCCGCGCCGCGCGCCAAGGCGCCAGCGCAGCCGCTCGCCGTGGCGATGGTTGAGCCAATCCTCGCAGCGCCTATCGAGTTGATCGTTGCAACGCCAGTTGAGCCAATCCTCGCAGCGCCTATCGAGTTGATCGTTGCAACGCCAGTTGCGCCAATCGTCGCGCCAACCGTTGAACCCGTGGTAGAACTGCCGATTGAGACCAGCGCGCAGGCTGCTTCACCAGGGGTGCTGAAGCTCAGTTTGGTGCGCAAAACTGCCGCGCCGAAGCTTGCGCCGGCTGTGATTGCAAGCATCGAGGCAAGCCCCGCGCAAGTGGAAGTCGCGCCGCCGCCGGCCAAATTTGAGGCGCATGTCACGCCGGCCATGGCCGTGCCCAAGCCGCGCGACGCCCGCTCGCGGCCGCCGCAGCAAGCGCGCAATCGGCCAGTCGCCGCGTCAAGTGAGCCTGTGGTAACGCAAGCCCTAGCCAGTGTCGAGGCAGTCGAGCCCATTGCGATCTCGGTGCTAAAGCCACCGCTGATGTCGACGGAGCCCTTCAGCCCGCCGATGAGCGTGGTGCATCGGGTGCATCCGGTCGCGCTGGGTCGCAAACGTGAGGTGTTGGAGTACCTGTTAGCGCAAACGCCGGAGAGCCCAAGTTTGGTGTACACGCGCACCAAACATGGCGCCGACAAGATCGCGCGCTTTTTGGAACGCGCGGGTTTCAAAGCGGCCGCAATCCACGGTGACAAAAGCCACGGCGCACGAGCGCGAGCGCTGGAGGGCTTCAAGAATGGCGGTTTAAATGCACTGGTGATCACTGATATCGCCGCGCGTTTGTTAGATGTGCACGGTTTGCAATCGGTGCTCAGCTACGATTTGCCGCATATCGCCGAGGATTACACGTTGCGCGTGCTGCGCACCGGCACGGCGCACACGCCCGGCTTGGCGATCACCATCATCACGCAAGAGGAATCTGTGCAGTTCCGCGCGATGCGGGATTTGTTGCAAAGTCCGATCGAATTGCTGCCTTTGGCGGGTTTTGAAGGCGCCGAGCCCTTTGATCCGGAACGTGATCCGATCGTGCGCGCTGAAGTCGAAACGACCAGCGACGATGCCGGCCCCGTTGCGGCGCCGGTCGAGGTCAAACGTGAGGACACCCAACGCGTGCGACGCGATCGTCGCGGTCGGCCCATCCGTGAGCCACGCCCGCGCGACACCGCGCCAGTCGAGGTTGAGCCCGCTACCCTGCCGGTCATCAGCGCAGACGGCGAACCGGGCGATGCGCAACCCGGTGATGCGCAACCCACCGAGGCGACGCCTACGCGTCCGCTGCGCGCGCCGCGCGCCGATCGTCATGGCGACCGCAAAGCGCGTGCCGAGCGTCCGCCGCGCGGCGAGCGTCCGCCGCGTGAAGCCGCAGCACGTGAAGCCGCACCGCGCGAAGCCACGCCGCGCGAAGCCACGCCGCGGACCGAACGTCCGCCGGCACGCGCGGATCGGCCAGTACGCGCGGATCGTAAACTGCGCGCGGATCGGCCATTTCGCGGTGATCGCCAGCCGCGCGCGCCGCGCGGTGACGAACAACCCTTGGATGATCGTCAACCGTTTTTCGATAGCTCGCCCGTGCCGGACTTTGACGACGACGACGGTCCAACGCGTGGCAATTCGCTGGCGGCGCCACCGTCGTCGCAGATCAACGCCAATATTGCCGGCAGCCGCCGTGGGCGCCGCGATCCGTTTGCCACCGTGGTGATTGACGAAGATCGCGCGAACATCTACGACGAGCGCCAGCCGGACACCTTTCGCGACCAATGGAGCGTGCTTGGCCCAGACACCAATCGTCCATCTTGGACCTACGCCGAGCACGAACCACAATTGGTGGCCGATAGTGTGGTGCGCGCGCCAATCACGCGCAGTGCGCCACCGGGTCGTCGCAAGGGTCCGGGCCCCGCCGGACAAGCCGGGCGCGGACAACCGGCTGAGGCTCGCGGCCCACAACGGCCGGGGCGATCGCGCCGCGCCGAGGGCCGCTGAGCGTGCCATACACGCCGATTCTGGCGACGCTGGGTTATGTGTTGTCGCCGTGTCGCAGCAAAGTGTTGTTGGTAAATCGCAACGCGCGCGCCAACGATGCTCACCTAGGCAAGTACAACGGCCTGGGTGGCAAGCTAGAACCCGGTGAAGACATCGTCAGCGGCATGCG
>Ga0105048_10003169_pt1 | contig 26904 bp, 22 predicted proteins | sample MAT05_FD_78382 | JGI IMG/M metagenome (GOLD analysis project Ga0105048, IMG submission 78382) | Freshwater microbial communities from Lake Fryxell liftoff mats and glacier meltwater in Antarctica - MAT-05 | ecosystem: Environmental > Aquatic > Freshwater > Ice > Liftoff microbial mat | place...
ATGTTGGATTCTTCTAGGGAGGGGTGTGTCCCTTTCCGGCAGAAGAATCGTGGTTGCTTTCCGCCCAGGGGGGGGCATCACACGATCACGGGGGCCAAGCCCACCCGCTGGGCTTCAACGGATGCCCAAGCCGACTGCCGCGATTGTGACACCGTGACGTCGATGTAGAACAGACGCCGTGGCGAGGGGATTTAGCCTAACCGCGAGTCGGAGGCTTCCGGAGGCTTGCGCGGGGTGATCGCCATGAAATCCAAGGCGAAAAGGCCAGTGCTGGCCTATCATGTGATCTTTGGTATGTGGCGATTCCACTCGACAAGAAGTGTCTATCTCACGCTCCGGGCGTCTGTCTCACGGTTTAGGGTGTCTTTTTCGCCTCGGGTGGGTGAATGGCGAGACACGATTCGGACGCGGTCGCGAACAGGTCCAGGAACCGGCGTTCGATGGCTTCGTTGCGGAAGTGGTCGAGGTAGCGTTCGCGGCCCAGGTTTAGTTTCTCTTCCCGGCCGCGTGGGTTTTGGCGGACGTGGTTCATGACGTCGGCGATCGTCTCCGCGGATTCGCTGGCGTACCAGGCCGACTCGCCGGCGGTGCCGGGGATGGCGGCGTTCGGGAGGGCGACGAGCGGCACGCGCAGGCCCATTCCTTCCAGGATGGGCAGGCAGAAGCCTTCGTGGCTGCTGGTCGTTAGCAGCATTTGGGCCGTCTGGTAGAGCGTTTTCAACTGGCGGAGCGAGATCTTGCCCGTCATGCAGACATTTCGGCTCATTCGCAAGTCGCGGATGCGTTGAATGACCTTGTCGCAATAAAAGTTCTGGCCGACGTCGCCGACGAAGATCAAGCGGGAGAGCGGGTCGTGGCGGGCCCGGTACTCGGCAAAGGCTTCGACCGCGAGCATGTTGTTTTTGTTCGGCACGATGCGCCCGACGACGAGGATGTTGGTCAGCCAGTCGTCGTACTGGGCCACGGTTGTCAGGTCGGGCTCGGCGGCGATCAGTTCTTCCACCTGGTTGAACGGCGGTAGGACGTCGAAATCCTGTTCGGGATGGCGGGCTTGCATGTCGTGGCCGTTGAATTCGGAATCGGCCCAGAAGGCAGCGCATGTCGGGATCAGCCGGCTGAGTTGCTCCAGGCCTTCCCGGCAGGCACGAACGACTTCCTTGTTGATCCCTTCGAAGAAATGGGCCGGCGTGACGTTGTGGTACTTCACGATCTTCCGGCAGGGCAGCGATTCGTACATGCGCACGGCATCATCAAGGCCGATCGAGTGGTGATAGATCAGCACGTCGTCCGGTTCGGTTAGCAGGTTCGGAATCTCTTCCAGCGTAGCCGCTTTGATTTCGTTCAAGATCCAACGAGCGGCCGGGTAGGCGCGATGCCCCGCCCGTTCGAGCGCGGCAACCATACCGAGTACATCATTGCTGACCGCATCGCCCGCCACCAGAGCCGGCGTGAACACCACGACGTTCATCGCGATTCCTTTCTTAGACCGTGACGCGTTCGCCCAGGTGTTGTTCCAAAACGCGAGCGAGTCGACGGCCGGCTTCTTTCCAGGTGAAGCGTCGCGTTCGCGCGGCCGCCCGCTCCCCACGCTGCCGGGCTTCTTGTTGATCGTCATAGACCTGCCGCATCGCCCGCACGAGATCGTCTTCGTCGATCTCGGCCCAAGAGCCAGAGTAGATCGACCCCTCCGCGGCCGTCAAGCGATGAGCCACTGGATAGCCAACCGCCTCGTCGAAATACTCGGTCACGGCACTGTAAGCGGTGGAAATGATCGGCCGGCCGCAGGCCATGGCTTCGACGAGGTGCAAGCCGAAACCCTCGGCCGACGAGCCGTTGACATACGCGGTCAGCGAGCGATACCAGGCGGCCAGATCGGCGGGCAGCAGGAACTTGCGGAGGACCTCGACGCGCGGGTCGTCGCACTCGGGCAGTTCGCACTTCGGCGTGATCTTTACGCGCAACCGTACATCGGTCTCATCGGGAAACGCCCGTTGAAACGCATCAATCAACTTGTGGGTGTTCTTGCGAACGCCGCCGCCCCACAAGGCTGCCGCCGTGCCGAAGGTGCAGACGTCCGGCCAATCGCCCGCGGCGTGGTAGGTCAAGGCATCGTGACCCAAATTGACGACTTCCATCGGCACGGTCACTCCGCTAGCGCGGAAGCTCTCGACCGCCCACTGGCTCGGCACGATCACCACCGCGGCCTCGTTCAACAGGTTCACCCACTTCGGATCGAGACGATCCGATTCCCACATCGTGAAGATCGCACTGCCGGGCGGTGGAAAGTGATATTCCAGCAGGTGGGGCGGCGCCAGCACTAGATTGCGATCACCCTCCTTGCGTAGCCTCCGGGTCGGCAGCAGGTATGGGGGAAGCAAGTCAGCCTGGTGGTTCGAAGCCGCATTCAGGCGGATGTGTGCCCCGAGCGAATGCAGGCCGCGGGCGATTTCGAAGACTACATAATCCCAACCGGAGATGCCGCAGATGTTGCCCGTTAGAAGCAAGGGCTTAGGCGGCTGGAGGAAATCCTCGACCTCGTCGACCCCCGGAGCGAGCGGCGTCAGGCAAGTCACCGGATAGGCCAGCACTTCCGGATAGTGGACGATGTTTCGAGCGGCGGGCAATTGCCGGGCGATCTCGGTCCCGACCGGTAGGTTTGAGCTATTGCCGATCGCGGGGAGGTGCGCGAGACCGCGAACATCTTCCAGGCGATAGAGATTCACCTGCTGCCCCGCGGCCCCCGCCCGAAAGGCGCTGTTGTTGAGTGTTTCAAGACCTTCGCCTTCCGGGACGTTCAGCACGACGTGAGCGTCAGACTGCGATTGGCTTTTCTTGGCCAGTTCAAGCAAGGCGCCTTCGACCATCTCGAAACCCGCGTGCAGGAAGACGACATGCTCGGCCTCGATGCGATCGAGCGCGTCGACCAGGGCGTCGTTAATTGAGCCATCGCCACTCGCGACGGTCACGCGTATCTGCTCGTCTTGTTCGGCATACTCGTCCGCCACGCGGATGAGGTCGGGCGAGTCGGCGGCGGCGAATACAAGATGCAGTTCCCAGTTGCGATAGGCCTGCGCCAGGACCGATTCGACCCCGCGATACAAGGCATGCGAGGCGATCTCGTGAACGGGGAGCACCACCGCGATTCGCGGCCGGGCCGGCAAACGGGCCTCTTCATTCTTCAGGCGCAGTCGTTCAGTATTAGGCAGCGGGACACGCCAGCGGCCTAAGCCAAGTAGCGACTTCAGATAGGCATCGGTATCGGGGTGAAAGCGGCGAGTGTCCGGTAGGGCCTTGAAGAGTTTTCGCCGGACGTCGCCCCAGCGGCCGGAGAAGATCATCTTCAACCCACGGCGAAAGACGGCACCCGTGCAGTTGTATTCACGCAACAACTTCAACTTCCGTGAGACGGCGGTGACGGCCGAGCCGAGCCGCGACAGGCGCTTGGCCGAGAATTCAAGGAGTTCGAAGGAGCCGGGAGAGCCGAGCGTCTGAAAACGCAGCCCGCGAGCCGGCCGCGTCAGGTGGAGATAAACCTCCTGCTCGTCAAGCGTACCGGTCCAGAGCAAGCGCTCCAGGGAAGGGCCGACGTCGAAACCGTCGCCAAAGTCGGCGCGGAATTCTGTTTGAGCGCGTTCGTTCTTCCCTTCGTCCACCCGCTGCATGCTCAGGCGAAGCCGCCACCAGCCGGCGCGGATGGGTCCCGCGATCAGGAAGGAGGCTTGATTCGTGGTGGCTCGCCAGGCGTTCGGGCCGTGGTCCGGATGGGGTTCCAGGCCGCGCTCGGCCTGTAGAGAATCGAGACGAAAAACCGCCCGGGCTCGGCCCAGGATGGGAATACTCACGTGGTGTGCCTCCTTGCGTGGACAAAACTGTAGCGGATCACGTGTGGCATTGTCAACAGTAGAACATCCATCCGAACCCAACTTGTGTTGATCGTCGATCCATGTTACCTTTTTGCCTTGACTTCTACGCCGCCAGGGAGGGCAGCGCCGTGGCCTTGATGTCCGGACGAATATCGTGGAAACGTTTGCTCATTTCGTCCGGGCGAAGGCGCGTTCATTTCGCGTTCGCCGTCGGCCTCGTCGGTCTCTTCACTCTCGTCTTGGCTTCCGGCGAAACTTATCTCCGCTTCTTTCCTCCGCGCGACTTCCAGCCGTATCTCGGCAATGCTTCCCCGCTTGAAGGACCATTCAAAGCGGATCCCAATTTCGGTGTTCAGTATCGTTCATACGAAGAGTTTTTTCGCGACAACGACTATCGGATGGGTCACTATGAACCGTTGATCGAAGACGAGTCGCGGGCGCCGCTGTGGGCATTCTTTGGAAGTTCTTTCGTGCATATGGGCGGGATGCTCGGCGACACGACACGCCGCACGATCACCGACCGCCTGGTCTTCTACCTCGGTCGCAACGAGATGCTGCCGGTTCGACTTGCGCAGGTGAAGGTGCTGTTAGAAAACGGCATTCGCCCCGAACGCGTGCTCATCGTCCTGATCCCACTCGACTTCCTGCCCTTCACTGAACATGCCGTCGATCAATATTTTGCGAACGACAAGGGAGCGCTCACTTACCGGCCGAAACAACCCGCTGGCTGGTTGGGGTCGATTCTCGATCACAGCCGGCTGGCGCTAATCGCCTGGACACGCGGCAATCGGCATCACGCCATCCCATCCTTCAATCGATCCACGCTCGGTTCGGGATTGATTGAGCCCGTCCTGGTCGACGTCAAGCGTATCTTCGGCGCCCTTGCCGATCTGACGAAATCCCATGGCGTGCCCGTTACGGTTATCTTGTTGCCCAACTACGAACACATCATCAAGAAAGATCGACGCGGCTTTCAGGCCCAACTGACGCCGATCTTCGAGGGATTCGGTTTTGATGTCTGCGACCCCAGCGATGTTCTGCTGGCTGTACCCGATGACCGCAAAAAAGAGTTGTTCCTGCCGGACAAGCACTTTACCCCGTTTGGCAACGAGTTGCTTCTTCGCCGCCTGATTCAGCATCTTTACTCGATCGGCGCGTATCCGAAGACACTCGACGCGGAGGGGCCGGCGTCATGAGTTTCGAGAACTCCGGCTTCATTCTGCTGATGCTGGCCACCTATGGCCTATGGCTGTTGGTGCGCCATCGCGAACCGCAGGCCGTCGCGTTGCTCGTGGTCGCCAGCCTGATCTTCTATGGCACCAATCACTGGAAGCTTCTCCCCATCTTGACGGCGTACTGTGTCATCGATTGGGGGATTGCCCTCTGGCTGATGGTCTCGCGCAAACCGCGGGGCGTGCTTGCCCTCGGTGTCGCCTTCAACCTGTTTGTCCTTTGCTTCTACAAGTACACACCGCTTGTTGTGCAAACCTTGATGAACTCCCTGGGCGTTCATGGCCTCGAGAATTACGCTAGAGGTTTCGACCACTGGGCCATCCCCTACGGCATCTCGTTCTACGCCTTCACGGGCATTGCCTACATGGTCGACGTCTACCGTAAGACGACGCCTCCCGAACGCAGTTTTGTGCGTTACTCACTCTCGGCCATCTTCTTTCCTCATCTCGTGGCCGGGCCGATCTTGCGGGCCAGCGAGTTCCTCGTCTACATGCACTCGGGCCAGATGCCGCAACGCGGCCAGGCCATCCTCGAAGCTTTCTGGCTGCTCGCGCGTGGCTACTTCAAGAAGATGGTCATCGCCAATCGGCTAGCGACGGCGATCGATCCCTTCTTCGCCAACATCACGGACCCCGTGACGGACGGCGTCTGGGCGTTGCCCTACGTTTGGCTTTACGCCCTGCAAATTTACTTTGACTTCTCGGCCTATACCGACATCGCCCGTGGCCTCGGCCTACTCTTCGGCTATCGCTGGCCGGATAACTTCAACCTGCCGTATCTCGCGACCTCGATTGCCGACTTTTGGCGGCGCTGGCATATCACGCTCTCGCGCTTCCTGCGCGACTATCTCTACATCCCCCTGGGCGGCAACCGCGGCGGCTGGCTACGCACCAATTTCAACTTGATGATTACCATGCTCCTCGGCGGGCTCTGGCATGGCGCGAGTTGGTCGTTCCTGCTCTGGGGCGGATTGCATGGCCTCTTTCTCATCATGCACAAGACGTGGTGCGCGTTCGCCCTCCGTGATCGTTTGGCCGCACTCACCGGTTTCAAAGGCGCACTCTGGAAGGGATTCTGCATCGCCCTGACGTTCCATTGCGTCTGCCTGGCCTGGTGTTTTTTCCGGATGACGGAATTCAATCAGAGCCTGCTCTGCGTGCGGAAGTGGTTCGTCTTTGATTCAAGCAAGATGTGGAATCACGCGGCGACCGACCTGTCGCTCTGGGTCGCCATGGTCGGCTATGGCAGCCTCGTGCTGATGGTCGCCTTGCTCAACCGCCAGCAAGACGCCATTCGGGAACGGATCGACTCACTGCGCTACCAGTTCCTCCATGGCGCTCAGTGGGGCCTGCGGGCCGCGATGCTGCTCCTCGCGGTGTTACTCTCGCCCGGCGGCCAGGCTCCGGCGTTCATCTATTTCCAGTTCTGATCCGAAAGAAAGATTCTGGCGACCGCCTTGTCTCACGGCTCCGGGATCGGATCATTCGCGCCGACCGGCTTTCCTTCCCAGGTGACTTCTTTCGTCTTGGGATCGTAGGTCAGAATTCGGCTGGCACTGCCCGGTGCGTGGGGTCGTTCGACTTTGGGCATCCAGGTGGCTAACTCGCGCTTCACGTCCGCTTGCTTGGCGTCGCCGGCCAGGTTGGTCCACTCGTTGGGGTCGGCAATCATGTCGTACAACTCCTCGCTGCCGTCAGCGTAGCGGATATAGCGCCATTTCTCCGAGCGCACGCCATGATTCCCGGGATTGTGGCTCGTGAGGGCCGGGCGATCGCGTTTGGCGTTCGCGTCTTTCAATTGCGGCGCCAGGCTCAGCCCTTCGAGATCCTTCCGCGCGGGTTGGCCGGTCAGTTCGAGCAACGTGGGAAAGAGATCGAGCAGTTCCGCCGGTCGGCCGCACTTCGCCCCTTTCGAGATGCCCGGCCCGGCGAAGACGAGCGGCACGCGCGTGGAGCGTTCCCAGAGCGTGTTCTTACCGCTGATCTGCTTCTCGCCCAGGTGAAAGCCGTGGTCGCTCCAGAGCACCACGATCGTATTCTCGGCTCGACCGCTCTTGTCGAGGGCGTCGAGCACTCGGCCCACCTGATGATCCATGAATGCGATGCTTGCCAGGTACGCGCGAACGAACGGCTTCCATTCGTTGTTGTCCTGGAGCGTCTTGAGGCGCGGCTCGGGGAGCTTCCAGTGCAGATACCACGAGAAGCGCGGCGTGTCGTCCCGGTCGTTCTCTTTCACGGGCGGCATTTCGATCTTGTCGGCCGGGAACTTGGCGAACCACTCGGGCGGGGCGAAGCAAGGAACATGCGGCAGGATGAACCCACAGGCGAGGAAGAACGGCTTGTCCTTCGGCGCCTTCGCCAACGCGGCGATCGCGGCATCGGCGACCTTAAAATCAGCAGCATCTTCTGCCTTCGCGGGGAACGGTCCCCAGTCCATCAACGGGTGTGGCGTGCCCGGCAGTGTCGCAAAGCGTTTCTCGGGTTTGCCCATCCCGGGTGCAGGCCCCCACTCGCCGAACTCGGCCAGCCGATCCTTTGGCTTGATCGAGCCAACATGATAAATCTTGCCGGTCGTGTACGTGAAGTAACCGGCCTGCGTGAACGTCTGCGGCAGCGTCACATGCGCTTTGGTGATTTCCACATCACGAATGCCGGGCGAGAGACCGTAGATCCCCGTCGTCGTCGGCCGCAACCCGGTGAGCAAACTCGATCGCGACGGGTTGCACAACGGCGCCTGGCAGTGAGCGTTGGTAAAGAGCGTGCCCCGAGCGGTCAGTCGATCGATGTTCGGCGTGAGCGTCTGCGGATGGCCGCGAAGGCAGCCGACCCAGTCGTTCAAGTCATCGACCGCGATGAAGAGGATGTTGGGTGGTTCGGCGGCGGATGTAGTGGGTACGACGACGTATGCCAGACATGCCACGAGAAGAAGTCGACGCATGATGATGTCTCGCGGAGAGAATGAGATTCGGTTAGTTCTACGAAATCGGAACGGAGCATCGGCCGGAGCCCGGGAGGCATGACGAACGCTCGATATTTTTCATTGAGGCTATTTCGACTTGAGGTGCGAGTGCTTCAGCGCACAACTTGATAAATCGCCGGCCGATACTGAGGCGGTGGCACCGGCTTGCCGCTCGCCTTGGCCGTCTTCAACCAAGCTTTCTTCGCGATCTGGACTTCACGCACCGCTTCCTCCGCGGAATCGCCGAATGCCGAACAGAACTTCAAGTCCGGAATGTCGGCCACGTAACAGCCGTCATCCTCGCTGAAAAAAACGTTGATGTGGTAGTCCTTCATGCGTCGTCTCCCAACGTCAGATTATATTGCTCGATGAGTTCGATCAACTGACGAATCTGATAAGGCTTCGCCTTGCCCTTGAAGTTTTGGATGTTGATGATCTCGCGAATATCGTCATTCTCGAAAATGTAATGACTGCCGCTGGTCCGAGACAATCGAAAGCCAAACGCTTCAATGAGTGCTACCAATTCGTCAAAACGAACATTCTTCGACCCGCCGAGCACCTTTCGAAGAAGCTTTCGTTTGTTCATGGATCGATTTGGGTAGAGGATTCGATTGGCAGATACGTCAGTCCTGGGAGACAACTACTCGAAAACCGACGCCGAAGCTGTAGCGGTCGCCGGGCGAGTCGAAGATGCGTTTCGCCGAACGGCAGTCCTTGGGATCGCAGTCCCTGCTGCCACCCCGGAGGACACGAACGTCGATTAACCGTCTGGTGCCGTTGCCCACGTCGAAGACTCGCTCTTCGCCGGGCTTCGGTTCCTTGGGATCTGTGGGTGGCGCCGCCAGTAAGCAGAAGAGTGCGAGGTGAATCATGATCCAATACCTAGTGAAAGTCGAAAGAGAAATTTCAGAGCTTAGATGTTAGCCACGACGCGCAGGCGCCGCGCGCCGGAACTCGTGAGCCCTCGGGCGCGATCTCCTCCTCAGAATACACTTCGGAGCGGAGCGAGGAAAGCTCTCAATCTCTCAATCCAACAACTCCCGATCGGTCATATCCGTCAGGAACATGCAACCCGGTTGATGCGTGATGACGAACGGTGGTTTGGCTTGCATGATGGCGGCTTGGGGGGTGACGCCGCAGGCCCAGAAGACGGGGATCTCGCCGGTGCGTATTTCGACCGAGTCGCCGAAATCGGGCTTATTGATGTCGCGAATGCCGATGGCTGATGGCTCGCCGAGATGGACGGGAGCGCCGTGGGCACGCGGATAGCGAGAGCAAATTCGTGTTGCCTCGATCGCCTGGGCGGGGGTCATCGGCCGCATCGACACGACGAGTGGGCCATGGAAGATGCCGGCCGGGCGGCAGGCGATGTTGGTCTTGAACATCGGCACGTTACGGCCCGTCTCAATATGCCGCATCGGGATGCCCGCTTGCATCAGGGCGTTTTCGAAGGTGAACGAGCAACCGATCAGGAAGCTAACGAGATCGGGCTGCCACTGCTGGGTAATGTTGGTCGGCTCTTCCATCAGCGTGCCGTCGCGATAGATGCGATAGCGCGGCAAATCGGTGCGCAGGTCGGCATCCGGGGAACAGCCGCGCGGAATGGGATCGCCGGGTTCGGTGACGTCGATGAGCGGACAGGGTTTGGGATTGCGCTGGCAGAACAGCAGAAAATCGAAGGCCAGTTCGCGCGGCACGATCACCAGATTGGCCTGCACAAAACCAGGCGCGAGGCCAGGCGTCGGCGTCGCGTGACGATTCTCGCGACAGGCGAGGCGGACATCAAACGCAGTGGTCATCTCTCTCATAATAGCTTATCCCCATCCAGTTCAAGGGCATCGCGTAATCCATGTACGAGACACCATCAACGGTCGCTGTCGCTTGGCCGGTCTTGCCGTCGATTAACTCCCCCTTCCGAACGAGCAGCTCGAGCAACTCGAACTCCGTAGCTATGTCGAAGAAATCGAACGGCAATTTCTTATTCAACGCGAAAGCGACACCAAAGCCCAATGCGTACGCCCCCCAGTTGCTGATCCCTGCGACGATGAGATGATCCGTCGCAATTCGACACGCGATTCGGCCGCCGTTCGCGATATTGGCGTGAATGACCGACCAGGGAATTTTGCCCATGCCGATCTCATTACCGCCGTCGCCGATGCCGATCGTGACCGCCTTTGTATTTTCGAAGAATCGGTGGGCGGGCGTCATGCTCTCGGTGATGTCGATGCCGCGCATGGTGTGCAGGCGATCGTGATCTTGAGCGTTTACTGTTTCGAGAAACAGCCGAGTTGTGTCGTCGCCCAAGTTTTTTCGCGCGATCGAAGCCGGAGTGTGGCTGGGGCCAACTCGCTCCAGAGCGATCAAATGTGTGAGCGACTTTGACACCTCTTCAAATTCGGAACTGTCCGCATCCAGATCGATGACGCGGACTTTCTTTTGCAGTTTCAGTTTTTTCAGACCGATCCGCAAGGCAGTGGAACAGAACGGCTCCGCGGCCAAGACGACGGGAATGCCGAGCCACGCGAACACACGAGCAAGATGAATCGCACCCAACGGACCATCGGTCTCGGCCCTCGGGGGCGTGGCCGTCGGAATGAGAAAACCAGTGATGATGCCGACCGAAGCGTTCTCGGTCTCCGCGATGCTGCGACAGGCGGCTGCGAAATCAGTCGCGGTGCGCGTGATCAGGTTGTCCTCGGGAACGCGTGCCAGGCCGCGATCGCCGATGTCGTGCTGCATGATCGCTTGAAGTTCCGCGAGCCGCTCGTCGAGATTCATTTCGCCTCCCGGCTGAGCAAGTGGGCGAAGCGGCCGCGCCAGGGCTTGGGGATCTCGGCCGTCAGGGTGATTGGTTCGTAACGCACCGGGTGCAGGAACGAGAGCGAACGGGCATGGAGCCCGATGGCATGACCGAAGCGGGCGCGCGAGCCGTATTTCACGTCGCCATGAATGGGGAAGCCATGATGAGCGAGTTGCACTCGCAACTGGTGGGTGCGCCCCGTTTGCGGCCGCACTTCGAGCAGGGCGAGATTGTCATGCTCCGCGATCGTGCGAAAATGTAGGACGGCCTGCTTGGCGCCGATCTCGTCGGGATCGACTACTTCGACGCGGTGCTCGTCTTCGTCTTTCCGCAACCAGTCTTCGAGCGTGCCGAAGACTGGAAGGTTCTTGCCGCCGCGATCGACGACGGCCCAATAAACCTTCTCGATCGAATTTTCGCGGAATTGCTCCGAGAGCCGGGCCGCCCCTTTGCTCGTGCGGGCGAACATGAGCACACCGGAAACTGGTTTGTCGAGCCGATGAACCACGCCGAGGAAGACATTGCCAGTCTTCTGGTATTTCTCTTTCAGATAGCTCTTCACCAAACGATCGACCGTCTCCTCATGCCCGTCATAGTGCGCGCTCGGCCAACCGCACGGCTTGTTCACCGCGAGACAGTGATTGTCTTCAAACAGGATGTCGAGGAGATCATCAAACGGCATGGTTAGATCGATAGTTCACGTGGCCTGAAGTCGATGATCTGTTCACACCAGGCGGCCATCTGGAGGACTTCCGCTTCTTCCCACGGCCGACCAACGAGTTGCAGTGCGACTGGGAGACCATCGGGCGTCCAGCCCATCGGGATGTTGACTGTCGGCAGACCTAGGTAGCTCCAGGGCGAATTGAAGATCGGCGAGCCAGTGGTCGAAAGATCGGGGGCCGGGCCGGCGGTTGCGGGTGTCAGGGCGACTATCACGCCGTCGCGGAACGACTCCATGATGCTCATCTTCAAAGCCGCCTGATGCTCCCGGGTGCGGGCGAACTCCGTGGCCGGAACGCGGAATCCGTCTTCGATCACCGAACGAATCTTGGGCGGGTAGTCGTCTGGATACTTGCGGAAGCGGTGTTCATGATACGCGGCCGCCTCAACGAACATGACCATCTGATGCCTTGGCGTCACTTCGCCAAAGGCACTCGGCAGCGGGCAGTCGATCACGCTCAGCCCCGCTTCTTGCAAGGTTTCAAGCGTTTCTTCGTAGATCGGCCGCAGGCTTGGCTCCATCTTGTTGTCGAACATGCCGCGGAATCGGCCGGCTTCCAGATAGGGCGGCGCGTCATGCAACATCGTCGTGTAGTCGGCGGGCTCGGGAACTTCCCAGGCGTCGACATCGCGGCTGCCGGCATCGGCCATCGCTTGCAACATGATCGCCAAATCCGTCACACAGCCAGCCATCGCGCCGACATGATCGAGCGACGCGGCAAACGGCACGACCCCGGCGGCATTCACCCGATTGAATGTTGGTTTGATGCCGCAGACGCCACAATAAGTTGCCGGCCGGTTGATCGACCCGCCCGTCTGCGACGCCAGCGCCCCGAGACACATCCCAGTCGCCAACGCGGCCGCGGAGCCGCTGCTGCTGCCGCCCGGGGTGTGATTCAAATTCCAGGGATTCCGCGTAATCGAGGGATCGAAACTCGCGTACGCCGTGGTCACCGTCTTCCCCAGGATAATCGCCCCGGCTTCGCGAAGCTTGGCGACCACGGGAGCATCATTCCGGGCGATGCTGTTGGCCCACCGTTTCGATCCAGCGGCCGTGGGCATGTCGCGAACATCGAAGATGTCCTTCACCCCGATGGGGATGCCGTGCAACGGCCCGCGAGCGTGACCCTTCATCAGTTCGGCCGTCAGCCGTTCCGCGTCTTCGCGTGCCCCTTCGCGATCGACGAGCACCCAGGCGCGAACCTTTTCCTCGTATCGATCAATCTGTTTCAAACATGATTGCAGAAGATCGACAGGCGTGAGCCGGCCCTCGCGGATTTCCTCGCTCGCCTCGCGGATCGTCCAACGGCGTTCGCTCATGAACAGTTCCCTTGTTCTGGTCCTCGTAGCCGGGTTCGCCAGAACCCGGGTTTTGGCGAATCCGGCTTCTTCGAAGTCTCACCCCGGGTTCTGGCGAACCCGGCTACGTAGAGAGACCCGGCTCGCCAGTCAGACACCGTAGAAATACCATATCCGAGATTCAGGATGCCCACCAACAAAAGATCGGCGGAATCGCGAACATGAACCGAATCAAGGTCGCCATCCTCGGCGGTTCCGGCTACACGGCCCTGGAACTCATCAAAATATTCCTGCGGCATCCCGGCGTGCAGATCGAAGCCGTCACCAGCCGTCAGGAGGGGACGCCCTTGGTCGGCGAAGTGCATCCGAGCCTGTTGCAGCGGACGAACCTGCGGCTTGAGAATCTCGACGCCGCTGGTCTAAAGGCTCGCGGCGTGCAGTGCGCCTTCGGCTGTCTGCCGCACGGGGCGAGCCAGTCGATGCTGCCGAGCCTACTTGATCAGGGAATTCGGATCGTCGACCTGAGTGCCGACTACCGGTTGCGCGATCCGCAGGTCTACAAGAAGTGGTATCTGGAAGAGCACCACGACACGGGCAACTTGGCTCACGCGGTCTACGGCCTGCCGGAGTTGTTCGGCGCCAAGATTGGTTCGGCCCGGTTGATCGCCAACCCCGGTTGCTATCCTCAGACGGGAATTCTGCCGCTCGCCCCCCTCGTGGCCGCCAAGTTAATTGAAACGACCGGCATCATTATCGACAGCAAGTCGGGTGTCTCAGGCGCGGGCCGAACGCCGAAAATGTCGACGCACTTCCCCGAATGCAACGAAAGCGTGTCAGCCTACAACGTCGGCAAGCATCGGCACACGCCCGAGATTGAACAAGCGTTGAGCGACGTGGCGGGCGAAGCGGTGGAAGTGATCTTCACCCCACACTTGATCCCCATGGACCGGGGCATCTTCACAACGATTTATGCGACGCCGCACCGGCCGATCACGGAGCAGGAACTGCTGGAGATTTATCGAACCTTTTACGCCAACGCTCCGTTCATCCGGATCCGCGAGACGCTCCCCAGCACGAAGGATTCAGTCTTCACGAACTTCATCGACATCTGCCCGAAGGTGGTCCGGGGCAAGATCGTGCTCCTCGCGGCTGAGGACAATCTCATCCGCGGCGCCAGCGGCGTCGCCGTGCAAAACTTCAACCGCATGTTTGGGTTCGAGGAGACGATGGGGTTGATGGGGTAAACACGTGAAAGCCCAGGGACGGCCGTCCCTGGGCTTTCATGGGTTAGTCGAGCAACGCCGCATTTACAAACGTGTCAATCGTCTGGCAATACGATTCCAGCGGCAAGTCGTCGCCGTCCTTGCCGAAGGGTTCCTCGACGGCCTCGGCGGTCAACTCGATGCCCAGGAGAAAGGAGAAGCCGAGCATGAGGACGGGGACGCTCCACCAGCCCATTTCCAGGGCGAGGGTCCACGGGGCCGTCAGAACATAGATGCCGATGACGCCGCGCATCATCGCCCGATACGAAGAAGCCAGCGGGGTGTTGCGGATGCGTTCGCAGGCGCCGCTGGCGTCCATCAGGGCGCGGGCATGTTGATCAAAGAGCCAGATCGTTCCTCCAAGACTGTCTTGCCGGTTCCACCGATTGAGTGATTGAAAAACCAGCCCGGCAATGTGGCCCGGCGAGCGGGGGATCCGGGCGTCGTCATTTTCGAAGCCAGGCACCGCGTGGATGCTGTGCGAGCCCCGCAGATGCAGGCGCAGGGCATGTGCGAAGCCGCTGAGGAGGCGAGCGAAGGCGCGACGTTCCGTAAGATCGATCGCCGCGTAGGTTTTGGCCTTCAAAGCCAGATTGCGAATGTCATTGATCAACTGGCCCCAGACCTTGCGGGCTTCCCACCAGCGGTCATGGGCCGTATTGTTGCGGAAGACCACGAGAACGCCCAACGAGACGCTCAGCACCGTCGTGACTTCGTTGCCAGCGGACCACTTCGGAAAAGAAAGATAGGCAACCAGAAAATTGACTATCAGGGCGTAACCGAGCGCTACCGCGAGGACACTTACCAGAGATCGAGCGATGTGAAAAGTAGGCAACAAGTGTGAGACTCTCTTCTTCAGAAAATGGTTTCACTTGATCCGCGCCTGGAATAGGACGGTGCCGCTCTGGCCGGGAAGCAGCTTGCCATCAATGGCCCAGCGGACGATCACGGAACCGGCTTCGTTGCCGACGTTCGTGAACGTCGCGGCCCGGTCGGATTTGGCACTGCCTTCGATGAACTCAAGCCGGCCGGTCAGGCTGTCGCTGATGACTACGTCGGTCATCGTCTGGTTCGTCGGATTGCGGTAACGCAGATAGAACGTGACGACTTCGCCGATCCGTTTCGGGTGCGGCGGGTCCATCCGCTTGATGAGCGTCATGTCGCAATCGGGGTAGACGGTCAGATCATTCGGCTCGACCAGTTGGGCGGCAATGAGGAGGCCGTCAATCTTGGCGATGGCAGCGGCCCGGCCAATGAGCGCCTGGTTGATGACGACGAACTCCTCGGTAATCAAGGCGTTCGGCTTCACCTGGCCCGTGGCCCCGACCGGATTGAGCATGCTCTCGACCGCGAGTGGAGGCCGATTGTGGACGATGATCTGCTGCCCCTCGTTCCGTTGTTCGATCTTGGGTTTATTGAACCCGTGATGGCCGGAGGCGCTGACCTCGACGCGCATCGCCGCAAAGCGGGGAACGCAGATGCAAACGCGGTTAGAGGTCGTCACTTTCCGACCCTTGGCGGTGGTGAACTCCATCGACGTGTCGGAGGGGTCGAGACCGTAGACCTTGTTTTCCTTGCCGATGCCGAGATTGAAATCGCGATCACCTCCATCGAAGAGGCACTCACCAGTCAGTTGCTTCGGGCCCAGCAAGGGATCGAAGAGCGGAATGCCGTCGTACGGCAGGCAGGGCGGAGCGACTGGTATCGGGATCGACGGCATCGTCTTGGGCAACCAGATGGACCCGGGCACGTTCTCGCGGACCAGTTCTTCCGGAGTCCAGAGACGCTCGCCGGCCCGGACGATGATCATCAGCCGGCCGCGGGCGCGGGCTTCTTTCAGGGCTTCGAACTCATTGCCGCTGCTGAACTCGAGCGGGATGCCGGGAAGATTGGGACCGTTCACCGCTTGCTGGGGATCTTCGAGGAAGTAATACCGCGTAACGAAACGGCCTTCCAGAATTCGCTCGATGTCGTCATCCGAGAAGACAATGCGGATCGGGTGATCCGCGGGATGGAACTCGGGACGGGCCACAAGCGAGCCGCGAACCTCGATCGACGGCCAGATGATTGATCTCTTGTTCTCACCCACCTGGGCGAGTTCAAAGCGATAGACATAGCCGGGGCGAAGGGCCACGGGATCGACATTGGCGGTGCTGACGGCCAACGGCGTGGCGGGATACCAGGTTGTTTTGGAGCCTTCCGGACCCAGCACGCGGACAGACGTGAATTGCGAGACCATCGGAGGCGGAGGCAGCATCTCGGGGCCGCCCCCGACCAGCGGCAACATTAACGCGAGCATTCCCAGGTTCATGGACGCCTCTCCAACATGGGATCTTGGCGAGCGTCGAGCCGTGAGGCCGACGTGTGTACTAGCTTCCACGTCGGGCTGACGGCTCGACGCTCGCCTTCACGCGAATTCAGATCTAACCCTACGGCAGCGTCGGGAGCACCGTCGGCCGTGCGTTCTCTTTCTTTTCTTCCGGCTTCGATTCTTCAATCTTGGGCGGATTCGGCAGCGACTTCGGCACTTCGACGTTCGGCGCCGGCGGCAGCATCTTTAGGTCGGTTTCTGACTTCGGGATCAGCGGATTCGCGGGATTGCTTATCAGCGGATTCATCGGCCCGGGCGAGTTGGAATTGGGCAAGGGATTGTTCATATCCATCTTGCGCTCGCCAGGACCGGGCGGGGGTACGCCCATGACCGGCGGCCGAGGTGGCATCGAATAGCCGCTCGGCGCGTCCATCGGCGGCGAGCCGGGGGCGTTGAGGTCGATGTTGCCCATGCGAATAATGAGCAAGATCGTTCCGCGGCGCTGGGCCTCGACGATCGGGTCGATGCCCGGTTCGAGGCGAGTCGAGACCAGTTCGTTGACGCCGATGACCGTGGCGTAATCCTGGTTCTGGAGGTTGGGCAGGTAAACGACTTTTACAAGCATGTTGCCGGAATCGACCTGCTCGAAGTCTTCATCGGTGAACGTGACCGGCACCGAGCTATGCGCGAGATACGTTAGGCTCGACTCTTGAGCCGGGACGATTTCGAGCGTCGGGTAGTAGACCTTCTCGAGCCGGTTGGCGACGGAACTCAGCCGCAGGCGGTAGGCGCCGCCTTGCAGGAAGTTGTAGCGGGCCGGGGTGACAAGTGGTGAATCGTTCCAGCCATTGGGGCCGAACCAGGTGACACGCATGCCGTCGGGTGAGGCGAAGTTGACCGACGTCCGCATGTTGATCACTTGCTGCGGCATTTGGAACGGCAGAGCGCCCGTGGCGAGCGCCACCGCGCCCGGAGGTCCCATCGGCGGCACCGGCAAGATGCCCTGCCCGTTAACGTAGTTCGGGTAGTTGGGCGGCCCGTTGAAGTTGGCCTGGCGAATGCCGCGATCGCAATCCGGGCAATCTTCCTTCTTCAGGTAGCCTGCTTGAATGAGATTCGTCCCGGCTTTCGGGGCATTGCCCGTAATGAAGCTCTGGGGGAGCAAGCCGGGCGACATGCCTTGTTGAGGCATGTTGCCGGGACCGATTGGTTCGCCGTAGGGACCCGTGTACTGGGTCATCTTCTTGGCCGGAGTCGGTTTGCCGAATGGGCTGGCCCCCGTTTTCAGATCGGTGTTCACGCAGCCGCTAAGGCCGGCCAACAACAACAATACGCCGGAAATACGCTTCATCGTCCGATCTCCCATCGCCGGGCGGAGGCCCTGGAATCCGATTATCAGGATTATCTTCGACAACCCTGACGTTCGAACTTTGAGGAAAAACAGGAAACCTTTGCCTATCCCCCGGAATTTCCCGATTCACTAGCTTGCCGGGTCAGGGATGGATTCGCGGTTCGGAGTGAGAAAGTGCGAGATCGAATAGACTGGAGATGGATCGTGATTTGTTCACTTCACCTCAAGCTCATATCGTAAAATTTCACTGCGATCTTTCACTTCGCGAAGCCGGAAAGAACGCCGAAAAACTTGGGATTTCAGCCAACCTCCTTGTTTGCTAGTAGCGACAAACTCCTTACTTTGACGACGGAAAATATCGAACTCGATCGGCTTTTTGCGTGCATCAATAAGCCAATATTCAGTCACGCCAGCCTGAAAGTAATCTTCGCGTAGTATCACTCGATCCTTGGTCACCGAGTTGTCGCTTACGACCTCGAGAACCATGTCGGGTGTGCCCCGTGCTTCCACGAATCCACCGTCTTTTCCTTCGATCAATTCGATCATGCCTGCGATTAAAGAGTCTCGCGAGATAAACACGGCGTCGGGATTGCCCGAAATGCCGGCTGCCAGATTAGTCAACAGAAGTCCATCCGGAAGGAGAATTCCCAGGTCGTCCGCTTTGACAATGCCCTGCAGAACCGCGTAGATTTCCCCCTTTAGATCGAGATGCGTGAAGATCTGCTGTTTACTCATATCCGCCCACACCTTTCCGCGCAGCCACCAAATATTGCCCTTCTCCGGGAAATCGGGTTCATCTGTCCAGCGCCGAAATGCCGTCAGGTTGGTTACCCTTTCGGGAATGGTGAGGTTTACATCATCAACAATCATGGTTGGCATCGGTCATCCTCAATCGATAAGCGTCTGTCTATTTCGTCTCAAGCCGGTACTTGGGATTGCCCCGGCGATCCTTCAATTCCAACAGCCGGAAGGACTTTCCAAAGACTTGCGACTTGAGCCACCCATCCTGACCGCGCGTCGCCAGAAACCGTTTGCTGTTTCGCCGAAGGATCGTAAACGTGAGCGGTGACTTGCGGGCGTCGACCAGCCAGTATTCTTTCACTCCAACGTCGAAATAGGCCTCGCGAAGCCATTCGTAGTCCTTTTCCACGGAACTATCGCTGACAACCTCGAGCACCATGTCGGGCGATCCTTCCAGAAGCGTGTATCCGTGGCGGCTCCCTTCGACGAGTTTTGCTCGGCCTTCCTCGAATGCTTCATGACTGATGAATGTTCCATCGGGGTTGCCGGACACGTCCGCTTCTTCAAGAGCGATCAGCAATCCGTCGGGGACGAAGTCGCCCAGATCTTCATCCCGAACCAATTGAGCGAGAACGCGATAAAGCTCGTTCTTGACGGCGAGATGCGAGTAGTATTGTTGCCGGCTGATGTCGGCCCAGACCTTTCCGTTTAGCCACCATGTTTTGAGCTTCTCGGGAAAATCAGGTTCTTCGTTCCAGCGCACAAACGCTTCAAGGCTCGTCACGCATTCAGGAATGTGGAGAGACACGTCATCAACCACTAGAGTCGGCATGGATAATCCTCAAATCAGTTGTTGCTTTCTACCACACGCCGGGTTCACTTGCCCGCCAGGTTCTTCTTGAAAAATTCCAGCACGAGCGTGCGAAGTTCCGGCGTGTCAAATCCCTTGCCGCCGTGGCCGCCGTCCTTGACGATGTGCAACGTCGACGGCACGCCGGTCTCCTTCAATTGAGCGTGCAGCTTCTCGCTCTGGGCCAACGGCACCTGGGGATCTTTATCGCCGTGGATGATCAGGAAGGGCGGATCGTCTTTCGACACATGAAAAATCGCACTGGCCTGCTTGGCGATCTCGGGGCGATCTTTGACGATGCCGCCGAGCATCCTGGCGCCGTTGGTCTTGGCCAAGTCGGCGTCGGTCTTGTCCGGCGCGGGCTGATTATTTGGCATCGCGAGCAGGTCGCTGGGGCCGTACCATTCCGCTACGGCTTGTACCCGGCTCGATACGTTCTCTTGCTTCGGAGCATCGGCCGTTCCCAGGAGTGCCGCCAGATGGCCGCCCGCCGAGCCGCCGCTGGCGGCGATGCGTTCGGGATCGAGATTGAACTTCACGGCATTCGTTCGCAACCAGCGCAGCGCCACTCGGCAATCGCCGATCTGCGTCGGCCACGTCGCTTCCGGAACAAGTCGATATTCGATACTCGCGACGGCATAACCTTCAGCCGCTAACCAAATCAGAGGGCAGTTCTCCTTGCTCCCCTTACTCCAGCCGCCGCCGTGGATCCACATAACCACCGGCAACGGCTTCTTCGCTTCGATCGTGGGTAGATAAAGATCAAGCAGGATGACTCGCTTGCCGTCGTTGTTGCAGTATTCGAGATTGCGAATCGTCTTGACCCCGGCCGGAAGCTTTGGCCGAATGTCGCCTGGCTCACGCTTGCCGTTTCCCTCCCTCTTCATCAACGAATCACCCAGTTCTTCACGAGCCTGGATGGCGAGGTTCAGGAGGATCTGGACTTGTTCCGGATTCTTATCCGCGACGTTAGTCTTCTCGCCGCGATCCTTTCGCAAATTGTAAAGTGCGATGTCGGTCTTCTCAACCTTGTAGCCGTGCCGGGAGGCGATGCCGCGGATGCCGGAGTTGTCGACCGATGATTCAGGCGTGAATTTGCCGAAGTTTGACGGCTTGCCGCCCTTGCCTGGCTCACCCAGGACTTCGAGATAATCGTGCGGGAGGTGCAGCTTCCATTCCCCCATCCGTACCGCGTGCAGTTCATTGCCCGAGTAGTAGAGAAAGGTGCTCCGCTCCTTCGCGTTCGCTTCCCCCAGAATGAGCGGCGTCAAATCTTCACCGTCGATTCTCGTCTCCGGCAACTTCGCTCCCATGAACTTGGTCAGCGAGACGAAAAGATCCATCGTGGTGATGAGGTGTTCGCTGATGCGCCCCTTGGGAACACGTGCCGGCCAGCGGATGATCCCCGGTACGCGTACGCCCCCTTCGAAGGTCGTGAGCTTGCCGCCGCGCAGTGGTCCCGAGGAGCCGGCATGTTCCCCGTAACTCAGGAACGGGCCGTTATCCGACGTGAAGATGACGATGGTGTTCTGTTCCAATCCATTCTTTTTGATCGCGGCCAGAATCTCGCCGACAGACCAATCGAGTTCTTCGACCACGTCGCCATAGATGCCGCGCTCACTCTTCCCTTTGAACTTGGCCGATGGGAAAATCGGCACGTGCGGCATGATGTGCGAGACATACAGAAAGAACGGCTTAGCCTTGTTCTTCTCGATAAAAGCAATCGAGCGATCCGTGATCTGTTTCGTGAATTGGGACTGATCGGGATCGACGGCAACGACACTTTCGCCTTCATAGAGCGGCAGCGGCGGGACGCCCTTGATCGTCGGGTGCAGCGGGCCGTTATCGTTGGGGTAGATCGTGCCCCAGTAGTCGTCGAAGCCATGCTTCAGCGGGTTGAATTGCGGATGATGCCCGAGATGCCACTTGCCGTAGAGAGCCGTCGCGTAACCCTGCGACTTGGCGAGTTCGCTGAGCAGAGTCTCGGATGAGTTGATCCCCACGGTGCTCGTATGGTTGAGCGCCCCTGCCATGCCGATGCGGTTGGGGTAACAGCCAGTGAGCAACGCCGCCCGCGACGCAGTGCAGACGGGAGCGGCCACATAGAAATTGGTATAGCTCGTCCCTTCCATCGCCAGTCGATCGATGTTCGGCGTCTTGATGTCGTTGGCGCCGTAGCAGCCGAGATCGCCGTAACCGAGGTCATCGGTCAGGATGTAGACGATGTTGGGCGGCGCGGCCTGCGTGTTCGTTGCGGCGAACGAGAGAAGGATACTCGCCATGAGAAATGAGCGTGTCATGAACTTCCAAAGGAGAGTCGGATACATGTAGAGGCTCCAGGATCGATGATCGGCACGCGTCCGTAGTCAGGTGAAAATGTCGGCGGTTATTCTACCAACTCGCCGTGATGGCTATATTACCTTCCCCCGCCCTCGCTTCCTTTTCTTCTTGAGGTGCCTCATGCGACGATTCTGTGTACCGGCGACGATGCTCCTGTTGAGCGTTGGCGCCTCGCTCGGCCGAGCCGAGATCAAAGTTCCTCCGGTCATTGCCAGCCACATGGTTCTCCAACGCGAAATGGCGGTCCCTATCTGGGGCACGGCGGGCCCTGGTGAGAAGATCACCGTCAAATTCCGCGATCAGACGAAGATGGTCGAGGCCGATGTGACGGGCAAGTGGTTGGTAAAACTCGACTCCCTCAAGGCCGGCGGGCCGGACAAGATGACGATCGAAGGCTCCACCAAGCTGGAATTTGATGACATCCTCGTCGGCGAAGTTTGGGTCGGTTCGGGCCAATCGAACATGCAAGGGGCCGTCGGCGGTTACGCCAAGGGCGATCCGACGCTCGCGAAATATCTGGCCGCCGCTCCGTATCCCAAGATTCGCCAGGCGTCCGCGAAGGGCGGCTGGAAAGAGGCGACGCCGCTAAATCTTGGCGGCTTCTCAGCGATTCTCTTCTCCTTCGGGCTTCGGCTGCACCAGGAACTCGACGTGCCGATCGGCCTGCTCCATGGTTCGGTCGGCGGTACCCCCTCCGGCTATTGGTTGAGCGAAGAAGCCCTCAAGAACGACAAGCCGGCGCAGGACCTCATCGCCAAGAAATCGAAAGAATACGACGCGGAAGCCGAGAAGAAAAAATACGATGCCGCCCTGGCCAAGTGGATGGCGGATGTCGAAGCCGCCAAGAAGGACAACAAGCCGGAACCGAAGAAGCCGGCGCCGCCCGTAAAGCCAGGCACGTCGAACGGCAAGATCGGCAACTTGTACGAAGACCACATTCGTGGCTTCATCCCCTTCGCCATCCGGGGCGTCCTCTGGGACCAGGGTGAAAGCGGCACTGCGATCAACGGCGTCGACCAGTATACGCTCATGGGCGGACTCATCCGCGGCTGGCGCAACGAGTGGAAGCAGGGCGACTTCGCGTTCCTGTATGTTCAGAAGCCGAGCGGCGACGGCCCGGCGTGGGATCCGGAAAACGCAACCACCAAGAATGCAAGCAAGTTCGCTCCGCTGCCCGCGGCCGTCCCGCCCGATCTCTCGGGGATGTATCGCGAAACTCACATCAAGATCCGCAACTACCCGCAGACGGCTATGGTCGAATCCAGCGACCTGGGCAATGGCATCCATCCCACCAACAAGTCGGGTTATGGCGATCGAGCCTGCCGCGTTGCCCTGGGCTTCGTCTACGGTAAGAAGATCGAGTACTACGGACCGGTTTACGACTCGCACAAGATTGAAGGTGGTAAGGTGACCATTAAGTTCACCCACACCGGTCAGGGTCTTGCCTTCAAGCACGGCGAGAAGCTTCAGGGATTCATGATCCTCGGCGACGATAAGAAATTCCGCTGGGCCGATGCGGTGATCGAAGGCGACACCGTCGTCGTTTCGCATCCCGAGGTGAAGACGCCTCTGGCGGTCCGCTACGCTTGGAGTCAGCAGCATCCATGGGCGAACCTGTTCAACAAGGACGGTCTTCCCGCCCAGGCGTTCCGCACGGACGGGCAGACGGATTGAGGTTGCTGTTCTCGGAGTAGGTCCCGCCTGCCGGGCGGGATCTGGATATGAGAAAGCGAGGAATTTTTCCAGACGCCTTCGGTAGCATATGGATCGCCACTGCGCTTTGTGTCCCGCCCGGCAGGCGGAATCTACTTCGCATACAACTTAAACATCACGCCGCCTCTTCAACAATCGGCTTGCTCGCGTCGATCTTGAGCCAGAGCAGAACGCCAACCCCATAAACGATCGCGTACAGGGTGAAGCAGGTAATCTCGCCGGTTGCCTTGTCATCCTTGTAATGTTTGAGGATCTCGCCCGTGACGAAAATCCCCAGGGCGGCCCCGAGATTCCCGATCATATTCATGCATCCAGAGACAATGGCCGCGTAACGACGGCCGACATCCTGACAGGTCGCCCAGGCGGATCCCATCATCAAGTCGTTGAAGAAGCCGACGAACATAATGCAGATGGCGAAGGGCCAAAAATTCCCATAGAGGAAGGTCGCTAGAAGGTAGCAAATACCCGCCATCCCGTAGCCCGTCATGGCGAAGATGCGGCGACCCCATTTGCGGTCGCCGGTCTTGCGGACATAACGATCCGTGAGCAGACCGCCCAGCATACAACCGACCATACCGATGAGCAGCGGAGCGCCGCCGATGAGCGCGAGCAGGAGTTTGCCGCCGTCGGTTCCGCGCATGCCGGGGAACTGGTTCTTCAAATTTCCCGGCATGTAGTAGAGCAGGTAGTACCAATTAAAGTTGGTGACCATGTACATCAGGCAAATGAACCCGAGGTTGCGCGAACGCAAAATCTTGCCCCAGGGGATGCCGCTGTGACTGCCATGGGTTTGCCCCGCGTCGATGAGATCACGCTCTTGTTGGTTGGTCCACGAGTGTTCGCTTGGCTTGTTGGTGAACCAAAAATAGAAGACGACGCACCAGAGAAATGCGATCCCCGCGAATAGCCACAGAACTTCTCGCCAGTCGAAGCCGGCAATTTCAGTGAGGAGCACCCAGATCATCGGGGTGAGGCCGCCCATGAAGCGGGCGGAGAGCCAAATGGTTCCCTGGGCGGTCCCGCGTTGGGTAGCCGGGAACCAGTTATAAAGCGACTTGGTGATATTGGGGAACGCGCCCGCTTCACCCATCCCGAAGAAGAACTGTAAGACGACCAGCACCGTGAAACCGATTAGCACCGCGCCGAACAGGGAGAAGTGCATGCCGGCAAACGCGGTCAGACCGATGAACAGCGACCACCAGAGGACGATCCGAAGCAGCGTCGTTCGCGGTCCGTATGTATCGCCCATCCAACCCGTTGGAATTTCGAAGAGAGCGTAAGCCAGCTGAAACGCGATCAGGACGACATAGAAGTTTTCGATCGGTTGGCCGACCGCCTTCATCATGTCGCCGCGGGCGCTGCCGTACATGGCGCGATCCATGTAGGTGATCATGGCCAGCATGCAAAGCATGCCGAGAATGGAATAGCGAACGCGAGTGGCCCCGACGGCGGAAGAGAGAGAGTTGTTCATGCGGAATTTCTGGGGGGAGGGGTGGAAGGGCGAGCGATCAATCTATCCGATGCGCTCGCCCGGAGCAAATTCGAAATAGTCCCGTGACTCGAATTCAATAATCGCGGGCGTCGACCGTTTCTTCAAAGCCGTCCAGAACCTCTTCATCCTTGAGAACTTTAATGCTCATCAGGCCGCCGATCAGACCAGTTGGAAGAATCGAGATAATGGCCAAGATGCTGCCGACCATGGCCCACTGGTACGACTCGAGATCCTGCAGCTTCGACGCGCCGTAGCAGACCAAGCAGCCGACCCCGAAGCCGAGAATGCCGCCGAGCATGATCAGGATTTGATTGGTCGCCTCACCGCCACGTGGCATCGCCGCGCTGAAAATGAACGGCCACAAGCCCACGACAAACGTGACTAGGGAGACAATGCAGTCGATGATCCCTTGCAGAAGGATGAGGTTCGAAGGCTTGACCGTCTTGGCCATTGCGGGGCCGCGCTTGCTCTTCTCGTACTTGTCGCGGAGGGAGCCGTACTCGACTTCCTTTTTCTTTTTCTTCTTGGGTTCCTTCGCTTCCGCGTCTTCCTCGGTCGTGTTCAAACCGTAGGTGCCGCCCACTTCTTCATCGTCTTCGTCGCCCGAGGGCTTCGGCGCCTTCACCTTCTTTTTCGGGGCGTCGGCCTCCTTCTTCGGGGCGGGCGTCGGCTTTTTCTTGACTGGTTCATCGTCTTCGTCATTCACGGCCGTGAAGGTGAAGTCGCATTTTGGACAACGGATTTTCTTCCCGGTCGGGACGGGCGCCTCTCGCTTCAGCACGGCATCGCAGGCGGGACACGGATACTTCGGCATCGATCACTCCCCCAGATTCCCATCTGCCACGCTACCGGTATCGGTCCCTTTCCGCCAGATGCTGATGGTCGCCGGCTGCCCCAGGACGATCACACGCAACTGCCGCTGAGCTTCCCACCCGACTAGTCGGATCGCCTCGCGCAGCGGGTCCATTTCGGAGACCAGTAGCGCGGCCCGGCCGCCATCTTTGAGAACTCGATCGCACTCGCGGATGAGGCAACGGTAGAGCGGCCCGATCTCGTCCGGCGACGACATCTGTTTGCCGAACGGCGGATTGCAAATGATGCGATCGACCGAGTTCGGCGCCAGGGGCAGCCGTGTGGCGTCCCATTTGGCAATGAACGCCGGCCCCACCTTCCGCAGGTTGACCACCGCGGCTCGCAGGGCGATCATGTCGAGATCGCCGCCCATCACCTCAATGCGCCCGGCTTTCCGTAGCTTGCTCAACTCGATCTGCTCGCCCAGGATCGTTCCCGCTCCGCACATCGGGTCGAGTACGACATCGCCCGGACTCGCTCCGGCCAGTCGCGTCAGGGCCGCCGCCATCGTCGGCCGCAACGAGGCGGGCAAATGCTCGCCCTTCCAGGTCCGATGCCGCATCGTACGGTCGGAAAGCCGCATCCCACACACGGCCGTCTTTCCATGGATCGTCAGCCAGACCTCGACCGCGGCGTTTTCGTCGGCATGCTTCCAGGATGAGGGAAAGACCCCTCCCAGCCCCTCGGCCATGGCCCCCAACGCGTCGATTCGGCGGTAGGCGTGCGTGCCGGTCATTTGCGCCACGAGATGGTAGGTTGGCTTTCCCTTCGGCTTGGGGTGAATGGCGTGATGGATCCGCAGCAGATGCTGCCAGTCCGCCTCTTTCGCCGTCCAGTGCTGAATCTGCTTCAGGTCGCCGGCTTTGTAGGTCAGCGAGTCGCTTCCCCAGGCGAGGAGGTAGACGTCCTCGACGGTCCGCAGGCGAAGAAGGTCCGGCGTGATCTCCTTCACCCGGAAAATCACGAGACCCCGTTCGGATTTCTTGATCTCGCCGCCCAGATCGCGCGAAATCTCCTCGGCTGCAATCGTCTCCAGACCAGGCAGAACGATGGCATACAATGCGGGAGTCTCGCGTTCAGTTGCACCTCGTCTGCCCATAGGATTGATGATAGTGAGTA
>Ga0105048_10003174_pt1 | contig 26880 bp, 30 predicted proteins | sample MAT05_FD_78382 | JGI IMG/M metagenome (GOLD analysis project Ga0105048, IMG submission 78382) | Freshwater microbial communities from Lake Fryxell liftoff mats and glacier meltwater in Antarctica - MAT-05 | ecosystem: Environmental > Aquatic > Freshwater > Ice > Liftoff microbial mat | place...
GGCAGATTCCACCTTCTCCACGCAGTGCAACCACACAGTTGAATGACGACTCCGTTTTTTTTGATCATCGCAATAACTAGAACGAGTGCGAGTGACCCTCTCTTTTATTATTCACAAGATAAACCTTTGCGGCACTCTGCGTGTACTCTGCGCTTCTCTGCGGTGAATGATCGTGCTACCGAAAAGGTGTGAATGCGAATGTGTGAGCGGAGAGTAAAGCTCCTGACCCATCTTCGGTAAAGAAGGAAACTTCGCGCGGAGCTGGGAGATTAAACGGTGTGAACATCAATGGATGCGGGCCCAAGGATATAAGATTTAAAGATTCAACGATTTAAGGAATCTGGTTTTGCCAGATGAAACAGGAGAACTACAGATCCTGCCTGCGGACAGGATGACATCACGCGTTGGGAGATGTGGTTTAGAAAAAGATCATTTTGGTTATTAGTCATTTCCAACTTCAAACCTCAAACTTTATATACTATTCACCATTTTACTCACCTGCTTGATGTCATTCTTGAGATAACCTTTACCATCGTGCTTTTTGGCCTCATTGAGAAAAGTAACCGCTTCTCTTTTTTTGCGTCTATTGGCCGAAATAACTGCAAGATTGAGATAAACTGCGGCTTTATCGTGATCCATTCTAAGTCCGTGACTCAAAGCCTGGCGGAAGTGTTTTTCGCTTTGTGCAAGACTACTTTTCTGAACATCAACCGATCCGAGTAAGAAGTGATAATAACCTTTTTGGTTTTTCCAAAGGTGATTTGGATTGATGCGTTCAAGCCACATTTTGGCTTTATCCATTTTCTGTTGTCTCATTTGGAAAAATGCCAAGACCAAACGAATGCTTCTCAATACCAAAAGAACAAGCAAGGCAGTAAACAGGAATGAAAAAATTCCTTGCACCCAATGGCCTGTAGCAAAAAGGTAGATAGTCCAAGCCAAAAATACCAATGCAATTAGGCCTTTAATAATTCGTGTGTCAATCAACTTTAGCATACTCTCGATTAAGTTTCGGCCTTGACTGCCGGGATCATTATTTAAAAATGGGTGCAAAGATACTCAAACAGACTTAGGCAAGGAATGGACAAATTTTGTTGTACCAAAATGCCAACCAAAGGCCAATCCCTTGCACAAATTTTCCAAGGATACTTTTGGGTTTGGGTGCACAAGCTCTTACTATCATTCCTTAAGGTGAGCAAGGTTTGGAGGTCTTTGCAAATCCCACAAGTGCGCAAAGCCTTGAGCTATTTGGATTTCTAAGTAACACACAGGTTATGGATGCCTTGGAACGCCCGAGAAGTGCCTTTGTTTTTCTTTTCTTTGACAAAAGAATGATGCTTGATAGTCATTATAGCGGGGTAATAAGGGTTGGCAATGCGGATCAATTAAATATTTTACAACAACATTTGTCTGCCATGCGACGCGATGGTTATTTTTACACACCTGTCCCTATGGGATATGTTACCAATCAAAGTGAAAAAAAAGTTTACTACAACAACTTAACCTTGGTACACAAACGCGGAAATATTGTCTAAAGCAACGATTATTTTCCACCTGTTCCTATGGGATTCGAATTGATATAGGAAAATCCTAAGGATGATTTGCATACTTACCACGTGTCCCTTCGGGAAGGTAGAGAATTGCAACGCAACGAGTGGAGCAGTGGCGGTCTAGATATGCTAGATTTCCATGCCCGTATGTACAACCCGTTAATAGGCCTTTGACACAATCCGGATCCGATGAACCAGTTTGATAGTCCATATAATGCAATGGCGAATAATCCTGTTATAAATATCGACCCTGATGGAATGTTATCAATGTCATGGGGAGGGCTGCTAGGCGGGTTAGGCGGATTGCTGAATTCATTCACAACCACATCTACTACTCAAGTTGGAGGCACTGCCAAGTTTGGTCCCGGACCTCTATACAAAACAACCACTACCAAAGATTTTGGAAGTGTCGGAGATTTCTTGCAACTTGCTGGTAGTATATTTTCTTTTGCCCTAGGAAGTAAGAGGTTGACTGATGGGCAGTTTGAGTTGGGATTTGATGCTATAACAAATTCTACTCCTGATCCATTCTTAGGTGAAATTACCTATGCGTACAATTATAAAGTAAATCAAATATTTTACTATTCTGTAAGTGCTGAATGGTACATGGAAGACATCGGTAATTTTATTGGTCCGCGCCAAGATATTATTAGAGGTTCTGTGTCGATTGAATATATTGATACTATTCCTGAAGGCGAGACTGCATGGTTTAATGGAGAAGTTGGAAACATGGGCGTTTATAGAATGACTGCAGAAGAAGTGGCAGACTTTAATGAGAGTCAGCTTAGTTGCACCTGATGTAACGATGTGAGTTAAGGCTGCAGTGAAGGCAGAGGTAAATGCAGCGCGAAGTATTTCTCAATCTTCAAAAACAGTTGGTAAATATTCTAAAATACCTCCGGGTGATTTAATTAAACTGAGGGATAAGCAAGGTTGGAAAGACACAAGCGGTAATATTTGGAAAAAAGACATGAAGCATAAAGGTCATTGGGACGTGACAAACCATAAACCCGGAGAGAAGGTTAAAGAGGTCGATTTTGACGGGAATCAAATTTGGCCAAACAGAGCAAAAAACAAAAATAAGTAATGAAAAAAACAAATCGTCCATACAACGAATTCGAAGAAACTGAGCTTTGGAAGACACTTGTTAAAGTCTTGATAGATCTTGTAAAAAATAAGGATATGCAGTTAACAACTCCCAAGGAATATGTGATCGGATACATTTGTAAAATTCTTACACCTAATTTAAAACGATTTTCCTACCACTCTCAATAGCGCGGGCTTTGCGCAGCTATCCCGTGCTTCAACTCAAGATGGCTTTTAGCCATGATTAAAATTGACTTTGATTTGCCTCAAATCCACCAATCAAGTTTTTCTATTTTGACCATTCCAATATCTTTTACAGAATCTCCGGCGCTGCTATGTTTCCATTCATAATCATAATTAACAAAACCGGCTCTCACCGGATTCTGATGTATGTATTTTATTTTCGGTGCGATCAATTCTTTCTTCCAACAATGGATTGGATGATATCCGTTTTGCCAGAATTGAAAGTTTTTATTCCTGCTGTTATATTTTCCTGATCGATCAAAAAAATAATTCAACCAATCACGACTCTTTTGGATATTTTCTGAAATGGCTTTATAAGTCGCCTTTGAAGTATGGCGTTTACAGTCACGGACAATAGATTCAAAGGGCATTCCTTGTGTATCCAACAACAAGTGTGCATGATTTGTCATAAGTACCCATGCGTGAACTCTCAATCCTTTATTTTCTATGCAATAATTAGGACTATCTACAAATATATCTTTGTACATCGGCCTTGTGTACACGTCAATCCATCTTTCAATGGTTGAATGTCACGAAATAAGGCCACGCCGTGTCTCTGATTTTTTGTATTTATCGTTCATACGTGCGAAATACAAGGTTTCAGTTTAAATATAAAATGGATGTTACGGCATAAATCATATGAGGATAAAAGCCATGACAAGTTCCGGAACGGGCTGGCTTGGCAAAGCCCGCGCAATCGGGAGCTTTTTACCATCGTTTTCATGGCGATTCTGCAAAATTAAAATTGAAATCACATCTTCATTCTCGGCATCGGCACCGCATTAATCGATGCAAATTGCTTTTCAAGGAACTTAAAATATGCCACAATTCCAATCATCGCGGCATTATCGGTGCAATACTCCAATGGAGGAATAAATGCGCTGAGACCTCGAACTTCGCATTCTTCGTTGAATCTTCTTCTCAAGGCTGAATTTGCTGACACACCACCGGCCAAACAAATTGTTCGTATGCCAAAATGTTTAGCGGTTTTAAAAAGTACATCAAGCAAATATTTTACTAATACACGTTGATAAGATGCACAAATATTGGCAATTTCCTTTTCTATAAAATATTCGTCTTCCTTGACATTTCGTTGTAGAAAATACAACAACGCTGTTTTAAGTCCACTGAAACTGTAATTAAATTCACCTGCATCAGGAATGTTAAAATTGAATTTTTTGTCGTCACCCTCGGCTGCTTTTTTGTCTACCAGCGGACCTCCAGGATAAGGCAATCCAAGTAATTTGGCAGCTTTGTCGAATGCTTCACCTGCTGCATCATCAATGGTAGAGCCAACAATTTCGATTTCGAGTGTTGATTTTACCAACGCAATCTGCGTATGACCTCCACTCACTGTCAAACATAGAAATGGAAACTCAGGAACCGGATGCCTAACATTATTGCTTAAAAAATGGGATAAAATATGCGCCTGTATGTGATTGACAGCAATAAGTGGAATATTTAATCCCATTGCAAAACTCTTGGCAAATGACACTCCAACATGCAATGATCCCATTAACCCCGGGCCTTGTGTAAATGCAATTGCTTGGAGTTGATCTTTTGTTATTCCCGCTTCAACAAGTGCTTGCTGAGCTACGGGCACAATATTGGATTGATGCGCTCTGCTGGCGAGTTCCGGCACTACTCCACCGTAATTCTCATGAACCTTTTGTGATGCGATAATATTAGAAAGCACACACTTACCTTTCAGCACAGCGGCAGATGTCTCATCACAACTGGATTCAATAGAAAGTATAAGAGGTTCGGTCATTTTCCCAAGGGATTTGAGAGACTATCGCGTATAATTATCAGTCGATCAAAGCCTTCTGTAGACGCGCTGTGCAGTTCTTTGTCGTCTGCTTTGTAGAAAATAAAAGATTGAATTTTACTCTCTTCATTTTGTGAATAATACACCGCGGCCTTATCGAGTCCCATTACCAAAAATGCTTCCGCAAAGGCTTCTGATTGTCCCAACGTAGGCGAAGACGTTGCCACGTACACCATCTCATTGTCTACCGGATAACCATAAGTTGGGTCTACCAAGGCCATTTTATCTTGAGATGTTTTAAATGAGAATGCAGCATTTGAAAGACGAATCACTTGATCGGAACTATCATTGATGACGCCCATCGGTACTATAGAAAGTGAGTCTACTACTGATCCGTAACAAATGGTATTTTGACCAGATTTAATTCTAAATTGTAATACGTTTTTAGACTTTAGAAAATCTGCGATATGATCAAGTGCAACTGCCATTGCAAGTGATGTAAAATCAGCTTCTATTCTTGGATCCGCTTTTCGCATGTTAGATTTCTGATATACATAATTATCAGCAGAAATTTCCGTCAAATCCATTTTAGCTCCATCAAAACCAACAAATTGAAAAATTGAATCTAGATTTGGTTCCATTGATCCGCTAAATCTTGCAGCCATCCAAGCAGTCTTAAGAGGATTTATTGTAGGATCATAATATCGCATTGTCTGAGCATTTAGATCACGCATCTGATCGTAAACAATTCCAAATACCATTGAAGTATCCACAAATTCGAACATGGTATCCTTTCTAGTGAACGCATTATATTTTGAAAGCGTGGAGCTTGGATCGAGAGTATTAAATTGCTTTTCGAATGCCCGAATAATAGAATCAAACTGGGGCTGATAGTCAGCACTATCCCCAACAACATCGATTGCATAGGGCTTTCCAAAAAGTAATCCCGTATAATATCTACCAGGCAGAGGCTTACCTTTTGTGCCACAACTAAGTGCACATAAGACTAAAATGGAGCCTACTATACAAGCAAGATAGCATGATTTCATGGGTGCGAACTTAAAGCATTCTACCACAACAAACAAAAGGAAACAGAAGACATATTTATTTTAAGAATTGCGACTTATCTTGCTCAATCACATTTTGTGATTTTAATGTTGAATAACGAAAAAGAATAATGCTCTATTTTCTAACCATCGAAATTCCTGCTTATTACTTTGGCCCGATAATTCGTACTCAATGGAAATAATTCTATCAAGATTCTTGTTCTCTTTGCAATTATTTTTTTTAATAATAAAAACTAAAAGAGAATTAGAATTTCTACAAACCAACACTACATTGCTTCCCGAACGTGATTTATAAGACCTCTATACTACTCATAACACTTGTGACCACAGCATTTTTCGCTTTTGGACAATTGGCCTATATCAACAAAATCTTCAGCCAAGAAATTCGCGGGGCTCAGGTTTTTCCTCAAGGAAATAGAATGGGCTATCCATTTCTCGAACTAGGAAGTACCATGGGACTTGAGTTTCACTTTGATGAAATGGGCACCAACTATGAAACCTACAATTTTGGTGTAATTCATTGCGATCACTTATGGCAGAAAAGTGATCTCGACTACTCCGAGTATTTGCAGGGATTTCCATTTACCAGAATAGATGATCTCGACAATTCCTTCAACACCTTGGAGGACTATGTTCACTATAATTTTGTGTTTCCAAACGACATGATGAAACCCCGATATTCAGGAAATTACCTTATGGTTGTTTTTGAGGGCACAGACATCAACGAACAGTCAAGTTGGGTGGTGAGTTATCGTTTTCTGGTATACGAAAATCAAGTCGGAATAAGGGCTCGAGTTTTACCAAGTAGTATCATTGCTCAGCGTTTTAAGAGCCAGGATGTCAGTTTTGTGATTAGTCATCCAAATTTCAACATCATTGACCCACAGCGCGATCTCAACACTGCTCTTATTCAGAATATGAATTGGAAAACAAGTCGCACTAATCTGAAACCAATATTTATCAAGCCGAATGAACTCAATTTTGAATACACAGGAGGCGAAAATACTTTTGGCGGCGGTAACGAATACAGGGCCTTTGAGATGAAAAGCTTGCGTTATATCAGCAACGAAGTCGACAATATAACACGAGAAGAAGACGGTTATCACGTTTATTTAAGAACCGACTTTCCTCAAGCCGGCAAGGCCCAAAGCAGCGGCATAGACGTCAATGGCAATTGGCTCATTCGAAATGATGAAGCGGACGACTCAAACTTGGAAGCAGAATATGTTTGGGTTCATTTTAAACTGCAAATGGCAGAAATACCAGAAACAGAGATACTTTTAGAGGGAAGATTCACTGAATTTGACTCAAGTCCAGTTAAATGCACATACGATGCAGCCCAAAAGGCCTATGTATGTAAAAAACTGATAAAACAAGGCTACTACAACTATCGGTACACTGCGTACGACATTTATCAAGCCCAAGAAAACGTGCAGTACACTGAAGGTAATCAAAGTACAACGGAAAATGATTACCATATTATTGTCTATTTATACGACAGAAATCTCGATTGTGACAGGATTATCGGGCTTGAAGGGTCCAATAGTGTGAATTAATAAAAAATCATCAACCAACTTATGAGGAAAAATTAACCCCTTGTTTAATTCATAAGGCTATACATTTGTAACTCTTTTATGGAGTTTTGCGATCCCGACATCTCGAAGTTGACGTTTTGGCACAAGACACACATTGGCTTGATGATTGACAGATGCAGCGTGTCGATTTCATTGACGAATAATAAAAAATAAAAACAAAAAGCAATGGCAGTAGAAATTACAGACGCAAATTTTGCGGAACTAGTGCAAAATAGCGAAAAGCCCGTTATGATTGATTTCTGGGCAGAATGGTGTGGACCTTGCCGCATGGTAGGTCCTATTGTGGAGGAATTAGCACATGACTTTGATGGCAAAGCCGTAATTGGAAAAGTAAATGTGGACGAAAATCCAGACATCAGTGCCAAGTATGGTATCAGAAATATTCCTACAATTCTTTTTATCAAAGGCGGACTAGTCGTTGACAAAAGTGTAGGCGCAGTTCCTAAAAACATTTTGACAGAGAAGATCGAAGCTCTTCTCTAAAGGTTGGCTTTGTTTGAATTACACTTGAAAGATTCCCTGTCACGGTTGTGATGGGGATTTTTTTTCGCGTTAATTCAAATAACTTTTGTCCTAATGTTATGCCAATTGTAATTATTAAATAGCCCAAGGCTATTTGATAATTTTATTATGGTAAATACCCTTATAACAAGAAATTAGTCCAGTGATTCTATTGTCGAAATTGGACTATCTATTTTGTATAATCGGTGTTATATCAAAATGAAATATACCATAGTCCAAAGTTTGATTATTTTGGAATAATGCCGAGGAATACAATTGTTCAGAACAATCGAGAGAAACGGAATTGGTCTAGTACAAAAAATCCAACCGGTATCGATTCTGCTCCAAAAGAATTACCATACTACGATTCAACTTGGTTATGGGATCAATTAATAACTACTTTTTGGTATAAAAAGGAATCAAAAACAACAATCAAAAAGACATTTCTACCAATCGAAATCAACCTTGATTATCTGTTGACAACAAATCTTTTTCCGATTTTCTCTGAGTTGTAAAGTAGCTGGAGAAAATAAACGCCATTACTCAGTTCGTGTATGTCAATCACAGCACCATTCCATTTTACATTCTTAACCTCCTTGCTATGAATGTCCAGTATTTTATAGCTAATTGGATTCTGCAATTTTAATTTTACTTCAATAAAATTGTTTGCTGGATTGGGATAAATAGCACATTCATTTTCGGATGGTATTATATCAATCTGATTAATTTGATCAGAAAATTGATCCGAACTATTTTCAATATTCGAAGCTTTGTAGTAAACCAGAATAGAACTTTCATTATTCGGATTCAAAGATCCCCATGGTGTGACATTACTAACCGGAATATCATTTCCGACAGGTGTTCCATTACTATCGGCAGTTTGTCTGCCCACACACACCACCCCTTGAGATGTTTTATAAATACCAAACATTTCGGTATTATCTCCGCCTTGTTGAGTTATTGTATCCCAGTTGCCAACAATCAACGAAGAGTATTTGGGTACATGAAACTGTGAATCATAAACTCTTGCGAAACTATTCCAACAACTCTTTCCTCCATAGTATGGCTTCACCATTTTCTGATAAGCATTTGCAGTTGTAATGGTCCTTCTGCCCACCCCCAAAACACAAACATCGCCATTGGATGAAACCTTCAAATTATTTTTTGCTATCCTCGTAGTATTAACATCAGGCCATCCTGTATTTGGGTCAGGCCAACCATCCAAATTTGGATCAGCATGCGGAATTCCTAATCCTTCAGTTCCTTCTGCTAACTCTGCCACGTAGGTAGAGCCTATCAAAGTTCCTTCGGTAAGCTTTAATTTTCCCAACCATGATTCATGAATATTCCCATTTGAGCCCGTGAACCGGTTCTGAAATCCGAATGTGTTTGGATCAAAGTCAATGGTATTGCCTTCCCAAAAATTCTCAACATTATTTCCATGCGTACGTCCTGCAATAACTAACAAATCATTCGTATAATCAATCGCTAATGCATCAACATACTGATCCGGAAGCGACTCCATAATGTTACCTTCGGGCGTTATCTCATGATATAACCTACTCCACCAAATCATTCGTCCTGTATTGTCAAATTTGATTACAGCAGGTTCAAAATCAGGAGAGTTCAATGGATTAAAGTAACTTTTGAAATTCATGCCCAAATACATATCTCCATTTCTGCGATCTACTACGATATTGCTAGCTCCCCAAACCGGACAGCAAGCTTCGGCCGTATAGCCTGTGTATCCCGGACCCTCGGCAGTTGGATTATGAGGATCGCATGGTCCGCTGAATAAAATGTCTGCCGGCCACGTGCCTTTTTTTGTGCCTCCATTTCCATCAGGAAAAATAGCCTCATACTCTTCTTCAGTCCAAGATCGAAGCTCACAACGATTCCAAATTTTAAGAGCAATACCACTGTAATTAATCGCTTCAATTCCTCCTAATGGATTTGTACTCGCAGGTGAGCCATGCCATTCCGAACCGTTGTTTAACCAATGGGTACGCCAATTTTCTACCACCTTTCTATTGCCTTCTGCATCCAATAGATACAATGCACTCCAATCATATCCATGTGCCGCACCACTCACGTAATAAACTTCACCGCTTGAGGTAACATCCCAAGGATGCATCTCTTTGGCATACGATTCTGCCCAAACAACTTTTTGCCATACTAAGGCATCTGGAATACCATTTACAAAGTTTGCATTTAATCTCGCAATAACATAACCACCATCGTTGTCATATGAATCTGATGTATTGCAACTGATAATAAGATCTCCTGTTTCTTGGTAAGGAAGTGAAGTAAACTTCATAAAACGAATATCTTCTATTACTCCTTGGGCAAAGTGCACTACATGTAAAATATCTTGCAAATTGGGAGAAAGCTGTAGAATAAATCCGTACTGATTAGTCCCCAATGAATTTGGAATAGTGCCGCTAAACTCCAATTGAGTTCTTGGAATATCTGGATTAATCCAATCAAGCGATTCAGAATATCCACACACCAAAAACGTTCCATCACTTAGCTGAGCGACATCGTAGAAACAATCTTTCCCTGATGATCCCGCATAACAAACAATATCATTTTGAGCATAGCAAAAGTGAACCATTAGAAACATGATCGAAATACCAGCAGCACGTATCCCGAGTATTTGAAGAATCTGGATCATAAATATATTGTAAAGCATTTCCAATGAACAAAAAAACAGTCATGGCAACTATAATATCAATGTTGTAAAACTAAGCACAAGAAGGCATTTGCGATAGTTCCTTTGGACCTAAATCAGTTTCGACAACCACAAAATAAAATAATTTTGGTCCCAATTCATTTTTTACATCATATTTGCACCATGACAAGTTTTTCAAACAACAATTGGTGGTGGCAGTTTTCAATCCCTTTGAGAACAGCTTGATTGTTATTTGATATAAGATATTATAACTATTAGCCCGCTGTTCAACCAGCGGGCTTTTTCTATGCCTAAACTTTAGAAAACATCATGATCTGAGCAGATGACCAAAACAAAATTATACATCAAACAATCGCAAATTCAAGCTGACATTCACACTCCTGTGAGTATCTACCTTTCGCTGCGCGATAAGTTTGGCGGCAGTCTATTGTTAGAAAGCAGCGACTACCATGGTAATGAAAATAGCATCTCTATGATTTGTTGCCAACCTATTGCAAAGTTTATGGTGGACAACAATATCATCACCGAAGAACTTCCCAATGGAATAAAAAATACAAAATCAATCACCGAAAACAATGTTCCCGATGCACTCCAATCATTTATAAATTTATTCGATTTGAGTGAAGCAGGCAATCTAAAAAATGCAGACAGTCTATTCGGTTACACTTCGTATGAAGCCTTGAAATATTTTGATAATATCGAATTACACGACTTCGGAAAATCAAAAAAAATACCCGAAATACTTTATGTACTTTATAGATATGTATTAGTGTTGGATCATTTCAATGACACACTTAATATGTATGAGTTTACAACGGATGAAACACATCAAAGCACTTTAGATAAAATTACAGCTATTCTTACGAACCGGGGCATTGAGCAATACCCTTTCTCATTAAAAAATGAAATAACATCGAATCTCACTGATGACGAATACAAGGCATTAGTTAATAAAGGAAAACAACATTGTCAAAGAGGCGATGTATTTCAAATTGTTATTTCACGAGAATATTCTATCGGTTACATCGGTGATGATTTTAATGTCTATCGTGCACTTCGATCAGTAAATCCTTCGCCATATTTGTTCTATTTTGATGAGGGCAATTTCAAGATTTTCGGCTCGAGTCCCGAAGCACAATTGGTAATCGAAAATAACACCGCAGCAATACATCCGATAGCAGGCACCTTTAGAAGAACAGGAAATGATGCGGATGATGCTGAGCTTGCAAAAAAATTATTATTAGATACAAAAGAGAATGCCGAACACGTAATGTTGGTTGACCTTGCAAGAAATGATTTGAGCAGGGCATGCAAAAATGTAATTATAGAAAAATACAAAGAGGTACAATTTTTCTCACACGTAATTCATCTTGTATCCAAAGTAACCGGAGAATTAAAATCGGATTCCACAAACACTCGAATCGCTGCGGACACATTTCCTGCAGGCACACTCACAGGAGCACCAAAACATAAAGCCATGCAACTCATTTCCAAATTGGAAAACAATGAGCGATCATATTATGGAGGATGCATTGGTTTTTATGGCTTGAAGGGAGGATTTAACCATGCCATAATTATCCGATCGTTTCTTGCAAAAGAAAACAAACTTCATTGGCGGGCAGGTGCTGGCGTAGTTGCTGATAGCACTGATGTAAGCGAGCTTCAAGAGGTAAACAACAAACTTGCAGCCCTCCGAAAAGCGCTCGAAAAAGCAAGTGAAAACATTTCACAAAAGAATTACGTCTAACGAAATAAATCATGAGAATTTTAGTACTCGATAACTACGATAGCTTTACTTATAATCTAGTTCATTACATCGAACAACTCATTCCTGAGCAGGTCGAAGTATTTAGAAACGATAAGATTTCACTAGATGAAATTGCTGTTTATGATAAAATATTATTGTCGCCCGGACCAGGAATTCCTGAAGAAGCAGGCATCTTAATTAAACTCATTCAAATGTATGGTCACGAAAAGGATATTCTTGGAGTATGTCTCGGACATCAAGCCATAGCAGAGGCTTTGGGTGGCACTTTGATTAATCTAGATCGTGTATTTCATGGCTTGGCAACCCCTATGAATATTATTGAGGATGATATAATTTTTAAAGGAATTGTAAGTCCTTTTACAGCAGGAAGATATCACTCATGGATAGTAAATGAAAATGATTTACCAAAAGAACTTATTGTGACAGCACGAGATGAAGATGGCAATATAATGGCCATGAAACATAAAAATTTCAAACTTCGGGGAGTTCAATTTCATCCTGAATCTGTTCTCACTCCAGATGGACTAAAGATGATAGAGAACTGGATAAATCTTAATCCATTTCAAAATTAAAGACGTTTTAATTGACAAATAATTATGAAAATTATACTCGAAAAATTATACAATCATCAAAATTTAAGTGAAAGTGAAGCTTATGATATTCTTTTTCGAATTACACGTGGAGAATACAATAGCAGTCAAATAGCATCTTTTTTAACGGTGTTCTTAATGCGTCCGGTATGCGTTGAAGAATTGACAGGGTTTCGGAACTCATTATTAGATCAATGTATAAAAATCGACTTTGGAGATCTTGATTCGATAGACGTTTGCGGAACAGGTGGTGATAGTAAAAACACATTTAATATCTCAACAATTACGGCCTTTGTTCTTGCCGGATCTGGCATTAAGGTCACCAAACATGGCAATTATGGTGTTAGTAGTTTAAGCGGCAGCAGCAATGTGATGGAGTACTTCGGTTATGAATTTACTACAGTCGAATCCAAACTGCAAAAACAACTTGACACGGCGAATATCTGTTTTCTTCACGCACCACTCTTCCACCCCGCGATGAAAAGTGTTGCTCAAATAAGAAAAGAGCTCGGAGTCAAAACATTTTTTAATATGCTCGGACCGCTAGTAAATCCAGCTAATCCGAAATATCAGTTAACAGGAGTATTCAACTTGGAATTGGCAAGACTTTATCAATATTTATTACAACAAACTGAAAAGAATTTTAGAATTATCCATTCACTTGATGGCTATGACGAAGTATCACTAACAGGCCAATTCAAAATGCTGTCGCCAGATAACGAACAACTTTTGGATGCTGCGCATTTTGGCACTTCAAACACCACTGCTTCGGAACTATTCGGAGGGAATAGTTTAGAAGAATCAGCCCATATTTTTATTCAAATTCTGCAAGCCAATGGCACCAAAGCACAACGCGAAGTAGTCTATGCGAACAGCGCTCTTGCCATTCAATGCATCATTCCCAATTTATCAATTAATGAGGCAAAAAGAATGGCTGAAGATTCAATTCACTCAGGTAAAGCACTCAAATCATTCAAAAAACTAATCACAGCCTAAATGAATATTCTAGAAAACATAATCGTACACAAAAAAGAAGAAGTTGCTGCGCGAAAAGAAGTTTATCCCGTCAAATTATTGGAACAAAGTATTTATTATTCTTCGCCATGCGTTTCACTAAAACAATATTTAAAACGTCCTGAACTATCGGGGATTATCGCTGAAATAAAACGAAAATCACCTTCGCGAGGATTAATAAATGCTCATATATCAACTGAAAGAACTTCGATAGGATACATGCAGGCAGGCGCAAGTGCACTCAGTATTTTGACCGATCAAAAATTTTTTGGTGGTACAAATGATGATTTATTGACTGCGCGAAAATTCAATTATTGCCCAATTCTGCGTAAGGACTTTACAATAGATGAGTATCAAATTATTGAAGCAAAATCAATTGGTGCAGATGCCATTCTTTTGCTCGCTAATGTTTTGGACAAACCAACAATTCAAAAGTTTTCTACATTGGCAAAATCACTTGGTCTCGAAGTATTGCTAGAAATCAGATCAGAAGAAGAAATTGAAAAATTATCTTCTGATATTGATTTAGTTGGAGTAAATAATCGCGATCTCAAAAACTTTGATGTAAATATTGATCAATCTCTCAAATTGATTGACAAACTGCCAAAAGAAATGCTCAAAATTGCAGAGAGTGGCATCGATAGTCCAGAAAAGCTTTTAACCCTTAAAAATGTAGGATACAGTGGCTTCTTGATGGGAGAAATATTTATGAAAGAAAGCAGACCCGAAATAGCTTGCGCCGAATTTATTGCAGTATTAAAATCTCTTCGAAAAAAGCCACAATATGTCAATTAAACTAAAAGTATGTGGCCTCCGCGATACCGAAAATCTTTATGATATTTCGAAACTTCCGATTGATTATCTCGGCTTCATTTACTATGCACAAAGCAAACGTTTTGTTGGTAATGATTTTCTTCGTCCTGAATTAAAAAATCAAAAAACAGTTGGCGTCTTTGTAAATAATTCGGAACCAGAAATTCTAGACCAACTATCAAAAAATAATCTTCAACTTATCCAATTGCATGGCAGTGAAAGTCCTGCATTTTGTGAATCTCTGAGAAAATCTATCCCTGTTATCAAAGCGTTCGGAGTTGACGAGGCATTCGATTTTGAAATATTAAATGACTATATTGATTGCAGCGACTACTTTCTTTTCGATACCAAAACACCTGATTATGGAGGCAGCGGAATAAAATTTAATCATCATATTTTGAATGATTACAAACACGACAAGCCTTTCTTTTTGAGCGGTGGAATTGACTTTGACGATGTCGAAGAAATTCTAACTATGAATCTCACGAATCTGCACGCAATCGACATCAACAGCAAATTCGAAATCAGCCCGGGACTTAAGAATATCAATAAAATTGAACAACTCACCGACTTAATGATCAAATACAAATAAACTATGACCAATACATTTCAAGTTTCAGAAAATGGATTTTATGGACATTTTGGCGGAGCCTTTATTCCCGAAATGTTATATCCCAATGTAGAAGAATTAAAAAATCGATATCTGGAAATATGCAATTCGGCATCATTTCTTATGGAGTTTAATTCACTGTTAACGGATTATGTAGGCCGACCAACTCCACTGTATTTTGCTAAAAGACTTTCAAAAAAATACAAAACCAATATTTATCTCAAGAGAGAAGATCTCTGCCATACAGGAGCGCATAAAATCAATAATACCATTGGTCAAATCTTACTTGCGCAAAGACTTGGTAAAACTAGAATAATTGCAGAAACAGGAGCCGGACAGCATGGTGTTGCAACAGCAACAGTTTGTGCTTTGATGGGACTTGAATGCATTGTTTTTATGGGCGAAGTTGATATCGCACGTCAGGCGCCCAACGTTGCACGAATGAAACTTCTTGGAGCCAACGTTGTACCGGCTACTAGTGGAAGCAAAACATTAAAAGACGCAACCAACGAAGCCATTCGAGATTGGATTTGTAATCCCGTCGACACGCACTACATCATTGGCAGTGTCGTTGGCCCGCACCCCTATCCTGATTTGGTTGCGCGTTTTCAAAGCGTAATAAGCAGTGAGATTAAAAGTCAACTCAATGCTAAAACAGGAAAAGAACTCCCCGACTATGTGCTCGCTTGTGTAGGTGGCGGAAGCAATGCCGCTGGTGCGTTTTATCATTTTTTGAATGAACCGTCTGTCAAATTAGTTGCAGTAGAGGCGGCAGGAAAAGGAATCGATTCCGGTCATTCTGCTGCAACTACTATTCTGGGTAAGCCCGGAATCATTCACGGCAGCAAAACTCTTTTGATGCAAGATGAAGATGGACAAATTACTGAACCCTACAGCATATCTGCAGGATTGGATTACCCTGGAATTGGTCCCATTCACGCACATCTTTTTGAAACAGGAAGAGCAGAATTTCATAGCGCTACGGATAGTGAGGCACTCGAAGCAGCTTCGGAACTGAGCAAAATGGAAGGAATTATACCTGCACTTGAAACTGCGCATGCTCTTGCACATCTCGGGAAAATAAAAGCATCATCCAATGAAGTCGTAGTGGTCAATCTATCAGGACGAGGCGACAAAGATTTAGCAACTTATATGACACATTTTTAAAATGAATCGCATCACAAAATTATTCGAGCAAAATCCGACTAACTTATTGTCGGTATACTTCACAGCAGGCTTTCCGACAATGGAAAGTACAACCTCGATTTTGCAACAACTCTATAATAACAAAGTGGATTTAGTAGAAATCGGAATACCATTTAGTGATCCAATAGCTGATGGACCAGTGATTCAGAGCAGCAATGATTGTGCACTGTCTAATGGAATGACATTAAGCAAATTGTTTATTCAGTTAAAAGACATCAGAAATAACATACCTGAAATGCCCATGATTCTTATGGGATATCTAAATCCAATCATACAATTCGGTGTAGAAGAGTTCTGCAGAAAATCAAATGAATGCGGAATAGATGGAATTATTCTCCCCGACCTGCCACTGGGTGAATATGTCAATTCATATCAATCAATTTTTGAAAAGTACAATCTCAAAATAGTATTTCTAATTACACAAAATACTTCAGATAAAAGAATTGAAGAAATTGATCATCATTCGGGAGGATTTATCTATGTAGTCTCAAGCAACAGCACCACTGGAACCCAAGAAAATATCAGTGACGAACGCATGTCGTATTTCAAACGGATTTCAGAAATGGAACTAAAAAATAAAACAATGATCGGATTTGGAATTAGCAACAACAAAACTTGGACCGACGCATGCAAATACTCAAACGGAGCCATTATTGGGAGTGCATTCATAAAACACCTCAGTCAATTTGGTGAATCAGAGTCTTCGATATCCAACTTTATTGAAAACATAAAAACTACTCAATCATGATTATACGGCTTTCAGATGCGATCAACGCTGATCAATTGCTTCAAATAGAATCGGTCATAACACAAATCGGACACAAGAGCAATGCAGTTAAAACTCAGCATGCCTCTTATCTCGTTTGTATTGGCAATAAGGAATTTGATATTCGCCTATTGGGCTCTTTACCCGGTGTGGCGGATATCCATCGAGTGAGTGAGTCATACAAACTTGTTTCTCGGAAATGGAAAGTTGATCGAACAACAATTGATCTCGGAAATGATGTGATTATCGGTAACGGACATTTTGCCCTGATGGCTGGTCCATGTAGTATCGAAAGCGAAGAACAAGTAGAAAATATAGTTGAGCATTTACTCGAAAACAACATTCGAATTATGCGAGGCGGCGTATTTAAACCCCGCAGCTCACCTTATGCATTCAGAGGAATGGGAATAGATGGATTAAAGATGTTTCATAAAATATGCAGTGCGAATGGAATAAAGATTATTACCGAGGTAATGCAGACTTCTCAGATTGCTGATATGTATGATTACGTTGATGTATTTCAAGTTGGAGCAAGAAATTCGCAAAATTTCAACTTGCTCGATTCATTGGGAGAGGTTGATAAACCCATTTTGATCAAACGCGGAATGAGTGGGACAATCGATGAATTGTTACAATCTGCGGAGTACATTTTTTCTCATGGAAATGAAAAATTAATATTGTGTGAGCGAGGAATAAGAACGTATGAAACGGCATATAGAAATACGTTTGATATCAATGCAATTCCGATTCTTCAAGAGAAAACACATCTTCCAGTAATTGCTGATCCATCGCATGGAATAGGACTCCGAGATCACGTTGCATCTGTTGCAATAGCCGCAGCGGCAGCAGGGGCAGATGGAATCATCTATGAAGTACATCGTTCTCCGGAAGAAGCCGCTAGTGATGGTCAACAGACACTAAACTTCGCGGAAAGTAATCAAATGGCAAAACGAATTAATAAATTAAGGGAGAATTTATTTTCCACTCCTCCAACCCCATAAACGGATTCAAGCCTCAACTACAAGTGATTTTGTCATTTACAAATAGTTATTAAAATGATCCTTGACAATAAAACTTGCATGAGATTCAAAATAGTTACCACAAATAATACCAATGGTAATTATAAAATGGTCCAAACTATTTTTATGAGTTACGCTGGTAATCAACGTTGTGAATGATGTTTATTACCATGTAAAAAAAACGGAATTTAACTAATCCAAAATCCAAACGGTATAGCCACTAATCCTGTTTATCAGCATCTTCTGCATTTGTTTTAGCACCTTTCAAACAGAATGGTAAATTTCAACCATCCTCGACTCTTGAAATGAAATTTTGAATTATCGCAATTCCAGTGGACTTTTAATCAACTAGATCATTAATCACCATCTTGTAACCATCATTATTACGAATACTCATTTTTTTAAGTAATCTTCTAAATTCTTTAAAGTCGAATGGTAGATTATAATCTGCCGATTTCTGTCCAAGTTGATTCATTTCATCGATCAAAAATTCTTCTATTGCAGATCTAACTGCGATTAAGTAATCGTTCGTATATATATGCTTTTTTTATTTTAACTTGAGGGTGTTCCTCTATCACTTTAAACCTATCAAAGTAAGCAGGCACATTAGTTTTATCATCATCAACAAATCCAATATTAAAATATTCAGAAACATCTTGCTTTTGCAATACCATACAAACATTGTGGATTCATTCAGCGTAATTTAAATAAACAATGCCGCTAAAAATAATTTTCACCAATTCAGTTTCTGCAAAACATTTAGGAACGGCATAAATCTCAAATCATTTGGTACAAAATGATCTAAGTTATAAAATAAATCAACTCCAAATTCTGATACCTCTTTTAAATCCTCCGAAGCTAACTGAATGATTTTTGTTTTATAATTTTGATAATAAACAACATTCACCCTAAGTTCATTTGAATCAAGACTAGTGACCAAATTCTGTAATAAATATGGACTATGAGTTGATATAAAAAACTGATTACTCGATGAATTTATTATCCTTTCCGATAATTCTTTTGTGTAAGGTGGAAAAGAATGAACTTCTTCTTCTAAAATCAGAACTGAATTAGAATTGGAATCAACAATTGCGAAATAAAAAAATAATCATTTAAATGTATCTGCAATACTCGAATAATGGTACTTGCTGATGTATCGATCAATTTTTTTTCTAATTCGAACTTGCCTTCCTTTTTGTAAGCAACAAACTGTAACCCGTATTCAGAAAATATTTCGGAAATTTCTTTTCTTAAATCTTTATTATGATCGATTATCGTGAAAAGGTTATTGCCATCAGGTGGTAACAAAAAATCCGGAAATTTGTTGTTAAAATCAGCTAGGTTCTGGTAATCATATTTTTTGATTGGATTGTTTACTATAATTCGTAAATTTCCGATACCTCTCACCATTTCCCCATTCGCATAAATAGAAATAAAATAAGGTTCGAAATAAGGCATCTCCTTTTGAATATTGTATTTATTCTTTATCGTCTCGAAATCAGAAAAAATTTCAGCTCCGCTAAGATTTAATGGAGATAATTTATTTCCCCACTCTCCTGTTCCAATGATCAAATCGGCATAATCAATATTGTTGGCGTGGTACCTCATCCGCGCGCATAGCTTATCCGTAATAATTTCAATAACCCTCAAAAGGTCATCATCATAGAATAAATTCGAAATTTCTTCATACCTAATAAATGCACTAGTGCTCGGCTCTCGCTACGAGAATATGGCGCGCATAAAATCCCTTATGCTTCAAGGATATTTGATTTTCCAACATTCGGATTTCCAATAAAAACGTTCACTCTCTTCGAATTAATCCTTACACTGTTAATGGATTTAAAGTTTCTAATTTCTATGTCGGAAAGAAAACTATGCATTTTAAACGATTTAAGTAAAAGTAGAAATATTTTACATTCAATTTTTCTATTGGTCGGTCAGCACGCGAATTCTTTCATTTCTTTGATAGAAATAGATACTAACTTTATTCCTGAAATCCATCTAATACCGAACGGACAAATGTAACAGGCCAATCTTCGTTTCTTTCGATTATGATGAACACTTGTATTTCTCGGCATTGTACCAAAATAATCAAACTTATTTTAGTGTAGAAACATATTTCAATTTAATATAACAGTCCAATCCTTCGTTTCTCACGATTGGTCTAAACACTTCTATTCCACTCCAGATGACGAAGAGCTAATAAATTTAATTACCTTTGAATGTGACGAAAACTCAATTAAAATCGGAAATTCAGAAAGTATTGGACGGCGTTCCTTATGCTATTTTAAAAGATGTGCTTGATTTTCCCAAGAGATTACAGGAAAGTTTAACTGCCAAAGTCAAATTGAAAAATAATCTGCGTCAGATTCTGATTGAAGACAAAAATCTTCTTGAAAGACTTGCGAAATAATTGAAATAAATGATGTTTTGAATATTCATAGCATTCTAAATGAAAAATTCGGTGGAACGTATGGAATTCGAGATCTTGGGTCTCTAGAAGCTACTCTTCACAGGCCATTTGCATCATTCGATGGTAAAGATCTTTATCCTCAAATTTCCGATCAAAGCCGCAGCAATCCTCAAGAGTATTTTAATGAATTTCCATTTATTGATGGTAACAAAAGAACTGCTTATGTATAAATGAAACTATTAATTTTTGATAATGGATTCGAATTGAAGGCTTCAGAAGAGAAACGATATCAAATAATTATTGCCGCAACTATGGGCAAGTTCTGTTTTGAGCGAGGGATATTTTTTGGTGAGCCTTTTGACTTTCTTTTTAAAGTTGACAGATAGTTCAATACTATAACTCATTCAAAAAATCTTTAGCGGATTTAGTTTTTAGTTTTCCTTTCTTGAAAAGTTGTATTTCTTCTAATCCAGCTTTGATATTATCCAAAACATCTCCTTTGAAAGGTCAGCCATCTGTTTTAATTTTTTTAATGTAATGCAGCTTTTTAGCCAATTCGACAAAATGGCTGTATTCTTTATCTATGGCATACACGGTTACGTGTAGTATACTATTTAGCAGTTCAAATATATTGTTCAAAGAAAGTCTGTAACTTGTTTGAGTAAGTATACAGTCAATGATTCGATAGACCGCATTTTTATCTTCTTCATCCAGTTGCGAAATCAACTATACTTTTTCGTTGACCGTTTTATCCTCCACATTCACTGGTGCGGGATTTTTGGCATCTTCAAAATGGATAATCGCATCTACTATCATTCCAAAAAAGACTGCGATTTTATCCAAAGCCTCTACAGAAATATCCCTTTGCTCACTTTCTATTTTAGAGCAATTAGAAGCTTGCATATCAGCCACCGAAGCGACTTCCTATTGCATTGAGTCTTTTTGCTCTCTAATCTTCTTTATGTTTTTGCCTAGGTTCACCAGATGAATAAACTATTTGTTTTTAAAATGCAGAATTAGTCAAAAAGGAAAATGTGTACAATAAAAAGATAGATTAGAATAATTATAATTTGCTCATTGATAATTTACATTCGCTTTTGCGCTTATCAAAATGGAATAAAATAGTTTTATACCAAATTACTCTACCGATGGCTACGGGAAAGAAAGCGATAGGAATTTTCCGTCTGAGAAATTCGCTTTCTATCGCGTCCCTTAGGGATTAATCCCGAGAGCAAATCCTAATCACTCTTTGCTAATGGGCGATTCTGGATTAACTAAAAAAAGAGTTTTGACACAAAAAAAAGCCTTCCTAATGGAACGGCTCTTTTAATAGTTGGACATTCAAAAAGTCTTTATTCAGTTTCCGGCTCTGTAGACTCTGTTGTTGTATTATCATTTGATTCAGTGTCATCACCAGATTTTTCAGAGCCCTCAGTATTTTCAGAGCCTTCCGTATTTTCTGTTTCCTCTTCCTCATCATCTTTCAACACTGAACAAACTGCGGCAATAGAATCGCTTCCGCGCAGATTGATAAGTTTTACACCCTGTGTATTACGACCAACAACACGCAACTCATCAACACGCAATCTGATGGCGATTCCACTTCTGTTGATTATCATAAAGTCATGGTCATTATCAACTTGAAGAATTGCGATAAGAGCTCCGGTTTTTTCAGTAATATTAATGGTTTTTACACCTTTTCCACCGCGATTCGTAACGCGATAATCATCAAGATCAGAACGTTTTCCAAATCCTTTTTCGCTTACCACAAGTAGGTCACATTCAGGATTGTCCACACAAACCATTCCGATCACCTCATCATTTTCGCCTCCGAGACTTACTGCCTTGACACCTTGAGCGGTGCGGCCTACAGCTCTTACTTTCTGTTCATTGAAACGAATTGCCTTTCCAACTTTGGTACCCATGATTATCTCATTGTTACCATTGGTCAGTTTCGCAGCTAGTAACTCATCACCATCCACAATAGTTATCGCGTTGATTCCATTGCTGCGAGGGCGACTATAAGCTTGCAGTGAAGTCTTTTTGATTAGACCCTTTTTAGTGCAAAGAATTACGTAATTATTTTTGACATAATCTTCAACCATCAAATCTTTTGTGGGGATGTAAGCAAGAACTTTATCATCCTGTTCGATCTGAATCATATTTTGAATAGCCCTTCCTTTTGTTGTTTTAGCACCTTCTGGCACTTCAAATACGCGCATCCAAAAGCAACGACCTTTCATTGTAAATATAAGCAACCAATCGTGGTTTGTAGCTGTGAATATATGTTCAACAAAGTCCTCCTGGCGAGCAGTGGTTCCTTTTGCTCCTACTCCACCTCTACTTTGCGAGCGGTACTCACTGAGATTGGTACGTTTGATGTAACCGGCGTGAGTAATTGTAATTACTACTTTATCGTCCGGAATCATATCTTCGATGCTAAGATCAGCACTGCTAAATTCGATTACTGATCTTCTTTCGTCACCGAATTTATCAATGAGCATGTGCAATTCATCTTTGATAATACCCATGCGCATTTCAAGGCTTCCGAGTATTTCGTTAAGACGTGCAATCAGCGCCATCAATTCATCATACTCGTTTTTAATTTTGTCTCTTTCAAGACCAGTAAGACGTTGCAAACGCATATCAAGAATTGCGCGAGCCTGAATTTCAGACAAACTAAATTTCACGATCAAACCTTCACGCGCGATATCAGGTGTAAGCGACCCTCTGATGAGCGCGATTACTTCGTCCAAATGATCAAGGGCAATAAGAAGGCCGAGCAAAATGTGTGCTCTCTCTTCGGCTTTGCGTTTTTCATATTGGGTTCTGCGGGTCACCACAACATGGCGGTGCTCCACAAAATATTTAATTATATCTTTTAGATTAAGAACCTGAGGTCTTCCATTCACCAATGCAATATTGTTGATGGAAAACGAAGTCTGCATGGCAGAGTGTTTGTAGAGATTATTGAGAACTACATTCGGAATTGCGTCCTTTTTAAGTTCATAAACTACTCTTACTCCCTCTCGCGAACTCTCGTCACGAATCTCATAAATACCATCCAATTTACCTTCATTCACTAAAGACCATTGCTTATTTTGCATTTCGGCTTTGTTAACCTGATAAGGCACTTCCGTCATCACAATTGCCTCACGGCCGTTCACTTCTTCGAAGTTTGTTTTAGCGCGCATTACAACACGCCCTCTGCCGGTTTCGTATGCCGACTTAACGCCATCCACTCCGTGAATTACCGATCCTGTTGGGAAATCTGGGGCTTTGATAAATTGCATCAAGCCATCGATTGTTATTTCATTGTCTTCGATGTACGCAATGATACCCTGACAAACCTCGGTGAGATTGTGAGGGGGCATATTTGTAGCCATACCAACTGCAATACCACTTACACCGTTGAGTAGCAAGTTCGGAACTTTAGCAGGCATCACTGTAGGCTCCTCTAGCGAGTCGTCGAAGTTGGGTTGGAAGTCTACGGTCTCTTTGTCGAGATCTTCAAGAAGTTCCTCAGCTATTTTGCGAAGACGGGCTTCCGTATATCGCATTGCTGCTGGTGGATCACCATCCATACTTCCGTAGTTGCCTTGGCCATCTACGAGGGGGTAACGCACATTCCAATCTTGAGCAAGACGCACCATGGCATCATAAACAGATTGGTCACCATGTGGATGGTATTTACCCAAAACCTCACCAACAATACGGGCAGATTTTTATAAGGCCTGTTGCTTAATACACCTAACTCAAGCATGCCAAAAAGCACTCTTCTGTGCACCGGTTTCATGCCATCCCGAACATCGGGTAAAGCGCGGCTAACAATTACCGACATAGAATAATCTATGTAAGCTGATTTCATCTCATCTTCGATATTTATCGGAATAATTCTTTCTCCTTCTGCCATAATGTTTTGCTTGGTTCAAAAAAGTGCTCTGTTTAAGTTAGAATCGAATCATTCCGAAATATCTGAAACCTCAGTTAAATCAGTAAAAATCCATTTTATTAAACGGCTTGCGAATTTAGCAATTTTTAAGTCCGAATCAAGGGGGAAAAACAGGGTATTTATCCACATTTCTCAAAATTTTGTGAAAAAAGAATTTGTCTGTCTTGGAAGCCCCAAAATCCTACTAAAAATGAACGAATGCCTGTAAATTTGGCCCTTTAAAATAAGACACCCATTATAGAAATGAATAATCACATAACAATTATAGGTGGCGGTAATCTTGGAACCGCCATCGCAGAAGGACTGGCAGAAGCCTCAAAAAACTACAAAATAACCATAACGAGACGAAGACCGGAACTCATCAAACACCTTGAAAATAAAAGAGTTTGTGTTTTAAATGACAATGTAGCCGCCATAAATGGTGCTGAAGTAGTAATTCTCGCTATCAAACCCCATCAGATCGATGAAGTTTTAGAAGAATTAAAACCACATCTCAAAAATCAAATTCTGATAAGTGTTGTTACCGGGAAAACCTTGCTGCAACTCAATAAGTCACTTGATAACTCCATGACAATTTTCAGAGCAATGCCGAACACCGCTATTGCTCAACGAGAATCTATGACCTGCATTTCCGCATCCAATGCAACATCTGAGCAAACGAAATTCGTAACGGACCTGTTCAAAGAATTGGGTGAAGTTGTAGTGATTCAAGATGAATTAATGGACGCGGCAACTGTGCTCGGCTCATGTGGCATAGCCTATGCATTGCGCTACATACGCGCAGCAATGCAAGGTGGCATTCAAATAGGATTCAGTTCGGAAATAGCGCTTCTTATTACTTCACAAACTGTAAAGGGTGCTGCTTCGCTCTTGCTCAATCAAAAATCGCATCCTGAGCAGGAAATAGATAAAGTAACGACCCCCCAAGGGTGTACTATTGCAGGAATAAATCAGATGGAACACGAGGGATTCAGTTCGTCACTTATCAAAGGCATCAACACTTCCTTTCAGGCCATCGACACCATTAAAAAAGGCAAATAAACCCAAATCTATCATCCGATAACAATCGGATTCTTACTTTGTAATAAATATACTTCGACAACAACTATAATATCATGAGCGAAGACACTAGAACTCGAATTAATAAATACTTGACAGAAGTTGGCTACTGCTCGCGCAGAGCGGCCGACAAGCTTATCGAAGAGGGCAGAGTTGCGATAAACGGCGTAAAAGTTGTGCTCGGAACTCGACTCAATCCGGGTGATTTGGTAACCGTAAATGGAGTTGACATTTCACGTTCAGAAGAAAAACCCGTTTATCTCGCCTTTAACAAACCTGTTGGTATTGTTTGCACAACTGATACTCGTGTCGAGAAAAACAACATCATTGAATACATCAATTATCCAACACGAATATTCCCAATAGGAAGATTGGACAAGATGAGCGAAGGATTGATCCTGCTTACCAGCGACGGTGATATCGTAAATAAAATTCTTCGCGCAAGAAATAATCATGAAAAAGAATATTTCGTAAAAGTTCACAAACCGATTACACCATCTTTTGTAAGCCAAATGAGCAAAGGTGTGCCAATTTTGGACACGGTAACCACCACGTGTGTTGTGGAACAAATAACGACAGATGAATTCAAAATTATTCTCACTCAAGGACTAAATCGGCAAATAAGAAGAATGTGTGAATTTCTTGGATATGAAGTCGTAAATCTCAAACGACTCCGCATAATGAATATTCACTTGGATACTGCCGTCGGTAAATGGAGGTCTCTAACTGACCAGGAACTTCTCGATATAAATGCAATGATATCCTCGTCTGCTAAAACAGCCCAATGATCAATAGCTGAAGTATTCTATACTTAAATTTAAATTAAGTATTAAATCCCAAGTCATTCAATAATTTTCATTTTTATACTATTTTTTTTTAAGTCGTAATAGCTTAACACAAATCATGCAAGAAAGGCACGTAAATAAAGAGCGGTATTTTAAAGAACAGGGCATTACTACAGCCAAATATGTAATTCCTTATCTGAGCGATCAAGTGAACATAAATGCCAACACTCGAGTTTTAGAAATTGGGTGCGGCGAAGGCGGGAATTTGGTTCCTTTTCTTGATATGGGATGCGAGGTTGTTGGAATTGACATCACTCCTTCACGCATCGAACTCGCCCAAAAATACCTAGCAAATCACCCAAATAAAGACAAACTAAAGTTGA
>Ga0105048_10003176_pt1 | contig 26869 bp, 27 predicted proteins | sample MAT05_FD_78382 | JGI IMG/M metagenome (GOLD analysis project Ga0105048, IMG submission 78382) | Freshwater microbial communities from Lake Fryxell liftoff mats and glacier meltwater in Antarctica - MAT-05 | ecosystem: Environmental > Aquatic > Freshwater > Ice > Liftoff microbial mat | place...
CTGCATTGCACCAAACTTCTTTCCAATCGGCATATACCACTGTAAGATTTATAATTATTGGCATAATTTCTAAATCACATTGGTATTAACCCAAAAGCTAACAAAACATTTTTGTAATTTATTTTTTTACTAAAATTTTTGTTGGCGCTATAAATCTTTTACATTCAAAAGTTCAGCAACCTGCATTTTTAACAAAGGCAAATCTTTATCAATTATTCCCCAAATAATAACGTTGTCAACATTGTTATAAGCATGCTATTAAAAAATTTCGCAAGTTCACTATTCTTTTTGCGTTGGAAAATATCAATTTCGGGATTAATCTTGATGATTCTATTTATTGCTTCTCCGATAATTTCTAATTCACGCTCAACTGCCCGGCGTAATTGTTTGTTTGATTCGTAAACATTGAAATTTCGCTCTTCACCAAGGTATTCATGGATCGAATCGATGGAGTTAGAAATATCCAACAAATACATTTTAATTTTATGCGGCATATAGCAATTGCTTAGTTGCCTCGACACTTTGAATAAAATATGGATTTGAAAGTGAACGCTCGGTTAAGAAGTCAACTTTACGTCCAACACATTTTTTCGAGATTTTCATGAAGTTCGAAATAGTTATCCGTGTATTTGTTAAAAGGAATTTCTTTGAACGAAATTAAAATGTCAATATCGCTCATATCATTGAATTCATTAGTCGTGGCAGACCCAAAAAACGTACATAGTCCTTACATCATACTTTTTACAAAGCTCGATTAATGCTTGTTTCTTGTTTGAAATTATAGGCAACATAATGTTTGTTTATTCAAAGATACAAAATTAACGATTTGCATTTCACGCTTGGTTTGTTTCTCCCTGTTTGCTAACGTTTATGAAAAATTAGCCATTTATAGCGAACAGCTTCGCTGTATATTTTACATTTTGTTAGCAACCGTTTTTCATTCAATTAACACGCCATCCTTATATGTTTCTGTTTTCACAACTTCTCCTGTTTCTGAGTAGTAAATCTATTCTCCATCTAACACAGAACAATACCCCCTTTTCCAAATTCTTCCCCCTTTTCCTGAGTAATTCTTTTTCCAAGATACTTTAACTTTCAACTGACCACTTGGATAGTATTCATGATAGTCTCCAACCATACAATCTTTATATTGCATTGATGTTTGAATGATGTTTCCCATAGCATCAAAATAATTTAAAACACAGGGCTTACATTTAAATATGTTTTTCTTTGTAGTGTTCAAACTATCAAAAAGTTCTTTGCTGATTTCATTACAATTAGCATAATATCTCGGTGAATTTGAATCTGTTGAATTTGCGATAATTCGGCAAGTATTATTACTTGACCGGATTGAATATGCGGTCGCAAGGTCTCCATATGATTCCAGTGGAAAAGCATAAAAGAACAATGTGTCAGGAGCCAAGTAATTGGTACTGTCCTGTGCATAAATCAAATTAATGTTTGCAAACAAGAATAAAACTAGAAATTGGGTTTTCATAATTACTAAATGTCAGATTTAGAAAATTGTAACCGTTAATGTTTGCTAACATTCAAATAAAGTTATTGATTTTATTCCTTTTATAGAATATTGCGCAATTAATTTATCTCGCCAAATATTAATTAATAAGAACTTGAAATACTTTCTGCAAAAAATAAAAAATAGAAATATTCTTGAAACTACCCTTCCTGTTTCCTCAGCTTAATAATCCTAAAAAAATGCATCGATTTAATAATCCAATAACTTGGATCAATTTCAAATTTGCGGCGGGCAAAATTTACTCTGTTGGGGCTTTTGTGATGATTGTTTTGGAACAATTCGCCGAGCATTAAAAAATCAATTGGTAAAGTATTTCGGCTATGGTCGCCGTTGTTAAAATTTTTGTAGCCGTATTTGTGTCCACACCAGTTAACAATGGCGCCTTGTATTGGGCCCATTAAAAAGTGAATAGGCAATAACAAGAACATCCACCAAGCTGTAGCAAATTCCCAATAAAAAAGAAAATACAAAACTCCAAATCCAATTCTTATTAACCAGGAGTCGCTTATTTTATCCATTGTTTTCCATACTGGGTAATCTCCTTTAAAAGCTTTTTCTGGTTCTACATTGTATTTTGCATAGTTGAGATAAATGTCTTTTGTATGCATGGTCATGTGCCAAATGTCTTTAAAAAAATGGGGAGAGTGAGGATCTTTTTCAGTGTCGCTGTAAGCATGATGCATTCTATGTAAAATAGCATAAGCTCTTGGATTTAAAAAAGAAGAACCCTGTGTTAAAAAGGTAAAGAAATAAAAAAAACGTTCCCAAAATTTATTCATCGTAAACATTTTGTGAGATGCATAACGATGCAGAAAAAAAGTCTGACAAAAAAGTGACAAGTATAAATGCGCTAGCAAAAAAATGAGAATGTACATGGTAAGGTTTTGTTCTTGTTGTAAAGGTACGTGTTATTTAATTAGATGGGCGTTTATAATTTTGCTTACTTCAATGGAAAATTAGGTGCTAGCCATGAGCCAGTTGCCATTAGGTTTTTGGCGCCTGCATTTACCTTCGATGTTGACGCTGAATCCGCCGTTGCCTTCCCTGTCTGACTGTGTCACGCAGGCAGGGTTGACGCTGCACTGTTAACGGCTAGTGGTATCCAAGTTTCAACCATAAGCCCTTCAACCTTTCAACCGAGGACGGGGCGAGTCCGTCCACTACAAAAAAAACTGTTAACATTTCTTACAAACATCTCCACAACAATTTGGACTAATTTTTGTTCCTTTGGATAACGAATGAAAAATTTACTTTTCACTTTTAGTTTAATCTTGCTCACTTCTTTTGTTTTTGGACAAGGGTTAACTGTGAATGATTCGCTAATCACAATTCACGGAAGAGTAATAGATACAAATGCCACAGTTGGTTTTTACAATATGGTTGTTGTAAATAAAACTGCGGGCAAAGGAATTTTTGGAGATTATACAGGAACATTCGAAATCATTGTAAAAAAAGGAGATTTAGTTGGTATCTCTGTTGTCGGATATCAAACAACTTATATTTCTTTTGCAAATAGTGATTATAAACCGGTTTACGAAGTAAAAATCCATCTTAAAATGCTTTCTTATACAAGCGAAGAAGTGGTTGTTTTGCCTTATAAAACGTTAGAGGAATTGCAAGAAGAGCGTTCCAATATTGCAAAACGAGAAGTACCAACCGTAACGGCAGTTAATGTTTTTCAAAGCCCCATCACCGCACTTTATATAGCTTTCAGCAAACGCGAAAAAACAAAACGAATGGTTTCCGAAATGGAATACCAAGATCAACAAGACAATATTGTGCGAGAAATTTTAAGACTCTATGTTCACAACGACATCATCGATTTAAATGAAACGGATTTTGAAGAGTTTATCGTTTTTTTAAACTTAAGTGATCAGTTTTTAATGTACGCCAGCGATTATGAATTGATTACTTATATTCAGGATAAGTTTGAGCATTTTCAGCGGATTAAGGAAGGGTATTAAGTGAGGGCAGAGTTGTCAGGGCAGAGTGAAGAGGGGGTTTTTATGGAAAATGTAAAGGGAATCCCAATAGCTATCTGGAGGCGAATGGGTTAGCCGTTGCCTGAGCAGCGTCAGCCCTGCCTGCGTGACACAGACAGGCAGGGTAATGGCGGATTGATAGTGCAGAGGGTAGATAACAGAGCGCAGAGGAAAGAGGAAAGAATTGAAGTATCCGAACCTTTTTATGCCTAACTTGTATATGAAATTAATTTGAATCTTATGAAAAAAATAGTTTTCGCTTTTTGGATTTTTACTTGTTCAACTGTATTTTCTTTTTCGGCTGAAAAGGAAATTGATTTTGCTGTTTCTCCTTATGAAATTATCAGCGACGAATACAATGCTGCAGTTCCTGATGGTTATTTTGCTTTGATTGGAAATGTATATGATTCTAATACAAAAAAACCTGTTGCAGATGCTGGAATAACTAATTATGTTGAGAATCAATCAAAACTTAGTTCAACAACCACCGACTCGTTTGGATATTTTAAAATGATTTTTTCTATTACTGATTCGGCGATTTATTGTTATAAATTGGATTTAAACGAAGTTGTTTTGACAGGACCATTTAAAAATCGTCATGTAATTAAAGTGAAAATTTATTTAGAAGTTCAAACAGCAGTTGCTTTTAAGCCTGTTGTCTATGCTTATAACGCTGCATCAACTATATTGTTTAATTTAAAACCAATTGGTGGGTTTACTTTTACTTATCCAAAATCAAACGGTATGTGGAATGTCAAAACAAATAATGATGGAACGCTAACTGACTTATCTACAGGAAAAAATTATCCCTACATTTTTTGGGAAGGTATGACTGAAAATTTAAAATTTAAAATTTCTGAAAATAAATTAAGTGGATATTTAATAAAGACAGATACATGCCTTCAATTTCTAGAAAATGTTTTAACGCAATACGGACTCAATGAAAAAGAATCAACTGATTTTATAACCTTTTGGGGTCCAAGAATTAGTAAAAAAGATTTTGCTCTAATTCAATTTTTATCAACCGAAAACTATTCAGAATCAATTGCTGAATTAAGCATTACACCTAAGCCAGATGCGCTTTTGCGTTTGTATATGTTTTTTATGCCGCTTGATTTTTCTGAATTAAATATTGAAATAGTAGAACCAAAAATTGAAACTTTCAAAAGAAATGGTTTTACAGTTGTAGAGTGGGGTGGGTCTATTCTTCACCAGAATCAACTAATTAATTAGGCATTTTAATTCCGCTAAGCAATTGCGCTAATTTAGTAGCATCACATTTTAGAAAAAAAGATTATGAAAAAATTACACTTCCTTGCACTCGGATTATTTATTACTAACTTATCATTTGGTGAAGATGGAATTATAAATCCAAATAATTCGTACTCGGTTGTTTCTGATGTTGCCGATAAAAAAATTAAGAAAGGAACATTTGTCATTCAAGGTGAGGTTAGAATGTACTCTAGTGATTTTCCGTTAGCAAATTGCAAAATAGGTTCGTTACAATCTGAAACTTCAACGTTAACTAATAAAGAAGGTCAATTCATGTTAACCCTCAATTCTGCAACCGATAGTACTCTTTACATTTATCAAGATGGCTGGGAAGAAATCAATATAACCAATTATAATTTTTTAGAAAGACACAGAATAACAATTAAAGCTTATGCAAATCAAGAAGTCAACAATCATGTTAAACGTAAGCCGGTTATTTATTTGTATTCTGAAACGGAGTTAACGGCTAGCGTAAAAATTAATCCAATGGGAGAATTTACTTTTACCTATCCAACTTATAATGAAGGCTGGGAAGTAGTTGTAAACAGCTCAGGAACGATAAGAGAAAAAGCAACAAACAAAAATTATCCATACTTATTTTGGGAAGCAAAATCGTCCGATTTATTTTATCAAACTGTTGGAAATACAATTCCTGGTTTTGTTATTAATACCGATTCAACCATTCAGTTTTTAGAAAATACATTGACGTTACTTGGATTGAATGCGACCGAGATGACTGATTTTATTACGTTTTGGGGGCCAATTATTGAGCATGATAATTTTGCATTGATTCAATTTGTTGTAGATGATGCTTACGAATCTAGAATTGCTCAATTACACATTTCTCCAAAACCAGACGCGGTTCGAAGAGTCTATATTCTTTGTTCACCAATTCCTGACAGTGTAGTAGGAATGGATGTTGTGCCACAATCTTTCACAAATTTTGAACGAAAGGGATTCACAGTTGTAGAATGGGGAGGATCAGAGATTGATCTCACCAATTTAAAACCGTAGAATATGAAAAATCTTTTCTTGCTTTCTGTTGCAATTTGTTATTCTCAACTTTTAATTGCAGGAGATATACCAGTTCTTAATCAAAACTATATTATTGTTTCAGATGAATTTTCTTCAGAAGTTCCGGTCGGTAAATGTCTTGTTGTTGGTACAATTCAAGAAACAACATTTGATTATATGACTGCGACAAGAGAACAAATACCTTTAACAGGAGGCTTAGTTTCAACGTTGGACAGAAAAAAAACAGCCACTTCTGATGCTGATGGAAAATTTAAATTGCTTTTAGATTCAAAAGATACTTCCTTGTTTTTTTACAAAAAATCGTTTGAGGAAATTGTCATCTGGAAATACATTTTTAAAAGTCAACATAAAGTGACAATCAATTTTTTGCCAGGATTTAATAGTTCAATGATGATAGTAGATAAACCGGTCATTTATCTTTATTCAGAAAATGAAATAAATGCTGAAATAAAATTCTCATGCAAAGGCGATTTAACCTTTACGTATCCTACGTACAATGAATCTTGGAATGTCATTGTAAACGGAAATCAAATCACAGAATCGGGTAAAAAATATCCCTACCTTTTTTGGGAATCAGAAACAAATGAATTAGAATATGAAATCGAAAATCAAACAATGAATGGTTTTTTAATTAAGACAGATTCTGTTGTTGATTTTTTAGAAAATTCGCTTTTTTCTTTAGGATTAAATTCAACCGAGCAAACCGATTTTATTACTTTTTGGGCGCCTAGAATGATTGCTAAACCTTTTGCACTTGTTCAGTTTTTTGTAGATGATTTGTATCAAGAAAAAATTTCGGAAATGATAATTGCACCAACGCCTGACGCTATTCGCAGAGTGTTCATGATGTTTACTCCGCTTGAAAGTAATGAAACTAATTTGACAATTTTACCACAAGAATTAAATTCATTTGAACGTAAAGGATTTACAGTTTTAGAATGGGGAGGAAGTGAGATTTCAACGATCAATTTAATTCCTTGATTATGAAAAAATATTTTGTCGGATTTTTGCTTTTTGCAGCTTTGAATTCTGTTCATGCAGAATCAATCATGCGCAATTATTATTCGGTTGTATCCAATGAGTTTAATAAGGATGTAAAAGTTGGAACTTGTTTGTTGAGTGGTAAAGTAGTGGATATGAATGGAAATCCAATTCAGGCGGGAACTATTGCAAACCTTGATCGTTCCAGATCTTGTATCACTGATGCAAAAGGAAATTATTCGATGGTATTAAGTTCAAAAGACACAGCTATATTTTTCTATCACGAAAATTACGGTGAGATAGTTATTTGGAAATTCGAATTTAAATCGCAACACCAAATTGTCATCAATTTTTTTAGTGACGAAAAAAGTGATTTGCCAATCATGGTAGAAAAACCGGTCGTTTATCTTTATTCAGATACAGAAACGGATGTTGAAATAGTTTTGAATCATGATGCGCTTTCGTTTACTTATCCTGTTTATAATAAAGGCTGGAATGTACAAACAACAAGTGCTGGCGGCTTGTTAGATAAATCAACTGGAAAAGAATATCCTTATTTATTTTGGGAAGCTTGCCTGACTGCCTCACGCGGACATGGAAAATCAAATTCACTCAATTACAAATCAGAAAACAATTTAGTTCAAGGCTTTTTAATTAAGTCAGATTCTACTGTTTCTTTTTTAGAACATTCACTTTCAAAAATGGGACTGAATGAAAAAGAGCAAACAGATTTTATTACTTATTGGGCACCAAGAATGAGTCAAAAAGAATTTGCTTTCGTTCAGTTTTTAGTTGATGAAGAGTATGAGACTTCGATAGCTGGATTAACTGTAAATCCTAAGCCTGATAGTCAGCGCAGAATATATATGCTGTTTACTCTACTCGAAAAACCTTTTGTGTTTTTTGATTATGAAACACAAATTCTTCCATCATTTTCGCGAAAAGGTTTAACGCTAATTGAGTGGGGCGGAAGTGAAATTGATTTTTTGACGGACACTAACTAGCTTTGAAAAAGAAATAGATAATGTGTTTTTTTCGCGCAGAGTTCCGCAGAAAAAAGGCGCAGCGTTTTTAAAAGTAAAATAGGAATATATATTACTCGACCACCCAACCACCTACTTAGTCCCAATATAAATAAAGGCCGGCGGTAAATTAATAGTTGTAAACGCCATTTTCATTTTTGGAAAACACATTTTGATTAAGCGTTTTGATGCGAGTGAATATTGATACTGAACGTACACACCACCGCAACGAAGCGACTCGTAAGACTTCAATAAAATTTTCTTTTTTACTTGATCAGGAATAACAGCTAAAGGTAAAGATGACAAAATTGCATCAACGCATTTTACATCATAATTGCGTTTTACAATATCCAATTCATCTGCACTTTTATTAAATAACACAACACGTGGATCGGTTATTTTTTCTTTAAGCAATTTGTAAAAACTATCGTTTAATTCGAATAAAAAAATGCGACAAGTTGGTTTGGCTCTTTTTAATAATTCGAGTGTAAAGACTCCAGTGCCCGGACCAAGTTCTATAATTGTGTCAGCTGTGCTGAAATCAATTTTATCGCACATTTTTTTTACTAGAAATCTTGAGCTTGGCGCTAGCGCTCCAACTTGTTTTCTTTCTTTAAAAAACGTTCGCAAAAAATGGCTCTTTTGTGTTTTTGTTTTACTCACCCTGTTCTGCTATTGATAAAATTCCTTTGTTGATTATTCCAATTACTTCGCCTTTTAAGGTCGACCCAAATTGCGGGCTATTAGTTGATTTAGACAAACTATTTTCTTTTTCGAAGTTCCAACTTGTTTCAGGATTGAAAAGGGTTAAATCGGCTACTTCACCAACCTCAATTTTTGAACAATTCAAATTGTAAACACTTCTTGGTTTTGTACTGATGAATGCTATTTTTTCTTCCAGTGAAAAATCACTTAAAGTATTCAATGATGCAAATAAAGTTTGACATCCAATTGCTCCAAACGCCGCTTGATCAAATTCAACTTCTTTGCTTTCTACATCTTGCGGAGTATGGTCAGAGCAAACAAAATCAATCGTTCCGTCTTGAAGTCCTTTTATAAGCGCTTGCTGATCTGCTTTGGTTCGTAAAGGAGGAAGTAATTTAAAATTAGAATCAAATCCTAAAAGATTTTCTTCTGTGAAAAGTAAATTCTGAATATAACAATCAGCCGTTACATTTAATTTTGCTTTGCGTGCTTTGCGAATTAAATCTACTGATTCTTTTGTAGAAATTCCTGTAAAATGTAGGCGAGAATTAGTGTACTCCAATAAACTTAAATCGCGTTGAACAATAATGTATTCGGCCAGCGCAGGAATTGATTTTAATCCTGTTAAAATACTTGCTTTGCCTTCATTCACATATCCCTTTCCAAAAACACTTGAGTCAAAAGGAAATGAAACAACGATTCCATTAAAGTTTTTCACATACAACAAAGCGCGATACATGATACCTGCTGAAACTGAATGATGTGAATCTGTAAAAGCAATGGCGCCAGATTGAGACATGTCATACATCTCTGAAAGTCCTGTTCCGTTTGATTTTTCTGTTAACGTTCCAAAAGGATATACGTTGACAGGCGAGAATTGAGCCTTGTTGATGACGTATTCTAATTGTGATTTATTCGAAATTTTTGGTTCTGTATCAGGTGTTAATGAAACAGCCGTCATTCCGCCAGATTCTGCTAACCTCAATCCTGATTCTAAATCTTCTTTTACTTCGTAGCCAGGATCACAGAAATTTACTTTTGCATCGTACCAGCCAGTTGAAACATGAAGATTTTTGAAATTAACAGTTTTGTCTGCAGTGGTAGTAATTGATTTTGAAATTTCGGTAATAATGCCGTTGTCAATGAAGATGTCGCAAACCTTATTGTGGTGCGAACTTTCCGGCGAAATAACTTTACAACCTTTTAGTAAAACTTTCATTGACCAATTAAAATTGATGACAAAAATACTAAGACTTCCACAATTTCAGCAACAATATTTCAACAGCAAAAAATATTAAGCTCAAAATAAGTAGTATTCTCCAGTATTCAGAGGCTTTTAAGGTGTTGATTTCTAATTTGCCCGTACCATCTAAAGTCAATGTTTTTACCTCTGTCCATCCGCAAGAATTAAATAAGTCTTTAACCTCAGTTGGCTCATAACACGCAATATTGGATTCTTTTCTGTCGTAATTTAAGGCAAGCACATCATTGAAATTTAAACCATCTGTCAAATTATAAAAACCAGCTTCTTTAATCACATCTTGCACTTGCGCAAAAGAAACGGAACGACTATTTCCCGTATTAATCATTTGCGGAATAAAATCAACTTTTAATTTTTCATTTTTAAGATGTATCGGATTTTTTTCGTCGATGTTAGTATTGAACGGAAAGTTAACCATGTTACCAATAGTCATGGACAAAGGTTTTTGAAAAGATGCGGTTTCTGCAAATCGTAAAAATGTAGCAGCAAAAAGGGCATGATTCTGAAAATCTGTAAATGAAATGTCAAGTGGAGAACTCATCAAAATTAATTTTCCGTTTGCTTGATGCGAATAAATTAAATAGGGTCGCGAAGCATTAAAACCAAACAAGGTCACAAAATTTTGATTGTTTAAAACATTCAAAGGATAGTAAGAAGAAACAGACGGATTTTTATAATTCGCCGGTTTCGTTTCAAAAACACCTTTATAAAGCGGGTCGTCAAAATTGAAATATCCTAATTCAGCAGAGCTTGATTGTCTTGCTCCAATATTTGGTAATTCGTGGGCATTTAAAAAACTATTCCAAGTTTTAAGCTCGGCATTTACTCCAGGAATCATTACAATTGAACTCCCATTTTTTAATGATTGATCAATCAAATCTTGAATGCCGGTTGGAATTTTATCGATATTCTGAAAAACAACAAGCTCCTTATTTTTAAACTGTTCTTGTTTTAAACCGTCTATTGTGGTTGACTCATAATGATAATAGGGATCAAGACCATAAAGTTGCTCAAGGTTTGAATTTTCGTTGGAGGAATTTTTGACAAGTAAGATATTGACTTGCTCTTTTGTTTCATAAGTAAAAAAGTATTCATCGTCAAAAAATAATTGACTTGTTGAAACGGAAACACTTCCTGATTTAATGCCTGCAATGCGATCAGTAAAATTAATTGAGCCTATTGCAAATGAATTTGCGTCGACCGAAATTCTTTTTGGAGCAGGTTCGTTTCCTTGAATAGTTAAACTTACAGATAAATCTTGTTGCGCCATATCACTCAAATTTTGTAATCGAAAATAAACATCTATTGGCGTGTTAAGGCGGTGCACAGGTGTTTCAAACCAAACACTGTCAATAAAGATATTGCCTTTTTGTTGTGCTATAGCTTGATAATAATAACAGGGAATTTCTTCACGTTTAAAATCATCAAGTGATGATGTTGTTTTTTGAAAATCACTAAAAATAAAAATGCGTTGATTTGATTTTTTCTCCAAACTTGTCAATAAATCTAATTGAGAATTTAAAGCAGTTGTTAGATTAGTTGAATGTGGAGATAGTTCTATTTTCTTTATCATATCAACCACTTCATCGCGAGAATAGAAGCGTTGTTGAAGCGCTAATAAATCACTTGTAAGCAAGGCTACTTTTTCATTTTCTTCGAATGACTGTACTAATTCTATCGCTTGATTTTTTACCTCGTTTAATAAATTACCATCAATTCCAGTAGCTTCCATGCTGTACGAATTGTCGATGTAAATCAAACTAGTATTCTCAATATTTTCACTTGTACCTGTTGGAACATAAGGTTGCGCAAATGCAAATACCAAAAACAAAATGGCAAGAATTCGGCTAATTAAAACGAGTAGGTGTTTCAATTTTGTTCCCGAACGAGAATCTTCCGTAATCTCTCTTAAAAATTTTACGCGGGAAAAATAAACTGTTTTGTACTTTCTAAAATTGAATAAATGAATAATGATTGGTATCAAAACCAACAGAGATGCCCACAAGAAATTTGGGTAAACGAAATTCATTTTATCAAACTAGCTCAACCTTTATTAATAATGCAATCAATTAAAAAAGGTAAAAATACAAAACTTGTCTGACCTAATGAGCTGAATGTGGCGCTAATCTATTTGCTTAACAAGTTTTAAACTTATCACAGTAGTTCATTTAAATAAATAAAAGTCAATTCTATTTTTATTCTTTCACAAAACGCAGCACCGATTTTTCATTTTCTGATGTAACAGAAATTAAATAGATTCCGCTTTGGAAGTCCATTAAATCTAGTTCAACGTATTGTTTCTCAGCAATAGAAATTGTTTGAATTAATTTCCCGTCAATAGTTAATAATTCTAATGTTGCAGATTTTACTTCACCTAAATCTAACGTAGTTTTTGAACTAGCAGGATTTGGATAAAGTGTAAAATTAAAATTAAAATTAGTTGATTCGTCAATACTTTCAAATGCAAGAAGAATGCAATTAGACGTATCAACGCAACCAGCATCAGTAATTTCAACTGAATAGTTTCCGTTACCAATTGGTGAAAAAATCATATTTGTTTCGCCTGGCAATTCAGTATAAACTCCATCACACGTTGCCCACTGATAAGTTACTCCCGTTGCATTTGCCGTTAAATCAAAATTCCCAACTGTGATAGAAACATCAACGTTATTTATTGTCAACGTAGTTTCAACAAGACTATCACAGCCTGTCAAAATACTTGTATAGATATCTGTATAAACACCATCTAAATATTGCCAACCATTTTCTAAAAACAGACTGTCTCCTGCGCAAATTGTGGCGGTTAATGGAACTAAATCTATTTCATAAAAGTTAAAATTGTATTCAATAATGCTGTCGCAACCAAGTACTGTTGAATAAATATTATAGTATAATCCAGGAATGTTTTGATTGGCACCTCCTAAAAACAAACTACTTCCCGGACATGAACTAGTATCCTTTTGAGTGAAGTAGGCCTGATTTAAAAATAGTTCAGTTACAATCACGCTGTCGCAACCGGTAAACGATGTTAGTGTGTCATAATAAATTCCCGCAAGCGATTCATAATGCGTCATTTGAATAAACAAACTATCATTACTGCAAATTGTAAAATTTTGAAAGTAGTATGAATTAGATGGGGCAGTGCAATAATGTGTCCCAAGTGAATCGATATTGTCTAATGGAAAATCGTTCCATTGTGTTGCACCAATAATCCAATTCGTTGTTCCTATTCCAACATTACTATTTCTAACTAGGGTTTGATTTTCAGTTGTACCGCCGCCGCCAATTGGCCAAAATGATCCTGGGTCGTTCCCTATTTTTCCAATAATGTCTAATGTATCAAATGTAAATTCATGTTTTAAAATCATGGCATCATCACCATTAAAATTTAAAACGCCACTCACGGTATCTTTGATGGCTAAAATTGCCAGATTAGAAGATCCGTTGCAAATCACATAAGTCTGACCAGATGCAATTGAACCACCTAAAAAAAATGACGCACTCGCTGTTGTTGAACCGTTTGTGTATCGTTCAATCACATAATCATTCAAATCAACGGTATAAGGAAGTGGATTGTAAATTTCCAAAACCTTATTGTTAGATGAACCTTCAATGTATTCTGAGAAAAATAAATTTGTAGGACAGCCTTGCGAAAATCCAAGTGTGGAAATGGAAAGACCAATTGTGAGGAAGAAGTAGTTTTTGTCCATAGATATGTCGTTTTCTCAAATTTAAACTAAAAATTTTAAAAAGTCCAGTAATAATGATGAACAATTTCGACTAGTAAAATCAAGGGTTTGTCGATGATTTTGGAAGATAAATTTGATTGAAAAAATACTCAATAAATTGGCTAAACGGATTTAGTTCTACAATTTTTTGAATAAAGAGAAATAGTTATGAACGATTAACTTTTGAACCGGCTGGATTTAAAAGCTTCCATTAATTCTTTAAAATCTAATTTTCCGTTGACTGATTTTAAATAATCCAAAATTATTAGCGCGCGTTCAACTTGTTTTTGTTCTGATTTTACAACACCCATATAATGTAACAGTGTGCGTTGTTTTCCAATTGTGAGCTGATGAAAAACTTCACTTCCTTCTGGGTCTTGATAACAAAGTTCAGCAAAGAATGTTGGTGTAGCAATTCCGTATTCACTTGTGTCTTTTGTCAATGAAACAGAAACTTCATCTCCTAAATTTAATTTGAGTTTTGTTCTAACTGTTTTGTTGAGATTAATAAAATGAAATCCTAACGAACTTGGCATCAATGCAACTTGTATTTTTATTTTTTCATTCAGCTCACAAACAACACGTCTGTCTTTTCCTTCCACTAATTTTTTTGTGACTTTATCCGGCACAGCTATGTAAAAACTCCACAAATTGGAATCGTAAAAATTTTCTAATTTACTTTTGAATGTATGTGTCATCAATTGTCAAATATAGCAGAATCGTTGATTGATATTTATCATTTCTGAATCTGACTATTAACAATTTTACAAAGTGATTTTTTTATATCTTTAAACAAAATTAGACAATTATGGATTCGAAACAACATCTCTATTATGCACTTGGTGCATTGGCTTACTCAATTGCAAAAGCAGATGGTAAAGTTCAACGAGAAGAAAGGGAAAAAGTAAAACAAATTGTTGAAAGCTCTACAACGCATTCAATGGATTTTGGATACACGGATATTATTTTTCATTTATTACAAAAAGATAAAGCAGGTTTCAAAGAGGTTTACGATTGGTCTATGCATTCATTCGAACTTGGAAAATATCATTTGACACCAGAAATGGTAAAAGAATTTGTAGACATAATGAATCAAGTTGCAGATGCCTATCCACCAAGCGATCCTGAAGAAAAAGCATTGATTGCTCGTTTTGAAAATGACATAAAAAAGATTCAAGTTAAAAATCCAATCGACTAATTTTGGAAGAGGTTGATCATCGTAAGCACTTAATTCAATTAGTCACTACGCAAATGCCTTTTGGAAAATACAAAGGAACATTGGTTTGTGATTTGCCAGAATTTTATTTGGTTTGGTATCATGGCAAAGGTTTTCCACAAGGAAATTTAGGTATTCTTTTAGCATCGATGTACGAGATTAAGCTCAATGGTTTAGAGTCCTTGCTAACGCCTATCAAAAAAGAATACGGAGCAAAAAATAATTTTTATAAACGTGAATTTTAAATCCCTTTCTATGTGCCCTATGTACCTCTGTGTTTAAGTTTTTTTTTTGAAACACATAGAAACATAGTATACATAGGTGTTTGTGGATTTGGTAAGCATATATCAAAAAAAAAGCACTCCATACAGAGTGCTTTTTAATTCTTTCTAAAATAACTAGCTACCTTTTTTATTAGCTTGTTTTACTTTTTTCTCAGCGCGTTTTTCTTTCAACGTTTTCGTTGCTTCTTTCTTTGCTGATTTTTGAATTCCCATTCCTTTTGCCATAATATTTGATTTTGGTTATTTGATTTTTTACGTGAAAGTATTAAAAATGTTTGTTTGATTCAAAATGACTTTTCAAAAATAATTAACAGTTCGTTGTGTGATATTCACTTTTTTTTCTCGCAAAGAACCGCCAAGAAAAAATCGCAAAGAACCACAAAAAAAATACCAATCGCTTTGCGAAACTCTATTTGCGGTTATCCAGGATAATGGTTACTTTGCAGTTCTTTGCGCGAAATAAACTCTGGGAGCACGTTATTTCAACCCATTCTGCTTCTTAGTTCCTCGAATAGCTGGATGATTCCAAGGATCCTCAGGCCATGCATGTTTAGGGTATCTTGGCTTTAATTCTTTCTTGACATCGAAGTAAGTATTCTTCCAAAAATTCCGAAGATCAGATGTTATTTGAACAGGTTTATATGCGGGAGATAAAAGATGCAGCAAGATTTTATTTTTTTGCTGATTCACTGTTGGCGTATCTTCTAAACCAAAAACTTCTTGAATTCGAACAGCTAAAATTGGATCGGATCCCAATGCCGAATAAGTCAATGTAATATTTGAACCACTTGGAACTTCAATTTGTTTCGGTGCTAATTTGTTCAACAAATTTTGTTTTTCGTAATCAAGAAAGTGAAATAAAATATCGGCAAGATTTAATTTTTTTAAATCATCTTCGTTTCTTATTTGGATGAGATAGGGTGCAAGCCATGTGTCAACAGAAGCTAATAGAGACGTTGTTTTCAAGTCGGGCCAAACTTGTTCAGGATTCCATTTTTGCAAAGACAAAATTCTGTTTTGAATTTGTGTTACGGTTTCATTCCAATCCAATAAATGCTCACCTTCTTTTTTGATGACATCGAGAATTGCTTCGGTTAATTTTTCTTTTTCTGGATTTGGAAGTGGAATAGATTTTAAAATAATACTTCCAATTCTAGTTTCGCGATTTGCAACGAGTCCTCCTTTTTTACTGTTCCAAATAATGATGTCTCGCTCTTTTAAAAGCGGCACCAAATCTTGCGGATTAAGTGGAGATGCCATAAATATTTTTCCCATTCCATCGCGTGCATCCATGTTTGCAATTGCTAACCACGGCTCATGCGCCAAATCATCTTTATGACTCGCCATCGCTAATTTCCCGTTCGACAATTGAAATTGCGCATTGTTCCCAGGCCGTGCAAAGGCAATACGTTCAGGATAAGCATAAACTAAAAGAACTCCCGTTTCATAAGGATCAACGGCATCATTATTTTCTTCAGATTTAAAAAGCGCGCGATACGATTCTGCAATTTTCACAATTCTCCCAAACTTGCCGCCACCTGCAAAACTACCGGATAATGGCCTCCCTCCTGTGGAGGGACCGAGGGAGGATTTTCGCCACCTACGCAATGCCTCAATCCTCAAATTAATATCAATGCCTGAATCTCTCGGAAGCGGATCTCTTTCTTCCAATAACGCCGCGATATCCGACGCCAATGCAATCATCTGTAGAGTTTGGTCACGACCTGTTCCTTCCGATGATTGCGCCATCAACATCATGTGCGCAATTCGCGGATGACAAGGCAAGTCATGCATTTTTTTTCCATGCTCTGTAATTTTATTATTCTCAAGCGCATTTAATTCATGCAATAATTCTGTTGCTTGTTTTATTCCATGTTGTGGAGGAGGAGTGAGCCATGTTAAATCATAAATAGTTGAAACGCCCCATTGCGCCATGTCTAAAACAAGTGATGCTAAATCTGCTTCTAAAATTTCGGGTGTTCGATGAGCTGCTAATTTTGCCTGAACAGGTTTTGACCATAATCTGTAACATGTTCCAGGGCTTAATCTTCCTGCACGACCGGCGCGTTGGTCTGCGCTGTCTTTTGAAATTTGAATTGTTTCTAATCGCGATAAACCGGATTTGGGATCAAATCGTGATACTCTTCCAAAACCTGAATCGATGACCACTTTTATTCCTTCAATGGTCAAACTGGTTTCAGCGATAGAGGTAGCAATCACAATTTTTCTTTTTCCCGAACGACTTGGAAAAATAGCGGCCATTTGTTTGCCTGGCGGAAGTTGTCCATACAGCGGATGAATTTCAACATCACGAATTTGAGTAGATAAAATTTCCTCGCATTTTTTTATTTCGCCTTCACCTGGTAGGAAAATTAAAATATCTCCGTCGCATTCTTTCAAAGCTCGAGTAGCAACATTGGCAGTCATCTCAGCCATCATGCGTTCGTCTTGTTGATCAGTGTAGATTATTTCAACCGGATATTGTTTCCCTAAACTTTCAACAACAGGAGCGTTCAATAATTTTTTTAATTCTTCCAAATTCAATGTTGCAGACATGATTAAAATTCGCAAATCGTTCCTCAAAATTTGTTGTGCTTCGCGACAAAGTGCAAGAGCAACATCTGCATAAATACTGCGTTCATGAAACTCATCAAAAATAACAAGACCAACACCTTCAAGCGAATTGTCACTTTGCAACATGCGTGTCAAAATTCCTTCCGTCACCACTTCAATTTTTGTTTTCGAAGAAACTTTTGTCTCAAAACGAATTCGATAACCAACTGTTTCACCAACTTGCTCACCCAACAAATCCGCCATGCGCATAGCAACAGTTTTTGCAGCCAATCTTCTTGGCTCCAACATAATTATTTTCCCCACCACATTTTTTAGCTGCTCCCCTTCCTTCAAAGGGAGCTGTCCGCCGCCAAGAGTTTTAAAATTTTCAGAATCCATTTCGGCGGACTGAGGGGTCAGATGAGACTCTAAATTATTTGAATACGAAGTTGAGCCGGACTGAGGGGTCGGGGGGGACAACCAATAAGCCCCAAGTAATTCCAACGGCACAACAGTACTTTTACCAGCACCCGGAGGTGCACACAAAATAACCGTTGAGTTTTGCTCAAGCGTCGTTTGAAGTTCTTGAAGAACGTCGATGATGGGTAAACCGGTTTGTTGAATAAAGTCTTGCATTTGTGTTGGCAAAGGTAGTGAGAGAAAATGAAGTGATTTGTTCTTATGTCTTTAAGAAAAAATTGTTACTCAATTCTGTTCTCAAAAAAGAGATGAGTCATTCTAATTAAATTGAATAATCCAATGCAACCAAACGTTTAAAAAACTCGTCAAGATTAACATGAAACAAATTGGAGTTTTACTTTTAGCTAGCAGTCTTTCTTTTTCAGCTTTCACGCAAACTGTTTCATCATCATGCACCACGTCTGATAGTGTCAAGGCACTTTATAAAAATGATGCTGACCGTTTAGCACTTAGAATAATCAATGCACAAAATTTAACTTTTACAGACAGCGTTGAAATTCCGCAACAACATTCAGATACTATTTTGAATGCGCTAATAGCGGTGTACAACGCATTTTCTTTGCCTGCGCGCGATACTGTACTTGCACAATTATCTATACATACTTTTCCAAATCCCCGAATGGAAGAGATATTTATACAAGCTGATAGTATATTGTTTTGGATGGATTCACTTCAATTAGGTGATTTTACAGCAGGTCAACCTATCATAGATGATCTTATTTTATTTTACGAATTTTCTAATATAACTTATAATGCTACGCCTTGGTCAATAAATGATATCGTTGTTTTTAATTCGGACTCAAATTATAATTTGCAGCCATTAATTGATAGTCTTAATTTAATTCCTGGAATGGTTAACGCCAGTGCAAATGATTTTCTTGGAGATGGAAATGACATTACGGGAACAATATATGCTGATCATGTTGAGCTAATTTACAATTATGGCTGGGGCGATTGCGTTGCTGGCTGCATAAGTAATCGCTACTGGAAATTTAAGGTTTACTACGATTGCACTGTAGAATATGTTGAGAGTTGGGGAAATTTAATTTATTATTTTGATTTAAAAAATCCTAAGATTTCAACGACACAGGTTTATCCAAATCCATTTAGTGATTATCTTATTTTACCTGAAATGTTTGAAGCGTTTCGATATGAGATTTACAATTCTGCCGGGCAAAAAGTTTTATCAAGTGGTTCATTAGAAAATAAAATTTCAGGATTAGGTACTTTACCGGAAGGAAATTATCTTTTGATGCTTACGACTTCAGACACAATTTATACTTGTCAAATTCTTAAAATAAAATAAAAAATTCGCTGCTCTTCTATTTCCAATTTACAACATCGTTGGGGTTTAAAACGCGCTTCAATTTATGTGCTTGTCATAAAATAAAACTGATTGCGGATTAGATTATTTATCTGATGATTTAGTCAAAGCTCAATGAAATAGTTCATTTACCAAAGTATCCTTAAAAATGACTTCACAATAATTTTGTCAATCATAACCGATACCCAACCCCTGCGGAAATCATCCAACTAGCACCACGATTATCAAACCACCAACTCGATGCTGACACCAACTCGCCAGTATCTCTATTGCTATATCTTGTGTAGCCGGACAATGTTTTTATTCCTACTCCAAGATTTGTGTTGATGTATAATTTATCCACCAAAATAAATTCTGCGCCAAGGCCCAAGTACGAATTGAAGTTGTAATGACTTATTTATGTTCGCGCATTGAAAGAATAATCTGTCAGCAGAATACCTTGTGGCGGATTATAACCGGAACATTGATAATACCAATCTTCAGTACCTCTTTCCGAACCATACTCACATTTTATTGAACCAAATAGTGTAAATCCATGTCGCAAAAAGAAGCCGTAGCGAAAACCAAAATCCCAAAAACTATTCTTAGTGTTCTGTGATTGATGGCCAGCCATTTGTTCAAATGTAATTCTTGGTCCAACTTGAAACTGATAAGTGGCACAACCAATTGTTAACGATGGTGTCAGACCATGATGATCAAATCCTGAAAAAGTAGATTCAATCAAAAGGCCAACTGTTGTTTCATCATTTGTATAGTGCTGTGAATGGCTGCTTGAAGGCAAAACAAATAATGCCATTAATAAAAAATATAAATGGCTGGAATCCATCTTTTTCATAAGCTAATTGACGGGATTCAGAAAATGTTATTGCTCTAATAACACTTTCAAATGAATGTCGGAAATTAGAATAGGTAACTAAATTTTTGTTACGTTTTAAATACTAATGTAATACGGCCAAAAATTACCCAACCATTTTCTGCTCACTCCAATTATCAGATTTGAATTCTAAAATATCTCCTGGTTGACATTCTAAAACTTCACAAATTAATTCAAGCGTAGAAAAACGCAAGGCTTTTGCTTTACCAGTTTTTAAAATGGATAGATTAGACATTGTTATGCCAACTTTTTCTGATAATTCTGTCAAGCTCATTTTTCTGCGAGCAAGCATAACATCTAAATTTACAATGATTGCCATAGGGTTAAATTGTTAGGTCTTTTTCTTTTTGAAGGTTTTGACCAACAGAAAAGATATGAGTAAAGCTCCACATAATTAGCGCGAGGACAAGCATCCAAACATTGAATGACCAATTGGTTTCTTTGGCACCGTGAGGAATAACCGCATAATAATAGTATGATAATTTTTGCAAGAAAGTAAGTAGACAAACCGCGATTAAACCAAGACTAAACATTTTTAATAGACTTGAATTCTTTTCAGTAAATGTCTCACCATTTTTAATATTACGAATAAATTTTCTAAAAATCCAAAGTACAATTATTGTTATGATGAAAGCAATAAGTGCCAAAGAGTACATAAGTACTGGTCTTAATCTAAAATAATGTTTTAAGTCCTCAGCATTGTAGAAATTCTTAGCCATCATAAAAATCAGCCATATAAAAATTGACAAAATAAATACCATAAGAATGTTTATAAACCAATACAAAATGATTAAACCGAGATGAGAAATGTGTCTGCCCATAAAAAATAAATTAGAGAAATTTGTTCTGCCAAACTAAAACAAAAAATATCAATAATCAACTAAATTTTATTGATAATCGATATATTATTTGATATTACGTATAAAAATACTATATTTGTACGTATAATAAAATCGTCATGGATACCAAACTAACCTTAAAGCTAAATCAAGATATTATTGAGAAAGCAAAGCATTATGCAAAATCAAAAAGAATCAGTCTTTCTGTTTTGATAGAAAACTATTTGCAAAAAATTACCACCGAAGAAAAATCAAAAAATAAAATTACGCCTTTGGTAAAAAGTCTTTCAGGAATAATTGATTTACCAGAAGATTTTGATCACAAAAAAGAATACGCCATTCATCTTACTAAAAAATATAAGTAAGTGGAAAAAGTTTTTGTTGACACGGATGTTGTTTTGGATTTATTGAGTGCAAGACAACCACATTACAATTCGGCTGCCAAATTATTTTCATTGGCAGATAAAGGTTCTATCAAACTTTTCGTTTCATCCTTATCGTTTGCAAATGTCAATTACATTTTATCAAAACAATTCGCATCCGATCAGGCAAGAAAAAAGTTGTTGAATTTTAAAACGCTGGTTTCAATTCTTCCTGTAAACGACAAGATTATTGAACTTGCCTTAGGTTCAGATTTTAAAGATTTTGAAGATGCAATTCAATATTTTACTGCTATTGAAGGAAGTTTGACAACGTTACTTACAAGAAATTTGAAAGATTTTAAAAAAGCCGAAATGGGTGTTTTTACACCTGAACAATTTTTAAAGACGATTGAGTGATAAATCCTTAACTTCACATCAAAATAAATCACCCATGTCAAAATACGCAATAGCCATTCACGGAGGCGCAGGAACAATTTTAAAATCCATCATGACTCCTGAAAAAGAAAATCAATACACTCAAGGATTAAAAGATGCGATTGAGGTGGGAGAAACTATTTTAAAAAATAATGGATCGTCACTGGCTGCAGTGGAAGCAGCTGTACGAAGTTTGGAAAATAATCCACTCTTTAATGCTGGTCGTGGTGCGGTTTTTACGAATGATGGAAAAAATGAAATGGATGCATCCATTATGCGTGGTGATACGCTTGAAGCCGGAGCAGTTGCCGGAATAAAAAATGTAAAAAATCCAATTTCATTAGCACGTTCTATAATGGAAAAATCTGAACATGTTTTAATGTGTGGAGAAGGTGCAGCAAAATTTGCCAAATCAATCAATACAGAGTTTGCAGACGATTCGTACTTTTTTGTGCAAGCAAGATTTGATCAACTTCAAGAAGCAAAAAAAACGGATGGAGTATTTCTTGATCACAGCGGAGAAGCAAATGCCGAAGACAATAAACAGAAATTTGGAACGGTGGGTGCGGTTGCTTTAGATGTACAAGGTACAATTGCCGCAGCAACATCAACCGGCGGAATGACCAACAAAAAATTTGGTAGAGCAGGAGATAGCCCAATCATTGGATCAGGAACTTATGCAAACAATAAAACATGTGCCATCTCGTGCACGGGTCATGGTGAATTTTTTATTCGTGCTGTTGTGGCTTACGACATTTCTTGCTTGATGGAATACAAAGGACTGAATCTTCACGACGCATGTTATGAAGTTGTCAATAAAAAACTCGTCACATTTGGCGGTGAAGGAGGTTTAATTGCCATCGATGCAAAAGGAAATATTGATCTTTCTTTTAATTCGGAAGGAATGTATCGCGCTTCTAAAAAAGAAGGAGAAGCACTGTTTGTAGGTATTTACAAATAGTGAATAAAAAATACAAATAATTTTAATCCTAACAATCAGTTAATCTTACAAGCTATTTAGAAAAATCTGTAACTCCAATTAACTATGTGTTGATGAAATTTGTTGCTATATAAATTAAACTAATTTCAATAAGCTATGGCTAAAAAACAAAATGAAATTTCTGGTCGAACAAAATCAGAAGTATCTTCAAAAAAATCAGATCAAACAAAAAAAAATGCAACAACTAGTCCCGTTGCGAATGCAAAACAAAAATCTAATGAAAATCAAAAAGGCATTACGGCCAAAGTTGATTCAAAAGGAGGACAGTTTAAAGGTGCAGTAGCTTCAGCTAAAGGCATGGCTTCAACTGCAACTAGAACAACCGGAAAACAAACGAAATCAAGAAAAGATTTGGAAGTAGCCGAAGAAGAATAATTAAGAGAAAATATATTTGCACCATACTTTTTCTTTTGTAAAACGGATCACCAAAAGTGATTCGTTTTATTTTTTTTTCAATCAACCCAAACTTTTATGAAAATTAAGATTTGGCATTAACACAACTTTTGAATTAACCCGATGAATTCAGAAATTCTATTTAGTATATTTAAACTGCTTGCCGGAATAGGTCTGTTTATTCTGGCGACTTATTTGTTGGAGGAGTCATTAAAAAATCTAGCGGGAAGAAAATTTAAACTCTTTATTCACCGCATTACCAAAAGTACAATCGGCGCTGTTTCTGGCGGTGCGCTGGTTACAGCTTTTCTTCAAAGCAGTTCAATGGTCTCGGTACTTGTACTTTCCTTTGTTGGCGCAGGAGTGCTGACAATGAAAAATGCGATGGCTGTAATTCTTGGTGCTAACCTTGGAACTACCATTGATAGTTGGTTGGTGGCGACTGTAGGTTTTACAGTAAACATAGAGATGATTACCTATCCTGTTGTTTTTATTGGAGGCGTGCTTCTGATTTTTTTTAGAAAACGCAGCACCATTCGATACATTGCTTGGTTCTTATTTGGTTTTAGTTTAATGTTCATCGCACTTGGATTTATGAAAAGCGCGATGGAGGTACAGGTGAATGCCTTTGACTTTTCGGCTTATTCGGGAATGCCGTCAATTATATTTTTGTTGATAGGACTTGTCATTACACTTATTACTCAATCGAGTTCAGTAACAATGGCAATCACGCTTGCGGCGCTTCATACCGGTGTGATTGAATTTTTACCAGCGGCGGCTATTGTAATTGGTTCGGAAACTGGTACCACGTTTAAAATTCTCCTTAGTGCTGTTGGAGGCAATGCATCTAAAAAACGAGTTGCCTTAGGGAATTTTTTGTTCAATGCTTTTCTAACAGTGTTAGCGTTTTCAGCGTTAAAACCAATTGTATTAATGATAACAGATGTTTTCAAAATTACCGATCCATTAATTGGTTTGGTGACTTTTTCAACCTTTATTAATCTTGTCAGCATTATTCTTTTTCTGCCTTTTTTGGATCGATTTACAAAATTTCTGGAAAGATTCTATAAGAGAACAGATGCAACAGTAGCTGCATTTTTAGGACACGCCTCCGCTGATGATCCTGACTCTGCGTTGACTCTCTTCAGAAAAGAGACTGCTTACTTTTTACATTGTTCGATGATTTTTAATCTTGAATTATTTGATATCGATGCACAAGCACTGAAAGACAATTCTGATTTCAAGGAGATTGATGAAAAGAAAAAATTCTATTCAATGCCAGCGAATGAAAAGTATGAATTTTTAAAGCTCCTTCAAGGTGAATTACAACTCTTTTATTTAGATCTCAGAATAAAAATCAACGGTGAGCAAGCAGATGAATTGAACTGTTTGATAACAACTGTAAGAAGTTCAATGCACGCTGCAAAAAGTATGAAAGATGTTACTACAAACATGAGTAATTTGAGGCAATCTTCGAAGAACATTAAATTTGATTTTTTTGTTGGCCATAAAAATTACACGGCCGATTTGTATGCGCGTTTAAATGATTTGATAAGAACGGTTGACATTGAAAAATTCGAGAAGCTTCGAACTATTTACGATGAAATAACAAAAAATTATATGCTCAGCCTAAATAGTTTTTATGAAAAAGCACATGGTTCTGTCCTAGAGGATCTTGACATAACAACTACAATGAATTTTAACCGAGAACTATTTACATCCAACAAAGCAATCTTAGTGGCGGTTAAAGATTTGGTACTTGCACCCAAGGATGCTGCTGAATTCAACGAAATTTTTGTCTATCAGACATAATGAAATATGAAGTTCGCATTTACATTTTTGTAGCTTATTTAGAAGTTGTATTCGGAGCCAATAACAATGTTAACATAAGTGTTTATAAAAATTGATGTCATTGGTCTATATTTTAATTAATTTAGCACAAAATTTTTCAAGGGTCATGACCACCTATTTTGCTTTATAAGATGAAAAACGACAACCTGTTTTTGAGATTCCTACACATTCGAATCTAAGTCACATTTAATTTTTCAAGAATTAGTATTTATAAAAATTAAATGAAAATCAATGCAAACAAAATATAAAGATCTTATAGAACAAACGTTTGATTTCCCTCAACCGGAATTCACACTTGAAAAAGACAACCTTCAGTTCCACGGTTTGGATTTGATGAAACTAATTAAAGACCACGGCACTCCGCTGCGATTCACTTACCTTCCTCAAATTGGCAATAACATTAAACGCGCCAAGCGATGGTTTGCGCGCGCAATGGAAAATAGTAAATACCGTGGTAAATACTTTTATTGTTATTGTACAAAAAGTTCACATTTTTCTCACGTCATTAATGAGGCAGTAGATAACGACGTGCACATTGAAACATCGTCTGCATTTGATGTCAACATTGTAAAAAGTTTAATCGCTAACGGGAAACTTGATCGTGAAAATTACATAATCTGTAACGGTTTTAAACGTGGATTGTACATTCAGAATATTGCAGACCTTATTAACGATGGTTTCAAAAATACAGTTCCCATCATTGATAATTATGAGGAACTCGGACTTTTAAATAATGTTATCGATCGTAAGTTTAAAGTCGGGATTAGAATCGCGTCAGAAGAAGAACCAAAGTTTCCTTTCTATACAAGCAGACTAGGAATTGGCTACAAGGATATTGTTCGGTTTTACGAAGAAGAAATTCGACCCAATGAAAAGTTTGAATTGAAGATGTTGCATTTTTTTATTAATACCGGCATCAACGACTCTGCTTATTACTGGAACGAATTGTCAAAATGTTTACGCGTGTACTGTAATCTAAAAAAAGTTTGTCCTGATGTTGATAGCTTAAATATTGGCGGTGGATTTCCTATAAAAAATTCTCTCGCTTTTGAATTTGATTATCGTTACATGGTGAATGAAATCATTGAACAAATTAAATTAGTTTGTAAAGAAGAAGGAGTTCGTGAGCCAAATATTTTTACTGAATTTGGTTCGTTTACTGTTGGAGAGAGCGGCGGAATTATTTATGAAATTCTCTATCAGAAAAAACAAAACGACAGAGAAAAATGGAACATGATTAATTCATCGTTCATTACTACACTTCCTGATTCTTGGGCTATTAATAAACGTTTTGTTATGTTGCCTATCAATCGTTGGAGCGATCGTTACGAAAGAGTTTTACTTGGCGGTTTGACATGTGACAGCGACGATTATTACAACTCTGAACAACACGTCAACGCAATTTATCTCCCAGTATTCAACGCAAAAAAACCTTTGTACATCGGTTTTTTTAACGTAGGTGCTTATCAAGAAAGTATTGGTGGTTTTGGTGGAATTCATCATTGTTTAATTCCACAACCGAAACACGTTATTATTGATGGAGAAGATAATATTACCGTTTTTTCTGAAGAACAAACGGTCAACGACATGCTTTCTATTTTAGGATACGGTCATCAACCTACTTCAACAAAAAAATCACTTTCAAAAGAACCTTTGAAGCCAATTGAAAAGACAAAATCATCAACAAAGACAGGCGCAAAAGCCCCGGTAAAAGCCTCGGTAAAAGCCATTGATA
>Ga0105048_10003178_pt1 | contig 26865 bp, 22 predicted proteins | sample MAT05_FD_78382 | JGI IMG/M metagenome (GOLD analysis project Ga0105048, IMG submission 78382) | Freshwater microbial communities from Lake Fryxell liftoff mats and glacier meltwater in Antarctica - MAT-05 | ecosystem: Environmental > Aquatic > Freshwater > Ice > Liftoff microbial mat | place...
CCAGCCGCGTTCTTCGAGGACGCGAATGATCTGCGTGGCGACGGTCACGCCGCGTATATCCTCGATGTCGCCGCGCGTCACCGGTTGCCGGTAAGCAATGATGGCCAGCGTTTCAAGCACCGCACGCGAGTACTTGGGCGGCTTTTCGGGGCTCAGTCGTTCGAGGTAGGGCAGATACTCGGCACGCGTGCGAAAACGCCAGCCGCTCGCCAGCTGCACGAGTTCGAGCGGCCGCTCGCTCCATTCGCCACGCAATTCGTCGAGCAGCACGCGCAGAACGTCACTGCCGATTTCGTCGGCGAACACTTTCCGCAGTTCGGGCAATGAAACCGGCTGCTGGGCGCTGAGCAGAACCGCCTCGAGTACGCGCTTTAACTCGCGCGGATTATCCGGCGGCGTGGGCGCCGTGCCCGGCGCCGAGTCCTCGTCCATCTTCACGTCCTTGTTCACTTCGTTGATCGGCAAGCCTGACGTAAATCGGCGCGAATGCTTCGATCTGCGTCATCTCAAGAAGGTGTTCGCGGGCCAGTTCAAGCATCGCCAGCAAATGCACGACGAGCACCGGCGCGCCCAGCGCCGGATCAAACATATCAGCAAAATCGACAAAGCCGCCGCACTTTCGCAACTGGCGCAGGATCAGGCCCATGTGCTCGCGCACCGAGAGTTCCTCGCGCTCGATGAGGTGGTGCGTAGTCAACCTGGCCTGCGCCAGGATGGCATTCCACGCGCGCCTGAGGTCGTCGGCACAAACCTCGGGCAGGCGCTGCGACATCGACTTTTCGACCCAGACCTGCGCCCACTGAAAATCGCGTTCGCCGTGCGGCATCTCGTTGAGGCGGTGCGCAGCAAGCTTCATCTGCTCGTACTCGACGAGGCGGCGGACGAGCTCGGCGCGCGGATCGTCCGTCTCCTCGCCTTCGGCGACGCGCGCTTTTGGCAGCAGCATGCGCGACTTGATCTCGATCAGCATCGCCGCCATCACCAGGTAATCGGCGGCAAGTTCGAGGTTGTGCGAGCGCATCGCCTCGACGTAAGTCAGGTACTGAACGGTCAGCGGCGCCATCGGAATGTCGAGGACATTGACGTTGGCCCTGCGGATCAGATAGAGCAATAGATCGAGCGGCCCTTCGAAGGCGTCGAGCATCACCGCCATGGCGTCGGGCGGGATGTAGAGGTCGAGCGGCAACTGCTGCATCGGCTCGCCATAAATGCGCGCCAGCGGCTCGGGGCCCTGCTCGATGCCAGCGATTTCGCTCATGAACTGCCTTAAAGCCATTCACCACAGAGGCACAGAGACACAGAGAAAAACGAATTCAATAACTTCTCGATTTTCTCTGTGAAAACTCTGTGCCTCTGTGTCTCTGTGGTCAAGGGTTTTCGCATCGATCCGCTCACCCGTAATTCAAGCCCATCGCCGCGCGCACGTCGCGCATCGTTTCCTGCGCCAGCGCGCGTGCCTTGCCGTTGCCGTCGGCGATGATGTCGCGCACGAGGTGCGGGGCGTCGAGGTAGGCCTGCGCGCGCTCGTGCATCGGCGCCTGTTCGCGCAGGATGCCGTCGATCACCGGCTGCTTGCATTCGAGGCAGCCGATTCCGGCGCTGCGGCAGCCGGCTTGCACCCAGTCCCTGCACGCCGCGTCCGAGTACACCTGATGCAGCGCCCAGACCGGGCATTTTTCCGGCTCGCCGGGATCGGTTCGCCGCACGCGCGCAGGATCGGTCGGCATGCGTCGCACTTTCTGCGTGACCGACGCCGCGTCCTCGCGCAGCGTGATCGTGTTGTTGTACGACTTCGACATCTTCTGCCCGTCGAGGCCGGGCATTTTCGACGCGGCAGTGAGGAGCGCGCCCGGTTCGACCAGGATCATCTTGCCAGTCCCTTCGAGATAGCCCGACAGGCGCTCGCGGTCGGCGAGCGAGAGGCTTGACGTCGCTTCGAGGAGCGCCTTGGCGCGCTCGACGGCGCTCGCGTCGCCCTCTTGCTGAAAGCGCACGCGCAATTGCTCGAAGCTGCGGGCGTTGCGGCTGCCGAGTTTCTTTTGCGCTTCTTTGGCCTTTTCCTCGAAGCCCGGCTCGCGCCCGTAGATATGGTTGAAGCGGCGGGCGATCTCACGCGAGAACTCGATGTGCGGAACCTGATCCTCGCCGACCGGAACCTTATCGGCGCGATAGATCAGGATATCGGCCGACTGCAGCAGCGGATAACCGAGAAAGCCATAGGTCGACAAATCCTTGTTCGAGAGCCTTTCCTGCTGGTCCTTGTAGGTCGGCACGCGCTCGAGCCAGCCGAGCGGCGTCATCATCGAGAGCAGGAGATGGAGTTCGGCGTGCTCGGGTACCTGCGACTGGATGAACAGCGTCGCCTGCGTCGGATCGATGCCGGCGGCGAGCCAGTCGATGACCATGTCCGAGGTCGCCTTGGCGATGCCGCGCGGGTCGTCGTACTGCGTCGTCAGCGCGTGCCAGTCGGCGACGAAGAAAAGACAGGGATACTCGTGTTGCAGAGCGACCCAGTTCTTCAGCACGCCGTGATAGTGGCCAAGGTGCAAGCTGCCCGTCGGGCGCATTCCGGAGAGAACTCGTTGTGCGTACATGTGTTTATTTGAGTTGGAAAAGAATGACGATGAGGCCCTTGAGGAACGCGACGATCGGCCACATCAGGTTACCGAGGACACCGGTAAACATAAGTAGCAGCAAGATCGGAAAGCCCCAGCGTTCGAGACGGGAGAACGGCAGCGCGAACTGGTAGGGCAGCAGGCTGACGGCGATTCGCCCACCGTCGAGCGGCGGCAGCGGGATCAGGTTGAGCACCATGAGCACGAGATTAACGTTGATGCCGATGACGCACATTTCAGCGAGGGGCTGGCTATAGAGCGACGGCGCCGTCAGCCATGCGAGCTTGAACATCAGCGCCCAGCCAAGCGCCATGAAGAGGTTGCTCGCCGGGCCGGCGAGCGCCACCCACAGCATGTCGCGCTTGGGCTGGCGCAGGCGGCCGAAATCGACGGGAACCGGTTTCGCCCAGCCGAAGAGCATGGCACTGCCGGCGGCGACATAACTGGTTACGAGAATCAGAGCGGGAACGAGCAGCGTGCCGACCGGATCGATATGGCGCAGCGGATTCAAGCTGATGCGTCCGGCCTGCCACGCCGTCGGGTCGCCGAAATGACGCGCCACGTAGCCATGCGCCGCTTCGTGCAGGGTGATCGCGAAAATGACCGGCAGCGCGGCGATCGCTATCGTCTGGATGATCGAGGCAATGTCCATCAGGCGATCATGCCAGGCCGAAGGGGTCAAGAGCACCGCGTCCGGCGCGTACGAGGGCCGGCGGCAGGGTGGTGAGATCGACGACGGTGGTTGGCACCGTACCGCAGGGACCGCCGTCGAGAATCAGGTCGACAAAGTCGGCGAGCCGGTCCTGGATCTCCCAGCCTTCGGTCAGCGGATCTTCGTCTCCGGGCAACATGAGCGTCGAGGTGAGCAGCGGTTCGCCGAGTTCGGCGAGCAGGCCGAGCGCCGCGTTGTGCGCCGGCACGCGCAGCCCGATCGTCTTCCGCTTGGGGTGGAGAACGCGGCGCGGCAACTCCTTGGTACCCTCGAGAATGAAGGTGTAACTGCCCGGCGTCGTCGCCTTGAGCAGCCGATACTGGGCGTTATCGACGCGCGCGAACTGGGCGATCTCGGACAGGTCGCGACACATCAGCGTCAGGTGGTGCCGTTCGTCGACGGCGCGGATGCGGCGAATGCGCTCGACCGCGTCCTTGTCGCCGAGGCGGCAAGCGAGCGCGTAACAGCAGTCGGTCGGAATGGCCAGGAGGCCGCCGGCGCGCACCTCGTCAGCGGCTCGCGCAAGCAAGCGCGGCTGCGGATCTTGTGGATGGATGGCGACATATCGGGCCACGTCAGAAGGCTTCCCAGACGGGCGTCAAACCCTGCGGCAAGGGCGCGAGTTTGCCCACATCGGTATAACTTTCGCCCGGCCCGTGAAAATCCGATCCGCAGGTGGCTAGAAAACCGTAATCGCGCGCAAGGCGCGCCATCGCCGTAACGTTTTCGGCCGAATGGCTGCCTGACACGACTTCGATGGCCTGCCCGCCGAGGCTTTTGAACTCGTCGAGAAAGTGCCGCATCTGCGCCTTGGAGACCCTGTAGCGGCCCGGGTGAGCGACCGCGGCGATACCGCCGGCGCCGTGAATCCAGGCGAGCGCTTCGGCCATCGTCGCCCACTGGTGGTCGACGTAACCCGGACGCCCGGGAACGAGATACGACTCGAAAACGCTGCGCACGTCGCGGCAGACGCCGATTTCGACAAGGTAGCGAGCGAAGTGCGCGCGGCTGATCAGATTCGGGTTTTCGGCGTGGCGCATGGCGCCTGCGAAACTGCCCGCGATGCCGATCTGCTCGAGTTCGCTCGCCATGCGCCGGGCACGGGCGATACGGCCCGAGCGGATCGCCGCGAGACCGGCGGCAAGGGTTGGATCGTCGGCAGCGAAGGCCAGGCCGAGAATATGGATCTGAATACCATCCCACTCGACCGAGATCTCGACGCCGTTCACAAAGCGCATGCCGGCTTCATCGGCAACGGCGCGCGCCGCAGGCAGGCCGGAGATCTCGTCGTGGTCGGTGAGGGCCAGCAACTCGACGCCATTTTCGGCCGCGCGACGGGCAACCGCGGCGGCCGGAAGCAAGCCGTCGGAGACGGTGGAGTGGCAGTGAAGATCGACGTTGAGCAAGGCGTGGCGAACAAAAAAAGTTAAGCTATCGATCATAACACAGTGACCCGGCCGGCTCTCCCGCGGCGGCTCGCGAAGGGCTTGCGCCACCCGATCGGGCCGGCCGAACTTGCAGCCGCTAGCCGCATCGCGCTATAGTGCGCCGGCAAACGGGAGAGCGTGGGCGTACGCAGTGCAAGGACGACTCCCACCGCCGAAGGCGCAATCCACCCGGAAACGCTCAGGCAAAAGGACCGTTTGTGCAATGAACTCTGGAGAGCGGCGCTTGAACAGGCGCCCACCGATGGGGCAACGCGGACGGCAGATTGAGCCGGCGCGATAATCTCTCAGGTATCAAGGACAGGGGGGTGAACTCGACGAGCAGTCGACGAGTTCGCCTTGTTTCTTGACATCGACCGGGGATTGATATGCCGCAAAAAACCGTTCTCAACGACGCCCATCGACAAAGCAACGCCAGGATGGTCGATTTCGGCGGCTGGGACATGCCGCTGCACTACGGCTCGCAGATCGACGAGCACCACGCGGTGCGCCGCGACTGCGGCATGTTCGACGTCTCGCACATGTGCGCGCTCGACGTCGCCGGCCCCGACGCCCGGGCTTTTCTGCTGCGTCTTCTGGCCAACAACGTCGATAAGCTCAAAGTGCCGGGCAAGGCGCTCTATAGCGCGATGCTCAACGCGTCGGGCGGCGTCATCGACGACGTGATCGTGTACTTTATCGCCGACGCGCAGTACCGCATCGTCATCAACGCCGGAACGACCGAAAAGGACCTCGCGTGGATCGCCGAGCGGCGTGCCGAATGGCAAGCCGAAGTGGCCGTCGTGGCGCGCCGTGATCTTGCGATGATTGCCATCCAGGGACCGCGGGCGAGGGAAAATCTGTGGCAGGCGCTGCCCGAGACGCGCGCTGCCAGCGAAGCGCTCAAGCCCTTCTTCGCCGTCTCGGTCGGCGACCATTTTATCGCCAGCACCGGCTATACCGGCGAGGACGGTTTTGAAATCACCCTGCCCGCCTCGCGTGCCGAAGCGCTCTGGCAGCGGCTCCTCGCGGTCGGCGTCAGGCCGATCGGTCTCGGCGCGCGCGATACGCTGCGCCTCGAAGCCGGGATGAATCTCTATGGCCAGGACATGGACGAGAACGTCTCGCCGCTCGACGCCGGTCTGGCGTGGACCGTCGATCTTGCCGGGCCGCGCGATTTCGTCGGCAAGGCCGCGCTGATCACCGGCGGGCAGCGGATGCAATTTCTCGGGCTGCTGCTTGATGGCCGGGGCGTTTTGCGTGCCCACCAGAAAGTGATCAGCGCACAAGGCGACGGCGAAATTACGAGTGGCAGCTACTCGCCGACGCTGCAGCAATCGATTGCGCTCGCCCGTCTGCCGCTCGGCGTGGCGGTCGGCGATACGGTGAGCGTCGAGATCCGCGACAAGCGCCTTGCTGCCACGGTCGTCAAGCCCTGCTTCGTGCGCAAGGGTCAGGCGGTCTGAGAACCCGTCAAGCGTCGGCAGTGAGGCGTCCATCCTGCACGCCTCACGCACAACTCATAACACTCCAGTCGAACGTCCTGCTCCACTACTCCACTCCACTACTCCACTGCAAAGGAAAGAATTCATGAACGTCCCCGTCGATCTCAAATACACCAAGAGCCACGAATGGGTTCGCGCCGAAGCTGACGGCACGATCACCGTCGGCATCACCGAGCACGCGCAGGACCTGCTCGGCGACCTCGTTTTCATCGAGTTGCCCGCCGTCGGCAAGGTGCTCGCCGCCGGGCAGGAAACCGTCGTCGTCGAATCGGTCAAGGCTGCCGCCGACGTTTATGCGCCGGTCGCCGGAACGGTGACCGCAGTCAATCCGGCGGTCGCCGACGCACCCGAATCGGTCAACACCGATTCCTACACCGCCTGGCTGTTTAGAATGAAGCCGGACCAGCCCGGCGACCTCGACACGCTGCTCGACGCTGCCGCCTACGCCGCAAGCGCCGAATAGGCGCGGCCTCATACTCCGCTTTCACCTCGCGATAAGAAACCGCCATGCCAAAGAACCCCCCGCTGATCACCCTCGAGCGACGCGACGAGTTCGTCGCGCGCCATATCGGCCCGTCGGCTGACGACATCGCGGCGATGCTCGCCGCGATCGGCGCGCCCAGCCTTGCCGCGCTGATCGACGAAACCGTCCCGGCGGCGATCCGTCTGCCATCGCCGCTACCGCTGCCCGGCCCGCGGCCCGAAGCCGAAGCGCTGGCCGCATTAAAAGCGATCGCGGCAAAAAACCGGGTGATGAAATCACTGATCGGCATGGGTTATAGCGACACCATTACGCCCAAAGTGATCGTCCGCAACCTGCTCGAGAACCCCGGCTGGTACACGGCCTATACGCCCTACCAGGCCGAAATCGCGCAAGGCCGGCTGGAAGCCCTGCTCAACTACCAGCAGATGGTCATCGACCTGACCGGGCTTGAATTGTCCAACGCCTCGCTGCTCGACGAGGCGACCGCCGCCGCCGAGGCGATGGCGATGGCAAGGCGGATCAGCAAGTCGGGCTCGAACCGCTTTTTTGTAGACGCCGGCTGCTTCGCGCAAACGATCGACGTGCTCCGCACACGCGCCGGATTCTTCGGCTTCGACCTCGTTTTCGGCACGCCCGACGCGGCGGCGCGGCAGGACGTTTTCGGCGCGCTGTTCCAGTATCCGAACGACGCCGGCGAAATCGCCGACCTCGCGGCGCCGATCGCCGCCGTCAGGGCACAGGGCGGCGCCGTCGCCGTGGCGACCGACCTGATGGCGCTGGTCCTGCTCAAGTCACCCGGCGCAATGGGCGCCGACATGGCGCTCGGTTCGTCGCAACGCTTCGGCGTGCCGATGGGTTTCGGCGGCCCGCACGCCGCCTTCTTCGCCACACGCGACGAACACAAGCGCTCGGTGCCCGGCCGCATCATCGGCGTCTCGGTCGATGCGCGCGGCAACAAGGCGCTGCGCATGGCGCTGCAAACGCGCGAACAACACATCCGGCGGGAGAAAGCCAATTCGAATATTTGCACCTCACAGGTGCTGCTCGCCAATATGGCCGGCATGTACGCCGTCTACCACGGACCACAAGGCCTGCGCGCGATCGCCGAACGCATCCACCGGCTCACCGCAATCCTCGCCACGGCGCTCCGCGGCGCCGGGCTCGCCGTGCCGGGCAGGCATTTTTTCGACACGCTGCGCGTCGACCTCGGCGACCGTGCGCTTGCCGTTCGCAAGGCGGCCGAGCACGCCGGCTATAATCTGCGCCCGGTCAGCGCCGGCGTTATCGGCATCGCGCTCAACGAAAAGACGACGCGCGACGATGTCGTCGTCCTCGTCCAGTTGATCGCCGGCGTCGCCGTCGATATCGACGCGCTCGACACAGTACTCGCCGAGAGCGACCCGACACTGCCCGACACCCTGCGGCGCAGCGACGAGGTGCTTGCCCACCCGGTGTTCAACCGCTACCACACCGAGACCGAAATGCTGCGTTACCTGAAGCGCCTGCAGAACAAGGACCTGGCGCTCGACCACTCGATGATCGCGCTCGGTTCGTGCACGATGAAACTCAACGCGACCAGCGAGATGATCGCGGTCACCTGGCCCGAGTTTGCCGACATCCATCCGTTTGCGCCGATCGAGCAGGCGCAGGGTTATATGGAAATGATCGCCGGGCTCGAGAGTGGGCTTAAGGCGATCACCGGATTTGACGCCATATGCATGCAGCCGAACTCCGGCGCGCAAGGCGAATACGCTGGCATCGTCGCCATCATGCGCTACCACGCCAGCCGTGGAGAAACAGAACGCAAGGTCTGCCTGATCCCGCGCTCGGCGCACGGCACCAATCCGGCCAGTGCGCAGATGTGCGGCCTGCAGATCGTTATCGTGGATTGCGACGAAAACGGCAACGTCGACCTCGCCGACCTCAAAACGAAAGCCGATCGCCACGCCGGCGAACTCGCCTGCCTGATGCTGACCTACCCGTCCACGCACGGCGTTTTCGAGGCAGCGGTCAGGGATATCTGCGCCATCGTCCATGCCCACGGCGGCCAGGTCTATATGGACGGCGCCAACCTCAACGCCCAAGTCGGCCTCACCTCACCGGCGCTGATCGGTGCCGACGTCAGCCATATGAACCTGCACAAGACCTTCGCCATCCCGCACGGCGGTGGCGGCCCGGGCATGGGGCCGATCGGACTCAAGGCGCACCTTGCGCCGTTCATGGCCGACCACAGCGTGCAGCCGACTGGCAGCGCCGACCGGCCGCATCGCGGACAGGGCGCTGTCTCGGCGGCGCCCTGGGGCTCGGCGTCGATCCTGCCGATCTCGTGGATGTACATCGCGCTGCTCGGCGGTAGCGGACTGACGCTCGCGACCGAGGTAGCGATCCTTAATGCCAACTATGTCGCGGTGCGACTCCAAGCGGACTACCCGGTGCTTTATACGGGAAGCCGCGGGCGCGTCGCCCACGAATGCATTCTCGACATTCGGCCGATCAAGACGGCGACCGGGATCGCCGAGATCGACATCGCCAAGCGCCTGATGGACTACGGTTTTCACGCGCCGACGGTCAGTTTTCCGGTGGCTGGAACGATGATGGTCGAGCCGACCGAGTCGGAATCGAAAGCCGAGCTCGACCGCTTCATCGCGGCGATGAGCGCGATTCGCGACGAGGTACGCAAGATCGAGGACGGCACCTGGCCGCGCGAGAACAATCCGCTCAAGAACGCGCCGCATACGCAGGCCGACATCATCGCCGCCGTCTGGGACCGGCCTTACACTCGGGAGCAAGCGGTGTTTCCCCTGCCGGCGGTGGCGGCGAACAAGTTCTGGCCGAGCGTCAATCGCATCGACGACGTCTACGGCGACCGCAACCTGTTCTGCGCCTGCGTCCCGCCGAGCGAATATTCTTGATCCGGCGACAAGAACTATGCGCTGGCCGTCATTTCGGTGAGAGCGACCGAAGGAAGTGCAGAGCCCGGAATCCCGCAAGGGCAGAAGTTGCTCATCTGGACCCCGGCCTTCGCCGGGGTGACGAAATCAAACAGAATCTCGCCGAACCAATCGTCCTGCGCGACCGTTGCGGCAGGCGCCGCAACGGGCAGTCGGCGCTCAGCGCCAGTGGTGACGTCCGCCGCGATGGCCGTAACGCGGAATAAAGAGGGGCGCCGGAACGACCACTGCTGAAGGCCCGTAATAGGGCCGCGCGCCGTAGTACGGCGCCGGTTCGTAATACGCTGGCCCGTACGCGGGCACGACGGCGCAGCCGGACAGCGCGGCGACAGCGACAAGAACGACGGTTAGCGTGCGTTTTTTCATGGCGTTTCCTGAAAGAAGACTGCAGGACAGTTAACGCCGGTCACCGGCAAGCGAATGACACCCTTGTGTTTCGAGATGTAAGCGCGGGCGCGCTGCATCGCCCGTGCCGCCGGTCCGCACCACGCTGGCGCGTCCTTACGGCTGAAATTGAAACTGTAGCTGCCGGTCGGAGATATGCCCTCACGGCAACCGTCGCTAGTCCCCTACGCGAAGCGCTCTGTGCGAAAATGCCGTGATACCAGTAGAGCGCGTGTGTGCCGCCGCACGGTCAGTACGCTGCGCCGCGTGTAAGGTGCCGCACTGGCGCGCGTCGCGTGTGGTATCGGGCCGGCGACCCACCTCTGGCCAGGCAGCAGCGCCGCCGGCCTTTACTTCGACTTACTTTTCCTGGGACTCATCGTGAAGCAACTCATCCGTTCAACACCGGCCGGGCATCTCGCCTTCGCCCTATCAGCCAGCCTGTGGCTCGGACTTGCGCATGCGCAGAGCGGACCGCCGCCGTCGACGCCAGCGATCGCCGCGCAATGCCTGACGCGCACGATGCTGGCGGCGAGCGATACGGCGACGATCGGCGAACTGCGCGCCGCCTGCGCCGCCGAAGCGGCGTCGGTGGCCATGGCCGCTCCGGCGACCGCCGACCAAGCCAACGCGGCGCCGCTGATCACGCGCCGCCTGGCTGCCGAGCGCGACGCACAGAACAACCTCTACACGATTACCGCGCACCGCCCCAACTACTTCCTGCTCGGCAACTACACGAGCAGTCGGCCGAGCAACGCCACCTTCGCGCGCGGCGGTGAACACGAGGCGCAAAAAGTCGAGAGCAAATTTCAGATCAGCCTGAAGGCGCTCGTGCTGCAGGACGCATTCAACGGCGCCGGCGACATCTTTCTCGGCTACACGCAGCGCTCGTTCTGGCAGATGTACAACCGCGACGCGTCGTCGCCGTTTCGCGAGACCAATTACGAGCCGGAAGCCTGGTTGCGGCACGTCGTCAACCGGCCGGTTCTCGGCTGGAACGTGTCGACCGTTGCGCTCGGCCTCAACCACCAGTCGAACGGTCGCGGCGACGCGACCTCGCGTAGCTGGAACCGGGTGATCGGCAGCGTTGCCTTCGAACGCGGTGACACCGGCGTCGTCCTGCGTCCGTGGTGGCGCATTCCGGAAAGCGAAGCGAAAGACAACAACCCCGATATCGACAAGTACATGGGCAATTTCGAGCTTACGGTTCTGCGCCGTTATGGCAAAAATGCCTTCGACCTGATGCTGCGCAACAACCTCAGGTCGGACAACCACGGCGCCGTTCAGCTCGGCTGGAGCTATCCGCTGACGCCGACGCTGCGCGCCTACGCCCAGCTCTTCTCGGGCTACGGCGAGAGTCTGGTCGACTACAACGTTCGCCAAACCTCGGTCGGCGTCGGCCTGCAGTTGCTCGAATGGTAAGGGCGTAGCATGGCGATTGCGTCCTGGCCGCAAAGAGACGCCGACATTTGATGCGCTGAAGGGATCAACATGGCTATACCCTGGCTTGTCGTCTTGCAGACCGTTCCCTGGGCGGACGTCATCAGCAACGCGCCGAAAGTCGCCGACGGCGCAAGGAAACTGTGGACGATGGTTGCCGGGCGGCCGGGGGCCAACGAGGCCGGCGACTCGGGTCACGGCGCGCTGCAGGCGCGAACGCCGGCCGCGCTGGAACAAAGAATCGTCGCGCTCGACGCGCAAATTGCCGGGCTCGACGCGCAGATGATCGCCTCCGCCGAACTCATCAAGGCGCTCGCCGAGCAGAACGCCCAGTTGATCGCCCGCGTCGAGCGCAATCGCTCCCACCTGCGCTGGCTTGCGGCAGCGACACTGGCAACGGCGATTGCCGCCGTCGCCGCGCTGATTGTCAACGCCTGAAAGCGACGTCGGCGACGAACAGGTCGTATGGCGCGCGGCATGACGTGTATCGTTAACGGTGGGATTATCGATACACCGCGCTGTTGCACAACCCTTTCCACCCTTCCACGACAAAGGAACAGACATGGGATCACTCATCGCCAAACGCGCGCTCGTCACTGCCGGCGGCCAGGGAATCGGCAAAGCGATTGCCGAAGGGCTGCTCAACGCCGGCTGCGACGTCGCCATTCACTATTTCTCGGATGAAAGGGGCGCCGGCGAAGTCCTTGCACTGGCCAGGACACTCGGTCGCAAAGCGCAGGCTTTTCAGGCCGATCTGACCGATGAGGCCGCCACCGTCAACATGGTCAGGCAGGCGGCCGGTTTCCTCGGCGGGCTCGACGTGCTGATCAACAACGCCGGCGGGCTCGTTGCCCGCCGCGCGCTCGGCGAGGTCGACCTGCCCTTCTGGCAGAAAGTCATCGACGTCAATATGACCTCGATGATGCTCGTCACCCGGGAGGCGGTGCCCTACCTCGCCAAGGCCAATGGCGCGTCGATCGTCAACGTATCGTCGCTCGCCGGGCGCAAGGGCGGGCACGGTGGCTCACTCGTCTATTCGACGACCAAGGGGGCCGTGCTGACCTTGACCCGGGCGCTGTCCGGCGAGCTCGGCGCGCAAGGGATTCGCGTCAACGCCGTGGCGCCCGGGCTGATTCTCGGCACCAGCTTTCACAATACCCACACGAGCAAGGAATCTGCCGACGCGACGACTGCGACGATTCCGCTCGCCCGCCCCGGCAACGTCGCCGACATCGCCCGGCCCGTCGTCTTCCTGGCTTCTGAATACGACGGATTCATCACTGGCGCGACGCTCGATATCAACGGCGGTGTGTACTGCGCGTAGTAGCCCCGCAATGCGGCGCAGGCCGCAATCGTTGCCGCCGTCCCGTGCAACGCACGCACGGCCCTGATCAAAAGAAAAGGACAGCACATGCTCAGAACCAAACTGCTCCACCCGGAAATTTTGCGCGTCCTGGCCAGCTCGGGTCATTTCTCGCAAATCCTGATTGCCGACGGCAATTACCCTTTCGCTTCGCGCTCGGGCCCGAAAGCGACGACCGTCTATCTCAACCTCATGCCTGGAATACCGAAGACGACCGACGTACTCGAAGCACTGCTCGACCTGATCCCGATCCAGGACGCGGCGATCATGGAAACGCCGACCGGCGAAGAGGCGCCGGTGCACGCGGAATACGCTCGCATGCTGCCGCCCGCCGTCGAGCTGAAACGACTCGAGCGCTACGCCTTCTACGACGCGGCGTGTTCGCCGATGACTTCGCTGGTCATCGCCAGCGCCGAAACGCGCCGCTTCGCCAACCTGCTGCTGACCATCGGCGTCGTCAAGCTTGAGCACAGCGAACGCTACTGAGAACGGCCGCGGCGACGCGCCGGCCGCACCCAGGCGGCCGACGCGTCTTGCCGCTGCGCTTGCCGGCCGGGCACGAGGCTAGCGCGCCGTGGCGACGATCCAGGACGTTGCGCTGCGCTCGGGCGTATCGGTGACGACGGTTTCCAACGTATCGCCGTGGTCGATAATGTTTCGACGTTCCCGGGAACGAGAGGCGGGCTATGGATACGGTTAATTCAGCATCGGCGCTGTGCGAGTTGAGCGTCGAGCGCCTGCGCGGCGGGCAGCAGTCACTCTCTGACTACGCCGGCAAGGTGCTGCTCATCGTCAACACCGCGAGCGAGTGCGGCTTTACGTCCCAATACGTGGCGCTCGAAGCGCTCTACCAGCGCTACAAGGAACGCGGTCTCGTCGTTCTCGGCTTTCCGTGCAATCAGTTTCGCGGCCAGGAGCCGGGCACTGCCGCCGAGATCGCGAGCTTCTGCGAGACCCACTACGGCGTGACTTTTCCCCTCTTCGCCAAAATCGACGTCAATGGCGAGCAGACGCACCCGCTCTACGTGCGTCTGAAGAAAGCCGCGCCCGGCGTGCTCGGCAGTCAGGCGATCAAGTGGAACTTCACGAAGTTCCTTGTCGATCGCCGCGGTAAAGTGCTCACGCGCTACGCGCCGACACGAACGCCCGAGGCCATCGCCGGCGCTATTGAAGCGCTGCTCTGAGCGAACGCGGCCTCAGGCGCGCGTGGCAACCAGCGGCACTTCGTCGGTCCACACCCTGAAACCGCTCAGGATGTTCGCTCCGAAGGCGGTGCTCAGCGCGACGTCGGCTGCATCGCGCCCGCGCGCGATCAGAACGCGGCCTATCCGCGGCGTGTTGTTGCGCGAATCGAAGGTGTACCAGTGACCGTCCAGATACGCCTCGAACCAGGCGGCAAAATCCCCCGGCGCGTCCACTGGCGGCACGCCGATGTCGCCGAGATAGCCCGTGCAGTAGCGTGCAGGAATATTCATGCAGCGGCAGAAGGCGACCGCGAGGTGGGTATAGTCGCGACAGACGCCTTTCTTCTCGGTGTAGGCGTCGTACGCCGTACGCGTCGACAAGGCGTGCTCGTAGCCGAAACCGATCAGTTCATGGACGTAGTCGCAAATCGTCTGGACGCGCGCCCAGCCCGGCGACGTATGGCCGAATAGCGCCCACGCCGTCGCCGACAGCCGGTCGGTTTCGCAATAGCGGCTGCCGAGCAGGAAAAGCAGCGTCTCGTCGGGCAGGTCTGCAACAGCCAGTTGCTGCGCACCGGGGACGATCGGGTCGGCAAGCCCGCTGTCGCTGACCAGCGCGTCGGCGCTGACACGCAGCCGACCGGCCGGTGCAAGCGCACGCGTGCACCGGTTGCCGAAGCTGTCGCGATATTCCGACGTCGGCAGCGGCGGGTCGAAGGAGAGATGGTCAGTGCCGACGAGGTCGCCGGCGCGTGACTCATGAACGTGCAGATTGAAGATCATCGGGGTGGGCTGCGGGCAGTCGTATATCAGTTCAAAACCGACGTGAATCTGCATCATGGCCTCCACAATCGTTCAAGGTCGAGCGTCGAGCGGCGGTGCTGCCGGGCTGCTGTCGCCGCCCATCCGGCAGGCGGCAAACGCCCCTGCGCGCGGAAAGCGGACACGCCGGACGATTAGACAATCGCTGTGGTGAGCAAACCCCGTGCCTGTTGTGCCGGAGGAACGGCGGGGTATCAGCTCGCTTCACGCGGCGAGAGCCGTATGCAAAGCATCGATCAGGACGCTGCGCAACGCCGTCCACCGTCGCCCGCCGGCGAACACGATGGCCTGGTTGATCTCGAGTTCAATCCCGACATAGGCGGCACTCGGAAAACGCTTGCGCAAATGCGCCGTGAGCCCGTCGCCCTTTCCGGCATAGGGGTAATTGCGGCGCACGCGCAGCGCCGGTGCGCGTTGCGCGAGGGCTGCCTTCCAGTGCGCGCAGAGTTCGGCTTCGCCGGCGCGCCGTGGGTCGTAGAGCAGACCGACGTCGGCGCGGCGCACGTCGCCGTCGAGTTCGGGGGTGAAACTGTGCGACGAGAGGTGTACGACGCGGCAACCGCCCGCTACCGATTCGCTGACAATTGCTTCGACGCGCCGGCGGTACGGAAAATAGTGGCGTTCGACGATGTCGGCGCGCGCGCGCTGCGGCAGAGCACGGGCCGCGTCGGAAAAAACTTTGGGGTGACCGAGAGAGCGATTGAGGTCTACGAGCAGGCGGCTGATCGTCGACGCGACGAGCGGCGCGGCGAACGCTGCTGCCAACTGGCGGGCCATGGTCAGCGCGCCGGGATCGTAGCCGCGATGGGTGGCGAGAAGCGCCGCGCGACCGCCAAATGACGCGCGGTACGGCTCGGGAATCCGGTTGCCGCCGTGCTCGCAGGTGACGACGAAGGAGTCGCTCACCGCGCGCTCACCACAAGAGATCGGGCAGTCCGCGAAACACCTGGCGGGTGCCTTCGCTCCACTCGCGGCTGAGCGCCTTGAAATAGGTGTCACTGTGGTCGAGGCGACGGCGCTTGCTGACTTCTAGGCTGTCTCGCTCATAGCACAAAAGGTCGATCGGCATGCCGACCGAAAGATTGCTGCGCATCGTCGAATCGAAGGAAACGAGGACACATTTGGTCGCGTCGACGAGCAGCGTCGCCGGCTTGATCACCCGGTCAAGAATCGGTTTTCCGTACTTCGTCTCACCGGTCTGGAAGAACGGCGTGTCACTCCCGGCTTCGATGAAATTGCCTTCGGCGTAAATGCGAAAGAGCCGCATCGCTTCGCCGCGGATCTGTCCGCCAACGATAAACGACGCGTTGAACCCTCGCTCGCCGTTGTGCTCCAGGTAAGGTCCGTCGCGCGCATCGATATCGCGCATCGCGTCGGAAACACGCACGGCGACGTCGAACATCGTCAGCGCGCCCCAGAGGTTGGATCCCGTGTAGGCGGCCATGCAGCGCTGCTCGAGCAGGCTGATCACCGACTGAGTTCCTGAGAGGTTCCCCGAACTGAGCAGGACGATCACGCACTCGCCTCGCCTTTCGAACACCGTCATCTTGCAGAACGACGCGATGTTGTCCATGCCGGCGTTGGTTCGCGAGTCGGAAGCGAAAATCATTCCGTCGTCCAGTTTGAGGCCAATACAGTAGGTCATCGTTGCCTCGCTCGCCAGCTCAACGCTGCGCTCGCTGCGCGCCAAAGTGGGTCGATCGTCGCTTCAAGCTGTAGCCGGCCGTTCATTGCTGCTGCGCCTGCTGCATCACGTCGCGGGTCATTTCGACCTCGCCATTGAGGCACGGCTCTGGCGCGCGGCGCAGGTCGAGGGTCAGCGGATAATCGGGGTTGCGCGCCTCGCTCGCCACGTGCATCGGCCCCGGCGTGTGGCCGTGGCTGACGAAACGCGCGACGCGCCTCGCCTCGGCCTCGTTGGCGTTGACCGGAAACGTATCGTAGTTGCGGCCGCCCGGATGCGCAACATGATAGCTGCAGCCGCCGATCGAACGCCCGCTCCAGCGATCGACGAGATCGAAGACGAGCGGCGCCTGCACGCCGATCGTCGGATGCAGCCCGGACGGCGGCGCCCAGGCACGGTAGCGCACGCCGGCGACGTATTCGCCGCGCGTCCCGGTCGCCGCCAGCGGCAGTGGCCGGCCGTTGCAGGTGACGACGTGGCGCGTATCGGCCAACTGGCTGACGCGCACCTGCAGCCGCTCGATCGACGAATCGACGTAACGCGCCGTACCGCCAGCGCCGACCTCTTCGCCGAGCACGTGCCAGGGCTCGATCGCCTGGCGCAATTCGATCTCGACGCCGTGATAGACGACGCTGCCAAAACGCGGGAAGCGAAATTCAAAGAAAGGCGCAAACCAGGCGAGGTCGAAAGGGTATCCCGCGTGCTGCAAGTCGCGCACGACGTCGTGCATGTCCTCTGCGACGAAGTGCGGCAACATGAAGCGGTCGTGCAGACCGCTGCCCCAGCGGACAAGCTTGGTGGCATAGGGCGTTTTCCAGAAGCGGGCGACGAGGGCACGCAAAAGCAGCGTCTGGAGCAGCGCCAGGCGCGCGTGCGGCGGCATTTCAAAACCGCGGAACTCGACGAGACCGAGGCGCCCGGTCGCGCTGTCAGGCGAATAAAGCTTGTCGATGCAGAACTCGGCGCGGTGCGTATTGCCCGAGAGGTCGACGAGCAGATTGCGCAGCAGGCGATCGACAAGCCACGGGTGTTCGCTTTCCTCGCCCGGCTTCAAGTGCTCGGCCATCTGCTCGAAAGCAATCTCGAGTTCGTAGAGGCTCTCGTGGCGCGCCTCGTCGACGCGCGGCGCCTGGCTCGTCGGGCCGATGAACAGACCCGAGAAGAGGTAGGAGAGCGCCGGATGGTTCTGCCAGTAGCTGATCAGGCTTCTGAGCAGGTCGGGCCGGCGCAGGCACGGCGAGTCGGCCGGCGTCGCGGCGCCGAGTGTCAGGTGGTTGCCGCCGCCGGTGCCGGTGTGGCGCCCGTCGAGCATGAATTTTTCGGCGCCCAGCCGGGTCAGCCGCGCTTGCTCGTAGAGCGTTTGCGTGTTGGCGACGAGCTCGCGCCAGCTTGCCGCGGGATGAATGTTGACTTCGATGACGCCAGGATCGGGCGTGATGCGAAAGACCGTGAGACGCGGGTCGGCGGGCGGCGTATAACCCTCGAGGCGCAGCGGCATGGTGAGCGCGGCGGCGGTCTTTTCGATGGCGCGGGTCAGGGCGATGAAGTCTTCGAGGCGGACAATCGGTGGCAGAAAGACGCACAGTACGCCGGCGCGCACCTCGACGCAGAGCGCCGTGTGCACGACTTCGCGCGGCTCTTCGCGGTCTTCGCGGTCTTCGCGGTCTTCGCGGTCATCGGGCGCTTGTGGCGGCGCCTTTGTTTCAGCGCGTTCGGCGGCCGATTGGGCATCCGCATCGGGCAGCGCCTCGGGCGTATCAAAGGGGTCGCGTCCAATATCCTCATCCTTGGCGTCCGGATCGATCCAGGGCAAGGAATGGAGCGGCAAGCGCAGCCCGAGTGGCGAATCTCCGGGAACGAGATAGAGGTGTTCGCGGCGCAGCGGCCAGCGGCTCGAACGAAAGCGCGTCCCGCTGGCAGCGGCCGCTTTGCCGGCCGGCTGCACTTTGAGCGGCAGAACGTAACCGGCGACTTCGCCGAGGCCTTTCTCGATCAGCCGCGCGATGCGCAGGCGTTCGCCGGGATCCTTGAGATCGCCTGCCAGTGGGTCGACGTTCACCGGCCAGCGTTGCTCGTCGTCGATGAGGCGCGTCACGTCCTCGTAAGCGGCCATCACGTAGTCCTCGTGCACGCCCAGGTTTGCCGCAAGCCGGTCGATGAAGCGTCGACCGTCGGCGCTCGTCTGCTTGCCCTGCCCGTCGGAGGTGACCAGCAGCGCCCGGTCGGCCCACAGCGGCTGGCCGTCGTTGCGCCAGTAGCAACCGAGCGCCCAGCGCGGCAGCGCCTCGCCCGGATACCATTTGCCCTGGCCGAAATGGAGCAGCGCGCCGGGCGCGAAACGGCCCTGCAGGCGCTCAAGCAAGGCGCCGGCAAGTTCGCGCTTTTTCGCCGACAGCGCGGTGTGGTTCCACTCCTCGCCGTCCATGTCGTCGATCGAGACGAAGGTCGGTTCGCCGCCCATCGTCAGCCGCACGTCGTGCCCGATCAGGTCAGCGTCGACCTGATCGCCGAGCGCGACGATCGCCTGCCACTGCTCGTCGCTATACGGCTTCGTGACGCGCGCGTCTTCGTGGATGCGCGTCACACTCATGGCAAAGTCGAAGGTGGTCTCACAGATTTCGGTGAGCCCGCTAACCGGCGCAGCGGACGCCGGGATCGCCGTACAGGCAAGTGGAATATGACCTTCGCCGGCGAGCAGTCCCGACGTCGGGTCGAGGCCGATCCAGCCAGCACCGGGAATGAAAACCTCGGTCCACGCGTGCAGGTCAGTAAAATCGTGGTCGGTTCCCGACGGGCCGTCGAGCGCCGTGACGTCGGGTTTCATCTGGATCAGATAACCCGAAGCGAAACGCGCGGCGAGTCCGAGGTGACGCAGCAACTGGACGAGCAGCCAGGCCGAGTCGCGGCACGAGCCGCGCCCCAGCGCCAGCGTTTCTTCGGGCGTCTGTACGCCCGATTCGAGACGGACGATGTAAGCGACGACCTGCTGCACGCGCTGGTTGATGCCGACGAGCATGTCGATCGTACGCAGCGGGGCGGCGAGAAAATCGCCGCGCGTGCGCGCCAGCCACTCGGCAAAAAGCGGCGTCGCGGCGTCGGTTTCGAGGTAAGGCGCAAGTTCACGGCGCAAGGCGTCCGGGTAGGCGAAAGGGTAGCTTTCGGCGAACTCGTCAATGAAAAAATCGAAGGGGTTGATCACCGTCATTTCGGCGACGAGGTCGACGGTAATCGACAGCGATCGGGACTTTTCGGGGAAGACCAGACGCGCCACCCAGTTGCCGAAAGGATCCTGCTGCCAATTAAGGAAGTGGCCGCCGGGTTCAACGCGCAGGGAATACGAGAGGATTGCCGTCCGACTGTGCGCCGCCGGACGCAGGCGGATCTCGTGCGGCCAGAGTTTGACGGGCCGGTCGAAGTGATAACGGGTCTGGTGGTTGAGCGCGACGCGTAGGGTCATCGGAAGGCTTTCAGGACAGGGACGTCGGCGCGAAACATTCGCTCAGCGGGGAAGATTCGGCAGCTGGGCGAAGGCGTTGCGCAAGCCTTCACCCCAGCTATGACGCAGCCGCTGCATATAGCCGTCGTTCTCGTCGAAACGATGGACCTTCCCGAGGACGAGCGAATCGCGCTGGTAGACCGCAAGATCGATCGGCATGCCGACCGACAGGTTCGACTTCATCGTCGAATCGAACGAAACGAGGACGCATTTGATCGCGTCGTCCATGCTCGTCCCGGCGAGCACGACGCGGTCGATGATCGGCTTGCCGTATTTGACTTCGCCGATCTGAAAATAGAGCGTCTCTGGCGTCGCCTCGATGAAATTGCCTTCCGAATAGACGAGAAAAAGGCGCTGATGTTCGCCAGCAACCTGCCCGCCGACGATGAAACAGGCGCCGCTATCGACGTTGTTTTCGATCAGGAAGGGCGCGTCGCGGTGGCGCACCTGGCGCAACGCCGTGCCGATCAGTTCGGCGACCTCGTACATCGAATGCACGCTCATCAGATTCGGCTCGCTGTTGTGGCGAATCGCCTGCTCGAGACGGTTGATCGTCGCCTGCGTGACCGCAAGATTGCCCGCGTTAACGATGACCAGCGCGCGATTGCCAGGCTGTTCAAAGGTCTTCATCTTGCGGAAAGTCGCGATGTTGTCGACACCGGCGTTGGTCCGTGAATCGGAAGCGAAGACGATGCCGGCATCGATCATGGTGGCGACGCAATAACTCATTTTGTAGTCCTTTTAGGTGGATGCGCCGGGTGCCGACCAGGCGAAGCGCATCATTCGTCGGTCGACCAGAAATACGTCGTATTGACGAGTTCACCCAGATCGTAGATGCGATCGAGAAATTCGGAAAGAAATTCGTGCAAACCGTCGGCGAAGATCTCGTCGATCCGGCCATAGTGCAATTGTCCGTGCAGCAGTCCGCAGCGGCGCAGCAGTTCGCCAGCGCGCACGCCGTTGATCTCCTGCAGCACGCCATGCACCTCGCCGAGACACGCCGACAGCGAGCGCGGCAGATCGCGACGCAGGATCAGCAGGTCGGCAACGCGCTTGGGCGTGATCTGATCGCGATAAATCTTGCGATACGCCTCGAAGGCCGAGACCGAACGCAGAATCGCCCCCCACTGGTAATAGTCGGCGGCGCCGCCAATGTCGCTCGGGCTCGGGAGCAGGATGTGGTACTTGACGTCGAGGATGCGCGCCGTGTTGTCGGCGCGTTCGATGAAGGTGCCAAGGCGCAGGAACAGGAAACTGTCGTCGCGCAGCAAAGTGCCGTAACTCAAACCGCGCAAGAGGTGCGAACGCTCCTTGACCCAGTCGAAAAAACGCGAGACACCGCGTTCGGCAATTTCTGCCGACTGCGTCAGCCGCATCTCGAGCCAGGTCTGGTTGAGCGCTTCCCACATCTCCGAGGTGATCGCGCCACGCACCGCGCGCGCATTCTCGCGTGCGGCGAAAATGCTGTTGAAGATACTGCCCGGATTGAGCTTGTCGAACACCATGAAGTACATGACGTTTTCGGCGCTCGACTCGGTGTAACGCGCGTCGAAGTCCTCGTGCAACCCGCTGATCGAGAGCATCGCCCGCCATTCCTGGTCGGCGTCGGCAACGGCCTGTTTAAGCAGCGCCATGCGGTAGGTGACGTCGAGCATGCGCGCCGTGTTCTCGGCCCGCTCGATGCTGCGCGCCATCCAGTAAAGATGATCTGCGGTCGATGAAAGCATGATCTGGCCTCGCGCCGGTGGTTAAACTTCGAGCACCCAGGTGTCCTTGGTGCCGCCGCCCTGCGATGAGTTGACGACGAGCGACCCCTCTTTGAGCGCAACACGCGTGAGTCCGCCGGGAACCATCTGGATCTCCTTGCCCGAGAGCACGTAGGGGCGCAGGTCGATATGGCGCGGCGCGACACCGCTCTCGACAAAGGTCGGGCAGGTCGACAGCGCAAGCGTCGGCTGCGCGATGTAGCGCGCCGGATCGGCGGCGATCTTGTCGCGGAACGAGGCGATTTCGGCGGCGCTCGCCGTCGGCCCGACGAGCATGCCGTAACCGCCCGAACCATGAACTTCCTTGACGACCAGTTCGGCCAGGTGCGCGAGAACGTATTCTCGGTCCTCGACCTTGGCGAGTTCCCAGGTCGGGACGTTGGCCAGGATTGGTTCTTCGCCGCAGTAGAAGCGGATCATTTCGGGAACGTGGATGTAGATCGCCTTGTCGTCGGCGATGCCGGTGCCGACTGCGTTGGCGAGCGTCACGCTGCCGTCGCGGTAGGCCGAGAAAAGCCCCGGCACGCCGAGCATAGAATCCTTGTTGAAGGCGAGCGGATCGAGGAAATCGTCGTCGATCCGGCGATAGATCACGTCGACGCGGCGCGGCCCCTGCGTCGTGCGCATGAAGACGACGCCGCCGCGCACGAAGAGGTCGTCGCCATCGACGAGTTCGACGCCCATTTGCTGGGCCAGGAAGGCGTGCTCGAAATAGGCGCTGTTGAACTGCCCCGGCGTCAGCACGACGACGCTCGGATCGACGACGCCGGGCGGCGCGACCGAGCGCAGACTGTTGAGCAGGAGATCCGGATAATGTTCGACCGGCGCGATCGACCGGCTGGCAAAGAGCTCGGGAAAGAGCCGCATCATCATCTTGCGGTTCTCGAGCATGTACGAGACGCCCGACGGCGTGCGCAGATTGTCTTCGAGCACGAAATATTCGCCCGGCCGGTCGCCATGATCGGCGCGCACAAGGTCGATGCCGGCGATGTGCGCGTAGATCTGTTCGGGCAGGTCGACGCCGGCCATCTCCGGACGAAAGTGCGCATTTTTCAGCACCTGATCGGAGGGGACGCGTCCAGCCTTGAGGATTTCCTGGTCGTGATAAACGTCGTGAAGAAAAGCGTTGAGCGCCCGGACGCGCTGGCGCAGACCGTCGGAGAGGCGCTGCCATTCGTCCGCCGGGATGATGCGCGGAAGGATGTCGAAGGGGATCAGGCGCTCCTGGCCGGTCTCCTCGCCATAGACGGCGAAGGTGATGCCGACGCGATGGAAAGCGACTTCGGCCTCCTTGCGTTTACGCGCCAGCATCTCATCGGTACTACCGCGCATCCATTCGAAGTAGGCGCGATAACTTTCGCGCACCGAGCCGTCAGCAGCATACATTTCGTCGTAGGCGGTCTTCATCCCTATGCCCCAGTTAGATGTTGTTAGGCTCTCTGCGATCTAAGCACGAACTACGCCCAATGTCGATTCCCTATAGTGTCAATGACTTGTCTTAAGCCAGCCGCGCGCGGTGCCCTGATTCGGGGCGTCGTGCGAGATCCTGGTGCAAGCCTGCGGGCCGCCGAGCGTACCGACCGTATGACAAGCCGCTGTAACATACCATACGGTTGGCACGGTCGGTGCGAGGCAACGCGCCGCCACGCGACTTCAGGCGCCGTTCACCGCCTGGCGCACGGTGGCGAGCACCGAGCGCAATTCCTCGATGGCGATCTGCCCGGGCGCCGAGCTGCTCTTGCCGACCGCGAAAGTCGCTGCTGAGCCGTAGATCCAGCCGACGATGCGCGAGAGCGAGCCGATGCCGCCCATCGACATGCTGATCAACGGAATGCCAAGCGCCTGGCTCGCCCGGTCGGTTGCGGCGAGCAGCGTGAGAACGTCCGGCGGCGTTTTCGGCATGACGGCAACCTTGGCGACGTCGGCGCCAAGCCGCTGGGCGGCGGAAAACTTGCTGTCGAGCGTCGCCGCGTCGGGCGTCAGCGCGAAGTTGTGGTACGACATGATCATTGAAATGTCATTGGCCGCCGAAACCTTGCGCAACTGTTCAAGATGCACCGCCGGGTTCGACAGCTCGTAGTCGATCATCTCGACGCAGCGTGCCGCGCACGCTGCGCTGTACATCGCGACGACCGCCGCTTCGTCGATCGCGATCGGCGTTCCGCCTTCACTGACGTTGCGCCGGGTGAGCAGCACCGGGATGCCGCCGGCCGCGGCGCGGATCGCCTGTGCCGTCGCAATGACCGCCGCGCTGTCGCCGATTGCCGCGAAGAAGTCGATGCGCCATTCGAGAAGGTCGGGATTTTTCGGAACGATGGCCGCGACCTCGTCGACAATCGCTGCCCGCGTCGCGCCGACGAGCGGCGTGATGATGATCGGCATTCGTCCCTCGGCGAGCGGCTTGCCGTGGATATGGATGGCCTTGACGACCTGAGTTGAACTCATTCCCGAACTCCGTTTTCATTCACACCATCGACATCGCCCGCGGGCGACTTCCTGAAGTTGCGATCTTAGCACTGCCGGCGCTCGCCGAGGCCCGCCGGCCGGAGGCTGCGCGTCGCCATTGCCGCCAGCGAACACACCCGGCGCAGCGTCGGCGCCACGCCGGCCGGGCGCACCTGCTGCGCCGCGCTAACCGGCAAGCCGCGCGCAAAGGTCTGCGGATTGCTGTAGGCTGCGGTTTTCGTGCTCTTCACTGTGAATCGGCCGTCGTCGTCAGCGCCGACCTCCCAGGCCACTGGCGATCTGGTTTGCGCCTTGCGTGGACGTTCAGCCTTGTCGGATGACCGCCCGCCGGCTGCCCTGCCCCGGGCGGCTTCGTAAAGGATAATCAATGATGTCAACTTTCTCCTCTTCTGGCTGGCTCACTTGCTCTGCCCGCGCTGCTCCTGCGGTCGCTCGCGGCGCTCTGCCAACCCTGGAGGCGCGGGCAGTTGCGTGCGCCGGCGTGCAACGATGAAACTTTCGCTACGCTTCATCCTGCCCTTGATGCTGATCCTCGCCGGCATCGCCTACGCCGTGACGCCGCTCGTCGATCGCCTGACCTTGCGCTGGTTTATTCGCGACCTCGACATACGCTCGTCGCTGATCGCCAGCACCGTCGAGGAACCACTGCTCGAGCAGATCGCCGCCGGCAAGAAGGGAAAGGTCGCCGATCTCTTCAACCGCATCAGTCGCGACGAGAGGGTCTATGCGGTTGCTTACTGCGCGGGACCCAACGCCCCGGCCGTCGCCAGCCGCGCGCTGCCGGCCGAGATTACCTGCGCCACTCTGGAGCGCTGGCAGGGGCGGGGCGAACCCCTGCTGAACAGCGCGCAAGGCCCGCTGCATATCGCCGTCAAAGCACTCACCAGCGAGGCGGCGCCGACCGGTCGCCTGGTCCTGGTGCACGACATGAGCTTCGTCGCCCGGCGCAGCGAAGAGACGCAGCGCTACGTGCTCTACCTGTTCATGGGGCTGACGCTCGTCGTCTCGCTGGTCACCGTGATCATCGCCCAGATTTCCTGGCGCGGCTGGATGGCCGGCATGCGCTCGCTGCTGCGCGGCGAGGGCCTGCTGCGCGAGCCGAGCGCATTGGCCGGTGAACGCGAGCACCGACCCGAATTTCAGCCGATCGCCAGCGACCTGCAGCGCCTGATCCGTGAACTCGAGACCGCCAACCAGGCCCGCGACGAAGGCCAGATCACGTGGACGGCCGACGCCCTGCGCGCCATCCTGCACGGCGAACTGCGTGGCGAGGACGTGATCGTCGTTTCCAACCGCGAGCCCTATTTGCACCAGCGGCACGGCGACCGGGTCGACGTGCAACGACCGGCCAGCGGACTCGTCACGGCGCTCGAACCGATCATGCGCGCGTGCTCGGGAACGTGGATCGCGCACGGCAGCGGCTCGGCCGACCGCGAGTTCGTCGACCAGCATGACCGCGTCGCCGTACCGCCCGAAAAGCCGGCTTATCAGATCCGCCGCGTCTGGCTGAGTGCCGAAGAGGAAGCCGGTTACTACTACGGCTTTTCCAACGAAGGCTTGTGGCCGCTCTGCCACATTGCTCACGTCCGGCCGATCTTTCGTTCGAGCGACTGGGCACAGTACGTCGCGGTCAACCGCAAGTTTGCCGAAGCCGTCGTCAGCGAAGCGAAGACCAGCGCGCCCATCGTTCTTGTTCAGGATTACCACTTCGCGCTGCTGCCGAAGATGATCCGCGAGGCGCTGCCCGACGCGACGATCATCACTTTCTGGCATATCCCGTGGCCCAACCCCGAGTCCTTCGCCATCTGCCCGTGGGGCGACGAGGTACTGGCCGGGATGCTCGGCAGCAGCATTCTCGGCTTTCACACGCAGTTTCACTGCAACAATTTCGTCGATACGGTCGACCGCTCGCTCGAGGCGCGCGTCGACCGCGAGACCTTCACCGTCACGTTCGGCGGCAAGCTCTCTTCGGTGCGCCGTTACCCGATTTCGATCGCCTGGCCGCCCGAAGCGGCGATGATCGAAAAACCGGTCGCCGATTGCCGTAGCGCGATGCGCGCGCTGAACAACCTGCCTGCCGAACACGCGCTCGGCGTCGGCGTCGACCGCCTCGACTATACCAAGGGCATCATGGAGCGTTTTCGCGCCATCGAGCGCCTGCTCGAACTGAGCCCCGAGTGGGTCGGCCGCTTCACTTTCGTACAGATCGCCGCGCCGACACGTTCCGGTATCGACGAATACCAGCATCACGAAACGCAGGTGCGCGAAATGGCGGCGCGCATCAACGAGCGTTTCGCGGCGAGCGGACCGCCGCCTATCGTGCTCCGGATCGAACACCACGAACCACTGGCCGTTTATGAGTATTTCCGCGCCGCCGACCTGTGCTTCGTGAGCAGCCTGCACGACGGGATGAATCTCGTCGCCAAGGAGTTCGTCGCCGCCCGCGACGACGAACGCGGCGTGCTGATCCTCTCGCAATTTACCGGAGCGGCGCGCGAGTTGCCCGAGGCGCTCGTCGTCAACCCCTACGACGCCGACCAGTGCGCTGCCGCCTTGCACGTCGCGCTGA
>Ga0105048_10003179_pt1 | contig 26859 bp, 18 predicted proteins | sample MAT05_FD_78382 | JGI IMG/M metagenome (GOLD analysis project Ga0105048, IMG submission 78382) | Freshwater microbial communities from Lake Fryxell liftoff mats and glacier meltwater in Antarctica - MAT-05 | ecosystem: Environmental > Aquatic > Freshwater > Ice > Liftoff microbial mat | place...
AATCGGCGAAGGGAAAGCCGGAGCCGGCGCATACGTTGAACGGCAGCGGTCTGGCCGTTGGACGGACGTGGGTGGCGATCATCGAGAACTATCAGCGGAAAGACGGGTCGGTGGTTGTGCCTGAAGTTTTGCGGCCGTATCTGAATGCGGAAGTGATAACGGCCCGCGGGACTTTGAGCTAAGCCGGGAAGATCTCTTTCAGGCGGCGGCCGACGATTTCGTATTCCTTGCCGCGCATCATCCAAACGGAAATCAGAAGCTCCCCTTTTCCGGGCCGTTGCACATGGATGGGCGGGTCGCTCGCCAGCAGTTTTTCGGTAACTTGTTGGGACGTCAGGCCGACGGCGGCTTCGTCCCAACTGACGGTGACGTGCGGCACCTGATTCTGGATTTGCTGAACGAACCGATCGGTCTTGACTCCCTTTGCCGATTTCAAGGCGCTCCGAATAGAGGCGACACGCGCTTCGAGTTCCTTCCACTCAGCATCGTGGTCCACTTTCAAATAGCGCTCGACAGCAGCCAGCAGTCCGACCATTTCCTCTTTGCCGACCTTCATGCCGCGGCCGATTCCGCCGTATGGGGACATGGCAGGGAGGGCGGCCTCGATCAGATCTTTACGGCCAAGCAATAGTCCGCTGGCCTGCGGGCCGCGGAGGGCTTTGCCGCCGGAGAAGATGACGAGATCGTAGCCCATCTTTGTGTATTTCCAGAGATTCTCTTTGGGTACGGCGTCGGAAGCGCAATCGTTCATCGTCGGGATGCCCTTGGCCTTGGCGATGCTTATGAATTCTTCTCCGGAGATCTTGCCGAGTGGTTCGTTCTTGTTGAGGAAGAACATCATGCCGGTGCGTTCACTGATGGCGGCTTCGAGTTCCTGGCGCGTTTCAACCTCGATGATCTTCGCGCCGGCCATTTCGATCTGATGCTCGTAGCCGTGATGATGGGCCTTTTGTTGAATTACTTCGTAGCGAATGCCATCGCGCTTCGGCAGTTGGCGGAGCTTGGCGGGGTCGCCCTGGGATAGGCAGGCGGCGGTACCCACACTGATGGCCGAGGCGGCGCCGCAAGTGACCATGGCCGCGGGGGCTTGTAGCAACTCGGCGAGGCGCGCACCGACTTTCTTTTGCAGTTCCGGCAGCGGAATGAAGTAGCGGCCGGCTTCTTCCATGGCGGCTACCACTTCCGGCGGCATCAGCGATCCGCCGAGGACCGTTACAACGCCGACGCCGTTAATCACGGGCTTCACGCCGAGGCTGGCGTAGAGCGCGGAGGGCGTCGTGGCGGTGCGATTCGCGGAGGGCGCGGCGACGGCGACGGCCGGTGCAAGGGCTGCTGTTTGGAGAAGGCGGCGGCGAGAAGTCTTCATGAAGATCAGTATATTGATATATCTGGTCAACCTGTGAATATAGCCATTGCATCCATCCTTCAGGAGAGCAACACGTTCTCCCCGGTCGCGACGCGTTATGAAGATTTCTCACCCGTCTTCGGTCCGGGGGCGCTGCTTCGGCACGAAGGGAAGCTGACCGAAATGGGCGGGTTCATTTCCATTTTGCGCGAGGCGGGCGCGACTATCCGGCCGGTTTGCGCGGCGTGGGCGATAACGGCGAATCGGTTGGTGCGGGCGGATTTTGAACGCCTGGTTGGGGAGTTTGAGAAGAACTTGCGGGGGGCGAAGCCGGAAGCGCTGTTGCTGGCGATGCATGGGGCGCAGACGGCGGACGGCGAGGACGATGTGGAGGGATTTGTTTTGGAACGGGCGCGGGCCATACTTGGGCTGGATGTGCCGATTGTTCTGACGCTCGATTTACACGCCAATGTGACGCGGCGAATGGTGACGTTATCGACGGCGATCGTTGGCTATCACACCTATCCGCACATCGATATGTTCGAAACCGGGCAGAAGGCGGCGCGGCTGCTGTTGCGAATTCTGAGCGGGGCGGTAAAGCCGCAAATGGCCTTTCGCAAACTGCCGCTGATTATCCAGGCGGAGAAGTCGCAAACATCGAGCGGGCCGATGGGGAAGATGATCGCGATGGAAGAAAAATGGGAGACGAGCGGGCAGGCGGAGGCTGTTTCGATTTTTCCGGTGCAGCCGTGGATGGATATTGAGGAGATGGGTTGTGCGGTGGTGTCGGTGACCAATGGAAATGCGCGCGCGGCACAGAAGCAGGTGGATTCGCTGGCTCGGCGATTGTGGGACGAGAAGGCGCTGTATGAAGCGGAATTGACGCCGGTGGCGGAGGCGATTGAGAAGGCATTGGCGATCAAGGGAGGCCCGGTTGTGTTGGCGGAATCGTCCGACAGTACAGGCTCCGGCTCACCCGGCGATTCCACGGGCGTGTTGAAGCATTTGGTAAGGGCGAAGTTGACGGGGACTGCGGCGATTTTCCTGGTGGATCCGGGGGCGGTGGGAACGGCGATTGCGGCGGGAATCGGCGCGACGGTGACGCTGCCCGCCGGCGGGACCTTCGACAAAAAACATTCGAAGCCAGTGAAGGTGACGGGAGTGGTGAAACTGATCTCGGATGGCCGGTGGGTGGCACGCGCGCGAGGTTACAACACAGGAATTACGACTTGCATGGGGCGGACGGTGGTGCTGGAAGTGGGGCTGGTTTTGATCCTGATCGCCGAGCGTTCGGCGATGACGGTGGACCCGGAACTGTTCCGCAGTCATGGCATTGAGCCGGTGCATTGCAAGATCGTCGTGGTGAAGTCACCGAACGGATTTCGCGCGGCGTATGAGCCGATTGCGCGGGCGATCTTCGTTGTGGATACGCCCGGTGTTAGCACCGCGAATCTCGGAAAGTTGAACTGGCGACGCATTCCGCGGCCGATCTTCCCTCTTGATCGGGACACGCCGATGCCGGACGGGCTGTAGCCGGCGCCGGTTCGATTTGGCGTGGTTTTGCTGGCGTTGTTGATCAACATGGTCTGCTACACGGACCGCGTTTGCATTGCCGTGGCCGGGCCGGAGATGCGGAAGGAGTTTCAGTTTTCGCAGACGCAGATGGGGTTTGTGTTCAGCATTTTCAGCTTGGCGTATGCGTTGGGGCAAACGCCTTGGGGAATGTTGGCCGACCGGTTCGGATCGCGCGGAATTGTGGCGGTGGCGATTGCCGGATGGTCGGTGTTCACCGCGTTGACGGCGACTGCCTGGAACTTCTCGTCTCTAATGATCATCCGGTTCGTCTTCGGCGGACTGGAGGCGGCGTTCTCACCGTCGGTGGCATCCGCCTTCAGCCGCTGGGTGCCGGTGAATGAGCGAGCTACGGCGTTCGGCGCGTTTCTGGGCGGAGGCCGGTTGGGCGGCGCGTTGACTCCGCCCATCGCGGGTTTCCTGTTGCTGCACTACGGCTGGCGAATTCCGTTCGTCGTTTTCGGGGCGTTCGGATTGCTATGGGCCGTGCTTTGGTTTGCGTGGTATCGGAACTCGCCGGCGGAGCATGCGGCGGTCTCTGTCGCGGAACGCGCGCACATCGCGGCCAATACGACCGCGACGGCGAAGGGACCAGTGCCGTGGAGCGAACTGCTGGCGTCGGGCCGGCTATGGTGCCTGTTGCTCGCGGCGTTTGGATCGACGTTTATGTGGCAGTTCTACATCACATGGTTTCCAACGTATTTGCGGGAACATCGGGGAATGTCGTTGACGGAATCGAGCTACTACGCCAGCTTGCCACTGCTTTTGGGCGTGGGCGCCAATTGGGCCGGCGGCTTGTTGACCGATTGGATAGGACGATTAAGCAACGACCGGACGGCGCGGACGGTGGTGGGTTTCTGCTCGTTGTCGATGGGCGCGCTATTGATGTCGGCTGGGATCTGGTGCGCGGACGCGAGGGTGGCGGCGTTGTTGATGGGCTGCGCGGCGGGGGCGGTGGATCTTTATTTGGGCGCGGCGTGGTCATCGGCGACTGATATTGGAGGATCGTCGGGAGGTGCGGCCGCGGGCTTGATGAACGCCGCATCGAACGGCGCCGGCTTCGCATCGCCGGCGTTGATGGGCTTCGTGCTGCAGCAGTCCAATAATTGGAACGCCGTCTTATACCTCGGCGTGGCGACGACGGCCTGCGCGGCCGTCTCGTGGCTTTTCGTAAATCCGAAACGTTAGCGCCAAGGCGTCTTCTGGTACGCCGTGGTGTAAGCCTCTCCGTCTAACAGGAGCATCGGATCGCCAGTCTTCGGATGGTTCCGTTTTTCCAGGCGGAAGGATCGAACACCCGTTTTTTTCGACGTCGACGTGATGGTATTTGCGGTGGCGGTCCAGGTTCCAGAGTCATTGCCGTCCGATGCCGCTCCGTAGGCTCCGGCGGGCACTTGGCCGGTGGCGCCGAATTCGCTCGCGAATTGGAAACTGCCGTCAGCGAGCAGAGTGAAACACGCGCTGCGAGCGTAGCTTCCGGTGGTGTTGTTCAGGTTGGTGGCCTGACACCATTTGCCCACCAGTTCGGGCAGTATCCCGCCGGCGGCCGTGCCACCGCCGACAGCCCACGTGGTTGCCGCCCGCTGGAATGTCAGCGTCTTGCCGTTGACCACCCACGTCATATTGTCGCCGGCCAGTTTGACCGTCGCGATGAAGGTGCCATCAGGGCCGGCAAGGGTGAGTTGATCGGCCGTTTGCGTGTATCGATAGATCACGCCGCCCACGGTCGCCGACCCGTCCAGGTTCATTTGTACGTTTCCGGTAGGGCCTTGCCATGACCCTGCAATTCCGCGATCCACCGTTCCCGCGCGTGTCAGCACCAGTTGACCGCCGGGAAACTTCCATGTCCAGTTGTTTCCGGCCATTTCAAACGGGACTTTGATGGATTCGCCGTTCCCGGTTAAGGTGATGGTATTTCCTTCGATGGACCAGCGGTGCGGTTTGTCGCCAATGGTTGCCGTGCCGTCGGCGTTGATGCGGACGATTCCCGTTTGGCCTTGCCAATCGCCAACTACGGCCGGCGCTTTCGCCGGCGCAGCGCCCGTGGCCTTTTCCAGCACGTGAGTGACGCCGTCGGTGACCAGCGTTAGTTGCGATCCGGCGCGGGTCACCTGAAAGGTGTAGGACTGGCCTCCGCTATCAAAGGCGCCAGTGAGTTTCCCCGCATCCGCCTTCGCCTTCACTGGCAGCGACTGCCCGCCCAGAATAATTACGCCGGAATACTCCTGGCCGGTTCGAGACAGTTCCAGCTTCATTTGTTCGTTTTGAAAGCTCCCGCTAAACAGGTCGGCGTTCGGAGCCAACGGATTCTGTCCCGTCACCGCCAGGGCGCCAATCGCGACGGCCAACACTTGCAGGGTGATTCTCATTATGAAACGTCTCTCCTCTAAAAGTACCTTGTTGGCGGCACGATATCATTGGAGCAGCATGAAGTGGTTCGCCGTCCCGATTCTGTTAGCGGTCGCGCACGCCAACGGCGCCGAGTCCGATGCGCTCGCGATTTCGGCCAATATTCAGGCGCGGCATCTGCCGTTCGGCGCCGTTCTCGATCCCTTTTACGCTTCAGCCACCAGCGATCAGATCACCGGATACACCCGCTGCGGCGATTCCGCATTGTGGACCGGGCACTATCTCGCCGCTGAGGCGTATCGCTATCGCGTAACCGGTTCGGCCGAGGCGCTCAGTAACGCCCGCAAAGCCACTGAAGCGCTGAAAGGGCTAATTGATGTTACCGGAACGAATCTCCTGGCGCGCTGCCGGATCGCCATCGGCTCGCCGTTCGCCGCGGGGATTCATAGCGAGGAAGCGGCGAACGGCGTCTACACCAACACAGCCGCCGGTTGGACCTGGATCGGAAACACTTCCAGGGATCAGTATTGCGGCGTAATTTTTGGTTTTGGTGTCGCTTACGAAATGATCCCGGAGCCGGCGGTGCAGGCGACGATTCGCGACGCCGTCACCCGCATGGTGACGTTTCTGCTCGACAATAACTGGTCCACGCCGATGCCTGACGGCCGCGCCGGTACGACGTTCTTGCTCCGTCCGGACGAGCAGTTGGCGATTTTGCAAGTCGCCCGCGTGGTCAATCCGGCACAGTTCACGGCCGTCTATGAAACCCAGCGCGGCAGGCTCGCCGGCAGCGTCTCGACACCCGTTGCCTTTGACTCCCTCAGCACCAGTTCCTACTTCAAATTCAATCTGATTTTCATCACCTTTTTCCACCTCATCAAGCACGAAGATTCCGCTACCCGCGGAACCTACGAACGCGCGTACTCGATTGCCCGCAACTATACTTTCGCCCACCAGAACCCGTTCTTCAACATGATCGACGCCGCTCTTTTCGGGCGGGATGTACGCCGGGATACGGAGACGCTGGAACTCTTGGAACTTTGGCTTAGCCGTCCTCGCCGCGATCAGTTCGTCGACCTGCGCGGCAAGGTTCCAACCTGCGGCGACCAGGCTTGCCAGCCCATCCCAGTCGATCAGCGCACCCCCACCGATTTCCTCTGGCAGCGCAGTCCCTTCCAGCTTTTCGGCGGCGGTACGGGCACCATCGGCAATGCCGGGATTGACTATATCCTGCCTTACTGGATGGCGCGATCCTACGGGCTCCTGGGTGATTTCAGCGTCCAGTCCTCCGCCGCGGCGACGAACGCGGTGGCGCCGGAGTCGCTTGCCTCGCTCTACGGCGCCGGATTCTCAACGCAGACCGTGGCCGCCGGATCACGCACTGTGTCGCTGGGCGGGGTCAGCGTTCGCGTCATCGACAGGGCGGGCGGCGAACGGCTGGCGGAACTCCTCTACGTTTCTCCTTCGCAGATTAATTTTCTCGTGCCCGCCGCCACCGTGACCGGCCCTGCCAGCGTCGCGGTTATCCAGTCGAATGGAACGTCAAAAATCTCGCCGGTCCAAATCCGCGAAACCGCTCCGGCTCTATTCACGATGAATCAGCGCATCGCAGCGGCAACGGCGATCCGGGTAGTGAACGGGATTCAGTCGAGCGTGGCGGTCTTCGACTGCTCGGTGGCCGGATGTATCGCGACGCCTATCGATGTGGCCGGGAATGGGCCGGTTTACCTGACGGTTTATGGTACGGGTTTCAGGCGGCAACAGCGCGCCTCGGCCACCGTGAAAGGGGCCGCCGTTCCGGTTCTCTACGCGGGCATTCAACCCGGCTTCCCTGGGCTCGATCAAATCAACATCGAACTTCCGGCCAGTCTCCGGGGCAGCGGGGAGGTGGAAATTCAGGTAGCAATCGACGATCAACCGGCAAATTCGGTCTTCATCACCGTTCGCTGAGCCTCATCCAAAACGAAGACGGGCTATAAGATTATTCGATTGGACACTACGCGGTGCTCTTTAGTAGTGTTGTAAGGCATGGTCCCCGATAGACCGTAACCACTTGAGGATGCTGCCATGTTTTGCAGTTGGAGCGGGGTTTATCGTGCTATTTGAAGCCTATCAAACCGATTCGTTTCACGACGAGATGTTCAACGCCGATGGCAGCGTGCGTCCGGAAGCGAGCCTGCTTCTGGAAACGTTGCAATCGCTGGAAGAAGGCCATCTCCAGCGCAGCCAGCGCGCGGCTGAACGCATGCTTTTGCAGATGGGTATCACGTTCAATGTTTACGGGGAAGCCGCCGGTACGGAACGCATTTTCCCGTTCGATCTGATCCCGCGCATTGTTCCCGCGGCGGAATGGGAACGCATCGAGCGAGGGTTAAAGCAGCGGATTCGCGCGCTTAACTTCTTCATCGACGATATCTATCACGACCAGAAGATTTTGAAAGACAAGGTGATCCCGGAGGAGGTAATCCGCTCCGCCGCGTCCTACCGTCCTCAGGTCCATGGCATCAACCCGCCAGGCGGCGTCTGGTGTCACATTACCGGAACCGACCTGATCCGCCACGGCGATGGCGAACTCTACGTGTTGGAGGACAACCTCCGCGTCCCATCCGGGGTTTCCTATGTCCTTGAAAACCGCGACTTGATGAAGCGGACGTTCCCGGAGGTCTTCGAAGGCCTTCGCGTCCGGCCCGTCGATGACTACCCCAGCAACCTGCTCGACACGCTGGAATCGCTCGCACCTCCGCATCGCGGTGAGAAGCCCGTCGTCGTGTTACTAACGCCGGGCATGTATAACTCGGCGTACTTTGAACATACGTTCCTCGCGCAAAAGATGGGTATTCCATTGGTGCAGGGCAGCGATCTGATCGTCGAGGACGGCTTCGTCTGGATGCAAACGACGAAGGGTCCCTGCAAGGTCGACGTTATTTACCGGCGCATTGACGACGACTTCCTCGATCCGGACGTGTTCCGTGCGGACTCTCTTCTCGGCGTACGCGGAATCGTTGCCGTTTACCGCCGGGGGAACGTCACTCTGGCCAACGCTCCTGGAAATGGAGTTGCCGACGACAAGGTAATCTATTCCTACGTGCCCGACATGATTCGCTACTACGAAGGGGAGGACGCGATTATCCCCAACGTGCCAACTTTCCTTTGTTGGCGCGATGCGGATCGCCAGCACGTACTCCAGAACCTCGACAAACTCGTTGTGAAAGCCGCCAATGAATCGGGCGGTTACGGGATGCTCGTCGGCCCGCACTCCACCAAAGCGGAGCAGGACGACTTCGCCGATCGCATTCGCGAAAATCCCCGAAACTACATCGCCCAGCCAACGCTCGCCCTCTCTCGTGTTCCGACATTGATCGGCGACAAACTGGAAGGCCGGCACGTCGACCTCCGGCCGTATGTACTTTACGGCAAAAACCTCCAGGTTTTGCCGGGAGGTTTGACGCGAGTGGCGTTGCGGAAAGGTTCCCTGGTCGTCAACTCTTCACAGGGCGGCGGAAGCAAAGATACGTGGGTATTGGCGGGAGGCGTAAATGGCCACTGAAACCCGGCCCCTTTTAAGCCGCGTCGCCGACTCTCTCTACTGGATGGCGCGCTACATGGAGCGCGCGGAGAATGTCGCCCGGCTCTTGGAAGTCAATCTTCACTTGCAACTGGATCTGCCTCTCGACGGCAATCAATGGCAGCCGGTCATCGACACCTGCGGCGAAGCGCCGCTCTTTCGGAAACTCTACGGCGAAGCCACGCAGGAATCGGTCATTGCATTTCTGGCGCAGGACCGCGACTACTCGAATTCCATCACTTCCTGCCTGTTTGCAGCTCGCGAAAACGCGCGTTCCGTTCGCGAGACGATCTCCTCGGAAACCTGGGAACACGTCAACGGCATTTATTTGAAAGTTCTCAAACAGTACGCCCAACCCGCGGAAGACCTTTCCCCGGAAGTCTTTCGCGATCTTCGCCTGGCCGGCCACATGTTCCAGGGCATCACCGACGCCACCATGAGCCACAACGAAGCCTGGCACTTTGTCCGCCTCGGCCGTCAAATGGAACGCGCCGACAAGACGTCCCGGCTCCTCGATGTGAAGTACTTCATGCTTCTTCCATCGGCCAGCGGAGTAGGCACGCCTTACGATGACTTGCTCTGGTCAGCCGTGCTGAAATCAGCCAGCGGTTTTGAAATGTACCGGCAGTCGCGCGGCAAAATTTCCCCGCGCGAAGTCGTTGGCTTTCTCGTCGCCGATCCGGACTTCCCGCGCTCCATCCGCCACTCGATCGCCCGCGCCGCGGATTCGCTCGACGTGATCCGCGAAGGCGCCGTTTGCGATTCTGTTCGCCTGCTCGGCGAGCTTCGACAGGAGTTGGATGAAATGGATGTGGGCCAGATGATCAATTCCGGATTGCACGAATTCCTCGACAATCTTCAACTGCGCCTCAATACCGTCAGCGCCGGGCTGCAACGCGATTTCTTCGCCTTGCGACCCCAAACCCAGACGCAAACGCAGACCCAGCCGGTTGGCGGAGAATAATGGGAATCCGCGTCGCGCTTCATCACAAAACTGTCTACCAATACGATCAGCTCGCCTCGCTCGGACCGCAAATTGTCCGGCTCCGGCCGGCGCCTCACTGCCGCACCACCATCGTCAGCTACTCCTTGAAAGTGGAACCGGTAAAGCAGTTTCTCAACTGGCAACAAGACCCTCAAAGCAACTATCTCGCCCGCTTCGTCTTCCCCGAACCCACCCGCGAGTTCTCCCTCGAAGTCGATCTGATCGCCGACATGGCCGTCATCAACCCCTTCGACTTCTTCCTGGAACCCTACGCCGAAAAATTCCCGTTCAAATACGAGCCCTGGGAGCAGCGCGAACTACGCCCGTTCCTCGAAACAATCGAGTTGGGGCCGAAACTCAAGGAATACGTCGCAGCCATCTCGCTTGAACCCAAGCGCTCCGTCGATTTCCTCGTCGAACTCAACTTCCGCCTCCAATCGGATATCGGCTACCTCATCCGCATGGAGCCCGGCGTCCAGACACCCGAAGAGACTCTCACTTCTCGTAGCGGATCCTGCCGGGACACCTCCTGGCTGCTCGTTCAGATACTGCGCCAACTCGGCCTCGCCGCCCGTTTCGTTTCCGGCTATCTGATTCAACTGAAGCCCGACATCAAATCGCTCGACGGTCCCTCCGGCGCCGCCGAGGACTTCACCGATCTCCATGCCTGGGCCGAAGTCTACCTCCCCGGCGCCGGCTGGATCGGTCTCGACCCAACCTCTGGCCTCTTCGCCGGTGAAGGCCATATCCCGCTGGCCGCCACCCCCGATCCGCAGACCGCCGCGCCCGTCACCGGCATGGTCAGCCCCTGCAAAGTCGAGTTCCATCATGAAATGAGCGTCACCCGCGTTCATGAGGATCCTCGCGTCACCAAGCCCTATACGGACGCTCAGTGGGAAACGATCCTCGCCCTCGGCGACACCATCGACGCCGAACTCCAGGCGGGCGATGTCCGTCTCACCATGGGCGGTGAGCCGACCTTCGTCTCCATTGACGACATGGACGGCGAGGAATGGAACACCGCCGCCTTCGGTCCCAACAAACAGCGCATGGCCGGCGAACTCCTCTGCCGGCTCCGCGATACGTTCGCGCCTGGCGGTCTGCTGCACTTCGGGCAAGGTAAGTGGTACCCGGGCGAGCAGTTGCCGCGCTGGTCGTATGGATGTTACTGGCGCGCCGACGGCCGCCCGCTTTGGCACGATAAGTCGCTGGTCGGTGAACCCCACAAGAACTATGGTTACGGCGCCGCCGAGGCGCAGTTATTCGCTGAGTCACTCGCTCGCCGCCTGGCGATCAATCCGGATCTTCTCGTTGCCGCCTTCGAAGATCCCGTTACTTACATCGTCAAAGAACGCGACTTACCCATCAACGTCGACCCCATCGATAACAAACTCGACGATCCGGAAGAGCGTTCTCGCGTGCGGCGTGTTTTCGAGCGCGGCCTCGGTCAGCCGGTGGGTTTTGTCCTGCCGCTGCAACGCGGGGACGGAAAAAACGGCCCGGAATGGCAAACCGGCCTGTGGATGCTCCGCGCCCAGAAGCTGTTTCTAATGCCCGGCGATTCGCCCGTCGGCTTCCGCCTCCCGCTGCATCGCCTGCCCTGGCAGCCCGCCGCCGATATGCAGAAGGTGTGGACCGTGGACCCGATGGCGCCCGCCCAGCCGCTGCCCATTCCGAAACGCCAATGGGATGCGGCTATCCATGGCGAGTCCCGCCCGATGGTCCAAAAGCCCTCCGGCACGCCCTTCCAACCGGACCCCGGAATCCCCGTCGTCCGGACCGCCCTCGCCGTCGAACCGCGGGAAGGCAAGTTGTTCCTGTTCCTCCCGCCTGTTACCTCCGCGGAAGAGTATGTCGAATTAGTAACTGCCATCGAGGACACCGCCGCCAGTCTCAAAATGCCGGTGTTACTCGAAGGGTATACGCCGCCCTCGGACCCTCGTATTCGTAACGTCAAAGTAACTCCCGATCCCGGAGTGATTGAGGTCAATACGGATCCTTCCGGCGCCTGGCGTGAACTGGTTGATAAAACCAATCTTCTCTACGAGGAAGCCCGCCAGACCCGCCTCGGCACCGAAAAATTCATGCTCGATGGCCGTCACACCGGCACGGGCGGAGGCAACCATCTTGTCCTCGGCGGCCCCACCGCGGCCGACAGCCCCTTCCTCCGCCGGCCCGATCTCCTGCGCAGCCTCGTCGCCTTCTGGGTCAACCATCCCTCGCTGTCGTATCTATTCTCCGGCGTCTTCATCGGCCCCACCAGCCAGGCGCCCCGTGTCGACGAATCCCGCGCCGACGCCATTTACGAGCTCGAAATCGCCTTCGGACTCATTGACAGCAACGCTCCGTGCCCGCCCTGGCTTGTCGATCGCATCTTCCGTAACCTCCTCGTCGACGTCACCGGTAACACCCATCGCGCCGAATTCTGCATCGATAAACTCTACTCGCCCGACAGCGCCACCGGCCGACTCGGTCTCCTGGAACTCCGCGCCTTCGAAATGCCGCCCCATGCGCGCATGAGCCTCGCGCAGCAGCTTCTCGTTCGCGCCCTCGTCGCCTGGTTCTGGCGCGAACCCTATATCGCGGCGCCCATCCGCTGGGGCACCCGGCTCCACGATCGATTCCTGCTGCCATACTACGTCGAGCGCGACTTCAACCTGGTCACCGATGCCCTCCATCGCGCCGGTTTCCCCGTCGACGCCGCCTGGTTCGGGCCACACATCGAGTTCCGCTTCCCCGTTTACGGACGCGTCGTCTATGACGGCATCGAAATCGAATTGCGGCAGGCGATCGAACCCTGGTACGTACTCGGTGAAGAGCCCGGCGGTGGCGGCACTTCCCGCTTCGTCGATTCCTCCGTCGAGCGCATGCAAGTCCGCGTCCGCGGCTTGACCGCCGAACGCTTCACCGTCACCTGCAACGGCCGCCGGCTTCCGCTTCAAAGCACCGGCGTGCAGGGCGAATTCGTTTGCGGCGTCCGGTTCCGCGCCTGGCAGCCGCCGCGCTGCCTCCATCCCACCATTCCCGTTCACACCCCGCTGGTCTTCGATCTGCTCGACCTCGCCGCGGGCCGCGCCATCGGCGGCTGCACCTATTACGCCGGTCACCCCGGCGGCCGAAGCCACGAGACCTTCGCGGTAAACTCAAATGAGGCGGAGGCTCGCCGCATGGCGCGCTTCGTTCCGTTTGGGCATACTGCGGGGCCGGTGCCCGCTCCTCCGGTGGAATCGAATCCGGAGTTCCCCGCGACACTGGATTTGCGCCGGCCTGCGGACGCCGAAATGGCTAAGAAAATGACGCCGGGGGGAGGTTGGTGAATAAGTCTAAACTTCTGGCGAAACGGTCGAAATGGGAAGAGTTTCGCTATGCCTCGGTTCCCGGTCACTGGGACGAGGCACTCCAACCCTCGGGCATGCCTCGCCGCCACTGGCGCGGCCTCGCCACCGCTCTTGGGCGCATGGGCTTTCGCCAGTTCACCCGCGGTTGGCACGTCGGCCAGGAACTGATTCAAGCCAACGGCGTAACCTATAACGTCGGTGGCGATCCGGCCGGCAAGGAACGTCCCTGGCCGATGGATCCTATTCCCCTCGTCGTTCCCACTGACGAATGGACCCGTATTGACCGCGCCGTTCGCCAGCGCGCCATGCTGCTCAATTGCATGCTCCAAGACCTCTATGGCGAGCAACGGCTCGTCAAGGAGCGTCTCCTCCCCGCCGCCCTCGTCTACGCCAATCCCCATTTTCAGCGCAGTTGTTACGGCGTCTCGCCCGTCGGCGGCGCGCCGCTCCAAACCTACGCCGTCGACCTCGCCCGTTCTCCCGATGGCCGCTGGTGGGCGCTCGGTGACCGTACCCAGGCGCCGTCCGGAATCGGCTACGCGTTGGAAAACCGCTTGGTCAGCGCCCGCATTCTTCCCGGCGTCTTCAATCAGTGCCATGTTCGCGCCCTCACCCGTTTCTTCGACACGAAGCGAAACTCGCTCCTCGCCATGACCCCCAGCCGTCGCGAGTCTCCACGGGTCGTCCTGCTCACTCCCGGCCCTCATAACGAAACCTATTTCGAACACTCCTTCCTCGCCGGTCACTGGGGCTTTCCGCTTGTCGAAGGCGCCGATCTCACCGTCCGCGATAGCCGCGTCTTCTTGAAAACCCTCGCCGGGCTCCAGCCTGTCGACGTGATTCTCCGCCGCATGGACGACGATTTTTGTGATCCGCTCGAACTTCGTGGTGACTCTCTCCTCGGCGTTCCCGGTCTCATGCAGGCCGTTCGCAACGGCGCCGTCGCCGTCGATAACGCCATTGGCAGCGGTGTCCTGGAAACTCCCGGCCTCATGGCTTTTCTCCCCGGCCTCTGCCGTCATCTTCTGGGAGAAGAACTGCTTCTGCCCTCCGTCGCTACTTGGTGGTGCGGCCAGCCCGCCCCCCGAGCCTACGTGTTGGAACACCTGGATAGACTGGTCATCAAACCCGCCTTCCGTAAGTACGGCTTGCACCCCGAATTCCCCGCGCAAATGGATTCCGTTGCCCGCGCCGGGCTCATCCGGCGCATTGAGGCCCAACCCGAACTCTTCGTTGCCCAGGAATTGGTCGCTTTATCTACGGTGCCCGTCCGCACCGATACAGGGCTTGCGGCCCGCCACGCCGGACTTCGCGTTTTCGCCGCCCGCGATGGACAGGATTACGCCGTCATGCCCGGCGGACTCACTCGCGTCGCCGGTGAAATGTCCCCCGTTGTCTCGATGCAATTGGGCGCCGGCAGTAAAGATACCTGGGTCTTTGAAGGTGATGAAGAACTTCCTCCGGTTCCGCCGCCGATCACCCTTGTCCGTGCCGTTCGCACCAGCCTTCCCAGCCGCGTTGCGGACAATCTGTACTGGCTGGGCCGCTACGCCGAGCGCGTCGATAGCTGTGTCCGCCTCATCCGCTCCATTCTGCCCGCCCTCTCCGGTGAAGAAGATTTCGGCCGCACCGCATCGCTCGAGGCGGTTGTCCGCCTGCTTTCCGGGCTTCGCTTTCTTCCCGGAGACGCGCCATCCTTGCCGCTCGGCCAACAGCGCTGGCGCCTCCAACGTCTACTTTCCGATCTCGTCTACGACGCCACGCGAATGTCCGGCCTTGGCTGGAATTTGAAACAGATGCGCCGCTCCGCCTGGAACCTAAAGGAGCGCCTTTCCTCCGACACCTGGCGTGTCCTGCAGCAGTTGGAAGCAGAGCTTTCCAAGACTCCTCCATCCAACCCGGACCAGCGCCTCACGGCCCAGATCACTCTTCTCGATGGCGTCGTCGTCACCCTCGCCGCCTTCAGCGGTCTCGTCATGGAAAACATGACCCGCGGCCACGGATTCCGATTTCTCGATATCGGCCGCCGTCTGGAGCGCGCCCTCCAAACCACGGACCTTCTTCGCATCGGCATCGTCGATGAGCCTCCCGGCGATGAAGGCTACCTCCAACTTCTGCTGCATATCGCCGACAGTTCCATCACCTATCGCTCGCGCCACCTCACCCTGCTGCGTGACGATCTAGTCCTCGATCTGCTTCTCTGTGACGAAACCAATCCCCGCTCCGTCGGCATGCAACTCGCCGCTTTGCGTGAGCACGTCGACTCGCTGCCGGAACACGCCGAAGTCGGCCGCCACTCCATGGAACAACGGCTCGCGTTAAAGGCGCTCACCGCGGTCCGCATCGCCGATGTCGACGTCCTCACCCATCGCAATAAAGAAGGGGACCTCCCCGTCCTAAGTGACCTTCTCGCCCATCTCAAAACCGACTTGTTTGACCTCTCCGAAGCGCTCACGGCCCAGTATCTCAGCCACCTCCAAACAGCGCGCCTCCGCTCCTCCGACTAAGTCCCCCCATGCTCTATCGCGCCACCCACATCACCCGGCACATTTACGAAGAACCTGTCGCTCAAAGCGTTAATGAGCTCCGGCTCACGCCCCGGGAATTCGCCCGCCAGCACGTTCGCGAAGTGCGGATCAAAGTCGAACCGGAACCTGCCCTGTGGCGCACCCGCAAGGACTGGTTCGGCAACGAAGTCACTACGTTTTCCGTCTTCGAACCGCACGACCGCTTCACCGTCACCGCCACCAGCATCGTCGAGGTCGAACCGGCCCGGGTCGGCGTTCTGCCCGCCTTGCGCTGGGAGGAGGCTCGTGAAATCCTCGCCGCCGGCGCTGATGATCCCGCCCTCGAGGCCTCCGAGTATATTTACGATTCGCCCTACGTCGCCGCGACCCCGGACCTCGGCGCCTTTGCGAAGCCGTCCTTCACCGCGGGCCGCCCGCTCGTGGAAGCGCTGGAGGATCTCAACCACCGCGTCTACCGCGAGTTCGAATACAAACCGAAGTCCACATCGATCGATATGCCGCTCGCCGAAGTTCTGAAGAACCGTCGCGGCGTCTGCCAGGATTTTGCGCACATCATGATCGGCAGTCTCCGTGCTCTCCGTTTGGGCGCGCGCTACGTCAGCGGATACCTCCGCAGTGGTGCGGAGTATCAGGGCGCGGAAGCCTCCCACGCCTGGGTCGCCGTCTTTGTACCGGGCGCTGGCTGGCTGCACTTTGATCCCACCAACGACGTGATGCCCGCCGAAGGCCACGTGACCTTGGCCTGGGGCCGGGACTATAGCGACGTGACCCCCGTTAAAGGCGTTACCCTCGGCGGCGGGGCGCAACTGGTAGAAGTCGCCGTCCGCGTGGATCCGGTCCCACCGCCAAAATAGCCCCTATTTTCCCGTCGAAACCTGCTTCCCGTCGCTCACCGTTTCATCCGGATGCAGCACCACGACATCACCCTCTTTCAGTCCGCTCACAATCTCCGCCCCCACGCCCGATTGGCGCCCGATCGACACTTCCCGCCGCCGCGCAATTCCGCCATCCACCGCGAACACGGCCCAGCCGTTCCCGGCCCGGAATAGCGCGTTTGACGGCGCCTGCAGCACGCTCGCCGATTCCCACAAGACAAACGCCGCCTCCACCCTGTAGCCATCGCCCAGCGCCGCCCATTCGGTCTCCGGCGATACCAGATCCGCCACCACTCTTACCCGCTGTTCTTCCACGCCCAATGCCGAAACCTTCGTGAATCCGCCCGGTTCCACCACGCGCACCCGTGCCTCCAGCGTCGTTGCGCCGCCCCAGCGGTCCAATAGGACCTTCATTCCCGGCGCGATCTTCACCGCGTCGGCCGACAACACTTCCACCATCACTTCAATCGCCCTCGCATCGCCCACTTCCAGCAGCGCCTCCCCCGGCCCCACCACCCCTTCGCTGTCTCGAATCACCTTGATCACCCGTCCACCGGCCGGAGCCACCACGGGAATTCGTTCACCGGTCTGCGCTCCGGCCGTCTCTCTCACTCCCGCCCGCGCGCTGGCCACTTCCGTTCGCGCCGCATCCACCTCCACCTTCGTCGTTGCCAACTGCCGCTCTGCGCCCGCCACTGTCGCTTCGGCTCGCAGCAGATCGGTTACCGTCCGTTCCAATCGCGCTGCAGGCAAATCTCCGCTCTTCCGCAGGACATCCTCCCGCGCCTTCTGCTGCTTCCAATATTCGAGCTCCGCGCGCGCCACCCGGACCTGTTCCTCTTGTATCGCCACGCGGCTCTGCGCCACCGTTAGCGCCGCCTGGGCCGCCACCACCCGAGCGTTCCCCTGGTCCCGCGTCCGCGCGTCCAGCACCGCCGGCCGCGGCGGTTCCAGTATCGTGATCACGGTTCCCGCCTTCACCACATCTCCCGCCTTCAAACGGATCCGTCCCATGTATCCGGACACCGGCGCCGTAACCACATATCGGCTCCGCAAACGCGTGCGTCCTTCCTCCTCAACCGTCACCCGCAACGGGCCTTTGGTCAGCGCCGCGGCCTCCACGGAAACAGGCTGCGGCCGCATTCCCATAAAGATTCCAACCCCCGCCAACACTGCCAGTCCAATAATCCAAAGCCAACGTTTCACGCCGTGTCTACTCCCGTGCCTTCAGCACTTCTACCAAGTCTAAATGATTGATTTTTCGACCCACCAGGAACGCCGAAACCACCGTCGCCAGGGCCACTACCAGGGCCGCGAGCGCATAGGTCGATGGCTCTATCACAAACGGCACCCGGAACAACTCCGTCTGCGCCGTCGTCGCCATGAAGTACGCCAGGCCATGCCCCATCAACAATCCCAGCGGAATCGCGAGAAACACGAGCACCGTCAACTCGCCCAGCAGGATGTACGCCACCTCACCGCGGGTATAACCCAGCACCCGGAGACTTGCCAACTCCCGGCTTCGTTCGCTCAGCGAAATCCGCACCGTGTTGTAGACCACGCCGATTGCAATCGTCGACGCCAGCAGCGTATTGAATAACGCGAACGTCAACATTTGCGCCGCCAGCGTTTCGTAAAAGCTCTGCAAAGCCTGTGCCCGCGCCGCTGTGCCCGCTACCGCCGGAATTGTCTTCAGACGCCGGTACAACTCCGGAATGCTCTGCGAATCCACCGCCAGGAAGGCCCCTGTCGCGCTGTCGCCTTCTCGCAGAAACCGGTTCAACGCGTCCCTCCGCATGTAAGCCGAAACGCCGATGTATTCGCTCACTACTCCCGCTACCACCACCTCCCGTACCGCCCGCGAACCCTCCAGCAGTTCCACCGTCAGCCTCTGTCCCGGCCGCACTCCCAGCATGGTGGCCAGATGATCCGTCAGCAGGATCCCCTCCGGCGGTAGCTCCACCCGTTCCAAATTCGTATTCAACAACCGCCGCAGCTTTCCCTCCGCCTCCATCCCCTGCAAGGCTGTCCGGTACGTCCGCTGCTCAAACCGGAATCGCGCGGCAACGGACCGCGTCGGCTCGGCATACGTCACACCCGGCAAACTCATCAGCGAGTACAGCGCCCGCGTCGAAACCGGTCCAAAGAATGTGACAGTTATATCGTCTAGCTGTGCCCGTCGCAACTGGGCGAAGACCATGTAATCCACCGCATCGCCCCAGAATCCGCCCAGGATCAGAATCGCCGTCGACATCGCCACGCCGCCAATCGACAACAACGACTTCACCGGCCGCCGTTCGATATTCCGAACGATCATTCGCGTCGGCTGGGATAGCCACTTATTCTCGAACAGGCTCCGCCGGTACCGCCCCGGATTTGCCGGCTGCATCGCCACCGCCGGTGACTCGCCAGCCGCCTTGATCACCGCAAACAAGGTCCCGGTCGCCGCCGCCGTTATACTCACCGCGAACGAAACCAGCAGGACACCCGCGCCGATCGAGTAGTCCAAATAAGGGAATCGATACACGTCCATATAAAGCCGCGACAACCCGCCGCCCATCCATGCTCCACCCGCTATGCCCAATGCCGTTTCGATCACCACAATGACCGTCGTGAACTTCAAAAAATGCCAGACAATCGCCGCCGTCGTGTATCCGAACGCCTTTAGCGTCGCAATCTGGCTCCGTTGCGTTGCCATCAAGCGGCCAACCACCACGTTCAAAAGGAATGCCGCCACCGACAGGAAGATCACCGGGAACATCGTCGCCATGATCGTCAACTGCTTGAACTCTTCCGAAAGATAACGATGCGAAATCTGGTCCTTTCGGCCGTGGGCGCCTAACCCGCCATACTGCCGCAATATATGATCCACCGCCTGCACCGCGTCCTCAACCCGTGTCCCCCGCTGGAGCGTAGCCGCCAGCTGGTTGAACGCGCCCGTCATGTTGAATGACCCTTCTAACGGAGCCGCATTCATCCAAACCACGCAATACGTCTTGAAATCGGGCACAATCGATCCCGGCGCCAACTGGTAAATGAACTCCGGCGTCGACGCGACTCCCACCACGTCCAACCGCTGCTTCCGCCCATTTATCGTCACCTGCAAAGAGAATCCCGGCTGGAGTTTATGAGCCTTCGCAAAACCGTCGCTCACCAGCGCCTCCCGGTCCCGCCCGGGCTCCGGCAAACGCCCCGCATGCAAATGCAGCAGATTGAATTGCCCCTGACCACGAGGTAATCCCACCACTTGTCCTGAGACCGGCTGACCATACCCAGCCAGCTCAATATTGGCCGGAGCCACCACCCGCGTTTCCACCGTCGCGATCCCGGGAATCGCCGCCACCCTCGCGGCTACGCTGTCTGGCGCTCGCTTCAGCCCCGCGAACAGCTCGGGAAATCGAAACTCCCGATAGAGCCGCGCCTGCGTCCGCTGCAACGAATCTAGCGTCGACGCGGCCATCACATACGTCGCGATTCCCCCGGCCAGTACAAACGAAATGGCGATAACCTGGCCTCGCACCGCCCACAGATCGCGAAACAGCTTCCTGTTCAATGCCCGCATATCTACCAGTGCAAATCCCGCGGATTGCGCCTGTTTGCATTCTTGTCCACATGCGAGACATTCCCATTACTCATATGCACCACCCGGTCCGCCATGCCCGCAATATCGGCGTTGTGCGTGATCACCGCCGTTGCCGCGCCCAACTCCCGATTCACTTTGTCGATCGCCTCCAACACCACGATGCCCGTCTCCGAATCCAGGGCGCCCGTCGGTTCATCGCACAGCAGCACGCTCGGCCTTTTCGCGATCGCTCGCGCAATTGCCACGCGTTGCTGTTGTCCGCCGGAAAGCTGGGAAGGGAAGTGGTGCATCCGGTCTCCCAATCCCACCAAATCCAGCGCTTCCGCCGGTTTCATCGGATTCTCCGCGATTTCCGTCACCGCGGCGACGTTCTCCAATGCGGTCAAACTCGGTATCAAATTGTAGAACTGAAAGACGAATCCAACGTGGCTCCGCCGGTATTGCGTCAGTTCCTTGTCCTTGGCTCTCGTGATATCGAAGCCTCGGTAAAGCACCGTCCCGCCGGACGCCCGGTCCAAGCCCCCAAGGATGTTCAACAAGGTCGATTTCCCGCTTCCCGATGGACCCAGCAACACCATCATTTCCCCGGCATACAACTCAACATCCACGCCCCGCAGCGCGTGGACCCGCACCTCTCCCATATCGTAAAACTTCGTCACCGCCTTCGCCGAAAAAACGGCCTCCAGGCTCACCGGGCTTTCTCCCCGCTGTATAGTCCCGCCGCTTCCACCCGTTTCACCAACCGTAAGCCCGTCACCGCCTCACCCCGGCTCATCCCTTCAATAATCAGCATTCCACCCGGACGAAGGGCCCGGATAATTTCCGGTACATGTTCCTGAAAGGGAACCTTTCTGATTACGATCAAGTCCCATCGTCCTTTGGAAAAAGGTGATGCGTTCGACTTGGAAACGTCGATCCCCGTGGCATCCCATCCGTGGCTGGCAAGCCAGAGGGCGCCATCGGCATGGCCCTTCGATACCTCCAAGGCCTTGCCGGGTTTCCGTCCCTTCACCATCTCCGCCAAAAAGGGAAGTGCATCCGGTTCCGGGCGGCCCGCCTGCGCCTTGATTACCCGAAGCTGTGACTCGGCGTCCACCGAATCCGCACCGCGCTCGATAAGGTAGGCCTTATAGTCGTCCAGCACGTCCGGGCTTACCTGCGTTGCTGCGGGTTGTTTCGCCAGCCACGCCCGATACTCTTCTATCGCATAAAGATCCGCCGGCGTCTGACCAAACACCGAAAAAGTCAAAATGAACAAAACCGGAATTCGTAACACGTTAATTTAGTACATCACGTCTCCGAACCCAATGTTCATTGTGGTAGCATTCGTGGCATCTAGGAGCTTTTCCCCATCATGAACACAAAATGGATCGCCGGCGCCACACTCATGGCCTGCGCCGCGTTTGCCGCTCCGGGCGCCGGCCTGGTCGCCAAAAAACTCGAGCTCTCTTCGGCCGGGCCACTGGCCTTCGGCCCCCCCGGAATTCTCTTTGTCGGCGATTCCGCCGGCGCCAGCCTCATCGCTATCGATACCGGTGACTCCAAAGCCAACAAAGGCGCTGGAACCATCGAATTGAAGGGCATCAACCAGAAGCTCGCCGCGGCTCTCGGCGCCGCCCCCGATCAAATCACCATTCAGGATCTCGCCGTTAACCCCATCTCCCGCAACATCTATTTCTCGATCACCCGCGATAAGACCCCGCTCATCATGAAGCTCGATGTCGCCGGAAAGATCTCGGAAGTCTCGCTCGACAACATCGCCCATGCCCGCGTCGCCCTGCCGGACGCTCCCGCGGAAGGCAAGGACGCTCGCGGTAACTCCAAGCGGATGGAAACCATCACGGATCTCGGCTACGTCGACGGTCGCGTCTTCATCGCCGGACTCTCCAATGAAGAGTTCGCCTCCAGCCTCCGTTCCATTCCCTATCCCTTCCAACCGGCCGCCAAAGCCTCCAGCATCGAAATCTTCCACGGCGCCCACGGCCGCTTTGAGACCAACGCGCCCGTCCGCACCTTCACTTCCTATATGGTCGCCAACAAGCCCCATCTCTTGGCCGCCTACACCTGCACGCCGCTCGTGACAATTCCTCTCTCGGAACTCACCCCCGGCAACAAAGTGAAAGGCCGGACGATCGCCGAACTCGGCAACCGCAACCGCCCCCTGGACATGATCGTCTACAAAAAGGACGGCAAGGACTACATCCTGATGGCCAACTCCAGCCGTGGCGTCATGAAGCTTCCCGCCGCCAAGCTCGAAGGCTATGATGCCATCACTTCTCCCGTCGCCGACAAACAGGGCGTTCCCTACGAAACGATTGCCGACCTCAAAGGCGTCCAGCAGTTGGATCGTTATGACGACAAGAGCGCGGTGATGCTGATGGTGGAAGGCGGTTCCATGGACCTCCGCACCGTTACGCTTCCCTAGTCATCGTGTAATGGACCACGATATTTCCCCCGGTCAGTGCCACATTCGCGCCCTGGCCAAATCACTCTGTTTTCCCCCTGGCGGGAGCAGTTCTAAAGTGGCCCGGAGCGGTCAAGGGCGCGCCAATAGGCGCGGCGGAGCTTACCCTTGACGGCGAGGACCACTTTGGGGCCATTGGGGAGGGGGAGGACAGCGCGACAGTTCCTGGGGCCGAAGTTGGTCAAGTTAACCGGAATTATCGGGGTCCGTTACATCATCGTGCGATTCGTTGTTTTCCTAACGGCGGCCCTTAGCGTGCTGGCGGCGGATATCGCCGTCCGCCGCGATGGGCCGTCGTTTCGCATTTCCGGCGCCGCTTCATCGGCCGGTGTCCAACTCTTCGTCGGCGACGGCGACGTTCCGCCCGTCCTCGGTACGTTTTTCAACGACGGCGCCGATATCCTCTTTCGCCCGCGTTTCGAAGTCTCCAAGTTCGTCGCCAGCCGCCTTGTCGTCAACGGCAAAGTCTTCCATTTTCCCGCCGAAAAGCAAATCCAGGAGCGGACGACTTTCGTCGAGCACGTCTACCCGACAGCCTCCGGAATTCCCGCCAATCAACTCAAATTCTACGTGCAGTTCTCGGCGCCGATGCTCCGTGGGGAGGCCTGGGATCATCTGCAACTTCTCGACGCGCAAGGTAAAGTCATTGACCTCGCCTTCCTCGAGATCGACCAGGAACTCTGGGATCGGGATAACCGCCGCCTCACCGTTCTCTTCGACCCGGGGCGTATCAAGCGTGGTGTTCTTCCCCGCGATCAGGCCGGCGCGGCTCTCGAAGAAGGAAAGTCATACACCCTGGTCGCCAGCCCAAACTGGCGGGACGACCGTCGCGTTCCCCTGAAACAAGAATTCCGCAAATCCTTCAAAGTCATTGCCGAAGACCGCACCGCCATTGATCCCGCCAAATGGACGGTCTCATCTCCCAAAACAGCCAGCCGCGAGCCGCTCATCATCGATTTCAGCGAATCGCTGGATGCCGCACTGGCGCTCCGTCTGATCAAAATCGGAATACCCGGCCAAACCGTTCTAGCTGCCGCCGAACGTGGATTGCAGTTTGTCCCCGATCAGCCTTGGCCCGCCTCTCCCGTTGCTATTGAAATCGATACGGCCCTCGAAGATCTGGCCGGAAACAAAGTCGGCCGCCCCTTCGACGTCGACACCTTCGACCCCATTACCGTGCGTTCCGGCCGCGGAATTGTCCGCCTAAAGATCGTTCCCAAACCGTAATGTGAACCGGCATCCTTGCGACGGCGCGGAATCAATCGATATTGTGGCCTTATGCGCCGCGGCAAACGACTTCACCGTCTCCATACCCAGCCCTGTGCCGCCATTCGCGCTCCCCGTGCTGAAAAACGGTTCAAAAATTCGATTGCGCGTTTCTTCGTTCATACCGGCGCCGCTATCTTCCAAAATCAAGGTCTTGCCGTTCGTGGTGATTGTGAACTGGCCCCGGCCGGACATGGCCGTCGCGGCGTTACTGGCGAGGTTGAGCAACGCATTCAGAAAATGAGGCTGGTCGAGCGGAAGTTGCATTGGTTCGGCACAGAGATTGGTCACGCACGTTACCCCTCGCCCGAGAGCAAGTTGAACCAGTGGAACGGCGGCGCGAATGGCATCGTTGAGATCGAAGGGCGTTGAATCGGAGGCTTCATCGCGGAGCCATGCGAGGAGTCGCCGGGGAGAATCGGCGGCGTGGTCGATGGCGGAATGCAAATCGGCGGTCGCGGTTTGCGCGGGGTGATCGGGCGGCAGGGCAAGAGAAATCTCCGCCGCCTGGCCGGCGAGAAGGGTGAGCAGGTTGTTCCAGTCGTGCGCCAGATTCGCCGCCAGCCGTCCGGTCGTCAAAAGTGCATCATTTTTGCCGTTTTTTGCGGCAAAATCACGCTTAAATGCATCAAAATCGCGCTCTTTTCGACCAGTTTTTATACCCGCGCGGAGGGTGTGAAGCGCATTTCGTTCGGCGATCAGAACGGCCTCGGCCTGGGTCAGGCCGGCCTTTTTGAGTCCATCGATCGACGCCGCGACCAGCGGGCTGAACAGCACTCCGGTACACGCCGCAGCCGCCGTAAATGTCTTTTTCTCCCCCGGTAACAGATAGAAAATAGAGGACTTAGTAGCCTTGGCGAAACGCCGAAGCCGGCGCTTCGCGCCGGCTTCGGCATCGGCCACAAAGCGGCAATCGGAAAAGGCGTCGAGGCAATCGAGCGTGCCAGTGGAGGCGCCCAGCGCCCGCAGCGGCGCCAAATCGTCTGTATCTCGTTGAAAATCAAGCAAAACCGCCGTCTTCCCCCGCCAATCGATGGCATTGGAAGTTGCTAGATCCAAGAGTTCGGGGAAGTCGGCGTCCGGACCGGTAATTAGAATGAAATCAGCGGTTTGCAGGCCTTCCGGGGGCACCGCGGCGCCGGCTTTCAGCCGGTTGGCGAGCCGCGAAGCGACGCGCAACGAGGCGGAAGCCACCGGCCCCAGGTGTACATGCAAATCGGCGATCCGGAACAGCGCCGGGCTCATCGGGCCGGCGGCAAGGATGCCAATCCAGGGCTTTCGAATCATGGGGTTGGCGACTTCAGCGCCTTGATGCGGTCGCGCAGTTGGGCGGCTTTTTCGAATTCAAACAACTTGGCGGCTTCGCGCATGCGAGCTTCGAGGTTCGCGATGAGTTCGTGCTTTAGTTTCGGATCCAGTTCCGATTCCGGCGATTCCGGTTCCAGCGGAATCGTCACGTAATCGGACTCGGCGATGCGGATAAGGCTCATGTCGATCGGCTTGATGATGGACTGCGGCGTGATGCCGTTGACTTCGTTGTAGTCGGACTGAATCAGGCGGCGGCGGTCGGTCTCGCTGATGGCCTTTTTCATGGAATCGGTGAGCACGTCCCCGTAAAGGATAGCGCGTCCATTGAGGTTGCGAGCGGCGCGGCCGATGGTCTGAATCAAAGAGCCGGCGGAGCGGAGGAAACCCTCTTTATCAGCGTCTAAGATGGCGACGAGCGAGACTTCGGGAAGGTCCAGGCCTTCGCGCAGCAGGTTGACGCCGATCAGGACGTCCAATTCCCCTTTTCGCAGTTCGCGGAGCAGTTTGATTCGATCGAGAGTACTGACCTCGGAATGCAGATACTGGCATTTGACGCCGACCTCGGAGTAATAGCTGGCCAAGTCCTCGGACATTCGTTTTGTGAGGGTCGTAATCAGGACCCGCTCGTTGGCTTCGACGCGAAGCCGGATTTCATTGAGAAGATCGTCGACCTGTCCGCGAACGGGGCGAACTTCGACGGGTGGATCGATGAGGCCCGTCGGCCGAATGATCTGTTCGACGGTGACGCCCTTGGCGATTTCAAGTTCGTACGGCCCTGGAGTCGCGGATACATAGATGGCTTGGTTTACCCGGTTCTGGAACTCTTCGAACGTAAGCGGCCGGTTATCGAGGGCGCTCGGGAGACGGAAGCCGTGGTTGACGAGCGTCTCTTTGCGGGAGCGGTCGCCGTGCCACATGCCCCGAATTTGGGGCATCGTCTGGTGGCTCTCGTCGATGAACATAAGGTGATCGGCGGGGAGGTAATCGAGGAGGGTAGGAGGGGCTTCGCCGGGGAGTCGGCCGGAGAAATGGCGGGAGTAGTTTTCAATTCCGTGGCAGTAGCCGATGGTCTTGATCATCTCCAGATCGAACATCGTGCGCTGATGGATGCGCTGCGCTTCAATCAATTTCCCTTGTTTTTCGAGTTCCGGCCGCCACCACTCCAACTCCTCCTTGATGGTGCCCATGGCCTTTTCCTTCATGTCCTCGCTGAGGACATAGTGGGTTTTGGGATAGATGGGCAGGCGGGTGTGAACCGTGCGAATGGCGCCGGTGAGGGCATCGATGTGGGACAGCGATTCGATCTCGTCGCCCCAGAGTTCGATGCGAACGGCGTATTCGTCGTAGGACGGAAAGATCTCTATGATGTCGCCGCGGACACGGAAGGCGCCGCGACCGAATTCGTGGTCATTCCGTTGATAGAGCAGTTCAACGAGCCGGCCGGTGAGTTCTTTGCGAGAGATGCGCATGCCCTTTTCGAGCATGAGGAGCATGCCGTAGTAGGCTTCCGGCGAGCCGATGCCGTAGATGCAGCTGACGCTGGCGATGATTACGCAGTCGCGGCGTTCGAACAGGGATCGGGTGGCGTGCAGGCGAAGGCGGTCGAGTTCATCGTTGACGGTGGATTCCTTCTCGATGTAGACATCGGAGTTCGGAATGTAGGCTTCGGGTTGGTAGTAAT
>Ga0105048_10003180_pt1 | contig 26856 bp, 21 predicted proteins | sample MAT05_FD_78382 | JGI IMG/M metagenome (GOLD analysis project Ga0105048, IMG submission 78382) | Freshwater microbial communities from Lake Fryxell liftoff mats and glacier meltwater in Antarctica - MAT-05 | ecosystem: Environmental > Aquatic > Freshwater > Ice > Liftoff microbial mat | place...
AACATCGAGACCGCGGGGTTTAAGCCGGTGATCTCGTCGCTGCGGCAGCGCGACCCGGTACGGCAAGAGGATGGCGTCTTCAATCTGCCATCAAACTCGATGCTTGAGCGGCTTGGGGGGGGCGTGATGCAGATGCCGCCGCGGATTCAGTGGCAGCAGGGTGCGCCGCAGCGAACCGGGTTACCACTGGATGTTGCGCTTGACGGGCCTGGGTTCCTCGTCCTTGACGCGGGCGACAACAACCCTGGCGAAGTCCGCTTCTCGAGGGATGGAAGGCTGACGATGAATAATTCAGGAACGCTGGTGCAGCGCGGGACCGGCCTGCCGGTTCTCGATCAGGATAACCGCCCGATCACGCTCACGGGCGGCGGTCAGGCCTCGATTTCAAAGGACGGCCAGGTGATTCAAGATGGCAAAGCGATCGCGCGGCTGCAAACGGCGACAGTCGCCGACCTGACGCGGCTGCGGCCGATCGGCGACGGGCTGTTTTCGGCGCCGAAGGCGGTGATGGAAGCCCGGACTGACTCGACGAACACGGCCGTGATCCCCGGGTCGATCGAACGGTCGGCCGTGGACCCGATCAAGACGATGACCGACATCACCGCGGCCGAGCGTTCGATCTCGGGATCGTTGCGGCTTATTCAACTGCAAGATCAACTGATGGACAGAGCAATCAACACGTTTGGTCGCATGGCCTGACGGCGTTTTCTTTTAGAACTTCACGACATCCGCCGACCCCCACCCGCGCCTCCCCCGCCCCCCGGCCTCGGATACACCTGCTCGCGATACCACTCATGGCACTCATCGCCCTTCAATCCGCTGCGTCAGGTCTCTCCGCTCTCAACACCGCGCTCGACGTCACAGCCAACAACCTGGCGAACGTCAACACCGAGGGGTTCAAGTCCTCGCGAACGAACTTCAAGGATCTGCTGTACATCGAGCGGATTCAGCCGGGCGTGGAGAACTCGCTGGGCCAGCAGAACCCCGAGGGGCTGTTCATCGGTCTTGGCGTGCGCGTTTCGGGCACATCGCTCGACTTCAGCCAGGGATCGCCGATCAGTCGAGGGCGGAATCTCGATGTGACGATTCAAGGAGCGGGGTTCTTCCGTGTGCAGGTTGAGGATCGGATCGCGGGCGGCATCGCGTACACGCGGACGGGCGACTTCAATATCAATAGCGAAGGCCAGTTGGTGATCGGCAACGACCCGGGCCGGGTGCTTGACCCTGGGATCACCGTTCCCAGTGATATTCGTGGCCCTATCTCGATCAGCCAGACGGGAGAGGTGTTCGCTTCCGTAGGGTCGAACCCGGTACCGCAGAAGCTCGGCGATATTCAACTGGCGATCTTCATCAACAACGGCGGGCTTCGGCCGCTGGGTGACAACCTCTTTGAAGAGACCGCGGCGTCGGGACCGCCAAACGAAGGCATTCCCGGCACCGATGTGCGCGGCGTGCTTCTGCAGGGGTCGATCGAGGGCTCAAATGTTGATCCGACCCGCGAGCTCATCGACCTCATCCGCACTCAGCGCGCGTTCGAGATGAACTCGAGCACGATCCGTGCGGCCGACGAGGTGCTTCAGACGCTCTCGCAGCTCCGCCGGTAATCGCTTGTCTGATGGTTGGCGTATTGCACATTCTCGGGTACAAGCATGGCTCGATCATTTACCATTCGGTTTGCTTCCTTTGCTGCGGCTCTGCTGGTGCTCGCCGGTGCCGCAGCAGCGCAGACGGCGATTCGTCTCAATCCGCGGGCGCAGGTGGTGCCGGGCGCCTCGGTCAGGCTTGCCGATATCGCGACATTGAGCGGAACCGACGCGGAGCGGCTGGGCGGCGTGGTGATTCTGCCCACCAGCGCTGGAACGGGCGAGGTCAGCGTTTCGGCGGTTCGGGCGGCGCTCAAAGACCAGAACGTCAACTGGGCAACTGTCACGCTGGCCGGAAGCCGGTGCGTGCTCGAGTCGGAGAAGTTGGCTGTGTCAGCGCCGGGCAAGCAGCCCTCGCCGCGGCCCGCTCCGGGGGGCGGGCACGAGGAGATTGAGCCCGACACATCGACGATGCGCGGGCTGGTCGGGCGTCGGCTCGCCGAGTTCTACGGTGTTTCCGCTGATGATCTGCGGGTGAAGTTCTCGGCCAGTGGCAAGGCCGATCCGATGCTGCATCGCGCGATTCAGGATGGCGAGCGGGTCGAAGTTTCGCCCTCTGGGTCGGCCGGATCGGGCCGGCTCCCGATCCGCATCACGGTTCTGGATGACTCGAAGATTGTCGCGAGCGGCGCCGTGACGGCGGAGGTGCTGGTGCGACGCGAGACGGTGAACCTCATTGCGTCGATTGAACGTGACGAAGTGATTGTGGCGAAGAACCTGGGCGTGCAGACGGTCTGGCTGCCGCCGAGCGCGATCTCGCCGCTCACCCTTGAACAGGCGGTGGGTCGGACGGCTGGTCGTCGGCTGCCAGCGGGTGAAACAATCGACGGTTCGGACGTGCAATCGATTGCATCGATTCGCAAGGGTGATGAGATCATGGTGCGGTGCGTGGTGGGGACGATCTCGATCGAAACCCGCGCGTATGCGCTGACCGACGGCAAAGTCGGCGAGACCATTGCGCTCGCGGTAGACAAGACGAAGGACCGCAAACCGTTTATGGCCCAGCTTACAGGGCGAGGGACGGCAACCCGCATCGACGCCGGCTCACAAGCGACGCCCTCGCGGTTACCGGATGCCCTTTCGAAACCGAGTCGGCCGGTGCCCGGGGGTTCGCCACGGGCTTCGGATCTGTTTCCTCGATAATGACTGGTTATTTTGGAGCGCATTATGGCCACTATGGCCCGATTGATCCGCACTCAACTTTGCCTGCTTGCCGTCGCTCTGGCGGGAACGAACGCCACCGCACAGAGCCTGTTCCAGCGTCCGACGCGGAGCGCGGCACCCGACGCGCAGCCGCCCGTCTCAGCGCCGCCCTCGGGCCCGGCGGCACCGACTCCCGGCTCACAGCCGAGCGCTCCGGCCCCGGTGGCCAACTCCGGCGGTGCCCCCATGACGCTGGGAAGCGCGAGCTTGTTCAAGGTGGTTGCCCCCAAGCCCAAGACGTGGCAAAAGCATGACAAGGTTGAGATCATCGTCAACCAGAGCAGCCTTCAGAAGAGCGATCAGTCGCTTGGAACCAACAAGAAATACGATCTCACCGCCGAGCTCAAGCAGTTTCCGTCGCTCAAGGCTCTTCTTGAAGATGCCACACTTATAGACGGCATCGGCCCCAACGGCCCGAACGTGGGCGTGGGATCGGACAGCAAGTTTTCATCTGACGGAACCGCTGAGCGCAAGGATCGATTCACGGCGCGGATCTCGGCAACGGTCATTGACGTGAAACCTAACGGGCACATGGTGCTTGAGGCGACCGAGCTCCAGCAGTTTGACACCGAAACCAAGCAGCTCGTTGTGTCGGGGACGTGTGACCCGGCGGACATTACCACGCAGGGCACAGTGCAATCGGCGCAGCTCACGGGCCTGGTGATCAAGGTCGAGACCAGCGGCACGCTCAAGGATTCCAACGAGAAGGGGCTCTTGACGAAGTTCTTTGAAGGGTTGTTCAACTTCTGAACATGGCGGCTCAGGTCACCGGTTCGTCTACGATCGGCGTCCGCGTTGAGGGTGGCATGTATGCCACGCGCGGCCCCGGAGGTTTTCGATGATCGCATCGCTCGTGCCGCTCGCCGCTCTTGTTTCGCTGCTCCCGGCCACACCGGCTGACGATCTGGCCGCCCCGACTTCGCCGTGGAATACCCGGATCGAACTGCGCGGCACGGAAATCTTCAAGGCGGACCTGCGTGACGGGCCGGGATCGAGCTCGGTCACCCGCGTGGGGCTCGATGTGAACATCGGATACGCGGTTTCGCCGAAGCTTCGGCTGGGGATCGATGTAGATACCGAGGGCAGTTACTACTCGTTCAAGAACGCGACAGGGATCTTTCCGGGCACGGGCAAGCCCTTCAATGACGTCTATTCGTCATCGATCACGCCGATTGTGTCGTACGTCATCGACGAGGAATGGTCGATTTTCGGCGGCGGGCTGCTGAACTTTGCGGGCGAACCCGAAGCCGATATCGGTGATTCGTTTACGGGCGGCGGGTTCTTCGGGGCTCGGTACGCTCTCAGCGAGACGCTCTCGATAAGTCTCCAGTTCATCGCGGCCTCGCGCCTCGAAGACGACCTGCTTTTCATTGTCGCGCCCGGTGTCCAGTGGCAGATCACGCCAACGGTGTCGCTGGCGACCGAAAAGCTGGGCCTGCGCCTGAAGGCCAAGCTCAATGAATCGTGGACGGCGTCGCTCTACGGCTCGTATGAAAGTCGCGAGTATCGCATGGATGATGACAGCCCGCTTCCGTCGGGCATCGTGCGCGACCGGAGTGTGCCCGTCGGCGTCGATTTCACCTATTCACCGAGCAAGAACTTCGGGATTTCTCTGCGGGGCGGAGCGGTGGTGTATCAGAAGTTCAAGGTGGACGATTCGTCGGGCGACCGGGTCTCAGAGGACAACACCAAACCCGCCCCGTTTGTGGGCCTTGCCGTGACGTTCTCGTTCTGAAAGATGCTCGCTGCAACCGCACGCCCGGGCTGCCCTAACACACCTTTAGCAATCGCCCGGGCTCACTTGATGGCCGGGGATAGCAACCATTGCCGATGCAGCAAACCAGCCAGCCAATTTCACGGTCCAGCAAGTTGAATCGGCGCGGGTTCCTCACACTCACGGCGGGGCTGGCGGGGGCATCGGTGCTTCCGAGCCGCTCGGCAGCCGCAGAGCGACCGACAAGCGCGACGGGGCCGAACGGACCGGTTCGCAATGTCATCTTCATCGTGGCCGACGGCATGTCCAACGGCGCGTTGGGCATCGCGGACCACTACAGCCGCGTCGTGCTTGGAAAACCGGGAATCTGGAACGCGCTGGCGGCGCGAACGGGAACGCGTCGCTGTCTGGTCTCAACGCACAGCGCCAACTCGATCGTGACTGATTCGGCGGCGGCGTCTTCGGCATGGTCGACGGGCGTGAAGCACGATCAAGGTTCGCTGTGTATTGATCCATCGGGCAAGGCTCTCACACCGATTCTGCTTCGCGCCAAGCAGAATGGTCGAGCCGTGGGCGTGGTGACCACAACGACGGTGACGCATGCGACGCCAGCGGGGTTTTACTGTAACGTCCAAAAACGCGGTGACGAGAGCGACATTGCCCGCCAGCTGGTTGAGCGGCCGATCGATATCGCCCTTGGCGGCGGCACCGAGTTTGTCTCCGATGATCTGGTGCAGGGCCGCAAGGATATGGTTGTGGTTCGCACTCGCGAGCAGTTGCTCGCGTCGGCACTGAATGCGACGCACAAGGGAAAGCGGCTTGTCGGCACGTTCAACAAGTCACACATTTCGTACGCCCTTGAGCGCAATGAAACCGAGCCATCGCTCCTCGACATGTCGAAAGTCGCGCTTGATCGGCTGGCGGAGAGCCCGAGCGGGTTCTTCCTGCAGATTGAGGGCGGGCGCATTGATCATGCGGCGCACAACAACGATGCGTTTGCGCTTCTTCATGACCAGCTCGATTTTGAGGCAGCGCTGGCCTTCGCGGCAGAGTTTGCCTCGTCTCGAAACGACACATTGCTGATCGCCACAACCGACCACGCGACGGCCAATCCTGGCCTGACGCTTTATGGCAAGCAGGGGCTGGCCGGGCTTCGGCTGCTTGGCGGGGGCAAGCACTCGTTCGACTGGATCGGCGCGCAACTGGCGGGTCTTGCGAAGCACGCATCGACGGCGCAACGGACAGAGGTACTCGTGTCGTCGGTCAAAGCCGCGACGAATGTGGAGCTCTCAAGTGAGGAACGGACGTACTTGGTGAGGAGTCTTGAGGGGAACCGAACAGATGCTTTTTTCCCACGGACCTCGCTGGTCTGTCAGCTCGGCGCTTTGCTCGCCAACCACACCGGCGTCTCGTTTGTGAGCCCGAACCACACGGCCGACCTGGTCGAAATGCTCGCGCTTGGACGCGGGGCCGACACGCTTCCCGCTTTCCTTGACAACACCGCTGTTCACGACTGGGTGACGGCAGCGCTGGACCTTGCTCCGGCCAAGCCGGCCTGATCGATCGACTCATCTCAGCCCAGCTCAGCGCGGCTCGAGTCGAATCAGGACAAGTCAGGTCACCAGGGCCGAAGACTGATGGCAGCGCGACCGCTTTCGATTTGCCAGGGTGTCATCATGCGCGGCCATGCGGAGTGTGTGCCACGGGAATCGGTGCGTTCGAGGCCGATGCGAACGATGTTGCCCGCCTCGATTGCGGCCAAGGGGAGCGGGACGAACGCGACCCAGCGGCCGGGCTCGCGGATGGTTTTGATGGCCCGAGTGGCGGCGAAGACGCCGGAGAACTCGCGCTGCACCGCGCCGGCTTCATCGAAGGCGATGACGCCTCGCGATTTGCCGAAACCGCCAAGTGAAAGACGGACGGTCTCAGGAACTCGCGCTCCATCGGGTTCGAGCGTGGCCGGGCGACGGCACTCAATAAAGAGGGTCCACGCACTTCGTTTTGCGGGGGGGCCGAGCGAATCGGCGGTTGTCGGGGCATCGCTCGAATAGAGCAGCGTCGCACCTGTGATCCATGGGGTGTCGGTCGTCAGGGGGGCGCTCATTACGCCGGTAGCCCCCGGGCGCGCGATGCCGAGCAGCGTGGTCATCGTCCAATCGGATTTGAGCGGACCGAGGGCGAGGGTTGGCTCGGCGGGTGTCACGGGCGCCGAAACGCCTCGCTGGGCCCGTCGCTGGCCAAGCGAGACAGTGAGTTCACTCGACAGCACCGCGCGGGCGGGATCGGCCATCGGCACTTTCAGCAGGCCGGATCGGGCTTGGCGGGCAGGAACGGCGAGCAAGTCTTCACCGACGCCTCGGACAACGCTATCTGCCATGGCGTCTCTAGCGCCCACGACTGTCGGGGCGGCGCCCGGGTTGATACAGGCGAGAACGACCGAGCGGACGGATGGGTCGAGCGCCCCGGCCCCGGCATCGTCGACTACCCAAGCGAGTGGAACACCGTCGTACTCGGCCAGCCAGGCACGCGCGATCTCGACCGCCGCGCCGCCCCCCACACCGCCCGCCACGCTCGCCCTCCCCGCCGGCCCCACTGGCCTGCTTTCCAAGAGACGCATTTGCAGGTCGGCAAGCCCGCTCTCAGCGCCGGGCCAAAGCGGGACCACGGTGAGGGACGAACTACCAGCAGCGCCGACGTTGCCCACATCGGGAACGGCGACCAATCTCAGAAGTGCCGCGGCCAGAGCCTCAGCCACCACGCGATCTGTTTGGCCGACTCGACCGAGCGCTGCGTGCCAGCGAGTCGCCACGTGACGACCGATCAGCCCGGCCGGTCCGGCGCTGGCTCGGAGGTCGGGATCGATACGAACCTCGCCGATTTTTCGAGGTGCCGGCGCGGCTGGCGCGTTCTCGCGCGACTCGGTGGCAGCAGGGCCGTCGAGGGCGCGAAGCATCGCCCTCACACGCCACTGATCAACTGGTACGCGGGCGCGCTCGAGCATGGCGCGGAGCATGCCCAGATCAGCACCCCGCAGGGCGGGAGAGCGCAGTTGCTGCAGCGCGGCGTCCTGCAACAGTCGTTCACCAAGGGCGAGCACGCTCGGCTCATCCTCGATCGGAACCACGGTCGCCCGGTGGACGTTTTCCGCCGAATCACCCGTGTCTGATGTCGCCCCGAGCGTTGCGACCCTCGCTCCGGCGGGAATCTCGACTTGAATGGCCCAGAGGCCGGAAGCAGCATCGGGGAGATCGGAGGAGGAGGGCGTGACTTCGCACCGCCAGTCGAGCTGATCGCCGAGCCACTGGAGGACGCGGCGGTTTGGCTCAGTCATGCTGAGCGACTCTCGGGAAACGCGGATGTAGATGGGGTCGATGACAGCCGGTTCACCGTCGAATGACAACTGCCAGTCTGAGGGCGAGAGTTTGGCCTTTGGCGAGCGTGCCGGCACGGCGACAAAGATGATCGCGGGCTCACCGGGTCGGACGAAGATCCGTTGCTCGAGCAGCCGCGGAGTTTGATCGGGGGGGGCCGATTCCGGCTCGGCTCCGCTCAGGCCGTCAAGGCGTTGCGACCCTTCGGGCCCGGCCGGATTGGCCGGTTTTTGCGCATCCTGGCAACCGGAGGCGGCTAGAAGCAGGGCGAACACGGAGCCCAAAGCGCCCGCGACCGGCCGAAACCGCTTGCATTGAGATTTTTTTGGTCGCAGAGTAAAGCCAGCCAAGTTCGTCATGTGGTTATCCGATACAACCAGCATAGCCGGTTGGTTCCAATCGGCATGGAGCAATACATGATCGCCACGCTTGACGACGGATCGGTCAGTTTCCGCGTCTATCTTCCGCACGCCGCCAAGGTCGAGCTGCTGGGCGATTTTACGGACTGGCGAGATCGCAAGATCTCCATGACCCGGACAAATCCGGGGTGGTGGGAAGTCACGGCCCGTGTCGGACCCGGCGAGCACACGTTTTGCTATCTGGTCGACAACTCGATCTGGCTGGCCGACTACTCGGCGCACGGGGTTCAGCTCAACGGCTATGGCGGCTGGACGAGTCGGCTGTGCATCAATCACGCGGCGGCGGTCACGGTGGAGAACCGGTCGACGCTGGCGGCGGCGTAATCACGAGGGGCCTGCCGGGCTCATGACGGGCCGGCACCATCGCGAACGCAGGCGTGCGAGCGTCGCAGGATGGCCGAGTTCGAACCCCACGGCATCGTGGATATCGGCGAGAGCAAACTGAAAACCCGATTCAAGAAGACGAGTCGGCGCGACGGCCCGGCTGGGGAGGACTTCGTCGCTCATCTCTCCGGCAAGGAGTCTGACGGCCCACTGCGGGACGGGAATCAGGGCCGGTCTGCCGATGGCAGTGCCGATCGCGCTCAGAATCTCGCGATTGATTGCAAGCCCTGGGGACACCGCGTTCACTGGTCCGCGCAGGCTCGGGGTCATCATGACATGCTCGATGAGGCGCAGCGCATCATCCATCGCCAGCCACGGGACAACCTGCATGCCGGTGCCAAGACGGCCGAGCAGTGCCCAACGCACGAGGCGGGCCATTGCCGAAAGAAACCCGCCTTGGGCACACAAAACCGGGCCAAGCCGAAGCGAAACCACGCGAGTAGAAGGCGCGGTGGGATTGGCCGCGTCTTCCCAGTCGCGACAGACGCCGGCCAGAAAAGAATCGTCCTGGGGAGCGGATTCGCTCACGGGGGTTGTGCTCGGCGCGTAGATCGCGGTTCCGGACGCGACAATGAAGACCGACGGCGGACGGCGCAGGCTGGCAACTGTCGCGGCGAGCAGCGCCGTCGAGACGGTTCGGCTGCGGAGGATCTCGGTTTTTCGATGGGCCGTCCATCGCTTGTCGGCAACGCCCACACCGCCGAGGTGCACGATGGCGTCATAGCCCTCGAGGTGCGAGGGTTCGATGCGTGCGGCGCGTGGGTCCCACTCAATCTCTTTGCCGGGGAGGCGCGGGGTTGCGTCGCCGGTCTGGCGCGGAGCGCGGCGGACGAGGCGATCGACGGTGTGACCAGCGCTCGCGAGGAACGCCACGAGCCGCTGGCCAATGAGCCCTGATGCTCCTGAGAGCAGAACGCGGATCGGCCCACGCTGGGCCCAGGGCCGGTGAGCGGCAAGATCGATGGCGGTGCGGGCGTGGCGGAAGTCGAACATGCGCTGCAGGTCGCGCCGGACGAACCCGCCGGCAATGGCCTGCGAGAGGGGGCTGAGCGGCAAGGAATACTCAACTTCATCGCTGAGCAGCGCTCCAGATGCCGCGCGGGTGATTGTGGTCGCGGGCGTGACTCGATGCTGGTGGACCCAACGTTTCATGGGCCCGTACACGGCCCGGTCAACAAACTGCTCGCCGTCTATGAACTGCTCATGGCGCGCGAGCCACCGAACGCGTCCCGGCCCGGCCGGGACCGACATGAGCACCTCGGCACCGTTGGCAATACCTTCAGATTGTCGCTCCAGCCGCACATCAATCCACGGCGGCGCGAGGCGCTGGAACGCGCCGGGGCGGGCGTGAAATCGCCAAAGCTCTGCGGGCGTGCAATCGAAGACCGACTGCGTGAGGAGTTGGGGCATGGGTCGAAAGCACCTTGGTTGCCGGGCCCGCAAGAGCCGCGCGGGTGATCGTACGGATGGATGGACGACCTTGCGGCGACCAAGTTCACGCGATTGGTTGGCCAAGCGTTCACATATTTTGAGAAGCGGGAAAGAAGGTCGAGTTATTGGCAGCTCGCCCGGGCGTCCAGCGCGGGCGAAAGACCGGCGAGGAGCCGATCAAGCGGCTATGTCGGCGGCGACTGGAGCGCCGATCTGGCCAGCCGGGAGCGCGGTTTCAACCTCATCGGAGGGCGCATCGGCGGCACCGAGCGCGGCGACACGGGTCCGCACATCGCCAATGAACGCGATGCGGATACCGAAGTTTTCGCCCACTTTGACGGCGCTGCCGGTGCCGACCACCTTGTTGTTGACCATCAGTTCAAGCTCATCGTCGGCCCGCTTGGGAAGCTCGATGATGGCGCCGGTCATGAGCGAGGTCACTTCTTTGACCGATAGCCGCTTGGTTCCGAGCAGAACAATGACAGGAACATCAAGTTTCAGGAGCGATTTGAGGTCCGAAGCCATGCCTGTTGTATCGGCCACCGGGGCCCCCGCTGACCAGCAGGAACCGGGTCATTCGTACCGGCCGATCACGATCGTGACGTTGTGGCCGCCGAAGCCGAAGGTGTTATTCATGGCATACTTCACGGCCCGCTCGCGGGCGTGGTTGGGCACAAGGTCTATATCGAAGGCGGGGAGGGGGTTTTTGTTCTCGTCGTACCCCGGGGAAGGACGCTCAAGATTCATGGTCGGGGCGATAATGCCGTCACGAACGGCGTGAATGCAGGCGATGGTCTCGATGGCTCCGGAGGCGCCAAGGCAATGGCCGTGGACCGACTTGGTCGAGCTCATCAGAAGCTTGCCGCCGGTGCTCTTGCGGGCGTGCTCGCCGAAGATGGTGGTAACGGCGGCCACTTCGGCCTTGTCGCCAAGTGGCGTGCTGGTGCCGTGGGCGTTGACGTAGCCGATCTGATCGGCGCTCAGACGGGCATCACGAAGGGCCCAGCGCATGGAGCGGGCCGCGCCGCTTCCGGCAGCATCGGGAGCCGTAATGTGCGAGGCATCGCACGAGTTGGCAACGCCGACGACCTCGGCATAGATCTTGGCGCCGCGGGCGAGGGCGTGGCGCTCGGTCTCGAGGACGAACATCGCCGAGCCTTCGGAAAGCACGAAGCCGTCACGATCAATATCGAATGGTCGGGAGGCGTGGGTCGGATCGTTGTTGCGGGTGGAGAGAGCCCGCATGGACGCGAAGGCGGCGACGCAGATGGGCGAGACTGCGGCTTCAGCGCCGCCAACGAGCATGACCTCGGCCTCGTCGCGCCGCATGTAGTGCACCGCATCACCGAACGCATGCCCGCTGCTGGCGCAGGCCGTGGCGTGCGTGCTGGCGGGGCCTTTGAGCCCGAACCGAATCGAAATGTTCCCGGCGGTGGCATTGGCCATGAGCCGGGGCACGGTGAAGGGTCCCACGCGGCCCGGGCCTTTTTCTCGAAGGATGCCGTCGCCCTCCTCGATGGTGCGGATTCCACCAATACCGGAGCCGATGACCACGCCGCAGCGCTCGCCATCGAGCTTTGCAAAATCGAGGCCTGAATCAGCCACGGCCTCAACGGCGGCACCCATGCCAAGGTGGGTACACCGATCGAGGCGACGGGCCTCGCGGGCGTCCATGACCAGAGTCGGATCCCAGTTCTTGACCTGACCGCCGAAGGTCACGTCCCATTTGCCCTCGTGGGCCTTGAACTCATCACCCTCGATAGAAGAGATTCCACTTCGCCCCTCGCGCATGCCCGCCCAGGTTGAGCGGGCATCGTGCCCGAGGTTGGTGATCGCTCCCATACCGGTAATGACAATGCGGGTGGATGGCATAAAAAAAGCCGTCAGACCGGTTCAAAAACGCGTGCGGTGCCGGTCGGAGAGCTGAAAATCAGTCTTTCTTGTTGGCGGAAATGTAATCGATCGCCTGGCCGACGGTGGTGATTTTCTCGGCCTGGTCGTCGGGGATGTCGGTGCCGAACTCGTCCTCGAGGGCCATCACGAGCTCGACGGTATCGAGCGAGTCGGCCTGAAGGTCCTTCTCGAAGGATGTGGTCTTGGTGATGGAGGACTTGTCCGCAACGCCCATCTGCTTGGCGACGATGTCGATGACCTTGGCTTCGATCTCTTGCTGAGTCATGGGCAGGGGCTCCAAAGAACGGAAAATACAGTGAGCGGTTCAGGAAATGGTCGGGCGATCATCCCACGAGATGTCGAACAGGCGCCCGCCGATACAACCGAAATATAGCGAGGGAGTCGCCGGATTGCCAAGCAGACCTTCACCCGAACTGCCGAATCGGCTCCGGCGGTCCGATTGTCAGACTGCGGGGGTCGGCCCGGGCGATACCATCCAACCTCCGAACCGCCTGGCCTGTCGCATTGATGCCGCGACGAGCGCGAAGCCGACGACCACCATGGCGACACTGAGCCATTGGCCGCGCGAAAGGCCCATCGGCCGAGCCGCCGCACCGATGAACTGGGCGTCGGGAAGGCGCCAGAACTCGGTCAGCACACGCAGAATGCCGTAGGCGATGAACCAAACACCGGCGATAAGACCCGGACGGCGCGGCTTGGCCCAGAGCGCCCAGATAACGACCCCGACCACGAGGCCCTCGGCGACGGCCTGATAGATCTGTGACGGATGGCGGGCCGTGAGGATGCGGGTGAGGGCATCGCGATGCTGGCCCGCGTGCTCGACGATTTTGCGCAGGCCGGCGATGATCGGCTCGCCCGGCTGGCGGGCCGAGTCGGCGAGGGCCCAGAGTTCGGTAGCCTGCTCTGGCGTGAGGTCGGGCGCGTGCGATGCGGGGTCGCGATGGCCGGGCGCGATCCAGCCGAGAAGTTCCTGGGGGTATCGCACGGCCCACCACGGTGCGGGCTGGCCGCCTTTGGCCACAATCGCGCCGAGCAACTCGCCATTGATAAAGTTGGCAATGCGGCCGAGAAAAACACCGCAGGGTGAGAGGAGCGCGAGAACATCGAGCACGTGAAGGAATGGGCTGGAAGCAATGCGCTCGCCGAGCTCGGTCTTGAAGCCGCGGGAGACCCACCACGCGGCCATGACGAGCCCGACTATCGCTCCGTGACTGGCCATGCCGCCCTTGTTGATGGCAAGGACCCCCCACCAAGGGGCTGAAGAATCCCACTGAGTCAGCAGCGACGGCTCATAGACGAAGACATATCCGAGCCGACCACCGAGGATGGTGCCCAGGACGACGGCAAAGAGTGCATCGCCGGCCCGCGAGGGGGGTATGGGGGTGAGCTGGCGCTTGCCCATCCACCGGAGTATGCAAAAGGCAATGACAAACCCGGCGACGTAGGAAAGCCCGTACCAGCGGATGCCGAGCGTCTCGCTGAACTTCACCAGGAACGGCGAGAGCGTGTGGAGGTATTCGGCGATCGTCATGGGCGGAGGGTAACCACCCAACGCTTCGCCTGATCCCGCTTCCGTGAGGCGTCACGAATCCTGATATGCTCCTGCCATGAACACCGCCGTTCGCCGGGTCGCCGCGTTTCTCATTTTGGCCAATACCGCGTGGGCGATCCAGCCGCCCGCCCCGAAGGCCCCGGCAGCGGTGCCCACTGCCCCTGCGAGTCAGGCCGCGTCGGGGCGTGAACCGGGGCTCACACTGCGGATCTTCCAGTTAGACGGGACGATAAAGAAGATTGCGGTTCTGGCCGACAACCAAACGCCCAATGTTGATCAGCCAATCAAGCACGTTGATCTTCGCTCGGCGGATTTTTCTCTTCCCGCGCCGATCCTGACCCATGTCGTCGGCTGGGTTGCGGTGACCACTCAGGGCGAATATCGCTTTCGGTTGACCTCAGACGACGGCGCACGGCTGACGATAGACGGAACGCAGGTTATTGATCATGACGGCACGCACGGGGTGACTGGAAAAGAAAGCGGCGACGTGCGGCTCTCAGCGGGCGATCACGCGATGTTGATTGAGCATTTTGATGCCGGCGGCGGGCGGTCCCTGAAGCTTGAGTGGCGAGCGCCCGGCACGCCGGACTTCGTCGTGGTTCCGGAGCACTCGCTCTTGCGCGAGCTTGACAATGCACGTGTGGTTGCCCCCGGAGTGAAGCAACTTCGCGATGCGCGCCGGCCCGGCGATGGGGTGCCGATCACGGGCGTGCACCCGAGTTATTCTCTGAGCACGATCAACATCGAAGGCTTCAAGCCGATGGTTTCGTCGATGACGTTCGTACCCGATGGCCGGCTGATCGTCGGCACGTTTGACCCGCTGCAGCGTGACGACACGTCGCTGCCGGATATTGAATCGAAGGTGCCAGACAAGCTGTACGCACTCTCGGACCTTACCGGCGATGCGTCGCTGGTGACGTTCAAGGCGTGCGCCGACGGGCTCTTTGAGCCGCTTGGGCTGTGCGCCGTGGGCGATGACCTCTATGTGTCGCACCGGCGGGCGATCACACGTCTGACGGACAAGGACCGCGACGGGTTCTATGAGACCCACGAGGACATTGCGTCGGGCTGGGCAGCGTGGAACTACCACCAGTTCACGTTCGGGCTGGCCCACAAGGATGGCCGGCTCTATGCGGCGCTCTCAACTGCGATGGCACCGCCGGGCTGGGAAGGAATGGGTACCAACGCGGCACCGAACGACCCGCTGCGCGGCAGCGTGATCGAAGCGGATATCGCCAGCAGAACGTTCCGTGCGATCGCCGGCGGCGTTCGCACGCCAAACGGGATCGGGTTCGGCCCCGGCGGTTCACTGTACTATGCCGACAATCAGGGCACCTGGATGCCGAGTAATCAGGTGGGCGAGGTCGTCCCCGGCCGGTTCTTCGGGCACTACAACAACACGAAGTTTGTGCCCAAACTGGCGGAGCGATTTCCGCGCGGCGGCATCGCGAGTCTGTGGCCTGAGCGCCTTCGCGCGCCTGCCGCGCTCGACCTGGTGCATAACGATTTTTGCAACTCTCCGACTCAGCCGACGCTTGTTGAGCGAGGACTGTTTGCGGGGCAGATGCTCATTGGTGAGTTGACGGCGGGAGGTATCCGGCGCGGGTTCATCGAGACGATCAACGGACAGCAGCAAGGCGCGGCATTTCAGTTCTCGCAGGGGTTCACCAGCGGGATCAATCGGCTGGCTTGGGGGCCCGGCGACATTCTGATGGCGGGCGGCATTGGCGCGGGTGGAAACTGGAACTGGAAGAACACGCGATCCGGGCTGGACCGACTCACGCCCACGGGGGTGACGGCGTTTGAGATGCTGGCGATTCGTGCCCGGCACAATGGCTTTGAGATCGAGTTCACAAAGCCGGTATACACCGCGTGGCTTGGCAACACGGCCAACTACACGCTGCGACAATGGCACTATGCGCCCGACGACAAATACGGCGGTCCGCGCGTCGGCGAGAAGGCGCTGAAGGTCGTATCAGCGACCCCCAGCGCCGATGGCACCCGAGTTACGCTTGAGGTCGCAGGCCTGTCAGCAGGCAACACGGTATCGATCCGGACGGATCCGCGCTCCACGGCGGATGAACAGATTTGGTCTACGACGGCCTACTACACGCTCAACGTGATTCCCTTTGCCCCACTGTCTCGGACACTCCCGCCGTCGATCGGGCTGGCCGCGCAGCCGCCTGCTGACGGTGTGGTTCTGCTGGGGCGCTCGGCGCTTACGGGGTTCAGCACTCCGGGGGAGAAGGCGGAGACAATCGCCCACGGCCGCTCACAGGCGGAGATTCTGGCGGCGCCGGAGTATGCCGATGTTGGGGGAGGCGATCTCGTATCGCGTGCCTCCTTTGGTGACTGCCGCCTGCATGTTGAGTGGTTCAGTCCCAAGGGGGGCGAGGGGCAAATGGCTGGCAACAGCGGGGTGTACATGCAGGACCGTTACGAGATTCAGGTTCTGGGCACGCTCGCGATGGAGGCGGGGTCGCCGCCGATCGCCGCCAACGAGGCGGGCGCCATTTACAACGTGAAGGCCGCGGGAGTGAACGCATCGACGGGGCCGGGATCGTGGCAGGCGTACGACCTTTTCTTCACGGCCGCGCGATTTGACGCGACGGATCCGAAGAAGAAAACCAGCGATGCCAGGCTCACAGCCTATTGGAACGGCATTCTTATTCACGAGAACGTAGAGATTCCGGGGCCGACCGGGTCGGCTGCGCTTAAGGGTGAGCAGGCGGGTTCGGGCGGAGTGCAGGTCGGCCCGGTGCGTTTGCAGGCGCACGCGACGGCTGCCGAAGGCCCGGTGCGATACCGCAATATCTGGATTGCGCCGCTGGACACCGCGATGGTCAGTCGCACGGAGGTTTTGCCCACGACCAACCCGGCCGGGCCATGGCGCGACCTGCTGGCCGACAAGACTCTCGGAGCATTTGTGATCCGCGGCGGGAACGCGACGTATGCCGTTGACACGAAGGCCGAGCCGCCGGAAGTCGTAGGGACTTCGGCGGCGGGCTCGCCCAATACCTTCTTGATGACCACCGAACGCTTCGGTGACTTTGAACTTCTGGCAGAGGCGAAGCTTGATCCGGCGCTCAACTCGGGCATTCAGATTCGCAGCAGCATCGATCCTGCGAGCGGCGATCTAAACACCCGCGCGGGCCGTGTACGCGGATATCAAGTCGAGCTCGACCCCTCGGCTCGAGCGTTCTCGGCAGGTATCTACGACGAAGGCCGGCGCGGCTGGCTCGCTCCGCTGACGGACAATCCGGCCGCGCGGGCGGCATTCAAGGCGGGCGAGTGGAACCAGATTCAGGTTGTAGCACGCGGGCCGGTCATCTCGACTTGGATCAACGGGGTGCCAGCCGCGGCGATATTTGACGCGATGGATGCCGATGGGCACATCGCACTGCAGGTGCACGGCGTGCCGGCCGGCACACCGCCCCTCAATGTTCGCTTTCGCAAAGTGATGGTGCGTGCGATTAAATGATGCGGGTGCATCTGGATTGGCCGCTGGCTTGGCCTTTGGCTTGGCCTTTGGCTTGGCCTTTGGCTTGGAACGGGCGGTCGGGCGTCGGTCCCGGCGTGCTTGCGTGGCCGGTGCCTTCATGGTGCGAGGTAGCCGCTACCCTGATCAACCGGCCCTGTAGCTCAGCGGTTAGAGCTGGCGACTCATAATCGCTCGGTCGCGGGTTCGATTCCCGCCGGGGCCATTGTCAGGACGACGAAACCGGGGTCGGGCGCGGGTGAACCACTCAGTCTTTCTTCCAGCGCCGACGCGTCTCGAACGCGGCGATATCGGCCACGGTTTTGGTCTTGAGATAGTCAACGTATTTCATTCGGTGTGCGGTCCAGAATCGGTGCGCCGGGCAGGCACGGTCGTCGCTGCATTGGGCGGTGCCCAGCATGCAGCGAGAGAGAATGACGGGATCGCTGAGAGCCTCGCAAAGGTCAAAGAGCGTGATATTTTCGGCAGGGATCTTGAGGGTCACTCCACCACCGATCCCGCGCTGAGTGTTGACGATGCCCTTGCGGGCGAGGGCTTGCACAATCTTGGCCAAATAGGGCGCGGGAATATCGGCCGCCTCGGCGATTTCCTTCACGAGAACCGGCTGGCCGCTGGCGGCGGCAACGAGCCCGAGCGCCGTGGCGGCGTATCCGGTGGCTTGGCTGAGCATGCACAACTCCTTCACAAAAACCGACCAGTTCGGGATCATAGTAGACTACGCCATCTTCTATCCAACTGGAATCGGTGAAACCCCGACCAAGGAAATCCGGAGAGCGACCGGAGATTGCCATCTCAAGGCTAAGTCTGATCCGTTTGTTCTCAGAGAACTTGTCTGACGCGTTTGACTTGCCGACACAAGGACTTAAGGATATGCAGGTCTTCTAATCGATAGCGACCGGGTCGGGACCTAGACGGAGCCGCCACGAATGAGCATCGCCACTTCGACGCAGACCGACCGATCGACCGTGCTTCATTTGGGGCCGGCCGGATATCTTGAGTCCTTCTCGTACGACGATGCCGTGGTGCGCAAGTTCGCGCTCGCGACGCTCGTTTGGGCGCTGGTCTCGATGCTTGTGGGCGTGTATATCGCCATCGAACTGGCGTTTCCTCAGGCAAACCTCGGGCTCTCGTTCACCTCGTTTGGCCGGCTGCGGCCGCTACACACCAACGCGGCGATCTTCGCATTCGGCGGCAACGCCATCTTCGCCGCGATCTATTACTCCACGCAGCGGTTGTGCAAAGCGCGGATGTGGAGCGACGCCCTCAGCAACCTGCACTTCTGGGGTTGGCAGGCCATCATCGTCTCGGCCGCCTGCACGTTGCCCTTTGGCATCACGCAGAGCAAGGAGTATGCCGAGCTTGAATGGCCGATCGATATCGCCATCGCGGTCGTGTGGGTCGTGTTCTTCGGCGTGAACTTCTTCATGACGCTCAAGCACCGACGCGAGCGGCACATGTACGTCGCGCTTTGGTTCTACATCGCCACCATCGTCACCGTCGCGGTCCTGCACGTGTTTAACAACCTGGTCATTCCGGCGGGAATGCTGCATTCCTACTCGATTTACGCGGGTGTACAGGACGCGTTCATGCAGTGGTGGTATGGCCACAATGCCGTGGCGTTCTTCCTGACCACGCCCTTCCTCGGGTTCATGTACTACTTCCTTCCCAAGGCGGCCGACCGGCCGGTGTTTTCGTACCGCCTCTCGATCGTCCACTTCTGGTCGCTTGTGTTTCTCTATATCTGGGCGGGCCCCCACCATCTGCACTACACGGCGCTTCCGGCATGGGCCTCGTCGCTGGGCATGCTGTTCTCGCTCATGCTTTGGATGCCCTCCTGGGGCGGAATGATCAACGGTCTGCTGACCCTTCGCGGCGCGTGGCACAAGGTGGCGGCGGATCACGTCCTCAAGTTCTTTGTGGTTGGCATCACCTTTTACGGCATGTCCACTTTCGAGGGGCCGATGCTCTCGATCAAGTCGATCAACGCTCTCACGCACTACACCGATTGGACCATTGCGCACGTGCACGGTGGCACTTTGGGATGGAACGGCTTCATGACGTTCGGGATGCTCTATTGGCTTTTGCCGCGGCTCTTCCAGACGCCCCTTTGGAGCAACCGGCTGGCAACGACCCATTTCTGGACCGGCACCATCGGCATTCTGCTCTATATCGTTTCCATCTACTTTGCGGGGCTGACGCAGGGTTGGATGTGGCGGGCGTTTGATGACAGCGGCCAACTGAAGTACCCCGAGTTCATTGAGACGGTGGCGGCGCTCGTGCCGCTCTATTGGGTGCGCGCCGTTGGCGGCACGCTCTATTTCAGCGGTGTGGTCCTCTGCGCCGTGAACTTCTTCATGACCTGGCGCAATCGCCCGGCGAGCTACTCAGTGCCGGTCGTTACCGCGCCGCGCCTCACAGACCACTTTGTGGACGCCAACGCCCCCGCAACAGTGCTCACGGCCAATGCCGAGTTCGGGAAAGCCCTTGATGTATGGTCCACCGGATGGTGGCACCGGATCTGGGAACGCAAGCCGTTCAAGTTCACCGTGTATGTCTTCATTGCCGTGGCCATCGCCTCGCTGCTGGAGATCATCCCGACTTTCCTGATTCAGTCGAACGTTCCGACGATCGCGAGCGTGAAACCGTACACGCCGCTCGAACTCGCGGGCCGAGACATCTACATTGCTGAGGGGTGTTACAACTGCCATTCGCAGATGATCCGACGGCTCTATTCCGATACAAAGCGGTATGGCGAGTACAGCATGCCGGGCGAGTTCGTGTACGATCACCCGTTCCAGTGGGGCAGCCGCCGGATCGGGCCTGATCTGGCACGGGAGGGTGGTCGTCAGTCGGATTTGTGGCATGTGCTGCACATGAAGGATCCGGCACAGGTCACGCCGCGCTCGCTCATGCCCTCGTACCCGCACCTTTTCACGGACGAGATCGATTTCGCCGGGATCCAGACTCGCGTCCGGGTAATGGCCATGCTTGGGGTGCCGTACGGCGACAATGTCAGCGACGGGGTGGCCGAGAAGGCGGCTCGCGTCCAAGCCGTGGCGATTGCCAAGAACGTGGTGTCACAAGGCGGCGAGGAAGGGCTTGAGTCCAAGCAGGTCATCGCCCTCATTGCGTATCTCCAGCGGCTCGGCCGGGACATCAGCCAGCCGGTGGCCCCGCCAGAGGTTCCGGCGAAGGCCGGCGCGGTGGACGCTTCGGTCCCTGTCAAGGAGGTCAAATGAGTCTTTCAGACATCATGGGACATGTGGATCTCTCCGTGTACCCCGAGCTTGCGCTGGTGATTTTTGTCGGGGTCTTTGTCATGGTGCTTGTGCGAACGCTACGCGAAAGCTCCAAGGTGACTGATCGGATGGCCATGCTTCCGATCGCTGAGCATGCCGAACCTTCGGAAAGGGTTTCGAAATGACGAACGCGACATCATCTCCGCCACGAGTGGCCAGCGAACCTGCTGTCCTTGACCACGAGTACGACGGCATTCGCGAGTACGACAACCCGACCCCGGGCTGGTGGCAGGCCCTTTTCTTCATTTCGGTAGCGTTGTTCTGGCCATACTGCTCGCGATATCACCTCGATTCTGACGCAACAACCATCGAGTCGGAATGGGCCGATGAGCAAGCCGCGGCCAACAAAAAGCTGTTTGCGGAGATCGGTGAACTGAAGGCTGATGAGCCGACGATCCTGAAGCTGATGGGCGACACAAAGTGGCTGGGTGTGGCGCAATCGATGTTCAAAGGCAACTGCGCGGCGTGCCACGGCTCGAGCGGTCAAGGCGGCGTGGGCCCCAACATGACCGATGATGTGTACAAGAACGTCAAGACCCTGCTCGACGTACCAACCGTCATTACGAGCGGTGCCAACAACGGTGCCATGCCTGCTTGGAAGGGACGCCTGAGCAGCAACGAGATCGTGCTCCTTTCGGCCTATGTCGCTTCGCTTCGCGGGCAGAACCTGCCGGGATCAGCACCAGATGGCCAGGCTGCGGCCCCATGGCCGAAGGTAACGCCAGCGCCGGTTGCGGAACCAAAGAAGTAGCCCGGTCAGGCCGCTGACGATTTGCTGCGATATTCAGTGCAGCAGAAAGAAGATCTGTGACGGATCAACTCGCTCATCCTGGTGTTCCCGCTGCCGCCCCCACCGCTGCTTCGCCAGACTCGCCCGGTCGGGTCCTCTCGACCCTCAACTCCGACGGTTCGCGCCACTGGATCAGGCCGCGGCTGGCGACCGGTCGGTTCTGGCAGATTCGGCGCATCGTCGCGTACAGCCTGATCGCCGTCTTCGCGAGCATTCCGTACTTGAAGCTGGGCGGCAAGCCGCTCGTGCGGCTCGACATCGTCAACCGCGAGTTCACGTTCTTCGGCAAGACGTTCCTCCCCACTGACTCGCTTTTGATGGCGATTGTGGTCGTGAGCGCGATCGTTACGATTTTTCTGGCGACGTCACTTGTCGGACGCGTGTGGTGTGGCTGGGCGTGCCCGCAGACGGTGTACATGGAGTTCGTCTTCAGGCCGATCGAGCGGCTGCTTGAAGGCTCGCCCGGTCGTCGGGGACCGAGTCCAGCGGCGCTCCCGGTTCGAAAGGCGGTCAAGTTCGCGCTCTTCCTGCTCCTGAGCATGTTCCTCGCGCACATCTTTCTGGCGTACTTCGTCGGCGTTGACCAGCTCTTCCACTGGGTCCGAAGCTCCCCGTTCAATCATCCGGTGGCGTTCGCCATCATGATCGCCACGACTGGGCTGATGCTCTTTGACTTTGGCTACTTCCGTGAGCAGATGTGCATCGTGACCTGCCCGTATGGACGATTCCAGAGCGTGATGCTCGACCGGCGCTCGCTGGTGGTCTCGTATGACCGTGCCCGCGGCGAGCCGCGCGGGCGAGCCGTGAGAGCAGTCGCCAAGCCTGCCGCCACCGTCTCGCTGCCGATTCTTGGCGGACCGGCGCTTGAGTCCGCTGAGTCGGATCATGCTCATGAACACGGCGATGGCGATGATTGCTGTGGCTCATGCACACGTGGCTCGGGGAAGGGTTCGTGCGGCCGGTCTCGACCGGAAACAGCGCCAGCCGCCGTTTCGCTGCCCGCAACCGACGCGGCACCGAGGACGGCTGACTGCGTTGACTGCGGAATGTGCGTCGCCGTGTGCCCAACGGGCATCGATATTCGTAACGGCCTTCAGATGGAGTGCATCAACTGCACCCAGTGCATTGATGCATGTGACGCGGTCATGGCCACGCTCAAACGACCGCGCGGGCTTATCAAATACTCGTCGCAGGCGGCCAGCGAAGAATCGGCGCCAAACTCGCTGCCTCCATCACGATTTCGCCATCGCGTCATTGTCTACTCTGCGATTCTCGGGGCGTTGCTGACGGCGCTGATCTTCCTGCTCGCGACCTCCAGATCAGCCGACATTGCCATTCTCCGCGGGCGCGGAACGCCGTTCTACGAATCCGCCGACGGTTCGGTGACCAATCAGTTGACCATGAAGTCGGTCAACCGCGAGCGGACCCAAGCGGTGTACTCCGTTACGATTGACTCCCCGGCGGGAGCGCGTCTGACCGGGGAACGCACGAGTGTGACGGTCGCGCAGGGCGGCCAGGAACTGTTGCCCCTCGTCGTGTCGGTCCCCAAGAGAGCGTTTGAGCATGGCCATTGCGACGCGGTATTCCGGGTGAGCGATGAGCGGGGACGGACGCAGCTCTTGAACTTCAGGTTGCTTGGCCCCGACCGCAAGGAACACGATAAAGACGAAAAACACGAAACGCAGACTGAATCTGCGAAGGATCACCAATGAGAGATCCGGCGCAACTGAGCGAGCCTGGGCTCATTCCAGTCCGTCCTAGAGGGCGGATGTGGCCGGTCATCGTGCTGTCGCTCGTCGGGTTCAACTTCTCGGTTGTCGGCGGGACGGCCTATCTCGCCAGCACCGACAACTCGTTTGCGGTTGAGCCTGATTTATACCTCGAAGCCCGCGGCTGGGATAAGCACCGGCGCGTGCTCGCAGAGAGCGTCAGACTCGGCTGGCGCTGCGAGCTTGCACTCAACGCGGCGGGCACGTCCACCGATTCGCTCGCCCTCACCCTCGCCGACGCCGATGGTCAACCGATCAGTGACGCCAATGTCACCGTGGAGATCTTCCACATGGCCTACCCGCGAGTTCGCCACACGCTCGCTCCGCGATCAAACGGCAATGGTGCGTATGTCGTCGAGTTGCCCCCAGTCCCGGCTGGCATGCTCGAGTGTCGCATCACGGTGCGTCGTGGCGTGAGCTGCTTCCTCTCGACCCGGTCGATCGTGAACCCGGGTGCCAACTCAGGGAGCCCGTCATGACTGGCTTGGTGGTCAGCGTGCTCATGGTCAGCCTCCTCGGCAGTCTGCATTGTGCGGGCATGTGCGGGGCGTTCCTGGCCATTGCGGTGTCGCCGCCGGGCGACCGGCGCGTGTCGCAAGCGGCACTTCAGGTGGCATATCACTTGGGGAGGCTGGTCACCTATTGCACGCTCGGTGCGTGTGCCGGTTGGTTTGGGTCAGCGCTCGATATGGGTGGCTCGCTCATCGGCGTCCAGCGTGTGGCCACAATCCTTGCGGCGACGTTCTGCATCGGATTCGGTATCGTCACCATCGGCCGCCTTCGAGGCATCGCGTTTCCTCGCGCCCCGTTGCCGGCACGACTGATCGGGGTCGTGACGAGGCTGCAGCGACGGGCGCTCCACTGCTCGCCCGTGCCGCGCGCCGCCATTACGGGCCTGCTGACCACCCTGCTGCCGTGTGGATGGCTTTACGCGTTTGTCATCGCGGCCGGCGGCTCGGCAAGCCCCCTCCAGGCCGTCGTCATCATGACCGTATTCTGGTTAGGCACACTGCCGGTCATGATTACCCTCGGCGCGGGCGTGCGGGCCTTGGCAGGCCGGTTCTCAGAGTACCTTCCCGCCGCCACCGCCTGCACGATGATCGGTATGGGACTCGTCACCATCGCGTGGCGCGGTCCCATGATCGGCCGACCGTTCACTCCACTCGCAGCGCTCGCAGCAGCGCCATCCACCCAAGCCGCGATCGAGCAGGCTGGCCAACTCGAAAGGAGCGGCAATCTCCCCTGCTGTAGCCAACCCGAGTGAAGCGGTCCAGGCCTCGCCAGACGGCCTCGCGCCTGAACGTTCGCGTTCGGTTGTAACTCTCTGCACGCATTGCCAGCAAACTGTTCCACGAGCGCTCGTTGACCCACAATCCACTGGACAGTTCTGCTGCAATGGCTGCCGCGGAGCACACGACCTCATCACCGGCTGCAATCTTTCGCGCTATTACGCGATGCTGGACGGAACAGCCGCCTCGCGCCCCGCGATAAGCCCGAGCCGATTCAGCGACTTTGACGACCCGGCCTTCGCTCGCCTTTACATTCAATCCGAATCCGACGGCTTGGCCCGGCTCGAGTTGCGATTGGAGGGCCTGCATTGTGCCGCGTGCATCTGGCTGCTTGAGCGGCTTCCCCGCGTGCTTGCGGGGGTTGTCGAGGCTCGCGTCGACATTGGTAAGCACCTGATCGACGTGCGGTTTCGCCCTGACCTGATCAAGCCGTCGGCGATTGCGCGGTCGCTCGAAACGCTTGGATATTCCCCGCATCCGGCCCGCGATGCGTCTGCGCGACAGGTGCGGGCCGTTGAGGATCGGCGATTGCTGATTCGAATAGGCGTAGCGGGGGCCATCGCGGGCAACGTGATGACGATCGCGTTTGCGCTCTATGGCGGTTACTTCTCGGGTATGGCCAATGAGTTTGAGGCCATGTTCCGCTGGCTCAGCGCCGCTGGCGGAGTGCTCTCTCTGGCGTGGCCGGGGGCGGTCTTTTTTCAGAGTAGTTGGGCGGCTATCCGCGCTCGAACCGTCAACCTCGATCTTCCGATCACGCTCGGCCTGCTCGCGGGCGGAGTGGCTGGACTCGTCAACACAATCCGGGGCTCGGGGGAGATTTATTTCGACTCAACCTCGGCCTTGGTGTTCCTGCTGCTTGTCGGGCGGTTCCTGCAGCACCGCCAGCAGCGGTGGGCATCAGATGCCCTCGAACTTTTGTTCTGCATCTCGTCGACAACAGCTCAGCGAGTGACCGCGGCGGACCGTGACGCGAGCGAACGATTAGAAACGGTTCCGATCGAAGCCCTGCTTGCCGGTGATGTGGTTGAAGTTGGCGCTGGCGCAACACTTCCATCTGACGGCGTTGTTATTGCGGGCGAGGCCGACCTCGATTGCGCGATGCTCACCGGCGAAGCCCATCCCGTACGGGTCGCTGTTGGCGATCTCGTCCACGCCGGGACGACGTGTCTCTCGGCATCGATCAGAATCTGCGTTTCCGCGGTGGGCAAAGCCACTCGCGCCGGTCAACTCATGCGGCTCGTCGAAGATGCGACGCGCCGCCGTCCGCCGATCGTGCGGTTTGCCGACACCGTCGGCCGGCGGTTTTTGTGGGTCGTCTCTGGCCTCGCAGCACTCGCGTTTGTGGCATGGCTGGCGATCGAGGCAGCGAGGGCCGCGGATGTTGCGGTGGCGGTCTTGATTGTGACCTGTCCGTGCGCCTTGGGCTTGGCGATTCCGCTCATCTTTGCCGTCACCATCGGCAAGGCAGCGCGGAGCGGGATTCTGATCAAGGGCGGAGATGTTCTGGAGAAGCTCGGCAAAGCAGGCATCATCTTCCTTGACAAGACCGGCACGCTCACGCAGGGCCGGACCGAGGTCGTCGGCATGATCGCCGTGAGTTCGACGGCCGACGAGTTTTGCCGAATGACCGCAGCCCTCGAAGTTCACTCCGCTCACCCGATCGCCCGGGCGATCTGTCGCCGCTTCGGTGGCGAGTCGTCTGACCCCGTGCGTGAGATTCACCAAGTGACAGGCGCAGGAATGAGCGGCCTGGTTGGCGGCAGGCGGGTGCTTGTTGGTTCATCAAGGTTCATCCGCGATCATGCAATCGCGGTCGATTCGCAAACCCAACTTGCCGAGTCGGCTTTCCTGCGGCGGGCGCTCTCGCCGGTGCTCGTGGCTGTAGACGGAACGGTCCGATTGATCCTTGCCGTCGGTGACGCGATTCGCCCCGAGGCCGCCGCCACCGTGAACACTCTTCGCGCGACCGGGTGGGATGTCCGGCTGCTGTCGGGTGACCACGTCCAGATCGCGATCACCGCCGGAGCCGCGGCCGGAATTCCCGACGATCACTGCATCGGCCACGCCTCGCCGGAAGACAAGCTCGCCATCATCCGCGCTGCCGCGGCTACTGGCCGTCGCGTCGTCATGGTCGGTGACGGTGTGAACGACGCCGCCGCGCTCGCCGCGGCGACGGTTGGGATCGCTGTGCACGGCGGCTCAGAGGCAAGCTCGATCGCGGCAGACGTACGGCTGACCAAACATGGCCTGATGCCCCTGCTCGAACTGCTCCGCGGCAGCCGTCGGACCATGGGCGCCGTCTACGGCGCCCTCGCTGCGTCGCTGGCATACAACCTCATCTCGTCGTCGCTCGCAGTCACTGGGCTCATTCACCCGATGATCGCGGCGATCCTCATGCCGCTGAGTTCCTTCACCGTGCTCATGATCGCGGTGAACTGGCCCACGTTTACACCCACCGCGGCCGCTTCGAAAATCGATGGAGCACGAACATGAGTGTCCTGTATATCGTCGTACCCATCGCTCTTACCTTGGCCGCCCTCGCTGTCTACGCCTTCGCCCGCGCCGTGAAACAGCAC
>Ga0105048_10003181_pt1 | contig 26855 bp, 20 predicted proteins | sample MAT05_FD_78382 | JGI IMG/M metagenome (GOLD analysis project Ga0105048, IMG submission 78382) | Freshwater microbial communities from Lake Fryxell liftoff mats and glacier meltwater in Antarctica - MAT-05 | ecosystem: Environmental > Aquatic > Freshwater > Ice > Liftoff microbial mat | place...
AAAACTTTTGCAGGTCCTTCAAACTGTTCACCTTCTTTACCGGTGATTTTTGCAACAGCCCCCTGTGGTGCACTATTGCCATACAAAATATTTATATGGCCGCTTTCTTTTAAAGGTTTATCAAAAGGTGCAAGTATATTAAAACTATTGTCTAATAAAGGAACTACAGCCAGATTCTCAGCAAGCGTTTTACCTGTTACTGTTAAACAGTTTGGATGAAGATAACCGTTATTCAAAAGTTCTTTCATAACAGCAGGTGTTCCCCCGGCCAAATGCAAATCTTCCATCAGAAATTTTCCGCTTGGTTTTAAATCTGCCAGCAAAGGTGTTTGATTACTTATTCGTTGAAAATCTTCAAGCGTTAAATCAATATTAGCACTCCTGGCTATGGCTATTAAGTGGAGAACAGCATTAGTGGAACCGCCTAATGCCATTATAACTGTTATGGCATTTTCAAACGATTCTTTTTTGAGGATGTCAGAGGGTTTAATATCTTCTTTTAAAAGATTATAAATATGTACACCTGCTTCCAGGCATTCTTTTTGTTTTTCTTTACTAAGTGCAGGGTTGGATGAACTGTAAGGAAGGCTTAATCCCATAGCTTCAATAGCTACCGACATGGTGTTGGCTGTGTACATTCCGCCACAGGCGCCGGCACCGGGGCAGGCATTCATAATAATACCTTCAAAATCCTCCTCTGTTATTGTACCGGCTATTTTTTCTCCATAGGCTTCGAGTGTAGACAGAATGTTTATCTTTTTATTTTTATAGTTGCCTGAATAAATTGTTCCACCATAAATTAAAAGAGACGGCCTGTTTAACCGGCACATGGCCATTACAGCTCCCGGCATGTTTTTATCGCAACCCATTATTGGGATTACTGCATCATACCATTGTGCACTTACTACTGTTTCAATAGAATCAGCAATTAAATCTCGTGAAGGAAGGGAATAGCGCATACCTGTTGTTCCCATTGAAAGGGCATCGCTTACTCCAATGGTATTAAATATCAATCCAATCAAACCGGCATCTTGTACTCCTTCCTTTACCATTTTTGCAAGTTCGTTTAAATGCATGTTGCAGGGGTTCCCTTCGTAACCGGCACTTGCAATTCCAGCCTGTGGCTTTTTTAAATCTTCACGGGTAAGCCCTATTCCATGAAGCATTGCCCTTGAAGAGGGCTGGCTTATATCTTCGGTAATAATTCGGCTGTATTTATTCAGGATTCTGTTCACGGTTTAAAAGAAGTATTTTTTCTTCCAACTTTAAAATAGGCTAAGGCTATTGAGTTTAATAATGTTATAAATAAAAATTTAAAACTACTAATTGAGCCTTGCTGAACTGTTATGAACTGTTATGATTATCTGATTAATTATAATTTTTCATTGTTGTTCGACTAAATGTCTGAAACCCTTATTAAGCCAACATCACCTCACCCCAACCCCTCTTCAAAGGAGAGGGGCCAGAACCCTCAACGAGTAAGCATTTGAACGACTGGGTAGAGTTTTAGTCGGACAATAGTAATAATTTTTAGTGAAGTAATTTTCAGAAAGATAATACCTGGGTTATGTTACTCCGAAGTCTGTGTTTAACAGAGGATCACTGGGTGCATTTCAAATTGTCGCTCCTTATTTGGGAAGTAAAGAATTAGAGGGCCGCCGTTGAGTCGTTAAGACGTTGAGCTGAAAAGCAAATTAAAACGCCTCAACGTCTTAACGGCAATAGGAAGTGACCACTTAATGCTGCGACAATTTGAAATGCACCCGGATCACTTCGGGCACAAGTCAGGATATTTTATTATGTAACTTACAATGAAGATCTAAGGGTAAGATAAAAGGGGACTTCAATTTGGGCCTTCGATTTTTCAAGGATGAGCTTAGCAGTTAATTTTCCCATCATTTGAAAGTCGGTAGAAATAGTAGTGATCCCGGAAAGGATGATTTTTTTAAGCGGTGTATCATTGTAGGATATAACACCAATATCTTTACCAATTTTAAGTTTACTGGCAATAATTTTTTCAATCAGGGTTACCAGGTCTGCTTCCATTAAATTAATATATACTTCCCCTTTCTTAACGGGTTCTACATTTATATCATAAACAACTTTGCTTTGAAATGCATATTCCTGGCAAAAATGCTTAAACCCTTTTAATATTTCTAAAGGGTAGTAGGAGTATTCAGGGAATAAGATTTTAATAGTGTGATATTTACTGAGCTGTGGTTTGGCTTTTTCCAGTGCCCCGAATATATCTTTTTCAAAGTTTTCATAAACACTGCCAAATTCTTCTGTGATATTAGGGATTTTTTTATCCAGTAAAATTAATTTGTCTTTGGGTAATGAATTAATGATTTCGTATACTTTTTCCCCGCCTTCCACAAAATGCGGAATAATCACCAGGTAATTATAATCTTCTTTTCTTTGGGTAAGCAGTTTTTTAAATAACAGGAAATCATTATTGTAAATGTAAAAGTCTATTGAAACGTCATTGCCAAGTGATTCGACAAAAGAATCGTAGATAAGTTTTTTGTGAAAACTAAGTTTGTTAAATAGTAAAAATATTTTTAGTTGTTTCTTTATATCCGTATTCTGAATAAAGTATCCTTTACCTGGAACCGAGCCTAATATACCCAGCTTTTTCAGGTGCTTATATGCCCGTTCAGCAGTGTCTCTTGCAATGTCAAATTCATAACTCAATTCATTAATGGATGGAAGCATTTCATCTTTTTCAAGGTTACCTTCATCTATTCCTTTTATAATTGAATTCGCCAATTGCATATATTTGGGGGTAGCGGAAAGTTCATCTACCGTAATTATCTTATATATATTATTGATCTTCATGTTTCAAACCGCTTTGGATATTTATAAAGCGCTTTAAACCTCTATGTGAAATTAATAAAGATTTTAAGTTGAATAACTCTTAATTGATACGATAAAACGCTTACGGATTTTTAAAGATAGTGAAAATATCCCTGCCAATTTGGAATCATGACAGTCCATAACAGATACATTTAAAATGACGATTACTTTTACAGCAGGCTGTATTTTACTTATAATTCAGTAAACATTATATGTATGTAATTTTTGGGATCGTGTATCATTTTATCGGTGGTTTTGCCTCCGGCAGTTTTTATATTCCTTTTAAAAAAGTAAAGGGCTGGTCCTGGGAAAGTTATTGGATCATAGGAGGACTATTTTCCTGGCTTATTGTTCCGCCTGTTGCAGCATACCTAACCATTCCGGGTTTTATTGATATTATTAAACAAACTGATTCAACCACACTCGGGATCACTTATTTGTTTGGTTTGCTTTGGGGCATTGGAGGGTTAACGTATGGCTTGGGCGTTCGTTATCTTGGTGTTTCACTTGGCAGCAGTATCATCCTGGGTTTGTGCATGGTATTTGGCTCGCTGATACCATCAGTTTATTATGATGTATTTCCTAAAGAAGGTAAAGACACATTCAGCATGCTGATTGGTTCCAACTGGGGATTAATTGTTTTAGCAGGTTTAATTGTATGTATTGTTGGTATCATTTTTTGCGGAAAAGCTGGAATGATGAAAGAAAGACAATTAAGCGATGGCGCTATGAATGACTTACAAGGCTTGAAAATGAAAACTGAATACAAATTTGGTTTGGGTCTTTTTGTTTCCATTGTATCAGGCGTACTAAGTGCCTGCTTCAATTTTGGTCTTGAATCCGGTAAACCTATGGCCATGGTGGCGAATGAAGTATGGACAAATGCCCACCCTGGTAAAGGCGAGTTTTTATTTCGAAACAATGTGATCTATGTCGTGTTATTATGGGGAGGGCTTACTACTAATTTTATCTGGTGCATGATCCTGAATGCCAGAAATAAAACTTTCGGTGATTATAGCAACAAAAAAACTCCTTTAAGGTCTAATTATCTTTTTGCCGCATTGGCCGGAACTACCTGGTTTCTCCAGTTTTTTTTCTATGGTATGGGAGAAAGTAAACTTGGAAATGGGGCCAGTTCATGGATTCTGCATATGGCTTTTATAATCCTGGTAGCTAATATGTGGGGCCTCATATTAAAAGAATGGAAAGGGGTAAACGAAAAAACAATAACAACAGTGATTGTCGGGATCATTACCATTATTCTTTCTGTATTATTGGTAGGATATGGCAATTCGATCAAATAATTATTGAAATGAAAGTAGCGCAAATCTCGATTTTTATACGAGTTAGTTTATTAAATATCAAATGAAGAAATCGTTTTTTAAAGATAATTTTTAAAATAAACGCTTCCATATTCTAAAATATGTTTTGAAGGATTATTCATTAATATTTATAAAAACAAAAAATACAACAATGACAAAAGCTAGTCAACCATCATCAGGCCATCACCGCAGGCAAGGTAACAATTACTTTGTAACACCTGAAGAAGTGACACAGTATGGCGAAAAGGGGTATTTAATTTTAACTGACGTATTAACTGAAGCGGAACTACAAACAATTGAACCCTATTTTGATGCCTTAGTTTCGGGTAGTAAAGCAGCAGAAATGAAAAAAGATTTTTGCGATATGAGCCAACCTTACGGCACGCCAATAGAAGATTTTAAACTGGTAAATGCTATGTTACCCAGCAAATACTGCCCGGAGCTGATGAATAATACATTTTTTTTAATTGCACAAAATATAGTCAATCAGCTGTACGAAGGTAGTGCTGCAATGGACTATGAACAGTTTTTAGGAAAGAAACCTAACAAGGCTGGTGCCGAGTTCTCCATGCATCAGGATTTAGGCTACTGGCCTAAAACAGACAATACCTGGACTGCAACATTTTCGCTTGCATTAAATGATGCAACTGTTGACAATGGTTGCCTTCAGGTAGTTCCCGGAAGCAATAAGGAGAACAGTTTAAGAAAACATTCCCCAAAAAAATACAGCAATGCTGATGGCGGTAATGAAATAAGTAGGGATGAAAGCCACACTCTGGTGATAGAAATGAAAGAAGCTGATGAGATTTTATACCTTCCTGTCACAAGAGGAAGCATTACTATTCATGATGAAAAAATTGTACATGGTTCCGGCGGAAATACTTCCAATGAATGGCGCAAAACTTACGTAATGGCTTTAGAGATGCAGAAACAATTGATGCAGAACGGGCTATTGGCTTTACACATTCTCATAATGATGAAATAAACTGGAATGAAATAATTAAATAGTTTTTAAAATTTTGGCTTGGACAGTAAGTATAAATGAAGGCATGGTTCACTTTTAATTTGGCCATTCTGTAAGTTAACAAATACGGTCAATTTTTATAGGTGATAAGGATATCGTTGTAATTATTGACTAGGTATAAAAACTGAAAAAATAATTTTTCAAAAGTTAATGGAAATTGATTATAATTTAAAAGTATATGATAAAGGAAACAGATTTGAAAAGCGATTCGGCAAGTGTTGCTACAAAAAATTTCAGTCATGTAAGCTACTTATGGGATGATTCAACAGCAGCATCTTTCAATGGTGATGAAGTGGCCTTGCTGATCTATCGCTCAAATTTATTAGGTGCTGATCTCCGGTTGACCAATTATGGCGGGGGCAATACATCCTGCAAAGCAATGGCGAAAGATCCTTTGACCGGGGAAGAAACAGAAGTAATGTGGGTGAAAGGATCAGGTGGTGATCTTGGAACGTTGAAAAAAAATGGCCTGGCTGCTTTGTATGTCGATCGCTTACGTTCTTTAAAAAATGTATACCGTGGTATTGAGTATGAAGATGAAATGGTGGAGCTATTCAATCATTGCATCTATGACCTGGATTCAAAAGCTCCATCAATTGATACTCCATTACATGGTTTTCTTCCTTTTAAACATATAGATCATTTGCACCCGGATGCAGCCATAGCAATTGCTGCTGCAAAAGATGGTGAACGTATAACGAAAGAATTATTTAATGGTACTGTTGGCTGGGTAAAATGGCAAAGACCAGGTTTTGATCTGGGCTTGCAACTTAAAAAATGTATAGATGAAAATCCGGGTATCCACGGAATCATCTTAGGGTCTCATGGTTTATTTACCTGGGGCCATACGGCTTATGAGAGTTACATCAATACATTAGAAGTAATAGAACGGTGCGCCGACTACTTGCAGGATAATATTGGTAAAAACAAACCGGTTTTTGGGGGAAATAAAATTCAATCCTTACCAGCGGAACAACGATTACAGCAGGCGGTTATGCTGGCTCCTTTTTTAAGGGGGCTTTGTTCTTCTAATATGAGTATGATTGGCCATTTTACCGATGATGAACGTGTATTAGAATATATCAATTCTAATGATCTGGATAAATTAGCTCACATGGGTACAAGTTGTCCTGATCATTTCCTTCGCACCAAGATCAGTCCTTTGGTTCTTCCTTTATCAGCAAACGAAGATTTAAAAGATGCAGCTTCTGTAAGGGAAAAACTTAAACCGGCATTTGACGCATACAGAAAAATATATGCAGAATATTATACTTCCTGCAAACATCCCAATAGTCCGGCAATGCGTGATGCTAATCCTGTTGTTATTCTTTATCCCGGCATTGGGATGTTCGCTTTTGCAAAAAACAAACAAACAGCCAGAGTAGCAGCAGAATTCTATATTAATGCAATCAATGTAATGAAAGGTGCAGAAGCAATTTCATTATACACATCATTACCAAAACAGGAAGCCTTTAATATAGAGTATTGGTTATTGGAGGAAGCAAAGCTGCAAAGAATGCCAAAGCCAAAAGCATTATCGGGAAAAATTGCTCTTATTACCGGTAGTGCAGGGGGTATTGGGAAAGCTATTGCTAAAAAGTTTGCGGATGAAGGTGCCTGTATTCTTATTAATGATAAAGATGAGGTGCGTTTGAAAGCAACAAGTGAAGAATTTAAACTCCAATATGGAAAAGATGTTTTTGTTTCTGAAATATTGGATGTTACCAATGCCGAAACGATAAGAAAAGCTTTGGATGCGGCTACTTTAGCATTTGGCGGAGTGGATATTGTAGTGAATAATGCAGGTCTTTCGATTTCAAAACCAATCGAAGAGCATACTGAAAAGGACTGGGATTTGCTGTATGATGTTTTAGTGAAAGGACAATTCCTTGTTTCCAAAGCAGGAGTAGAAATTATGCGTAAGCAAAATATGGGTGGCGACATCATCAATATTGTTTCAAAAAATTCAATTGTTGCAGGACCAAACAATGCAGGCTATGGTTCGGCAAAAGCAGCACAGGCACATCTTACAAGATTGCTGGCTGCGGAATTGGGCGCAGATAAAATAAGGGTGAACACAGTAAACCCTGATGCAGTAATTGCAGACAGCAATATATGGGCAGGAGGTTGGCAGGAAGGCAGGGCTAAAGCGTATGGAATAACAGTAGATGAATTACCTGCTTACTATGCTAAAAGAAATTTATTAACCGAAATAATTTTACCGGAAGATATTGCCAATGCCTGTTTTGCATTCGCCGGCGGATTACTAAATAAATCAACCGGAAATATTTTGAATGTGGATGGTGGTGTGGCAGCAGGCTTTGTAAGATAGTTTTATGAACGATTTCTCATAAACAAGCAGTCGTTTTGGTAATGAAGGGGCGTTAGTTCTCTATCGCCCTATTTTTTAAAAATAAATTATGCTGATAAATAAAAGCCATATTGAAGAATTTAATGCACCGCATGAAGCACTGCATAAAAAGCATTTTGAATTTACATCTTCGTCTATAAATAACATTGAAGAAGTTTTACAAAAATTAATTGCTTTTCAAGTAGCAATACCCAGTTGGGCTTTGGGTACTGGCGGTACTCGGTTTGCAAGGTTCAGTGGTGGTGGCGAACCACGAAATCTTGAAGAAAAAATTGAGGATATTGGTTTATTACATGCCCTTAATAAATCAAGTGGTGCCATTTCATTACATATTCCCTGGGATATTCCAAAAGATGCGAATGCCATCAAAACACTTGCTGCACAACACGAATTGAAATTTGATGCGGTTAATTCCAATACTTTTCAGGATCAGCCGTGTCATCAGTATAGTTACAAATTTGGTTCGTTGCAACACATAAATAAGTCTGTAAGACGACAAGCCATTGAACATAATATTGAAGTAATTAAGTATGGCGTTGCATTAGGTTCAAAGGCTTTAACAGTTTGGTTGGCTGACGGTTCCTGTTTTCCGGGACAATTGAATTTTCGTAAAGCATTTCAAAATACACTCGAAAGTTTGCAGGGGATATATGCAGCATTGCCCGGTGACTGGAAAATTTTCCTGGAATACAAGGCATATGAACCCAATTTCTATTCAACAAGCGTTGCAGATTGGGGGCAATCTTTATTATATACAAGTAAACTTGGAAATAAAGCATACACACTGGTAGATCTTGGCCATCATTTGCCGAATACCAATATTGAACAGATTGTGTCTCTATTACTAATGGAAGGTAAATTAGGTGGTTTTCATTTTAATGATTCGAAATATGGGGATGATGATTTAACTGTTGGAAGTATTAATCCTTACCAGCTTTTTTTAATTTTTTATGAATTGGTGGAAGGAATGGATACAAAAGGAATGAACCATGCCAGTGATTTAGGCTGGATGATTGATGCCTCACACAATGTAAAGGACCCGCTGGAAGATTTATTGCAGTCAGTTGAAGCTATTATGATTGCTTATGCACAGGCATTGATAGTTAATAAAACTGCATTGGTTGAAGCACAGGATTCAAACGATGCCGCAAGGGCACAGGAAGTGTTGCAGGCTGCTTACAGAACTGATGTAAGACCGCTGGTGGCAGAAGCAAGAGTAACAGCGGGCGGTGTATTGCAGCCATTACAATTATTCCGTTCATTAAAAATAAGGGAGCAATTGATTGCTGAAAGAGGGACAAAAATTATTTCAACAGGACTATAGAAGTTCAGGATATGAAAATAAAAGTTACAGCCATATTCGACATTGGAAAAACGAATAAAAAATTCTTTTTATTCGATGAGAACCTGAAAGAAATACACCAGGAGTACATTCGTTTTGATGAAATAAAAGATGATGACGGTTATCCGTGTGATGATTTGCAGTCAATAGTGCATTGGGTATTTAAAACTTACCAGGCAATTATTGAGAATGGAAAGTATGAACTTATTGCCCTTAATTTTTCTGCTTACGGAGCTACCATGGTTCATCTTAACGAAGAATACAAACCGGTTACTCCTTTATATAATTATACAAAAACAATCCCTACGTATATTATTGATAAATTTAAATTCGTTCATGATGCGCCAGGCAGTTGGGCCGAAGAAACCGTTTCGCCATTTTTGGGAATGCTCAATGCCGGGTTACAACTATACTGGTTGAAGTACGTCAAACCGCATTTGTTTTCTAAAATAAAATATTCTGTATTTCTGCCGCAATACCTTTCTTTTTTATTCAGTAGTATTTTAGTAAGTGAGTACACAGGCATTGGCTGCCATACAGGTATGTGGGATTTTCAGCACAACGATTTCCATGATTGGATGTACCAGGAAGGTTTAGTTGAATTGCTCCCTCCCATCTGCTCTGATAAAACTTTTTTAATGCCGGGTAAAAGCGTAGAAATTGGTTTGGGAATACACGACAGTTCTGCAGCTTTGTTACCTTATATTTTTGGCAGTAAGGAGCCTTTCATTTTATTATCTACCGGTACATGGAGTATTTGTTTAAATCCGTTTAATGATACAGCGTTAACAAAAGATGAATTAAAACAGGATTGTTTATGTTATATGCAACCCGATGGACGGAAAGTAAAAGCTTCAAGATTGTTCTTGGGTAATGAGTACAACAACTGGATAATAAAACTTTCACTTCATTTTGGCGTGGATGATACATATCATCAACAGGTTGTTTTCGATAAAGCATTGTATGAGAAAGTAAAAAGTACTTCTTCTCCTTTGTTTCACTGGACAAGTATTGAACATTCTGATAATGAAATTGCAAAAATGGCCAATATGGATTTAAGCTGGTTCGACAGTTTTGAAGAAGCTTATCATCATTTAATGAAAGAATTAGTTCAGTTACAGGTTGAAAAATTGCGGTTGGTAATAAATGGCACCGCTGTTAAAAAAATATTTATTGATGGCGGCTTTGTTGACAACAACCTTTTTCTAAATATCTTGTCTGAAAAATTAACCAACTTTGAAATCCTGCCTTCATCCATGCCGCTTGGCTCTGCTATCGGAGCTGTGCTTGCATTAAAGCGCCACCAGCTATCTGAACTTTTCTTACAAACAGAACCCAGTAATTAATTTTTTTTATACAATCTTATTTTGTGTAACAATTGATAAATGGAAAAGAAAACAATAATACTTAATTACAATCCTCAATATCCATCTGTACAGGATTTGAAAAAGAAAGCAAAGAAACGGATACCAAATTTTGCTTTTGATTATCTCGAAGGCGGTTGTAATGAAGATATAAATTTAGCAAGAAATAAATCTGACCTGCATGAAGTGCAATTGATGCCGGATTATTTGAAAAAATTCAGTCGCCTTGATATGAGTGTTAATTTATTTGGCCATAAATATGATGCACCATTTGGTATTGCACCTATAGGTTTACAGGGATTGATATGGCCCAACTCGCCGGAGATACTTGCAAAAGCTGCATTGAAAAATAATATCCCGTACATTCTCAGCACCGTATCCACCAGCAGCATAGAACGGATAGCAGAATTGTCTGAAGGCAGGGCATGGTTTCAATTATATCATCCTGCAAAAAATGAATTGAGGGATGATATAATTAAAAGGGCCGCTGCTGCACAATGTCCGGTGCTGGTAGTACTGGTAGATGTGCCTTCATTTGGTTTCCGGCCAAGAGATATCAGGAACGGATTGGCACTGCCGCCAAAAATGTCTGTAAAAAATATTGTGCAGGTAATGGGAAAACCATTGTGGGGAATTGAAACATTGAAAGCAGGCATACCTGGCTTTGCAACTTTAAAACCATATATGCCAAAAGGTTTAAACATGAGCAAACTTGGTGAGTTTATGAACCAAACGTTTACAGGACGAATTGATGTGGAAAAAATAAAACCTATCAGGGAAATGTGGAAAGGCGCATTGGTGTTAAAAGGAATAGTAAATGAAGAGGATACTCAAAAAGCAATTGAATTGGGTGTAGATGGTATTATTGTTTCTAATCATGGCGGCAGGCAGATTGACGCCGGTGAATCAACGATAAAGCCTTTAAAAAATTTAGTAGATAAATATGGTCATCAAATAAAAGTGATGATTGACAGCGGCCTCCGTTCAGGCCCTGATATTGCAAGGTGCCTGGCATCCGGTGCCTCTTTTACTTTTATGGGCAGGCCGTTTATGTATGGCGTAGGTGCATTGGGTAAAAAAGGTGGCGACCATACCATTGGCATTTTAAAAACACAATTGCAGCAGGTAATGGAGCAGATTGGCTGCGAAACAGTTGATGATTTTCCTGCCCATTTAATAAAATGAGTAAAATGAAATTTAGGGGGTAAATATATTTCTCATAAATAGTTCATTAAATAACTCTCTGAAAGTAGCGGCCCTTTTTTATATCCTTCGTAGCAACAAATAATTTGTTTCGGTTTGTGAAGCTTGTGTCAAAAAAATGTCCACATACAGTACCGGACAGTTATCACCGCATTGATTGGTACATTTCGGGGTCAAAATTCAATCAGAAGTCTAAACATAATTGATTTAAAAACGGTTGTATGTCAAAAAAAAGCTATTTGCTGCCATTTATTTTTGTTACCTCTTTATTTTTTTTGTGGGGTTTTTCTTACGGATTGCTTGATGTTTTAAATAAACATTTTCAGGAAACACTGAATATTACCAAAGCAAGGTCAACATTATTGCAGGCAACTTATTTTGGGGCTTATTTTATACTGGCCTTTCCTGCGGGGATGTTTATGAACAGGTATGGTTACAAAAAAGGAATAATTATAGGGCTGCTTTTATTTTCCAGCGGCGCTTTTTTGTTTTATCCGGCCGCACAACAGGCCAATTTTAATTTCTTTCTTATCGCTTTTTTTGTTCTCGCCTCGGGATTGGCTTGTTTGGAAACAGCCGCAAATCCCTATATAACAGTTTTAGGTGTACCTGAAAAATCAGCCGCCCGTTTAAATTTATCGCAAAGCTTCAATGGAGTGGGAACCATTATAGGGCCATTGATAGCAGCAAAACTTTTTTTTGGAGAAGGAAACAGTAACAACCTTGATAATGTAACCACAGTATATTTAATTATCGGTATAGTTGTTTTGGTAATAGCAGGTTTTTTTATATTCATCCGGTTGCCGGAAATAAAAGAAAGCGAGATTGTGGCTTCAGTTGAGTTGGACAGAAAGCCATTATTTAAACACAGCAATTTTACCTCGGGAGTTATTGCACAATTTTTTTATGTGGCAGCACAGGTGGGGATCGCTGCATTATTCATTAATTATTGTACAGAAAGCGGAGTGAATATAACCAATGAAAAAGCTGCAACCCTCTTTGGAGTAAGCCTGATATTATTTACAGCAGGCAGGTTTACGGGAACCGCATTGATGAGAAAGATAAGGCCTGAAAAATTACTGACTGTTTATGCCCTCATTAATGTTGCGCTATGTGTTGTAGTTATTTTTAAATTAAACTGGGTATCTATATATTCCTTGATGATAGTTTTCTTCTTTGAAAGTATTATGTTCCCCACCATTTTTGCTTTGGCTGTAAAAGATGTGGGGCATCATACAAAAAAAGCTTCTTCATTTCAAATAATGTCAATTGTTGGTGGAGCCATAGTACCATTCTTTATGGGCATACTCGCTGATAAATACTCTACCGCTTTCGCTTATATTATTCCATTGATTTGTTTTTTAATTGTAGCCTGGTATGGTAAATGGGGGTGTATTATTAAGGAAGAAATAAGTTCTGAAAAAGAATTAAAGGTTTTTTAATATAATAAAAATTATCTTTTATGAAACGTTTCGCTTTAGCATTGGATTTGGTTGAAGATGCAAGGCTAATTACAGAATATGAGGAGTATCACAAAGACGTATGGCCGGATATAATTAATAGCATCCATGACTCAGGAATTAAGTGGATGGAAATATACAGGGCAGGCAACCGGCTGTTTATGATTATGGAAACAAATGACGGTTTCAGTTTTGAAAAAAAAGCAGCAATGGATGCCGCTAACCCTAAAGTAAAAGAATGGGAGCAATTGATGTGGAAATATCAGCGGGCAATACCTGCTGCTAATCCAGGCGAAAAATGGGTACGAATGGATAAAGTATTTTCAACCAGCATTGAGTAACATAAAAGATATTTCATTAAAAGATATAGCATAGCTGATGTTTAGTTTAAAAAATAAAAAAGCAGTTATTACAGGCGGGGGCAGCGGAATAGGTAAAGCCATTGCAATATTATTTGCCAAACAAGGCGCCGAAGTTCATATCCTCGAACTTACTATTGAAAGTGCAATTGAAGCTGTGAATGAAATTACAGGTATTGGGGGTAAAATTTTTTCATATGCATGTGATGTATCTAACCAGGCAGAAGTAAAAACAAAATTTGAAAAAATCGGCCATATCCATATCTTAATTAATAACGCAGGCGTTGCTCATGTTGGAAAGGCTGATACAACCAGTGAAGAAGATTTTGACCGTGTTATCAATGTAAATGTAAAAGGCGTTTATAATTGTTTGCATGAGGCGATACCGAATTTAAGAAAAGCGGGCGGTGGTGTTATTATTAATATGGCTTCAATTGCGGCATGGGTAGGTTTGCCTGAAAGGTTTGCTTATACGTCAGCAAAGGGTGCTGTAATGGCAATGACTTTATCTGTAGCTAAGGATTACGTCCATGAAAATATTCGTTGTAATTCCATTTCACCGGCCCGTGTGCACACACCATTTGTAGATGGGTTTATCGCTAAACACTACCCGGGTAAAGAAAAAGAAATGTTTGATAAACTTTCAAAGTCACAACCTGTTGGGCGTATGGCGGAGCCTGAGGAAGTGGCTGCACTTGCACTGTACCTGTGCAGCGATGAAGCCTCTTTTATTACCGGATGCGATTACCCGTTTGATGGGGGATTTATAAAATTGAATAATTAAAAAACACAATTATGAAGCAATTACTCATTTTTATTTTTTTTGCATTTGTTGTTACAAATACATTTTCCCAAACTTATACACCTGCGCCTGAAAACATAGCCAACCGAAAATTATTGCAGGATAATAAGTTTGGTATGTTTATCCATTGGGGGGCATCCAGTGTATTGGGCCAGGGTGAGTGGGTAATGCAACAAAAAAATATTAGGGTAAATGAATATTCACGGCTGATTAATATTTTTAATCCTCAAAATTTTAATGCTGCCAAATGGGTGGCAACAGCAAAGGAGGCAGGAATGAAGTATATAACTTTTATTTCACGGCACCATGATGGTTTTAGCAATTGGGACACAAAACAATCTGACTGGAAGATTACCAACACTCCCTATGGAAAAGATGCTTTAAAGCAATTGGCTGATGAATGCCATAAACAGGGTATCCAATTGTTTTTTTATTATTCTTTACTCGATTGGTACCGCAGCGACTATCAATATGAAACCGGCAAAACAGGTAAAGGAACCGGCAGAACGGAAAAAAGTAATTGGGAAAATTATATCCGTTTTATGAAAGCACAACTTACCGAACTGCTTACCAATTATGGTAAAATTTCCGGTATCTGGTTTGATGGCCATTGGGACCAACTGGAAAATGATACTGATAAAAGCCTGAAGGCAAAAGTAAACTGGCATTATGATGAAATATATAAATTGATACATGATTTACAGCCGGGTTGTTTAATTAGTAATAACCATCACCTTTCACCAATAGCCGGCGAAGATTTTCAGGCTTTTGAAAAAGATTTACCAGGCCATAACACAACAGGCTTTGGTGGCGCATCCGTTTCCGCATTGCCTTTGGAAACCTGTGAAACTATGAATGACAACTGGGGATTCAACATTACTGACAGAAATTATAAGTCAGCAAAAAAATTAATTCAATACCTCGTTAGTGCCGCCGGGTACAATTCTAATTTTTTATTAAATGTGGGTCCTATGCCCGATGGAACCATTCAGCCCGAGTTTGTTGATACTTTAAAAGCAATTGGCATATGGTTGGACAAAAACGGGGAAACCATTTATGGCACCAGGGGTGATTATATTCCTCCAAAACCCTGGGGTGTTTTTACTTTGAAAGGTAAATCTTTATATATGCACATCCTGCATAAACCGGAAAGGGATGCTTTTATTTTTGTTCCTGAATTGAAAGATAAAATTGTAAAAGCGTTTTTGTTTTCTAATAAAAAGGAAATAAAAATAAAGCAACAGGCGGAAGGCACATTTATATTTCTGGATGGTTTAGTGCATGACGATATTGACAGCATTATTCAGATTGAACTGAAATAGGATTTCCGGATTAATTTAATCCTATTCAAGAATTTAATTACAGTGACGATAAAAAATAAATATGAAACTTTTCAGATTTGGTAAAGCAGAAAAAGAAAAGCCTGGTGTTATTATAGGGGATAAATATTTTGATGTTTCAGTTTTTGTGAATGACTATAATGAATCTTTTTTTAATGATGATGGGATAAAAAAACTGCGTGAGTATCTTGCATCAAATCCTGTTTTGCCCCAAGTTCCGAAAGAAGAACGGATAGGAGCAGTTGTAGCACGGCCTTCAAAAATAATTTGCATTGGATTAAATTATGCAGATCATGCAAAAGAAACCAATGCAGACATTCCTGATGAGCCAATCATCTTTTTTAAATCTTCTACTTCATTAAGCGGGCCTTATGATGATTTAGTGATACCAAAGAACAGTGCAAAAACTGATTGGGAAGTTGAACTGGCATTTGTAATTGGCAAAAGGGCATCTTATGCAGAAGAAGCAGAAGCTATGGATTATATAGCAGGTTTTTGCCTTCATAATGATTACAGCGAACGGGCTTTTCAGTTGGAAAGAGGGGGACAATGGTCAAAAGGAAAAGGCTGTGATACGTTTGCACCATTGGGTCCCTGGTTAATCACTCCCGATGAGATAGAAAATGTAAACGACCTCAATGTCTGGTTAAAAGTAAACGGGAAATTTTACCAGAACAGTAATACTTCTAATTTGATTTTTAAAATTCCTTTTTTAGTTCATTACATCAGCCAGTTTATGACCTTGTTGCCCGGAGATGTAATAAGCACAGGTACCCCGCCGGGAGTTGGATTGGGCGTTAAACCTGAACCGATTTTTATTAAACCGGGAGATATAATTGAATTGGGAATTGATGGATTAGGCACCAGCAGGCAAATAGCAAAGGCATATCATAAATCAGCCGTAAATTTCAGGTAAGCATGAAGAACAATATTTTGAAAATTCATGAAAAGGATAATGTAATAGTGGCATTAACACATTTGACAAAAAATCAAAAAGTGTTGTGCAATAATGAAGAATACATTTTGCAGGAAAATATACCTGCCAAACATAAGTTTACTGCAACGGATTTATTTGAGGGGGATAATGTATTTATGTATGGTGTGGTTGTTGGGAGAGTTGAAAAAAATATCCCAAAAGGCTCATTAATTTCTGTTGATAATATAAAACATTCTATAGGCCGGTATGAAGTCAGGGAAAATAATTACCAATGGCGTAAGCCCGATATTTCTCATTGGAAGAATAAAGCATTTTTGGGCTATCACCGGAATGACGGCAGCGTAGGCACTGCAAATTACTGGGTGGTTGTACCCATGGTATTTTGTGAAAATAAAAATGTAGAGGAATTAAAAGATGCTTTACTGGATACCCTGGGCTATGCACGGCCTGAAAAATATCATTCATTTGTAAAAAGTATAAGCAATTTATATAGAACAGGCGCAGACGTAAATGATATACTCGCTTTTGATTTTAAAGTAGAAGATGAAATACTTACTGTTCCCAAAAAAATATTTGCCAATGTTGACGGTATCCGTTTTTTATCACATAGTGGAGGTTGTGGTGGCACAAAAAGCGATGCACAGTCATTATGCGGATTATTGGCAGGTTATATAACACATCCCAATGTTGCAGGCGCTACAGTACTAAGTTTGGGTTGCCAGCATTCGCAGGTTGATATGCTGAATGATGAAATACAGAAAAGAGTACCCGGTTTTGATAAACCATTGTATGTTATTGATCAGCAAAAAATAGGTCTTGAAAAAAATATGCTGGCCGAAGCTATCCGTTGCACATTTGCAGGTTTAATGGAAGCTGATAAATGTAAACGTAAAGAAGCTCCGTTAAGTAAATTATGTATCGGGCTGGAATGTGGCGGCAGCGATGGCTTTAGTGGTATTTCTGCGAATCCGGCTGTTGGATATACTTCGGATTTATTGGTGGCAATGGGGGGCAGCGTAATCTTATCAGAGTTTCCTGAATTATGTGGTGTGGAACAGGAACTAAGTGACCGTTGCGTTACGAAAGATGTTGCAGAGCGTTTTGTAAAGTTGATGCATGATTACAATGAACAGGCAAAAAATGTTAGAAGTGGTTTTGATATGAACCCCTCACCGGGTAATATTAAAGATGGATTAATTACCGATGCAATGAAAAGCGCAGGGGCTGCAAAAAAAGGGGGCACATCACCGGTTGAAGATGTGCTGGATTTTCCTGAAAAAATAAACAAGCCTGGCCTCAACCTACTATGCACACCCGGCAATGATGTAGAAAGCACTACTGCAGAAGTTGCAAGCGGGGCTAACATTGTATTGTTTACAACAGGGTTGGGTACACCAACAGGAAATCCTGTTACGCCAGTCGTAAAAATTTCGAGTAATAGCACATTGTTTAATAAGATGAAGGATATTATTGACATCAACACAGGTACCATTATAGATGGTGACGAAACAATTCAGCAGGCAGGGGAAAGGATACTGGATTATATAATAAATGTTGCCAGTGGTAAAGTGGAGGTTGCTGCAGTGCGTAACGAACAACAGGATTTTATTTTTTGGAAAAGAGGGGTAAGCTTGTAATACTTACTGCCGGGGTTGTGTAATTATTAAAAAAATCTAATTGTAAACTGCCAATATATCATTTGTGAAAGCATCCTGGATTAACCAGCGCAAATATTATCATGACAGTGCAGTACAGGTATATTAAAACAGATAAATAATTTTAAGTCATGGGTAAAAATTCTTCCCGCAGAAAATGGATTAAAGAAATGGCATCCGGTTCCCTGGCGGTTACCGCTATGGCCTTACTGAATTCATTTGCTTTTAAGGAAGATACAGATGAAGCATTTAAACCAAAGGGCAATATCAATCATTCTGTTTGCCGGTGGACATATGGTTTTATTCCCCTTGATGAATTATGCCGGGCTGTTAAAAAAATTGGGTTTAATGCTATTGACCTGGTTGGTCCGAAAGATTGGCCCACTTTGCAAAAAAACGGGATTTTTTCTTCTATGTGTAACGGAGCAGAGATAAGTTTAACTGAAGGATGGAACGATAAAAAATATCATGCAACACTAATAAAGAATTATACAGATGCGATACCACTTGTGTCTAAAGCAGGCTATAAAAATCTTATTTGCTTTAGTGGCAGCCGCAGGGGAATGGATGATGAAACCGGTTTAAAGAACTGTGCAGATGGATTAAAACAAATTATGAACGTCGCTGAACAGAACAATGTTATTGTGCAGATGGAATTACTAAACAGCAAGGTAGATCATAAAGATTACATGTGTGATAAAACACCGTGGGGTGTGGAATTGGTTAAAAGAATTGGATCACCCAACTTTAAACTTCTTTACGATATTTATCACATGCAAATAGATGAAGGGGATGTAATACGGACTATCAGTACCAATTATCAATATTTCGGACATTATCATACAGGGGGTGTGCCGGGCAGGCACGAGATAGATGAATCACAGGAATTATATTATCCGGCAATAATGAAAGCGATTGTTACTTCCGGTTTCAAGGACTATGTGGCCCAGGAATTTCTTCCAACCGGGAAAGACAACGATTCTAAAATAGCATCATTGAAAAAGGCAGTTAAGATTTGTGATGTATAACACCCGTATCGTTTAAAGATGACGAGTATTTATATTTAGATATTTCAATTCCTAAATTTTACTATTATGCCCGGAGATACACCATATATTAATAACAATGCTGTAAATCAAAACACTTATGATGCCATTGTAATTGGTTCAGGTATCAGCGGCGGATGGGCTGCCAAAGAGTTAACTGAAAAAGGGTTAAAAGTATTGATGTTAGAACGTGGCCCTAATCATGAACACATTAAGGATTATAAAACCGCCAATAAAGATCCCTGGGAGTTTGAGCATCGTGGCAAAACAACCAGCAAGCAAAAAGAAGACTATCCTGTCATTCATCGTGGCTGGGCTGCTGCTGAAAGTATAATGGACGCATGGGCAAATGAAATCGATTCTCCCTATACTCAAATCAAACCTTTTACCTGGTGGAGAAGTTATCGAATGGGCGGAAGATCTCTTTTATGGGGTCGCCAAAGTTACCGATGGAGTGATTTTGATTTTGAAGCAAATGCAAAAGATGGTCATGGTGTAGATTGGCCAATAAGATATAAAAATATTGCTCCCTGGTATGATTATGTTGAAAAATTTGCCGGCATCAGTGGATCTATTGAAGGTTTGCCACATTTACCCGATGGACAGTTTTTGCCCCCAATGGACTTGAATTGTGTAGAAAAAGATGTTGCTCAAAGAATCAAAAAACATTACAATGGCCAGCGCCACCTGATTATAGGCAGAGTTGCCAATTTAACGGCTCCTTTGCAAGCAAGAACCACCTGCCAGTTTAGAAATCGTTGTTGGGAAGGATGTCCTTTTGGTGGTTATTTCAGTACACAATCCTCTACCCTTCCTGCAGCAAAAACAACGGGTAATTTAACAGTGAGGCCGTTATCAATTGTTACAAGGATTTTATACAATAAAGACACAAAAAAAGCAACAGGAGTTGAAGTGCTTGATTCAGAAACAAACAAAACTTATGAATATTATAGTAAGATTGTTTTTGTAAATGCATCCGCTTTAAACTCCGCCTGGGTATTAATGAATTCAGGAACAGATATCTGGCCTGATGGTCTTGGAAGCAGCTGTGGCGAATTGGGCCACAATGTAATGGATCACCATTATAATATAGGTGCATCAGGCACCATTGAAGGTTTTGAAGATAAATATGTTTATGGCAGAAGAGCAAATGGAACATATATGCCAAGATTCGCCAATCTTTTCGGCGACAAAAGAGATTTTCTTAGAGGATATGGATTCCAGGGCGGTGCCGGCAGAAAAGGGTGGAGCAGAGAAATTGCAGAAATGAACATTGGGGAAAATTATAAAGAAGCGATTACTGAACCTGGTGAATGGCAAATTGGCTGGGGAGGCTTTGGAGAAGTATTACCTTATCATGATAATAAAATTTCATTGGATAAAACCCGGAAAGATAAATGGGGTTTACCGGTGCTGGCAATGGATGCAGAACTAAAAGAAAATGAAAAAAAAATGAGAATCGACATATTGAAAGAATCAATTGCTCTGTTAGAAAATTCAGGAGCAAAAAATATTACCGGGTATGATTATGGGCATAACATGGGACATGGCATCCACGAAATGGGAACTGCCAGAATGGGTAAAGATCCCAAGACATCGGTATTGAATGACTACAATCAGGTTTGGGATGCAAAAAATGTTTTTGTAACAGATGGTGCAGCAATGACTTCTGCAGCCTGTGTAAACCCATCACTTACTTACATGGCATTAACTGCGAGGGCAGCCAGCTTTGCAACAGAACAATTAAAAAAAGGAAATTTATGAGCCACTTGTGTTACAAGATTGTTGGCCTACTTAACTTTAAATTGCTTTATGATATTTATCACATGCAGATAGACGAAGGGGATGTAATACGGACTATCAGTACGAGCTATCAATATTTCAGGCATTATTATACAGGGGGTGTGCCGGGCAGGCACGAGATAGATGAAATACAGGAATTATATTATCCGGTAATAATGAAAGCGATTGTTACTTCCGGTTTCAAGGACTATATGGCCCAGGAATTTCTTCCAACCGGGAAAGACAATAATTCTAAAATAACATCATTGAAAAAGGCAGTTAAGGTTTGTGATGTATAACACCCGTATCCTTTAAAGATGAACAGTATTTATATTTAGATATTTCAATTCATAAATTTTACTATTATGCCCGGAGATACACCATATATTAATAACAATGCTGTAAAGCAAAACACTTATGATGCCATTGTTGTTGGCACTGGCATCAGTGGCGGCTGGGCTGCAAAAGAGCTTTGCGAAAAAGGGGTAAAAACATTGGTATTGGAGAGGGGCAGAAATGTGGAGCATATAAAAGATTATGCTGATACAACAAAACATCCATGGGAGTTAGCGCATCGTGGTGCCACTACTAACCAGGACAGGATAACAAGCCCAATCCAAAGTAAAATATATGCATGGAACGAAGCATCTAAAAAGTTCTTTGTAAACGACCTTGAAAATCCTTATACACAAGTAAAGCCATTTGACTGGATCAGGGGCAATCATGTTGGAGGAAGAAGTTTAACCTGGGGCAGGCAATGCTATCGCTGGAGCGAAATAGATTTTGAAGCAAATGCAAAAGATGGGCATGGTGTTGACTGGCCAATACGCTATAAAGATATTGCGCCATGGTATGATTATGTTGAATCCTTTGTTGGAATAAGCGGATCAATTGAAAATTTACCGCAAGTGCCCGATGGAAATTTTTTACCCCCGATGGAAATGAATTGCCTGGAAAAGCAGGTTGCAGCAAGAGTAAAAAAAAGCTTTACTGATGGCAGAAGGGTTATCATTGGCCGTGTAGCAAATCATACGGCGCAAGTTGGTTGGCGTGGCCCCTGTCAGTACAGGAATAAATGCCATGAGGGTTGCCCCTTTAGTGGTTATTTCAGCAGCCTTGCGGCTACCTTACCTGCCGCTTTAAAAACAGGTAATATGACTTTAAGACCGTTTTCCATTGTAACTCAACTAATCTATGATAAGGATACAAAAAAGGCAAAAGGAGTTCGCATTATTGATTCGGAAACAATGAAGACAGAGGAATTTTATGCGAAGATTATTTTTCTGAATGCATCAACATTAGGTACTACACATATAATACTCAACTCAGTTTCAGATGCATTTCCAAATGGGCTGGGCAATACTTCCGGGCAGGTTGGTCATAATTTAATGGATCATCACTATGGTGTAGGCGCCACCGGGGAAACTGATGATTTTGAAGACCAATATGTATATGGCAGAAAACCCAACGGTATTTATATTCCCCGTTTCAGGAACCTGAATGAAGCTACTAAACAAAAAGAGTATCTGCGTGGCTTTGGTTACCAGGGTGGCGCCGGCAGGGGCAGAATAAAAATTGAAGAAGGTATTGGCGGCGATTATAAACAAGCATTAACAGAGCCCGGTAAATGGAAGTTTTCTTTAGGAAGCTGGGGAGAACATTTACCTTATTATGACAATCAAGTAACCCTTAGTAAAGATAAAAAAGATAAATGGGGCCTTCCTGTACTGGAAATAGATTGCGAATTCAAAGAAAATGAGATGGCAATGCGCAAAGACATGAAGGACAGTGCAGCAGAAATGCTGGAGAATGCGGGGTTGAAAAATATAAATGCTTATGACGGTATGCCGGCTCCTGGTTTTTGTATTCATGAAATGGGCACGGCAAGAATGGGAAGGGATCCCAAAACATCTGTACTAAACGGGAATAATCAAATGCATGATGTAAAAAATGTGTTTATTACCGATGGTGCCTGTATGACATCCAGCGCCTGCCAGAACCCTTCAATAACCTACATGGCACTAACTGCAAGAGCAGCCAGCTTTGCAACAGAACAATTAAAAAAAGGAAATTTATGAGCCAGTTGTGTTATAAGATCGTTGATTTACCTATGATGTTTAGTGTAAATTATAAACCTATTTAAATTTCAAAAAAATGGACAGAAGAGAACTTTTGAAAATGATTACAGCGTTAACAGGTGGTATTGTTATTGGAGGTGAAGTATTTGTGAGCGGATGTAAAAATAATGACAGCACAAAAGCTTATAGTTTCAGTAAAGATGATATTGAATTTCTTAATGAAGTAGCCGAAACCATTTTACCAAAAACAAAAACTCCCGGAGCTAAAGATGCAGCAGTTGGTGAGTTTATGAGGGTATTCGTCAATGATTGTTACGAACCGGCAAATCAACAGGCTTTTCACGAGGGTATTACGCAATTGGACCAGGCCAGTAAAAAAATGTATGACAAAGGCTTTATGAAAATAACCCCCGGCCAACGCCACGATTTACTGGTAACCCTTGACAAAGAGGCTATAGTATACCAGAAGAAAAAATCAGATTTTGATAATGAACAAAATGAAAAAGATAAAGCTGAGAAAACCAAAAGAAATTATAATTACAAAAAAGCAACAATGACGTCTCATTATTTTACCATAATGAAGCAACTGACATTGCTTGGCTTTTTTTCCTCAAAGCCCGGTGCTACAGAAGTGTTGCGGTACATAGCTGTGCCCGGAAGATATGATGGCTGTGTTCCATATGCTAAAGGTGAAAAAGCATGGGCAACTTAGGCATTAAATCAAAAAAAAATATAAAATGAGTTTTCAACGACGGGAATTTTTAAAACTTACAGGTGGCATTGCTTCGGGTCTTATTTTATCATCATTCACCGGCAAACTTGCATTGAATGATGATTTTTTTGAAAAAAGAAGGAGACTGAAAAATTTCGGTATCAACCTTTATTCATTGCGGGATGTTTTGCCTAAAGACCCAAAGGGAGTATTACGGCAGATAGCTTCTTTTGGCTACACTCAAATTGAAAGTTTTGAAAGCAAAAAAGGGATATTCTGGGGAATGACCAATACGGAATTTAAAAATTTTATGGACGAATTGGGTATGAATTTAGTTTCCAGCCATATTGATATTAATAAAGAGTTTGAAAAGAAAGTTTCTGATGCGGCTGTTATTGGAATAAAATATCTCGTATGCCCGTCAGATGGAGCAATTAAAACAATAGATGAATACAAGCAATTTGCAGAAAATCTCAATGCAAAAGCTGCAATATGTAAGAAGAATGGGATCAGGTTTTCTTATCACAATCACAACCAGAGTTTCACAGCTATCAATGGGGAATTTCCGCAGGAGGTATTGATGCAAACTACAGATCCATCTTTGGTAGATTTTGAAATGGATATGTATTGGGTAGTAACGGCTGGGCAGGATCCTGTGACATGGTTGAAAAAATATCCAAACCGGTTTAGGCTGTGCCATGTAAAAGATCGGACCAAAGGCTCGAATGCTATTGCTGATTCTTGTACACTGGGTCGGGGAAGCATAGATTATCCAAATATATTAAAGGAAGCTAAAAAGCAGGGAATGCAATTTTATATTGTTGAACAGGAGAAATATGAAAATACTGACCCGTTAGAAAGCGCTAAAGATAATGCGGAGTATATGAAGAAGATAAAGATTTAATTTGCGAAACACTAAAGTTGGTTATAAAATACTTTACTATTTTATTATTAAAACCAAATTAACTGTCAATCCTGTACCAGCGCTCCATTTCCAAATGGTTTCCGTTTTTTATTCATCCAGCACAGTGCAGTACGGTTTTGTATATATATAATTTTATTTTTAATAGTTACATTTAATCAATAGGGCGTGTCCTACTGATTAATTCATCACTCACGGTTAATGCCAGCGATTATAATTTGTTTGTGCAATATAAAACCAATATAAAATAATAATGAAGATCACGGGTTATAAATTATACCAGGTACCGCCACGATGGCTGTTTTTAAAAATTCAAACAGATGCAGACATTACTGGCTGGGGCGAACCTGTTATTGAAGGGAAGGCAGCCACCGTAAAAACTGCTGTTGATGAACTAATGGAATATCTCATTGGTAAGGACCCCTGCAATATAGAAGATCATTGGAATATGATGTACAGGAGTGGTTTTTATCGGGGAGGGGCAATATTGATGAGTGCTATTGCCGGAATAGACCAGGCATTATGGGACATTAAGGGTAAATATTTTAATGCACCAATTCATGAATTATTGGGAGGCAAAGCCCGTGAATCTATAAGAGTATATTCCTGGATTGGAGGAGACCGGCCTGATGAAGTTGGAAAGGCTGCAAAAGAAATGGTTGAGAAAGGTTTTACAGCAGTTAAGATGAATGCCACAGAGGAACTGCAATATGTAGACTCATTTAAAAAAATTGATGCGGTAATTCAACGTTTTGCTGCTGTAAGAAATGCGGCGGGCCCCCATTTTGATATAGGTATTGATTTTCATGGAAGGGTGCATAAACCTATGGCGAAAGTTCTTGCGAAAGAACTCGAACAGTTTCATCCCATGTTTATTGAAGAACCTGTATTACCAGAAAATAATGAAGCACTGAGAGATATTGCACAACATACTTCCATCCCAATTGCTACAGGCGAACGAATGTATTCACGATGGGATTTTAAAAAGATTTTGATGGATGGATATGTTGATATAATTCAGCCTGACCTTTCACATGCCGGCGGAATAACTGAGTGCAAAAAAATAATTTCCATGGCTGAAGCTTTTGATGTAGCGGCAGCCCCTCATTGCCCGCTGGGCCCGATTGCACTGGCTGCCTGCCTGCAGGTTGATGCTACTTGCCATAATGCCTTTATACAGGAGCAGAGCCTCGGCATACATTATAATTCAAACAATGATTTGCTCGATTACTTAAAAGATGCCAGCGTTTTTAATTATGAAAATGGTTTTGTGAAAATACCAGGTGGCCCCGGTTTGGGTATTGAAATAAATGAAGAGAAAGTTATAAAAATGGCAGCTATTGGGCATAATTGGAAAAACCCGGTATGGAGACATACTGACGGAAGTATAGCTGAATGGTGATAAGAAAAACAAAAATAAATTATTGGTTTTAAAAAAAAGGATATGCCGCAAAGTATTACTGTTATTAAGCAAACAAGGATACGATTTCAAATACTGGTTTTTCTTTTTTTTAATGTTGTTATTAATTATATGGATAGAAGTAATATTTCTGTTGCAGCTACTACGATATCCGCAGACCTTAAACTTACGCCGGTGCAATTAGGTTATATTTTTTCTGCATTTGGCTGGACGTATGCAATATTGCAGATACCCGGTGGTATTATGACCGACAGGTATGGCGCACGGCTGGTTTATGCATTCAGTTTGATAATGTGGTCTGTTATAACTATTGCCCAGGGCTTTGCTACCGGGTTTATGGTGTTGTTTATTTTACGTATGTTGATTGGTGTTTTTGAAGCGCCATCTTACCCTGCTAATAATAGAATTGTTACCAGTTGGTTTCCTGATAAAGAAAGGGCAACAGCTATTGCTATATATACTTCCGGTCAATTTGTGGGTCTTGCATTTCTTGCACCGGTGCTTACAGCTTTGCAATATTATACAGGATGGCAGGGGATGTTTATTATTACTGGTATGATTGGTATTGTATGGGGCATTGTTTGGTATTTCTTTTACCGTGATCCGCTTGAACATGCTGCAGTGAATGATGCTGAACTGCGATATATAGAAGAAGGCGGTGGTCTAATTAACAGAAAAAATAAAAGAGATAAAAGTACATCCCAGCCTTTTAAATGGAGTGACCTCAAAGAAGTATTCAGTCATAAAAAATTATGGGGCATTTATCTTGGCCAGTTTTCTTTGGGTGGCACTATGTGGTTTTTTCTTACCTGGTTTCCTACATACCTCGTAAAATACAGGGGTATGGATTTTATTAAATC
>Ga0105048_10003182_pt1 | contig 26848 bp, 26 predicted proteins | sample MAT05_FD_78382 | JGI IMG/M metagenome (GOLD analysis project Ga0105048, IMG submission 78382) | Freshwater microbial communities from Lake Fryxell liftoff mats and glacier meltwater in Antarctica - MAT-05 | ecosystem: Environmental > Aquatic > Freshwater > Ice > Liftoff microbial mat | place...
TAGCCCCTAAACGGCCTGAAAAACCCATTGTTGCTGTTCCAGAAGTTTCGCCAAATGACATAAAATAGTCAAATGATACGCCCAACTGCGTGACATCAAGAACATTAATTAATGCGGAATAATACAAAGAGGTATTTGTTGTTGTAAAACCAGAATTAATATCTCTTGAAACAGTAATATTTGAAGCAGGAAGCATTACTTTATTCCCAACTGGGGCAGCTAAACCTGGGTAACTTAAACTACCATTATATACACCAATTGTTGTAGCTTGATCAGCTGCAACACTGTGTGTTGTCCAGCCGTTGGATGAAGTGCCAGCAGCACCATTTCCTCCAACATACGCAGGAGTTGTGTAGTTAAAGGACTCTGTTAAAAGTGCTTGTCCCCATCCCACATTTACGCTCAGAATCAACAGAGCAGTGAGAATGGTAGATTTAAGTAAAAGTCTTAATCTCATAATTATTGTATTAGGTTAAAAATGAATTATATTTAATTTTAAAAGGTTCAAATAAGTTTTATCAAAAAAATCCCTCAAAAAAATATGACAGAGCTTGGCAAATTATACTTTTTTTCCCGATCAAAAAATCTTTTTTTAATCAGTTGATCAGATTGTTAATAACTTTTACTAAAGATGTCGTTTGCGCATGTTAAAGAGCATTTAAGCCGTTGTCGGAGAAGCCGAAACCAAAATTATAACCAGTTTTATTTAGTCTGTGTGAATTAACTTTTAGTTGCTTACAGGATTTTTTTTAATGAACATTAAACCTTTTTCCTTTTAATGGGTCAAAGATACAAATAACTTATAAAGCAAATATTAAATTATCATGAAGGGAATACTTATCATTAGCGGTTTTTTGTTCTTCGGAACTTTGTTAAGTGCTCAAAATCAGTCGACTCCCGGAATAAATGCCCGTCAACGTAACCAGCATGCTAGAATTGCTGAAGGTGCCAGAAGCGGTGATTTGTCAGGTAAGGAAACACGGGAGTTGCAAATGCAACAACGCCATTTAAACCGTACAAAAAGGCAAGCCAAGGCCGACGGAGTTGTTACTCCAGCTGAAAAAGCCACAATCAACAGGAAACAGAACCGGGCAAGTAGGAATATTGCAGTGGAGAAAAGGGATTAGGAAAGTGGTTTAGGGGAAACGGCATAGGCTCTATCTCCTGTGTCACACTTTTCACTTAAAATGCACTTCCTTCTCACCGGCAAAAACTTCTAAATCAAGAATGTTTTCTTTTGGTGGCATCGGACACGTAGCAAACGGACTAAATGCGCATGGTGGATTATATGCTTTATTGAAATCAATTGAGACTTTATTCGACGGGTCAGGTTTGGATGTGTATAAAAATCTGCCGTTTCCGTAGGTTTCAATGCCGTTGGTTTTATCTGCAAAGATGATGAAGAACGCATCTCCCTCGGCAAAAGGAAGAAGGGTATATTTTTTGAGACCTTTTCTGAAGACTAGTTCTCCCGGACAGTTACTTATTTCAGTGCCTCCAATAACGGTGGCTATTTCCATTTTTCGAATACTTTCGTAAGGAACAAATTCTGCTTCTATGCGCCATTCCTCAGAAGTCTTATAACAAGGAATACTGTCCAGTTTTGCTATCCGGGGATGGTTATAATCACGCAAACGTATCCCGTAGCGGCCATCTCTTTTTATAATAAGCCAAGCGTAACTACCTGATATCATTAGATTTGGCTTTCCTGTATCATCGGCATTTAAAAGGGCTTCGTTTACACTTAGTCCATCAATAGTAATATTTGCATTAGTATTACAAATCAGCCTTAAGGAATCGCCTGATTTTATTATACTTCCAAGAAATCCCTCTGAACCTGAAGGAAAAATTATTGAATTGGATGAGTCCGAGCCAAAGCTATTTTCTCCATCCTTAAGCCAGAAGAGTCCGGCGAGATTAAGCCATCCATTTTTGCTTTTCAGCCGTTCAATGCGGGATGTCTGCCAATCGGAGATTTCTTGCTGGTATGCAGCATCCGGAATGTTTACGCAGGAAAAGACTAGCAGCAATACTGAGAAAACGCATAGCAATAATTTAGATGAATTCATGGGAGTGTTTTATAAGACAAAGGTATAAAGCATTTACTATTTGGGAATGAGCAGAAAACCAGTCATAAATTGCACCGGTATCCGCATTAATTTATAGTGCACATATAACAAGTCGCCCCACTCATGCACTAAACCATTCGTTTTATGTAAGCTTTACTCGGGTTGAGCGCTAGGTTGAAATGTTTTTGGGTCAATTATCGGAATAATTGCATTCGATATTAATGTATCTTTTAAATTCATAACCAACATTCCTCGTGCAGTGGAAATGGAAATACCTGCAGTCAAGGAAAAAAGTTGATCTGGTATTTTAAGTTCATTATCTACTTTCTTTATAACCTCTTCAAAATTAATAATTTTAAAAGAGGTTAAAGTTTGCTGTTTTGCTAATTCAATTTTTAAAACATCGGATTGTTTTTCAAAAATTGTTACAACTAGATTATTCACAAAAAGCTTTTCGGATTCAATAATTTCCGATTTCATGTCAAATCGAAATTCTAATAAATCTCTTACTATTTGACCTTTAAGCTCTTTTACTTTTTGAGTAATTTCGAAATGAAGTAGCTTAACTTCATTTATCCCAAAAGTAATATTAATTGGTGCGATATCAGGGTAAGTTTTTTTCATAAGTAAATTTTAATTAGGACAAAATTCATACGTATCAAGAGAAATGTGTTGCTCTTCACCACTTAGTTCTTGTGTAAAAGTTTTTCCTTTATTAGGTAACGATGAATAACTTTCTGTTTGAATAATTGAAGTAGAAATATTCAAATTTAGATTAATTGAAATTATTGGAGTACTCTGTGCATTTTCTTTGTCAATATCCCAAAATTCATTCAATTCAATAAATTTAATTAAGGGAATTTTATCAATCATCAAACCGAGCTCAATTAATTTTCTCAAAGTGAAGTTGAAATTACCATTTAAAACTTGACTCACATATGAACCGCTTACTCCAAGTTTTTTAGCAACTTCTTTTTGAGATAAATTATTAGTTTCCATGTACGTAATTAGTTGTCTATAAATCTCATTTTGATATTTAGACAGCAAGTAGTTTGGATTATTTAATAATTCTTTTTTGCTTATCATGGTTTATTTTTTTGTTGAACATATTTAGTATATTCTTGAATAATTTTATCAAATTTTGACAAGTCTTTAAGTTGAGTACCTTTTTTTCCTCCTAATACAATTATTTGTCCATTTTCTTTGTCGTGAAATAAATAAAGTCTTAAATGTTTACTTTTGGCCTCATATGGACTATATTTTAATTTTTTACTTAAATGTAAATTGCGGTACTTGGTTTTCGGTAATCTTTCTTCATTAGCAACATCTTCAATTATTGCAAATAAATCTCCAATTTCTTCTGATAGATTTCTGTCTGCCTTTATTTCTTTAATAAATTCGTCCAAAATGCATTTTCCATTCCTGAAAAGTTTATTAACTTTTTGATTTGTTTCGAAATCTTCTATCTGCGTAACGACAAATGTAGTCAAGTTTAAGTTATAACTTAATTTAATCGGGAAAACAATTAAGTTTTAAATTAATTTAACCTAACGAATTTAAATGTAATTATTCAATTCTTTGATTCCAAGCTTACTTAATCAACATTCACCTGAGTGAACAACTTTCTGGAATCGAGTTCCAATGCGGCTAACATCCCATATCCCGGTAGATCTTTATATACACATCCGGCATCGATATTGAGATTTCTGGCATCCTTCCTGCCGAGGTTTGGTTTCAAAGTTACTAATGGCATGGGAGTATGCCCGTGTATAATGCATATTCCATTTTCCAGAAGATTTAGCCCTTTTATTTCCCTGCTCCAAAGCATCGCCTGAGTATCCGAAAAGTAATCGGTAGAAGTGATATTCAGTCCGGCATGGACAATGATATAATCTTTTAAGTCGTAGTAATAGGGGAGCCCAGAAAGGAAATGGACATATCGTTCTGGAATAAGTTTTAATCCCTCGTAATCATTCATCTTATTCTCAGGTACATCAAAGCTTTGCAGAGTTTCTTCGGCTCCGTTGTGAAACCATGCCTGCATATATTCTTCGTCTGAAAAGGCCTTGACAAAAAGGTCTTCGTGATTTCCTTTTACAGCAAAAACATTATGACCTTGCCATTTCAGGTCAATGAGATAATCAAGAACTTCTCTGCTTCGCGGACCTCTGTCGATCAAATCACCAACAAAATACAACTGATCATTTTTATCAGGTTTTATTTGATTTTCAATCAATTTCCTGAGAGTCCTGTAGCAACCGTGAATGTCGCCGATTACAATTCTTCGGTTCATGAGTAGGTGGGTTTAGGAATTCTTGGTTAAGGTTAGAGCCAAGTTTGATAGAGTTAGCTCTCACGATCATATCAAACAAAAGTGAAAAATTAGAATAAATTTGGGTTAAATGCTATATGTTTTGCAGCAAGGTAGTAAGTGCTTGGGAAAAGTGCCAAGGGAAAGTACCGAAGTGAAAAAAGAAAATTTACTCGAAAACTCTTAACGAAGAATTTGTAAGCTCAGTGCTATAGCGTTTAAGTGCTTGAGTGGCAGGGCCAACAACAACTGAGCCGGTGGTTGAGAATAGCGAATCGTGATTTGGACAATGGAAACGATTGGCTCCTGCTTCAAATTCAATTGTTGATCCCTGATGAGTACAGATAGAGGATACGGCAATATAATTACTATCCAGGGTCAAGGCAATGATGATTCCTTGTTTTATAAGGTATCCTCCAGGGTTAAGAAGGCTTGCGTTTTCTGCAGCATTCAAATCAAGACTGAAATCAACCTGATTTTTAACTGGGTCACCATCTTTTGAGCATCCTGTGAGCTGGCTTGCTGTAAGTGCAGTTATTGCACCAATTCCTAGCATGGAAATAAATTCTTTGCGATCCATAATTTGTGTTTTTTTATGAAACACCAGAGATTGAAAAAAGTTTTGTTGACTTTGAAGATATTTTTTCGGCTGCGATTGGCAATGCGAAAAATTCCTTTGTGAATCTTATTTATTCTGTAAAATGATTTCATAATAACCGTATTCGAAAAACTGAATTTTTATTCGTCAAAAAATATTTGTGTAAATAATTGAAAAATAGAGATTTACATATTCACCTACACTCATATCAATACATAATCATATAAATAAGTCGAATTTTTTTTGGGAATTTTAACAATCGGCCTAACTTAGCCCCCGTAAATCTAAACCCTATAACTTATGAAAAAACTACTAACTCTTTCCGCATCAGTGTGTTTGAGCGGTATTTTGTTTGCTGGCGGTCTCGTCACAAACACAAATCAAAGTGCGTCCTTTACAAGAATGCAGTGCCGTGATGCTACTGTCGGTATTGATGCAGTGTATTACAATCCTGCCGGTTTAACAAAATTAAGCGATGGATTTCATTTGTCATTGAACAATCAGACCCTTGGACAGACTCAGACAATCATCAGTAATTATCCACTGTTAAATGATCAGCCAGTAACTTATACTGGAAATGTAAGTGCACCTTTGTTTCCCGGAGTTTACTTGGCATATAAGACAGGTAAACTTGCAATTTCCGCAGGATTCAATCCAATTGGCGGTGGCGGCGGTGCTGAATATAAAACAGGGCTTCCTTCATTTGAAACTTCAATCGCTAATATTATTCCCATAATGCAATCAAAACTTACACCTTTTAATAACGGTGTTAAGACTGCACTTGGCGGAACTGATCCACAGTTTACAAACCTATCTGCTTATGAAGCAAATATTTATTTCAAAGGCTCATCAATTTACTTTGGCTATCAGGCTAATGTATCCTATGCAATTAATGATATGATTTCGGTTGCTATAGGCGCCCGCTTTGTTTCTGCCAAAAACACTTATATTGGATCAATTAAAGATGTAACTATCGCTGCATTGCCAAATCAGGCTCCTGCACTAGGACTGGCTGCTCTTACCGGAAGATTTACTCCTGGTAATTATGCAAGAGCATTAGCAGCAACCCCTTATGCTATTGGTAGCGGTGCTGCAACTGTAGCTGCTCTAAATGGACTTGGAGCTGGTTTGGATGCAGGAACCAATATTGAAGCAGATGTTGAGGAAACAGGAACAGGTATAACCCCTGTTATTTCTGTAAATATTGCACCAAACGATAAATTAAACATCGCAGTGAAATATGAAATGCAAACCAAACTTGAACTCACTAGCAAAGTAAATGATGGTAAAAATGCTGGTGGAATGTGGACAGATGGTGGCAAAAAAACTGCTGACATGCCTGCACAACTCGTAGTTGGCGTTTCCTACAAACCAATCGAGAAACTTCTAGTTTCTACTGGGATTCATTATTATTTTGATAAGAATGTTGATTACGACGGCACTTCTGATTCCATTGTTACCCCAGCCGGAAAAGTTGATAATATCAACATGATCGATAAGAACTTCATCGAGTATGCTTTAGGTCTTCAATATAGCCTTAATGATAAAATCGCTGTTAGCGCAGGTTGGCTTACTACAATGCCTGGAGTAAACGATGCTTACCAGGATGACCTTTCATACAGCCTGAATACTAACACTTTTGGCGGTGGTCTGCAATATAAGTTGAACGACATGATTGGTATCAATCTTGGTGGTTCTTATACTTTGTACAAGGATGGTTCAGTTACTAAGACTGCTGCAACTACCAATTTACCTTATACAATGTCACTTGACAAAAATGTTTGGATTGTTTCAGTTGGACTTGATTTCAGTTTCTAGTACAAACTAAAAACCATAAAAAAAGCCGGAGCTCATAATGTGCTCTGGCTTTTTTTGTAATATTAGTAAATGCTTAGTTCTTTTTCAAACTCTCAATATACTTCTCTTTCATTGGGATATCAGAATTCACAAGTTTCTCCATCCATTCCTGTGCTTTTAATTCATCACCCGTGGCTTTTGATAATTCAATCAGGTTGGTATAAATTGCTCCGGTATAGCTACATTTTTTATCTGAGAATAAGGGGAGTAAAGCCTCAAATTCCATACTTGCCTTTTCAGGATCTTTCGATTCCAGACTCGAGTAGGCATGATCGATTTTCTGATTAATTGCAGGATCCAGAATCACGCTATTAAACGAAAAGCATGCATCATTGCAATCCTCCACCAAATCAATATACCTAGTTCCTTCAGGAATTGGTGGAAAAGTAAGACTAAAAAGCATTTTTTCACCAAAAGATTTGAAGACATAAGTATCCGGACATCTTGGGATACCCTCGGTTGATTTAATTTTGAGATGTTTTCCGTTGGGAAGAACTATAAAAATGTTTTTATCAGCGCAAAATGTACCATCCAGACTCTGGTTTTCGATAACCATAAAAAGTGTTGTAGCACCTGGCGCCATTACTATTGATTCGATTTCGAGCGTTGGATGGCTTTTCAATCCATAATTAGGCTGATCGATTGTTTGTGAAAACATTCGAACCGCAAATAATAGAATTAGAGAGATGAGAAAAATAGGTTTTTTCATAAGGCATTATTATTTGCTGTACTCAAATTGTCTTAACATTTCCTCTGCGAACCTCTGTGACCCTGTGTGTAACCCATTTATTACACAGAGAGTCACAGAGATGTTGCACAGGGTTACACAGAGAACCACAGAGAACCACAGAGGTTTTTTTTAAAACAAGAAATTCAATCCAATATACATTCCACTGTCGCCGTCGCGCTTGTCGGCAGCCATTCCATAATCAACGGTAACAATAAAGTTATCGTTCAGGGCAAAATGGATTCCTGCGCCATAACTTATATGCATTTTCTCATCTTCCGACTGAGCAAGCCATGCATTTGCATCCGTGTTATTTGAAGCCGGAAGTTCGTATTTTGCAGTAACCATGCCTGCATCAGCAAATCCCGCTAAAGCAATATAAAAATTTTGATTTAGTACTACGGTTCTCAGCACTTTCCAGCGTAATTCAGCGTTTCCGTAGAAGAAATCTTCACCAACGACGCGGTTTCTTAGAATTCCACGCATTGTTTTTGCTCCCCCTAAACCATCGCGGGTTAACTGTGGTGTAGAATTAAACACGAAAGGAAGCATGTAAAAAGGCATTTCGCCGGTTAGTTTTGCCTGATATGACAAGCGGTACGCGAAGTTTAATGCTTTTGGAACAATTGTGAAATACTGCCTGTGAGTCAGGGCCATACGGGTGTAGCCATAATCGCTGCTCAAAAAACCAGGTGATGCAAGGAATTGAAGCTCTGTCCAGATACCTTTCATCGGATTAGGTTCATTGTCGCGGGTATCGTAAATAGCACCCAACTTAAAGAGTGTGGTGTTTCCCCCGTCAGCCTGATCGGGAGCAATAAGTCCCCAATTAACAAAATCGCCATACAAACCACCGCCAATAGATGGAAGCATATCGGCAGCATCTTTTCCTTCATTAAGGTTATTGATATCAACAGTGTCAATTTTGTTATTGTAAAACTCAATCCCACCGAACCATTTAAGGTGCTCAACAGGAAGTTTCCCAATGAAATCTGTTTTTAATCTGAGCATCGAACGATCCATGCGATAAAACATTCTCGATTTATAATCGGCATGAAGTTGATCTTCGAAATTTGAATTGTAATATGCATTATATCCATTAAAACCATAGAAATCAAGGGCTTTCTCTGTAAGATAGCTGACTTCTGAAAGCATTCTTACACCGGGGATCAGCTTTTCGGTATCATAAGTAAGTTGGTTAATACCGCTACCTTTTGTGGTTCTGGACCATTCCATGTAAATCGACTGATCGTATTTTGGATATTTACTTCCATCGCCATAATCATAAAAATTTACCAATCCGCCATATTTAAAACCGATATCCGAATCGTATGCAACAACAGGAATAGCTCCAAAGGACCAGCCGGTCTTAACTTTTTCTTTTTGTTTAACTTCCTCTTGCGCGCTTAGGGAAATGCTTGCCAGAAAGAAGAAAGCCATGAGAAATGCAGTAGTTTTTTTCATTAGCAGTGAATTAGTTTAGTGAAGCAATTTAGGAATTTTTTTTGAATTGAAAAGAGACGACTAATGAGTTGACGTTTCATTCCCAGATTCATTAAAATGGCGAATAAATTATTTGGAAAAATTGTTGTGAAATCAATCGACTACAGGATTTTGAAAGCCATCATAGTTTGAATTCTATAAGGCTTCAACTTCGGTTTAATTTAAGGCTTTTCAACCAAATTCCTGTAAATACTATGACTTTATAAAAAAAATCGTATTTTTAACGGTGCTTTCGCATACTAACGGCCATTAATCTCCTATATGAACCAGAATCGTTTTACTCTTTGGTATTTCCTTATTTCAATAGTCTTTATCGTTTTAGAAAATACACATGTGGCTATTCCGGCTTTGATTGCTAAAGGCTTAATAATTCCATCCCTTATGGTTTTTTACCACTTTGAGGTAAGAGGAAATTATGGACTCTTTCACAGAATTATCATGACCGGACTGTTTTTCTCCTGGGTAGGAGATGTTAGCTTACAGCTTGCAGATGGAAATTTGCCATTTCATTTTTCAGGGGATAAACTTTTTATCGTTGGCCTGGCAGCTTTCCTAATCACACAATTGATTTATTTCGTAGCTTTTATTTTGCCTAAGGGTAAAAATCTAATCTTTTCCAGTAGGCTTTACCAGACAATTCTGGTGCTTCTTTTTGGAACCGTTATGATGTATTTCCTTTATAGAAAACTCGGTGATATGAGGATACCAGTAATTGCCTACATGGTAATAATCCTGATGATGCTTTTATCGGCACTGAATAGGTATGGGAAAGTAAACGGCTTAAGTTATATACTAGTAGTTTTTGGAGCAATTCTTTTTGTAATTTCCGATTCATTGATTGCCATAAACCGGTTTCAAATGAAAATTGATTTTGCAGGTATACTGATTATGATCACATACGTCACCGCACAGTATCTGATTATTCTTGGTTGCATCCGGCAAAATATTATTTCTCAAAAAGCTGAAAATTAATTTTAAATACTGAGTTTTTTTAAAGTTATGTTACACTTGAATTGTTAAAGTTTCCGAATAAATATTAATAGTATAAATTGATAAATTGCTATGAAAACAATACTAAAAGTTATATTCTGGATATTTGTACTTGGTATCCTGGTTTTCGCATCCCTGATATTTTACGCCACTATAACTGATTACAAGCCTGCCAAGATGGAAGTTGTTTTAGAATCTACACCTACGGATAACTTTCCTGAATGGACGGAAATTGACCTAATGATTTGGAATATTGGGTATTGCGGACTCGATTCCGACATGGATTTCTTTTATGACGGGGGAGAGAAAGTTAGGACAAGTCGCGATCAGGTCATCACCAATCTGCAGAATGTTATTGCTGAACTTCAAAAAAATGATAGTTTGGAATTTATTTTACTTCAGGAAGTTGATGTAAAATCTAAACGCAGTTATAATATTTGTGAGTACGATAGCATCGCTGCTGCACTGCCAAATTATAAATCTTTCTTTGGGAAAAACTATGATGTATTTTTCGTGCCGCTTCCGCCTGCAGACCCCATGGGTAAAGTTAAATCGGGGCTGCAAACACTTAGTAAAGCTTCGCCTTCGGGAAGTGTAAGATGGAGTTTCCCGGGAACATTTGCATGGCCAAAATCCTTATTTATGTTAGACCGTTGCTTTTTGGTAAACCGTTATCCTATGGCCAGTGGCAAAGAGTTACTGATTATAAATACTCATAATTCGGCTTATGATGCAGGTGGAGTTTTGAGAACCCAGGAAATGGCATATCTCAAAGAATTTCTGATCCGGGAATATGAAAAAGGCAATTATGTTTTAGTGGGAGGAGACTGGAATCAATCTCCCCCGGCATTTAAACCTGAATTCAAAGCAGATGTGTTTGATAATGTTGATTTCACCCTCATTCCAAACGGATATCTTCCTGATGACTGGAAATGGGCATTTGATCCAACATTCGCAAGTAACCGCAGAGTAGTAACTTCCTATAAACGAGGCGTTACACCAACAACAATTATAGATTTCTATCTACTATCGCCAAATATTGAAATGGTCAAAGTAAGCACTATTGACAAGGAGTTTAAAAATTCTGACCATCAGCCGGTGCGTTTAAAAGTTAGGCTTATTAAATAGTTTGGCACAAGGCAAAAAAAATGTCGTGGACATATTATTAATATATAGCGTAAGACTTATTAAATAGTTGTGTGCCATATTACAAAAACGTCCTTTGCAATTATTAAAAAGTATGATCTTATGAAAAATATTTTAATGATAAATCCGCCGGAAAGGTTTAGAGATGAAGAGTCCACCGAATTAAGCGATCACTTATAAATAAAATTCGGGGAGGATAGAATAATTATCCTTAGAATTGTATCTCAGTAGTATTTAAAACATAAGCATGAAAATCCTCAGAACAAGTTTAATCGGACTATTAATAGTTATCATTTTTGCCGCTGTTGCCGGAGGAGTTTATATTAAGTTTATTTCCAAAAGGGCCTTACCAGATTATAACAAGAGTATTGTTCTTTCCGGCCTTGGAGCAGAAGTAAGTGTTAGCCGCGATAGTTTCGCCATTCCGCATATTCTTGCAGCCAGCGAATATGATGCTTACCGGGCAACAGGATATCTTATGGCGCAAGACAGACTTTGGCAAATGGATTTACTCCGAAGGCTCACAACAGGCCGTTTATCTGAGATTTTCGGAAAAGACCTGGTTACTGCCGATCAGCTTTTCAGGTCATTGCGATTTACTGAGAAATCACACATGGTAATCGATAGCTGCAGCACGGAAGTTGTTCAATGTCTGCAAGCTTTTGCCGATGGTATAAACCAGTATATCACTGAAAACAAAGATAAGCTTCCTGTTGAATTTACCATTCTTGGATATAAACCTGAACCTTGGGAGCCCATTCATTCCGCCAATCTTATTGGGTATATGTCGTGGGGACTAACTATGGCATGGCAGACAGAAGTAGTGCTTTACAAAGCCGGCGAACTGGTTGATGAAGCTCATGTCAAAGAACTTATTCCCGACATGAAAATGCAACAACTTTATGTTCATCAGGACAGTCTGCTTCCAACGGGTTCTGATTTTGTTTCCGAACTTGACCATATCGACCGAATCATTAAAGACCTTGGACTGCAGGTTCTTCAAGCATCCAACAATTGGGTGGTTTCCGGAGCAAAAAGTAAAACAGGCAAGCCAATTCTTGCCAACGATATGCACCTTGAGCTGAATGCTCCCGGAATCTGGTATCAGATACATCAGGAAGTGCCCGGCAAACTTAATGTTACTGGAGTTGCATTACCCGGTCAGCCATTTGTAATTTGCGGGCATAATGAACGAATTGCATGGGGTATGACCAATGTTATGCTCGATGATATGGATTTTTATGTTGAGACTCTTTCAAAAGAAGACTCAAGCCTCTATAAACTCGATGGGAAATGGCTTCCACTAGAAACTAAAAAGGAAATTATTTATACTAAAGAGGGAGATACAGTTGTTCGTTATAACCGTTTTACTCACCGTGGTCCTGTGATCTCAAGTTTCAAGGGAATTAAAAACAAAGTGGTTTCAATGCGCTGGATAGGAAACTCCTTCAGCAATGAAATAGCCTCAATTTATGCATTCAACCGGGCTGGAAACTGGAACGAATTTCGTGATGCAGCTAAGTCCTTTATTGCAATTAGTCAGAACATCGCTTATGCTGATGTAGATGGAAATATTGGTATGCAAACAGTTGGCGGAGTTCCCATTCGTAAAGGAAATCCTGTGCTATTCGCAGCCGGCGATACTTCGCTGAATGACTGGACCAGCCTTATTCCTTTCGAAGAGTTGCCTGTTACTTTTAATCCGAAATGCGGCTATATCGCATCTGCTAATAACCGGACCATTGGAGACAATTATCCTTATTACATTTCATGCTGGTTCGATCTGCCTTTCAGATATGAAGCCATCGTTGAGAATCTCACAGCAAAAGACAAATTGGGAGTTGAGGATTTTATGAAGATTCAGTCTGATCAGAATTCCCGTTATGCGAAAAAAATGACTCCGATTCTAATTTCCTCCCTTGAAGAATGCAAAGCTGAGATGACTGAAATGGAAATAGCTGCTCTCGATCAGTTGAAAAACTGGGGTTTTTCAATGCCGGTATACAGTATTGCATCAACAATTTTCGAGCAGACATACATCGAATTAACACGAGCAATTTTTGAAGATGAGCTTGGGCCTGAAGTATACAAGAAATTCATCGATCAGGATTTGATGCCAACCTATTTAATTGACGGGCTGATAGTGAAAAAAGAATCGCTTTGGTGCGATAATGTTAAAACTCCCAATAAAAAAGAGACATTTAAGGACAATATAAATGAAGCATTTAAAGCTGCTGTGGTTATTTTGAACAATAGACTTGGCAATGAGGTTAATGCCTGGGATTGGGGGAAAGTTCATACCTTAACTCTTATGCATCCATTGGGAAAAGTAAAGGTTCTGGATCGCGCATTCAACCTGAACAAAGGCCCCTTTCCTGTTGGTGGAAGTTATCATACGGTAAGCCCGTATTCCTTTCCTTTTGACACGCCATTTCTCTCTAATCACGGATCTTCCCATCGGCATATTTTCACTGTGGGAGATTGGGATAATTCGCTAACAGTTATTCCTACTGGACAATCGGGCATTCCTGCAAGTGATTTCTATTGCGACCAGACTAAGATGTACCTGGATTATAAATATCACAAAGATCCTTTTTCACAGGGAAGTGTTGCGAAGATTAAAATGTTTGAAATGAAATTTCAGACTGGAAAATAAGCTATTTCAGATAGTTGCTAATTATCAGAAGTAGTTCAACTGAGTCTACAGGTTTTACAATAAAATCGGTGCATCCAGCTTCAAGGCACTGAATATGATGGTCGTACATGGAATTGGCGGTTTGAGCAATGATATGTATGTTAGGTCGGATGCGTTTTATAGCGATTGTTGCATCAATACCATTCATAACTGGCATTTTTATATCCATCAGGATGATGTTGATGGAAGGATTTGAAATGCATAAATCAAGAGCCTGCTGACCATCGGGAGCATGAAGAATTTCAGCCCTTGTGTCCTTCAAAACCTCTTTTAGATAAAATGTACTTGACACATCATCCTCCACAATTAAAATAGTAAAAGCAGACCAATCATATACCATGGCATCAGAATACATACAAATCAGATTATATTAAGTATTGATAAATAAAGGCTTAGAGGTTTTGCGTTATGCAAGTATCGGGACTTTTAAAGTTAGAGTTTATTTAGGCAAAAACAATTATCATCGCTTATATTCATATTTATGATTTTTTTTTGATTTAACTTTATTTTGTTTGTAATTTCAGACTTTCAATATTTTCGCTTTCGAGCGTAAAAAATACCTAAGGAAATGAATTATACAAATGTTTTAGGAATAGATATCGGGGGCTCCGGAGTTAAAGGTGCAATTGTAAATACTAAAAAAGGGGAAATGCTCACCGAACGCTTTCGAATTCCAACACCTGAATTAGCAAGTCCTGAGGCTATTTCTGAAATTGTAAAGCAAATTGTGGATCATTATAAATGGGAAGGTCCCATAGGTGCAGGATACCCTGGTGTAGTTCAGAATGGTTTGGTCAGAACTGCCGCAAATGTTGATAATTCGTGGATCAATACAAATATTGAAAAATTATTTTCGGATGCTACTGCTTGCCCCGTCAGTGTTGTTAATGATGCCGATGCTGCTGGTTTGGCCGAGATGAAATTTGGTGCAGGGAGAGGTAATAAAGGTCTTATATTGCTGATTACTGTTGGCACAGGACTTGGCACAGTGATGTTTTCAAGAGGGAAACTGGTTCCAAACCTTGAAATGGGGCATATTATCCTCAATGGTGCGGATGCAGAGTTATATGCTTCGGATGCAGCCCGTAAAAGCGATCACCTGAGCTGGGAGAAATGGGCCGGACGTTTTAACGAATATGTTAAGCGCATGGAAGACCTTCTCTGGCCCGATTTAATTATTATCGGGGGAGGTGTAAGCAAGAAATCAGAGCTTTTTAATGGACTCATTAAATCAAGAGCACAAATTATGCCGGCACTATTGGAAAATAACGCAGGTATTGTGGGTGCTGCCTATTCAGCAAAATATAAATATAAATTATCGCTGAAACCTTCTCAGTTCTCAGCTTTGTAAGTTTTTATAGTTAGTAAGTGAATACTTACACCGAGTGCAATAATTATTAAGCCGATTCTGAGATATATGTTTTGAGTAAAAACAAATGCAGAATATAAAATAGTAATCCATAAAACTGAAATGGATACTATTTTAACTCTCAGACTCACTCCTTTTTTGTCCCTGTAGTTTTTAATGTAACTCCCAAACCATTTGTTATTCAATAGTTTGTCGTAAAACTTTTTTGAGCTTCTTGCATAGCAGTATGCTGCAAGAAGAAAGAAAACCGTTGTGGGAAGCAGAGGAACAAAAATTCCAATAATTCCGATTATAACAAAAGCTGTTCCTGCAAACACAAGAAACCCTTTCTTTATTTTATTTATTATTGGGAGCATAGTTTGAGAACTTAGAAATCAAGGGAAATTCAGAAAGACTATTTCGTGTTTGTTTATAACAAATTGCCGGGTGAAAAGATCAGGGAAAAACTTTTTTTAAGTGTTTCCGGATTTTTCCGAACTTAATTTTACAATTCTCTGCCAACAGGATACAGCAAATACCTCTCATCATAATACGGGGACTTTCGATAAAACCTACTTAAGAGTAAAAATGGAAAAAGGAGCTTTGCATATGGCATACCGGAGATATTTAAATTTATTGTAAAGAAAACAAAAAAATACATAGGGTAAAAAAGCTTTAGCCTAAGCAAATAAGTGGAATGCAATTCTATTTCGATAATTGATTACAAAAATCCATAATAAATTGTCACTATAATGCTTTTGACTCAACATCTATTTAAAACTATTCAAAATAGCGTATTTTACGTATCAAAAAGTAACAAAAACAGTCATATTACTTTCAGTTTCGAAAAAACTTCTATTTTTGGTAAAATTTTCAAAAACCTCAACTACTATGAGCAAGAATGTTTCTCCTGAGATTAAATTCTCGAATGGTCTTAAAATCCCTGTTGAACTGCATAAAGTAAGAATGGTGCAGAAATTATTTCTGAAGCCTGTTGACGAACGATTCGATGCAATTGAAAAGGGAGGCTACAATACTTTTCAGTTAAATACATTGGATATTTTCCTTGATATGCTTACCGACAGCGGTACTAATGCCATGAGCGACAATCAGATTTCTTCAATGCTCAGAGCTGATGATGCCTATGCGGGATCTCAGAGTTTTTACAGAATGGAAGCTGCAGTACAGGAAGTCTTTGGAAAAAAATGGCTCCTGCCGGTTCATCAGGGGAGAGCTGCCGAAAACATTATTTCTCAGGCTTTTATCAGTAAAGGCGATGTCATTCCAATGAATTACCATTTCACTACTACCAAAGCCCATATGGAACTTAACGGTGGTGAAGTTTTGGAAATTTATACCGAGGATGCATTGAAAATCAAGAGTAATGTACCTTTCAAGGGAAATATCGATATTAATAAACTAAAGGCTGTAATTGAAAAATATGGAAAAGATCACATCCCTTTTATAAGACTTGAAGCCTCTACCAATTTAATTGGCGGTCAGCCTTTTTCAATTCAAAACATGCGCGATGTTCGTGAAATAGCCAAGAAACATGGTATAATGGTAGTGCTTGATGCTAGTTTGATTGGGGAGAATGCGTATTTTATCAAAAAACGCGAAGCTGAATTCAAAAATACCTCCATTCAAGAGATACTTACAACCATGTGTGGTTTTGCTGATATTGTATATTTTTCAAGCCGTAAAGTCAGCTCAACCCGCGGGGGAGGAATCTGCACAAACAGCGAAGACCTGTACATGAAAATGAGAGATCTCGTTGTTTTATTTGAAGGCTTTACCACTTACGGTGGGATGTCGGTTCGTGAAATCGAAGCGATGGCCATAGGACTCTATGAAACAACCGACGAGACTGTAATTTCCCAGTCACCATCTTTTATTGAATATGCAGTTAATGAATTGGATAAACTAGGTATTCCGGTTGTAACTCCCGCAGGTGCACTTGGTTGTCATCTTGATGCCATGGGATTTCTACCACACATTCCACAAGCAGAATATCCTGCAGGCGCTTTGGCGGCCGCATTATATATCGTTTCAGGGATCCGGGGAATGGAGCGCGGAACAATTTCAAGCGTAAGAGACAGTAATGGGAATGACGTTTTAGCTGATGTTGAGCTACTCAGACTTGCTTTTCCAAGACGAGTATTTACTCTTTCGCAGACCATGTTTGTAGTTGATCGTGTAAGTTGGTTATATAAGAATCGTGAGTTAATCGGAGGATTGAAATTTACTGAAGAACCTGCTGTATTGCGTTTCTTCAATGGACGGCTTACTCCAACCTCCAACTGGCCTAAAAAGCTCATAGCTAAATTCAAAGAAGATTTTGGGGAGAGCCTTTAATCAATTTGGGGAGAATTAATCGCGAAGTCGCATCGCTTTACGGACATACTGCCTTTGAAGCTCCTTCGTCCCATTTGGATTGACAGACCCTTCAAAATATGTATATTCGTTGGTTCGCTTGTGAATGCTCATGATGAAGAATATAGGAAAGCCGCATGTACGGTTTGACGAGGGGGTAGGGAAGGTGATTAACCTTTCCGCTCTACTCCACTGGTCTTTGTGGAATAGCTATATCACAAAGGATCACAAAGATTTCACAAAGTCAAAACCTAACAAACTTCAACTAATAGACTGAGTTACAAATCCCTTTCTAAAAAGGTAAAAAGCCTGACGCTGGAATAGTGACAGGTTTTTTGCATTCCTGTGGGTTTAAAAACGTGTGAATTTTATAACTAATATCCGAAGTTGTGTAACACTTATGCATTCAAAGCATCGCAACTTTATATCTGAATAAATCACATAAAAAAACACAAAATGAAAAAGATTTTCTACTTCCCGGTAATTGTTACCATTGCACTTGGATTAACGGCTACATCATGTGGCCCGTCTAAAAAACTTACTGCATCAAGGCTTTCTGTTGAAAAACTTCAGAAAGACAGTACAAATACTCATCGTCAGCTCAATGACTGCAATGCACAACTGCGTGATTATAATGTGCAGGTAAAAAATCTAAAGGATCAGAAAACCACACTTCTGGAAGAGAATACTTCTGTTCATAACGATCTGAATACATTATCATCTGAATCACAACTTACCATTGCTGATCAACAGAAACAATTAACTAGTTTTCAAAATATGATTAAGGTTCAGAGAGATGCAATGTCAAAGTTAAAAAACTCTATCTCTGATGCACTGATGAATTATAAAACTGATGAGCTTTATGTTTACATTAAAGATGGAAATGTTTATGTGTCAATGGAAGAAAAACTTCTTTTCAAATCTGGAAGCGATATAGTTGACCCAAAAGGAAGAGAAGCCTTGAAAACTCTGGCTGTTGTGCTTAATTCTACCAAAGATATTACAGTTATGATTGAAGGCCACACGGATAATGTACCCATCAGCACCGGAAAATTTAATGATAACTGGGATCTGAGTACTGCCAGGGCGACTTCCATTGTAAGAATACTAGCCAATGATTATAGTTTTGATTCTAAAAGGATTACAGCTTCAGGTAAAGGCGAATTTCATCCCATTAAAACGAATGATACAGAAGTGGGTCGCGCAGGTAATCGCAGAACAGAAGTTATCCTTTCCCCGGATATGAAAGGTATTTATGAGCTGTTGAATCAGTAATATGTTTGAAATTAATTATTGAACTATCAAATATTTAAAACCATGAAACCCACATGTTTCGTGAAACACAAAGATCCCAATAGCTAACGGGAAGTATAATTTCATCGACATGTGGGTTTACCTACGGTGAGCCGTTAGGGGTTCATCAGGTCATTAAAAAATAAATTATATTCATGAAAGCTTTAGTATATCATGGCCCTGGTAAGAAAAACTGGGAAGAAATGCCAAAACCGAAAATCATTGAAACAACCGATGCGATTGTTAAAATTCTGAAAACTACAATCTGCGGTACTGATCTTCATATTCTCAAGGGAGATGTTCCAACAGTTTCAGTCGGAAGAATTATTGGGCATGAAGGCGTTGGTATTATTGAAGAAACAGGCAGTTCGGTAAGTAATTATAAAAAGGGCGATCATGTTTTGATCTCTTGCATTACTTCATGCGGGAAATGCGAATTCTGCAAAAAAGCAATGTATTCGCATTGTGAAAACGGCGGATGGATTTTAGGAAATACAATTGATGGTACTCAAGCTGAATTTGTAAGAATACCTTATGCAGACAACAGTCTGTATCCTGTTCCCAAAGATGCAGATGAAGAAGCCCTTGTAATGCTTAGTGATACCTTACCAACGGGTTTTGAGTGTGGCGTGTTATGCGGGAAAGTTCAACCGGGTAATACAATTGCAATCCTGGGTGCAGGACCAATTGGCATGGCGGTTTTATTAACTGCTCAGTTTTATAGCCCTTCTGAAATAATTATGATTGATCTGGACGACAACCGACTTGATCTGGCAAAGTCATTCGGAGCTACCCATACTATTAATAATGCCGATACTGATGCAGTTAAAGAAGTGATGAAGATAACTCATAACAGGGGAGTTGATGCAGCCATTGAAGCAGTCGGCTTGCCCAGGGCATTTGAATTATGTGAAAAAATAGTAGGTGTAGGTGGACACATTGCTAACATTGGCGTTCATGGGAAAAGCGTGATTCTCCATCTTGAAAAATTATGGTCGAAAAACTTAACAATAACTACCCGGCTTGTGGATACCGTGTCAACTCCAATGCTTCTAAAAACCGTAAATTCAGGAAAGCTTGATCCAAATATACTTATCACACACCATTTTAAGCTTAATGAAATTATTAAAGCGTACGAGACCTTTGAATTTGCCGATCTTGAAAAAGCATTGAAGGTAATTCTCACAAATTCTGATTAATTCTTTCAGATTTCGGATTTGTTTTGTTGCCGTATTTAAAACTCAATATCCTTTGTAATTACCCTAACTGCATATTCATTGGGTATAATTTTCTTTCCATGGGTTTGAGCATATACCTTGGTAAATTCAGCGCCGAAATACAATATTATTGCCGAATAATAAACCCATACCAGAAGCAAAATTACCGAACCGGTTGCGCCATACCAAGTGGCAATCGAGGATTCACCCAGGTATGCTCCAATAATAAATTTACCAATCATAAATAGAAATGCGGTAAATGAGGCTCCAACTAAACAATCTCGAAAGTTGATTTTCCCATCTGGCAGTGTCTTAAAAATTACTATAAACAAAATAGTAATAATTATAAAAACCATTAAGATATTCAATGCATAGAACAAATAGAGTATTTCATGTGGAAAATACATTGCAAGTTTCTTACTCAGAATATCCATAAGGGAATTTACAATTAAGCCGACCATAAGTAGAAACCCAACTGATCCAATCATCGAAAATGACATCAGTCTGTTTCTGATAAATTTTATCATTCCGTGTTTAGCTTTTGCTCTGATTCCCCAGATAATATTGATGGAATCCTGAATTTCAACAAAAACACCGGAAGCCCCGATGACCAGTAGAATAATTCCAAAAACAGTAATAAAACTGTTACTTCCTGCAAGTTTTACGTTTTTTATGATCGACTGAATCTGTAAGGCAGCATCATTCCCCACTAGTCCGTTTATTTGTCCGAATACCTCACCTCTTACTGCTTCTTCACCAAAAAAGTATCCGCTTATGCTAATAATAATTATGAGTAATGGAGGCAGCGAGAATATTGTATAATAAGAAAGTGCTGCGCTGTGCTTCATCGCATTGTCATCTAAAAATTCATTAAAGGATCGCTTCAGAAGATGAGCTATTTTTTTTGCGTTTTCGATTGCTTGCATATATGTAAGTAAGATGTTTTTTGTTACTGAAAAAGCACTATTGCCGGCTTTCCGATTTCAAAATCCCGGAAACCAAAATCATTGGTTTTAAAAGTGTTGGTTCGGAACGCATTTTGCCCGTCATTTGGGGCTAACGGATAAAAGGCAATGGAAATCTGGAAGGTATTAATAATAAGGTTATCGTTTTTAATTAAAACACCTAGTCCGATTTGTGAATAAACTTTGCTGTTACTAAAACTAGTTGTTTCATTCCCAAGCATCCCAAACGATAAATTAAGGTAGGGTCCAAACCGAAATCCAAATACATTCCAGGGTGAATACGATTGGGTTTGTAAGGTTAATAAGACACGGCTTGAGCCTGATAATAATTTAGATTTGAATCCATCTAAACCATAGCCTTCGTTCAGATTAATACTATCGTTTGAAAACCTGTCAATCCCAATAGTTACCTGAGGTTTTACAAATTGCCTGAACTTCCATTTCCTAATTTCAAATAAGCTGGTATAATAATTAATCCCTGCAATTATGGCTCCCTGCTCTGTGCGGGCTCCATTGAAAAACGTACCATATTCAAAGCTTGAACTGAAATAGCCCCAGGGATAATAATTTCCTTCTGATATTCTGCCACCAATATAAATCCGCGAAATATCATTTTTTTTCTGTATCCCGCCGGTAATGCTGAATACCCTTCCAACGGGTATGTCTTCAGTAATTCCATATTTGAAAATGTACTTATCCTGAACGTATTTTCTTGTGGAAATGCCAATGCTGGCGAGGTAGAAATTTTCATTTGAATACTTGTACTCTGAATGGTAAAATTCCATTGGTCTTTCGAGATATCGTATCCTTAGAACGCGAAAGGCTGAAATAAAATTTGTAGTACGGATGTTTTCTGATGATCCTTTAAAAATCTGTATTGAACTCCCCGCCCAGTAATCCAGTGTGTTATATTTGAATTTTCGGGGGAGATAAATCGAATCCGTAGTGAAAATTGAATCTCTTAAATAATCCTGTGAAAAGTTTATTCCCGCAGCCCATTTTGCGAAAGGGGAGAAAAAGGGCCGGTCTATGGTAACATTTTTCGCATAATTCCCAAATTCATCTCTTACATAATTCAGATTTGTGCTGACATAAGTATTCCGGATGTTAGGAATATAATAATTTGTATTGAAAGCACTGATAGGAGTGTTTTTGTACCATGCAATGCCATTGCTGAATTTGTGACCCAGCCCTAAGAAATTGTTATCGGTCAGTCCAATTGCATTGTTCGATGCCGATATAGCAACAGCAGGAGTGAGGCTCCATCTGTCGAGCGAACGGATAATTATATCCACAGAGTCTGATTTTTTCGAAATCGAAGAAACAAAAAAGGAAACATCCCGCATATAGGTGCTGTTTCGAATCAATCGCTCGGATTCTTTAACCCTCAGCGAGTCGAATGCTTGGTTTGGCCTGATTAACAGAAGATTTAGTATAGTAATATCCCGTGATTTTATATGGAAATTATTACCGGTTTTAGATAGAAAATTTTGCGGTTTGGCAGTTGTGTCGGTTATAGAATATCCAAATGGATCAAGAGATTCGATCGTGATATTCCTGATGATCTTTCCTTCAAAAGCACTGTAAGGTTTTTGAATCAGAATGTTTTTTGATTTCTTCCTTGGCTTCTTTTTTGGGGGAGTTGTTATGACAGGATTAAAAATCAGACTGTACATCAATTTTGTGAAGTTACGTTTACTGGAAAATGTTTGAATATTCTCATAAAGCTTTATTGAATCGGGCTTTACGGGGTCAGTCTGTCCAAATAAAAGATCACCGGATAGTGCAGAAATGATAATATATAGTAATAATTTCCTGGCCACATGAGTATTCCCCTGTAATTACTTTGTTTCTTCAAGCAACTTTTCTTTCTCTTCCTTTTCCTTAGCGGCTTCTTCCTTTGCGTTTTCAGCTGCTCTTGCTTTTTTATTAAAATATCCCTTTAAAAGAATATTATGTTTGGCTGCTTCCATATTCTGATCCAGACCTTTAGAGCTACTTCTCAGGTTGAGGATGGTCATATCAAGATTATGAGCAATTGTTGAATCCTGTATCAACCTGCCAAGTGTTCCGTTTCCGTTGTTTATGTTGATCATGATTTCAGCAAGTTGCTTGGCAATTATCTCTGCATAAGCAGTAGTAACCTGTACGCTTCCCATAATTGCATCCATTTCCACCGGTTCCTGGGAGTCGAGATGCTGATTTTCTCCTACAATGGATGATTCATTGCTTCCTTGTGAAATAACAATTAGACGGTCACCGATAAGGCCTTCAGAACCAATTGCAACCTGACAATCAGCTTTAATAAATTTTTTTATTTCTCTCCTTATCAGCATTTCCACCTTTACTGTTGAGTCGTTTGTGATAAGGATATTATCAACTGTACCAACAGTAATTCCCATAAAACGAATGTTGTTTCCAACTTGTAATCCGCTTATGTTGTAAAATGTTGTAGTTAGTTTAAACACAGGGTTAAACAGATTTTTTTGCTTGCCAATAATAAAAATTGCCAAAACAAAAAGAGCTAACCCGCCGGCTACAAAAAGTCCAAGCCGTATTTTAAATTTTTGTGAATGGTTTTCCATCTTATTTATTAATTGTACTGATTAATATATTTACTCTAATTATGAAAAGAATGATTTTATTTCAGGATCCTTTGAATTTGCAAACTCTTCTACTTTACCATCCTTATAAACATTCCCTTCTTTTAGCATGATAATCCTGTCAGCTGTACTAAGTGCGCATTTAATATCGTGAGTAATAATAATGGATGAGGTCTTATATTTCATTTTCACGTCATTAATCAACATACTGATTTCATCTGAAGTAACCGGATCAAGTCCTGTTGTGGGCTCATCGTATAGCATAATCAACGGGTCGACAACAATCGATCTGGCTAGGCTAATTCGCTTTCGCATCCCACCCGACAATTGAGAAGGCATTTTATCAAGGGAGTCAGATAAACCAACATTTTCAAGTACTTCAGCTATTTTCTCTTTAATATCTTTTTCCGAAAGATTCATTTTTATACGTCTCAACGGGAACTCCAGATTCTGCTTTACAGTCATTGAATCGTATAATGCACCACTTTGAAAGAGAAAGCCTATTTTCTTTCTTAGCTCATCCATTTCTTGTTTTTTCAGGTTGGCAACATTTTGGTCGAATACTTTAATTGTACCGCCAAAAGAAGTCAATAAGCCAACAATACATTTTATAAGAACCGATTTGCCGGTGCCGGATTTTCCAAGAACAACAAGGTTTTCACCATTATAAAGCTTCAAGGAAACATCTAAAAGCACTTTCTGCTTTCCAAAAGATTTCTGCAGATTATCTATTTCGATTACCACATCAGTTTTCTTATCTGATGCAGGTTTTATGTGTATATCGGATTTAACAGTGTTCATAATACAAACATATCAGTGATTTGAACTGCGATCATATCCACAATAATAACAAGCATGGAAGCTAAAACCACTGCGGAATTTGCAGCCACGCCAACACTTTCGGTTCCACGACCGGCGTTGTAGCCTTTATAACATCCAACGATTCCGATTACAGCTCCGAAAAAGAATGTTTTTATTAATGCAGGAATAAAATCTATAAATTCAAGAGATGCAAAGGCCTGAGAGAAAAACAAAACCATCGATACATCTCCTTTTATATTAGCTCCGGCCCAGCTTCCTATAATGCCAATTGCATCAGCATAAAGTACCAATAATGGAATCATTAATGTTGCTGCCCAAACCCTTGTCACAATCAGGAATCTCATAGGATTTGTTGAAGATACTTCCATTGCATCTATCTGCTCACTTACTTTCATTGAGCCAAGCTCCGCACCCATTCCAGATGCTATTTTTCCAGCACAGATAAGTCCTGTGATTACTGGTCCCATTTCTCTTATTAAAGAAACGGCAACCATACCCGGAAGTAAGGCTACTGCGCCGAAATCAACCAGAGCTGGTCGCGATTGAATCGTTAAAACCAAGCCCATGATTGCGCCAGTAATTGAGATTAGCGGTAAGGTTTTGTATCCTATTTGAAAACACTGACGAAGAAACTCATTAAACTCAAACTTACGCGAAAATGTTTCTCGTAATAAGCTGAATATAAACAAGGTAACATTCCCCATATCGGTCAGAAAGTTTCCTGCTTTTGTGGAAGTCGCAATAGTTTTTTCGCTAAGCTTTACGGAATGGTGTGTAGCGAAGGTCTTTACTTTTATTATCGGATTAGATTTTGCCATATCTTTTTTTACTTGTCTGCCGGTTTATTTTTCCTATAAATTAAGCGTTTCAAGCCAGCTCAGATTCATTTCAAAATTATGTGCAATTCCCTGCTTAAGTGTTACATAACTTTCCTAAAAAGTTATATGATTCTCACTTTGATTTCTGTTAAAACAACTATTTTGGAGGGGGAATTTTCAAGTAATTTTGAGCTTTCATTAGCGGCATTGCAATTAATTAATATTGGTATTGCCGGGCTAACCAAGAATAACTTTTGGGATATTTTAGTGGATATTTATTAATGGGAATAAATATTTCGGTACTGCACCTTTGGATTGTTTTTGAATACTATTCTACAAATATTTCGCAGCGGCTCCACTGAGCTAGTTGAAGTGCTGCTGCTCTGTTCTTTTACCAGAACAGTAATCTTTAGCAATTCTGATATTGTGCAGTGGAGCTAAAATGTGCAGCACACAAATATATTTTGTCTAAACCTGCCAGGTCTTAGACCTGCTAGGTTTGAAATATGCTGAAAACAAGAAAAAGGCCTGTTTTACCAACAAAACAGGCCTTTTAAAAATATGGTATTAATTAAAAACGGTATCCTAAGGAAAGACCATATCCGGTATTTTTAACTTCCGGATTTGTGCTTAAAATCCTGTTGTCTTCAGGTTTGATATTTAACATACCCAATTGTGCATTTAATTGTAGAAATAAACCACCAGCCATTTCATATCCGAAGAATACATTTCCCCCGGCATCCAAAGCTTTGTAATAAGTGGTTAATGCAGGATCGGTAATATCAACAACATTTTTAAATTCTACAGGCAACTCAACCGTTACCGGTCCACCTTCAATTGTTGCTTTTCCTTTTATCCCGTAAGATACGTAGGGTCCAAATCCAACCATAACATAACCACTACCCAATAAGCCTTTATAAACAACATTTAAAGGCACTTCAATATATGAAATCTTATAGGTACCAGTACCGGTACCGGTGACATCAAAAGTTGTGTTTTTTGCTCCCTTGATAGAAAAAAGCACTCCCGGTTGAAAATAGATCTGTGGTGCAATAGGAATGGCAATATTTACTCCGGCATGATACCCGATTAACATATCATTTTCAAGTTTATCACCATCTGAATCTTTTCCGTTAAATGTCTGGAAATTTACACCACCCAAAACTCCGAATGACATTTTTCCTTTTTCAGTTTCCTGAGCAGTTACAAACGACCCACTGAGGGCAAGCATACATGCGATAATTATGTGTTTTGTTTTCATTTTTTAATTTTAAAACTGTTAATTTTTACTTACTTGTTGTATAAATTGTAATAAAAGAATCTACTCTACTTAATTAGAAGACCTAACCTCCGCTGCTGCTTTCATCTTTTCATTAGCGGTGATAAGAAACTCTACCCTGCGGTTTTGTGCACGGCCATCAGTTGTTTCATTATCGTATTTTGGATATGTTTCACCAAATCCTTTTATATTTACACGGCTATTACTTATTCCTCTTGTATAGAGATAATTTGA
>Ga0105048_10003183_pt1 | contig 26847 bp, 19 predicted proteins | sample MAT05_FD_78382 | JGI IMG/M metagenome (GOLD analysis project Ga0105048, IMG submission 78382) | Freshwater microbial communities from Lake Fryxell liftoff mats and glacier meltwater in Antarctica - MAT-05 | ecosystem: Environmental > Aquatic > Freshwater > Ice > Liftoff microbial mat | place...
AGCGCAGCAAATTTCCGAATTAAAAAAAAGCGAAGCGCAGCAAAATTCTGAATTCTGAATTCTGCCTTCTGAATTAATTCTCCGCCTTCCGAATAAAATGAAGCGAAGCGCAGCAAAATTCTGAATTAAAAAAAAGCGAAGCGCAGCAAAATTCAGAATTCAGCCTTCTGAATTAATTCTTTAAATTCCGAATAAATTGAAGCGAAGCGCAGCAAAATTCTGAATTAAAATGAAGCGAAGCGCAGCAAAATTCTGAATTCTAAATTCTGAATTCTGAATTAATTCTCCACCATCGCTCCGTGGCAACTCTTGTATTTCTTCCCAGAGCCGCAAGGGCAAGGTTCGTTTCTACCCACTTTATTCTCATTACGCATTGGCTCATGTTTTACAGGAGGTGGAGGTCCTTGTGGAGGTGTATTTCCTTGGGGACCTGCACTGCTTGATACATTTTGTTGGAACTCTTCATGCGTAGCGCGCAACTTACTCATATCACTGCGTTGTGGTTGTGGTGCTTGCTTTACCTGCTGTGGCTCATCAATAGCAACCTTCCCTTTAAACAAGAACGACATGGTGTCGCGATTTACCGCATCCAACATTTTTTTGAATAATTCAAAGGATTCGAATTTGTAAATCAACAAAGGATCTTTTTGTTCATAGACTGCATTCTGCACACTCTGTTTCAAATCATCCATCTCACGTAAATGCTCTTTCCAGGCATCATCAATTAATGCCAATGCAATATTGCGTTCAAAAGCACGAATCATTTCCATTCCATTGGAATCGTAAGATTTTTTTAGATGCGCTAATACTTGAACTGTTTTGATTCCATCACTAAACGGAACAACTATGTTTTCAAATTGTTGTCCTTGCTGTTCGTAAACTTGTTTGATGATAGGAAAGGCTCTTTCAGCAATAGTTTTTGATTTACTACGGTAATGTCGATCTAATTCAGTGTAGATTTTTTCACTGAGCTGTTCCGTTTTTTCTCCCATGAATTCACTTTCGTTCACCGGACATTCTACAGCAAAGCTGCGCATCAAATCAAATTTGAAACCTTCGTAGTCGCGCTCTTCCTGATGAGCCACCACCATATTTTCATTTAAATCGTAAAGCATGTTCTGTAAATCCAGCGCTAAACGTTCTCCATACAAAGCGTGACGGCGCTTTTTATAAATGACTTCACGTTGTGCATTCATCACATCATCATATTCCAACAAACGCTTACGAGTTCCGAAATGGTTTTCTTCTATTTTCTTTTGTGCACGCTCAATACTTTTTGTGATCATGCTATGTTGAATCACTTCTCCTTCTTTTAATCCCATGCGATCCATCAAGCCGGCAATTCTCTCCGAACCGAATAAACGCATCAAACTATCTTCAAGCGATACAAAAAACTGTGATGAACCCGGATCACCTTGTCGTCCTGCACGCCCGCGCAACTGTCGGTCAACGCGTCGTGACTCATGTCGCTCAGTACCGATGATGGCTAAACCACCGGCTTCTTTCACTCCTGGACCTAACTTAATATCTGTTCCACGACCAGCCATATTGGTTGCAATGGTAACGGTGCCGGCTTTACCAGCTTCTGCTACAATCTCAGCTTCCGACTGATGTTTTTTCGCATTCAAAACATTGTGCGTTATCTTTCTTTGTGAGAGCATTCTGCTTAATAACTCAGAAATTTCTACAGAGGTTGTTCCTACCAACACCGGGCGTTTTGCTTCGGTAAGTTTTACAATCTCATCAATAACGGCATTGTATTTTTCTCTTGTTGTTTTATAAACTAAATCTTCTTCGTCATTACGCGTGATTTTTCTGTTGGTAGGAATTACGACTACATCCAGTTTGTAAATCTCCCAGAATTCACCTGCTTCGGTTTCGGCCGTACCGGTCATACCTGCAAGCTTATGATACATTCTAAAATAATTCTGCAAAGTAACTGTTGCATAAGTTTGCGTGGCAGCTTCTACTTTTACATTTTCTTTTGATTCAATGGCCTGATGAAGTCCGTCACTGTATCTTCTTCCGTCCAATACACGTCCGGTTTGTTCATCAACAATTTTGATTTTACCTTCTTGAATGATGTACTCTTTGTCCTTTTCATAAAGTGTATATGCTCTCAAAAGTTGATTGATAGTATGAATACGTTCGCTTTTAATAGCGAAATCTCGCATCAACTCATCTTTGGTATTCGTTTTATCTTCAGCAGTACGGTCTGACTTTTCAATATCGGCCATGATAGAACCTACATCCGGCATCTCAAAGAAATGAGGATCGCTGGTGTTGGTGCCGATGAGGTCAATACCTTTCTCGGTCATTTCGATGCTGTGATTTTTTTCGTCAATCACAAAATACAATTCGGGATCTATTTTTAATCGCATCTGCCTTCCCTGATCGGCCATGTATTGATTCTCCGTTTTAAGCAGCAAAGCTTTTACTCCGGGTTCACTTAAAAATTTAATCAATGCACGATGACGTGGCATACCACGATAGGCACGAAGTAACATGATTCCTACTTCATCCTGTTTTTCTTTTACATCAAAATTTTTCTTGGCTTCTGCAATGATGGTATTCACAAAATTTTTCTGTGAATTTACCAAGGTTTCTACTTTTGGTTTTAAAGCCGCAAATTCCTGATCGTTGCCTTTAGGAGTAGGTCCGGAAATAATTAACGGTGTACGTGCATCATCTATCAAAACAGAATCGACCTCATCCACAATCGCATAATGATGTTCTCTTTGCACGATATCTTCTGGACTTCGCGCCATATTATCTCTCAAATAATCAAAACCAAATTCATTATTTGTTCCATAAGTAATATCAGCTAAATAAGCCTTACGTCTCTCTGGAGAGTTAGGTTGATGCTTGTCGATACAATCTACTGTCAAACCTAAAAATTCGAAAATAGGGCCATTCCATTCAGAGTCACGTTTAGCCAGGTAATCGTTTACAGTTACAATGTGAACACCTCGTCCTGCCAAAGCGTTGAGATAGATTGGAAGTGTGGCTACTAAAGTTTTTCCTTCTCCGGTTCCCATCTCTGCAATTTTTCCCTGATGCAATACCGTTCCACCTATGAGCTGAACGTTATAATGTACCATTTCCCAAGAAACTTCAATGCCGGCAGCTAACCATGATTTTTTAAAGATAGCTTTGTCACCCAGGATTTCAACACCACTACGTTTTACGGCAAGGTCTCTGTCCAGTTGTGTTGCACTTACCTCTAAATCTCCAATTTCTGTGAAGCGATGTGCAGTTTCTTTCACTACGGCAAAAGCTTCCGCGTGTATCTCCATTAACACTTCTTCAATCTTTTTATTGCGATCTTTCTTCAGTTCATCTACACGAGTAAAGATTTTTTCTTTCTCATGTAAATCCATCTCCGGATCAGACTCAGCACTTTCGTTGAGCGCATCTAATTCGCCTTCAATTTCTGAAATATGGTTTTTTATCTTTTGTTGAAAAAAAGAGGTTCTTGCACGTAATTCATCATTGCTTAAACTTTGCAATTCGGAATAGGCGGCATTTATTTTTTCAACATAAGGGAGCGTCTCTTTCAGATCACGATCCGACTTACTGCCTAAGAAGGATTTCAGTATTTTATTTATAAAATCTAACATTTTATTGGGATAATTCTAAGCTTGCAAAGGTAAGTTTTATTGTGGAGATTCTATCAAGGAATATAATGACCTTTCATGTTTTAAAACCTTGTAAATGAAAGCGATCTATTTTGCATGTGTCTGATTATGAATTTTGAAGATTTTAACACATTATTCGAAGGCGAACCAGTATCCCCACAAACAGCTCATATTTTTTAAGAGAAATGTAATGTTTTGCCAATTTATTGGATGTTTTCATGAAGGTGTTAATGTAATTGGAGTTTGGAATTGTGCAAAACAGAAATAGGATTTGTCAGAACTCGCTTGACTTGAATACATGCAGAACATATCTTTGGTAAATAAACAACGACGTAGTTATAAAATCATCATTATATGTTTTGGAAAGATCAGGAAGATTTCGATGATGATTTGTTTAACGACGATCACGCCGGAGATGAAGCATTGGGCGAAATCAAAAAAGAGCAAGAAAGAATTAATAATCTGCCACTCATGATTCAGGCAAATCAAGTTTTTGATGTGGTGCAAAGCCTAGTGGCTACCTTGCCTGAAAATGAGGATGTCTCCGATCATTTTAAGGAGGTAATGTTGACAGACGTACGAATAATATGCGGAAAAATTAGTGCCGCAGAATGTTCAAGTTTATATTCTGTAAAAATGGAAAATGCAGTGATGGTTAAAATTGCTGCTGTGAATTTATTGGCACAAACATCCGGTTTGTCAATGTTGTGTTTGGCAGAACAAGAATATATTGATGTTCTTCGTGATGAAATTGAAGAATTTAAAATATTATTTATTGAATGGATTAGCACTTTCAGCAGACGCAACGATATGGACGATGGCTGGAAGCTTTTTCAAAATGCGCCAGAATAATTTTAAAGATCTAAATTTTTAAGTTTCGGTGCAGCCTTCCAAGTAATGGCTACTACACCTAGAGTTGCACATCCTCCCAATACTACGGAATTTACAAGACCGAGGAATTTTGCAGCTAATCCGGATTCAAAAGCCCCGATTTCATTCGAAGAGCCAACGAAAATACTGTTTACTGCTGATACACGTCCTCTCATTTCATTTGGAGTATAACTTTGTAAAATGGTGGAGCGGATAACAACACTAACATTGTCTAACATACCACTGCATATCAAAATTATGATAGAGAAAATGAAACTGGTAGAGAGCGCAAAGGCAATCATACAAAGTCCGAAACCTGCAACACACCACAACATTTTTTTTCCGGCTCCTTTAGCGGGTGGGTGAAAGGCCATGTATGCAGCCATAATCACTGCGCCAATGGCAGGTGCAGAGCGAAGAAAGCCAAGCCCCTGTGGACCTACATGTAAAATCTGATCGGCAAATACCGGTAATAACGCTACCGCACCTCCGAAAAGTACTGCAAATAAATCTAAACTTACTGCGGAAAGTAGAATTTGTTGTTTAAAGAAAAAGCGAATACCGGTTCGTAACGAATGCGCAATGGATTCGGTTTTATCCACTTCAGGCATCGCTTTATTTTTAATAAAAAGATAACTGATGAATACCACAACCATCAAAATGCAAACAAGAGTACTTGTCCAGCCCGCCCCAAACCAAGCGTAACAGAGGCCGCCTATTGCTGGTCCGGTAACCGCACCCACTTGCCAAAGACTACTGTTCCAGATCGATGCATTTATGTACTTTTCTGATGGAAGGAGTTGTGCCCACAAAGCAGACTGGGCCGGATTGAAAAATCCTCTAGCCAATCCAATAAAAAAGATGACAACGTACGCGGGCCAGGTACCGATGGAAATTGTATCTAAAAATGAGTAGTAGGCGAGTCCGATGGATGCAATTAACATTAAAAAAACAGCGATTAACATTAATCGTTTCCGGTTGTATCGATCGGCAAGGAACCCGCCCGGTAAAGCCAATGAGAGTGCTGGAATAGCTTCGGTTAATCCGATTAAGCCAAGGGCAAAAGGGTCCTTTGTTTGATCATAAATCATCCAACTAGCAACCAATGCTTGCATCTGAAGAGCGATGGTAAGCAACAGTTTGCCTATCAAAAAAAAACGAAAGTCCTTGTAACGAAGGGCTTCAAAAGGATCGTGTTTTTTTACCATCGCTCAAAGTTATATCAATTGCTCGAATAACGAACAATAGGTGGTCTCTTCATACTTTTTTATCTTTGGTGAATTATGAGTCCTAGTAAATTAAATAATTCAGAAAAGCAGTTGCGCATCTTTGTTGTAGAGGATGATGTTTGGTATGGTGAATTGTTGATGCATCATCTGAACCTAAATCCGGATAATCATGTCCGACGTTTCGAATCTGCAACAGAATTATTGGCCGCTTTGGATGAGTCGCCTCATATTATCACGTTAGATTATTCCTTGCCTGACATGAAAGGAGATGTGCTTTTAAAAAAGTTACGAATGGCTTTACCCGACACAACAATTATTGTTATTTCGGGCCAAGAGGATATTTCAACGGCTCTGGAGTTAATTCGTTTTGGTGCCTATGACTACATTGTAAAAAATGATCAAACGAAGGAAAGGCTTTGGAATATTATTAATAACATCCGAAATACTGTTGCTCTTGAAGATGAAGTGAAAATTCTTCGACAGCAAATTGATGATAAATATGAATTGCAAAATTTAATTGTCGGGAATAGCGAACAAATAAAACAAGTATTTCAACTTATTAATAAAGCCGCAAACACGAACATTAATGTTTCCCTAACCGGTGAAACAGGTACAGGAAAAGAACTTGTTGCAAAGGCAATTCATTTTAATTCACCTCGAGCGAATAAGTTATTTGTTGCAGTAAACGCGACTGCTATCCCACATGACTTAATGGAAAGTGAGCTTTTTGGTCATGAGAAAGGAGCATTTACCGGTGCGATTGCCACCAGAATCGGAAAATTTGAAGAAGCGAATGGCGGAACTTTGTTTTTGGATGAAGTAGCGGACTTAGATTTTTCAATTCAAGTAAAGCTTTTGCGTGTGTTGCAGGAAAGGGAAATTTCCAGAGTAGGAAGTAATCAAATTATCCCTATTGATGTTCGTATTATTACAGCTACGCATAAAAATTTAACCGAAGAAGTTCGAGTAGGTTTGTTTCGTGAAGATTTGTTTTACCGACTTATGGGTTTGCCCATTTCATTACCTCCATTAAGGGAAAGAGGGAATGATATTTTATTGTTGGCGAAACAATTTTTAGATTCCTTTTGTACATTAAATAAATTGTCGAAAAGAACTTTAAGTGTGCCCGCTAAGGAAAAACTCTTAGCATATCGATACCCCGGCAACGTGAGAGAGTTGAAAGCGGTGGTAGAACTGGCAGCGGTCATGACAGAAAATGATCAAATCGAAGTGGAAGATATTTCATTCACTGCATCGCGTACGCCTGTTGATTTACTAGATCAGGATTGTACTTTGGAAGAATACAATCACAAAATAATTAGGTACTATTTAAATCGATTTGATAATAATGTTGTGGAAACAGCCAAAAGATTGGATGTGGGAAAGTCTACCATTTATAGGATGATAAAAGAAGGGAAGTTATAATTTATTTTAAATATGCCATTTAGAAAAAGTTCTAAGTTTTATAAAACGGTACTTGAAAAACTTCAAGGCGACGTTATAATTATTGATCGTGATTTTAAATATGTTTATGCAAATCCATATGCAATTAGTAATGCTGAAATCAGAGAATGGATTATTGGGAAAACAGATGTTGAGTATTGTGCGTTTTGGAAGAAGGATCCAACTATTGGGATTATTCGTGAGGAAAAATTGAAGCAAGCTTTAAATTCACGATTAGAAGTAACGTGGGAAGAAGGGTTGACAGATAGTCAAGGTAATTACACGTATTTCTTAAGAAAAATATTTCCAGTTATTGATGACCAAAGCAATGAAGTATTATATTTTATTGGGCATGGATTGAATATCACTGAACGTCAAAAAATCAGAACTCAACTTGAAGAAAATAAAAAACTTACAGATGCAATTTTAGAAGGTAGCCCTAACTCTATTTTTATAAAGGATGCCGAAGGTAGATTTTTATTGGCAAATAAAGCAGTGGCGGAATTGTTTAATACTACACCTGATAAGTTAGTCAATCAGTATAATATAAAACTCCATAGAAATAATGAGGAATCTGGAAAATATATTGCGCATGATCTTGAAGTAATCAAAACGAAGAAAATAATTAGAAGGGAAGATACATTTACTACTCTTGATGGAAGGGTGATTTGGTTTGATACTGTAAAGGTGCCTTTGATAGAAGCGGATGGCACTGTGAATGTACTTGGCATTTCAACAGATATTACTGAGAGAAAACTACAAGAAAATTTATTAAGGGAAAGTAAAAAACAATTAGCGGAAGCCCAAAGCTTAACAAAATCGGGGAGTTGGTATATGTATCTTCCTGATAAACGAATGGAATGGTCTATCGGTATGTTTGATATTTTGGAAAAATCTTCAGAAAATACTTCTCCTGATTTTTCGGAAATAATTGAATGTACACATCCCGAAGATAGAGAACGATTAGAGTTGAAATTAAATACACTTATTGCTTCGGGAGGTGAAGATTTGTGCGAATATCGATTGGAATTAGAATCAGGCAGAAAGAATATTAAATGCTTTAACCGTGCGGTAGTTGATGAATCTAATAAGGTCATTGCAATTTTAGGATCTGTCATTGATGTAACAGAACAAATCCAATCTCAAAAGAAATTATTGCTAAATGAACAAAGACTGAACGAAGCCCAGTTTAGGGCTAAAATGGGAAGTTATGACTGGGATTTTGTGAGTGGTGAAATGCAGTATTCTAACGGTGCTTACAAAATTTATGAGTGGGATGAAGATGAGCAGATACCAAAGCCGGAGGGGTTTATTGAGATGATCCACCCGGAAGACAGGAATTATTTCATTGAACTTTCGTCTATACTTCCAACTAGAAAAGAAGATTTTACAGCTGAAATTCGAGTGATAACAAAGTCCGGAAAATTAAAGTATATAAGTGCTCAAAATCATCTTGAGTTCAATGAAAAAGGTGATTTGATTCGAATTTTAGGGATTATTTTAGACATCACAGAACAAAGAGTATACGAGACTCAATTGATAAAAAAGGAGCAACGTTTAAACGAAGCACAAGAGTTATCCAAGACAGGAAGTTTTGAGTATAATATGAATACTCAGGAGATAATTTGGTCAAAGGGAATGTATTTGATTTGGGAATTAGAGAGTACAAGAGTGCCTACAATGGAAATGTTTTTTCAACATGCCCATCCGGATGATATACCAAGAATTCAAGCTATATCTGATCAGATAGTAATAGGTCAGGAGCCTTGGTCCTATAATTATAGATTGTATACAGGAAAAAAGAATTTGAAATACATTGAAGTATTCAATAAATTTTCTAAGTCTGAAGAAACTGGCGATTTACTTATTGTTGGATCTTATTTAGATGTAACCGAAAGTAGAAAGTCAGAAGAAAGATTAAAACAAAATGAGGCTCGATTAAATGAAGCACAGTCTTTAGCTAAGCTGGGCAGTTTCGAATACAATGAGATCACCGGAAACATTAGATGGTCGGAAGGGATGTACTCGATATTTGACTTAGATCGAAATGTTGATCTGGACTTAAGTTTATTTTTCTCCTTAGTTCACCCTGATGACGTTGGTAAATTAATTGAGCATCAGAAAATATTAAATCCTTCCCTTGAACCTTGGTCGCACTCTGTTCGATTAGTTACCGCTAAGAATAAATTGAAGTATGTTGATTTGTTTTTGAAATATTCAAAATCCTTTGAAGAAGGAACGGATTTAATAATCGGTTCTTGTATTGATGTAACCGAAACAAAAGAAACAGAAGAAAAATTGAAGGTAAATGAGACCAGGTTGCTTGAAGCGCAGCAACTTTCTAAATCCGGAAGTTGGGAGGTAAATTTGTTTCCAGATTTTAGCATTGATTGGTCGCCCGGCACCTATGCCATTTGGGACTTGAATCCAGAAGTGGATTTTCCTACAATTAAAAATTTTTATGAGCACATCGCAGAAGAAGATCGCGGAAAGGTGCGGGATTCATTCGATACTTTAATACAAAAAGGCGAGCCGATAGATGTTCATTTTAATGTAATCACTTGGGCGAATCATCATAAAATATTTTATTCTCGAGGTAAGGCAATTAAGGACTCTTCAGGCAGAGTAATTAAAATGTTTGGAACGAATACAGATATAACGGAACAGCATTTATTACAAGAAAGAACCAAATTCAGTGAACAAAGTTTGTTGCAAGCACAAAGAATTGCAAAACTTGGCTCATTCTATTTCGATTTGCCAAGTAAAACATTTGACTGGGCCGAAGGTGTGTATTATATATGGGAAAGAGATCCTGCTCTTATAGAACCCACGTTTGAGGAAATTTTAGAGGCAATTTATCCGGATGATTTAAATTTGTTTTCTCGTGCTATTCAATCTATTGCTAACACAGGGACCAAACAAATTTTTGAGTTTAGAATTCTACTACCAAGTGGAAGCATTAAATTTATTGAAACACGAATGCGTGTTGGTGAGTACCAAGATGGACGACCTGTAAAACTTTTTGGTACTTTGATTGATATTACAGAGAGAAAGAATGTAGAGGAAGAGTTAAAGAATGCCAAAATAATCGCAGAGGAATCATCAAAAGCAAAGGAACTTTTTCTAGCAAGTATAAGTCATGAATTAAGAACACCTTTAAATGGTATTTTGGGAATGTCACGTTTGTTGAAGAAATCCCCTTTGAATAGTACTCAAAGAGATTACACCGATGTTTTGCATCAAACTGCAGAAAATTTGCTGGTGATTATATCTGACATAATAGATTTTACACGAATTGAAGAAGGTAAATTATCACTTGAAGAAATCGATTTTGACCCAAAGCGAGTAGCCGATACAGTTATCAATTTACAAATGTTTAGAGCCGAGGAGAAAGATTTAATATTAAGGCATAAACATATTGGTGCAGAGCCGCTACCTAGAGTGAAGGGCGACCCCTCTCGTCTTAGCCAAATTATTTTGAATTTGCTGAGTAACGCAATTAAGTTTACCAATTATGGTGAAGTAACACTGTCACATCAAGTAGTGGAGTCCGATGAAGATTATGTTTCAATTCAGTTTACAGTGGAAGACACAGGACTTGGTATTCCACTTCATCTACAAGATCGAATTTTTGAAAGTTTTACACAAATTGGAAGTGATGGATCTAAACATAGTGGAATCGGTCTTGGTTTGACGATTTCAAAAAATTTGGTTGAACGACAAGGCGGAAAAATATGGGTGGAAAGCAAAGAGGATATTGGTAGTTCGTTTCATTTTGTTATTCGCTATAAAAATGCAGATTTGTACGATGAAATTGGTAATTCGTTACCGATAGATCTCCAAAATTTGGGACTGCTAGATATTTTATTGGCAGAAGATAATAAGGTAAATATGTTCATTACCCAAGCGATTCTGAACGACTGGGGATTTAATGTAGATGTTGCTGAAAATGGAAAGGAGGCTTTGGAAATGTTAGCCATAAAAGACTACGATTTAATTTTAATCGATATTCAAATGCCCATTATGGATGGTCTTGAAGCCACGAAACAAATCAGAGCGCTTAAGGATGTTCGCAAATCACGTGTGCCTGTAATTGCCCTCACGGCGAATACCAGTAGGCAAGCCCATCGTCAATTCATGACCTTGGGTATGAATGACTGGCTTGTAAAACCTTTTAGTGAAGAAGCATTATATAGAAAGATTGCCATGCATATTCGTGATAAAGTTCAATTGTCGGAATCGATGCGTAAGAGAAAATTTCCTACAAGGAGAAAGCCAATAGCAGTGAAGGATGATGTATTATATGATTTATCCTTGTTGAAGTCGGATGTTCTGGGTAATTCGACTTTTTTAATAAAGATGTTAAAAATTTTTATTAATACTATTCCTCATAGTGTAGATAAGATGATGGATTATTATCAGAGAAATGAATTGGATGAAATGAGTCGTTTGGCACATAAAATCAAACCTACCATTGATACTGCAGGAATTTTTGTTTTGAAAGATTGCATCCGAAATTTAGAAAAGTATAATGAACGTAAGCGAAGTGCTATTCAAATAAAAAGTGATTTGCAACTTCTGCATAAAGTAATTCATGAGGTTGTAATTTCTTTTGAAAGCGAAATCACTAGTTTGAAAAATCAAGACGACGCATCAGTGTCCTGAATAAGTTGCTGAAAGGTTTTGTTAAGCTGATTTGCTACCGTCTCCCAGTTGAAATGCTGATGCACAAATTTGTGCGCAGCTTCAGCCATGCACTTGTATTGTGTTGGATCATTGAGTAGAATTGTGATGTATTCGTTGTATTCTTCGGGAGAATTTGCGACAAAAACTTCCTTGCCATGTGTGGCTCCTAATGCGTTATTGGCCATCGGAGAAATTACACAGGGTATTTTCATCGCCATCGCCTGAAGTATTTTGTTTTGTAAACCTATACTGATTAACATAGGTGCTAACATGATTTTGGAAGTAGCAAATGCTTCACGGATGTCTTCCATCCATCCACTCACCGTGATATAATTTGATTCCAGATTTTTAATTCTGCTCACAGGGTTGGCACCTGCAATTAAAAATTTGATAGTAGGGAAATTTATTTTTACAATCGGTAAAATTTTTTCTACAGTATAAATACTGCTTGCAATGTTGGGAGGATATGACATGTTGCCGTTAAAAAGCAACTCATATTTTTTGGGCATGTCGAGGGGTTTAAAATAATCAAAATCCACACCGTTTGGGAGCACTTCAATTAAACTTTTATTCGGATGTGGAATCAATTCTCGATCTTGAGATGAGATGATGACTTTGTGATCGAATAAATCAAAAAGTGCATGCTCATATTTTGTCAATCTTTTCCATTCAAGATGAGCAGGGATTCGAAGCCACCAGGGTCCATTGTTTTTTATGCGCTCCATCCCTTTCGAAAAGGCATCCATGTAATCTAAAATTTGTGGACGAACTTTTAGTTGTTTAGCGTATTCTGCCATTCGAATTAAATGACAGTAAACTGCATCCACTTTATGTTTATCTGAAAATATTTGAATTTGTTTTGCTACATTTTTATTGTAAAACCACGCTACCTGAAATGGAAGAGAGGACCATCGGAAAAGCGAAAGCATAGATTGTCGTTTGCTTATGACCGCTGTTTCAATGTGCGCGCAATAAGGTGTTAACGCCTTGAGCCAATCTTCATGTGGCGCATGTTCATGAACAGCAAAAAGACAAATTTCAAAATATTTACTTAATCCTTTTATCAAATAATACGCTCTCAATTTATCCCCTTTTTCTAACGGATAAGGAAAGCGTGATGTGAGAAATAAAATTTTGGGTTTGTGCACTGTACTCATTCAATGTTGAATTGTTCAATAGAAATTATATTTTTAATTTTTATTAGCTCTATTGATTTCTCCCTTTCCGGTAATTTTACTATTTATTTCAGGATCCCCAATATAATTCACATCTCCACTTCCCATGATGTTTACATTGAGTTTAGATTCCACATGTATGAAAACTTTTCCTGAACCATTAATGTCAATTCTATAATTTTGTACAATTAATTCACTAGCCTTTAAATCGCCGGAGCCATTGATTCGTATTTTGTGATCTTCTGCTTCTCCTTTTAATTCCAAATCGCCCGATCCATTGATTGTTGATTTTATTTGCTGCGAATGAGGTCTGGCCTTTATATCTCCGGATCCATTAATAGTAAATGTAGATTTTTCGATTTTATAAGGATTTATTATTTCTATTTCTCCAGCTCCATTGATTTCAAGTGCTTCCGGTGCGGAGCATGTCATGATTATTTCAATAGGTTTATCTGTTTTCAAGGATTGCTTGGAATGTATTAATAGACTTTTTCCTTTTGATTTCAATTCTATATTTTCTAAAATATTAGCTTGTGCCACTAAAACAATGGAGTTGGAATCTGCAATAATTATGGACACATGGGCATTAATATTCAAAGCTAGTTTATTGAAGGAATCAATTTTTCTAGATTCTTTCCTTAATTCTCCTTCACCAATTACTGTGCTGTTACAGGAGGAACTTAATAAATAGATCAAGGCAATGCCTAGAAGTGAAGTGTAGCGAGTTCGTTTCATATTTGACATTAGCGAAAGTATCATTCTTTCTTTAAAGGAACAAGAGTATATTTGCTTAATTCTTGAAGCTATGGACATCAGCAAGTTTAAACACAAAACACGTATTCAAATCCGATTTAAGGATATTGATAAATTGGGGCACGTGAACAATGCCAATCATCTCACATATTTTGAATTAGCCAGAGTTTCCTATTTGAACGAGGCTTTAGATATCAGTATAAATTGGGAAAAGGAAGGAATAATTTTGGCCAGAATGGAGGTTGATTTCAAAAGTCCAATTTTGTTGGATGACGAAGTATGGGTGTATACCCGCGTGAGTAAAGTTGGTAGAAAAAGCTATGAGATGGAGTATCTTATAGAAAGAATCGTTCATAACACTTCTGTCGTCGCTGCAATTGGAAAGTCTGTTCAGGTATGTTTTGACTACTCAAAAAATTCTTCTATGGAAATGCCGGATTCATGGAAAAAAGCTGTGCTGAAATTTGATTCAGATGTCCTAGTGACTTAATTGATAGGTAATTTTTTTGCGTAGTGATCCGTTACCTTTTGATTGAATCGTAAATCGTTGTAGCGGTTTTGATCTTCAATATAAAATATTTTAAAATTTTGTAGGGTTAAAAATTTTAATTCCGATTCATCGATGTAGTGTTTTATTGTAACATTTTTATTGGGGAATTCTCTTGATAATACCAATAAATCGGCATTCCACCAACCCGCGAGTATAACTGTTTTATCTTTTAAAGTTTGGGTGTAATGAAGAATTTTTTTAGAAAAGGAAGTTCGCAGCACTCGTTTGTTTTGATCTGCCAAAACTAAACCCATCAATGGGTCAAATACAATTTTATCTCCTGCTAAATCAAATGTTTTAGCAGCCCAACTTTGTCCCGATCCTCTTTGTGGGTCCGCTAAATTTATTCCGAAAAAAAAGCAGGAAAAGACAAAAGAAAGTGTAAGTATCTTGAATGATTTTTCTTTAAGCAAAAGGGCAAACATCAAAATTAAAAATGGGCATATCGGAATGATAAATGCTGCCTTGAGTGGAAGGCGTATGAATGAAATTGAATATAATAGGATAACAATGGAGCTTATATACAGGAGCGTTCCGGAAATAGGTTTGTTGTCAAAAAAAATAACTTGTTCTACTTTTCGCTTTCGCAAAATTGAGAAGCCATAGTATAGCAGTGCGATGCATGCAGGTAAACCCCAAACAGCAACTGTACCTTTGTATACATTCTTAGCAAGTCCCGGAAGAGGAAAGTGTTCGTAATAAGTAAAAAAACTTTTTCCGTAAACAACTAGTACTGGACTCATCACAATCAATGAAAATAGAAAACCGAAGCTTAGAAATAACAAAACATTTTTTTGCCTTTCTTCTTTTGAACTTATTTCCCACAATAAAATAGCATAAGGTAAAAACATCGCACCAGAGGTAATTCTACAACCAATTGCCAATGCAAGCATTCCTCCGGCCAATAAAATATTTTTTTTGCTAATGTAAAATCCACTTATTAAAATAAATGCCATAGCCCAAGTATAATCCATGGCATTGCTGCTGTTGATGTAGACAATAGGAGTGAAGGCCAATGCCAATCCACACCAATAGGCGTTTTTTATATTTAGATTTTTTAATAGTAGGGTGAATGCAAGAATTCCAAGCGTACTTATGAGCGCAGTTAACAGATTAAAGAAAATTGAGCCACTGTTCCATACTGCACTATATATTAATTCTTGAACAGGATGTCCGGGTAGCCTCGATGCTTCGTATATACCGCTTGTGGCTATCCGTTCAACCACCAGCGGTATCGCCCATGCATCTTCTTCGCTGCCATATCCATCAAAGAGAAAAGGAATTCTAGTACATAAGATGAGTAATGCGAAAAGACTTATGTCGCGAATTTGTTTTGTCATTTTATTGGTTGATGAATCAGTTGTAGTGCTTTTTGTAAGGTAGCATCATTCTGATGAATAATAGGATACAATCCTTCATTTCTCCACAGTAAGCGAGCTATATATGCTTTCAGTTGCGTTTGAAGCAAGGGCAAAGATTTCTGAAGTTCCGCATTGTTTTTTGTTACTCCTTTTTTTTCTGCATAGACTACAAATTCATTGATAAAATTATTGTCTGTTTTAAATCTTTCTCGAAAATCTTTCGCTGAATTATATCTTTTTAATTCCTCACGATGCCCATCTACATAATCATATGAAAACTGATTTACACTTCCGCTCGCAAATAATTTATTTAAATATTCACTGTTGTTTGCCGTGTCAATGGGAATAAATACATCAGGCATGATTCCTCCTCCACCATAAACTATTCGTCCTGCAGGAGTTTTATAGCTAATGGAATCTGAAAAATGAATGCTGTCTTTGTTTAGTAATTCTCCATTTTTAAAACGCTCATACACTTCTTCTTCATAGGCACCGAAGCCATGATTGTACGGCTTCTGAATGCTTCTTCCAGTGGGAGTATAGTAGCGTGCAATAGTGAGTCGAATGGCGGAACCGTCGGGTAAAATAGATTGTTCTTGAACCAATCCTTTTCCAAAGGATCTACGTCCTACAATTGTACCCCGATCCCAATCTTGTATTGCTCCTGAAACTATTTCTGCAGCTGAGGCGGAACCTTCGTCAATTAAAATTATCAATTTTCCTTCTTCAAAAAGTCCTTCGTGAGAAGTGTAATAATTTGTTTTAGGTCTGGATTTTCCTTGGGTGTAAACGATTAATTTTTTTCCACCCAAAAATTCATCAGAAATGGCCGTAGCCGCATCCAAAAAACCACCCGGATTACCGCGTAAATCAAGGATCAGACTTTTTAATCCTTCTTTCTTAAGTTGCTGCAAAGCGGTTATAAATTCGTCATACGTATTTGCACTGAATCGTGAAAGATTGATATAGCCGGTCTCAGCACTGATCATGTAAGCGAACTCCAAACTATTGATTGGAATTTTTCCACGCACAATTTTAAAATCGATGAGTTTGCTTTGCCCTCTTCGGTAAATCGATACCGTTACTAAGGATCCTCCTTTTCCTTTCAAAGTTTTCATCACGATTTCATTGGTGATCCCAATGCCAGCAACTAGTTTTTTATCCACTTTCACAATACGATCGCCGGGTAAAATTCCGAGGCTTATACTTGGGCCACCACTGAGTGCAGAAACTACCATGATGGTATCATCTTGAATATGAAATTCTATTCCGATTCCTTCGAAGTTCCCTTCCAAAGGCTCGTTCGCAGCTCTAAAGTCTTCACTAGGAATATAAGCCGAGTGCGGATCTAAGTGCTCAAGAATTTTAACAATAGACTCATCAATTAAGGTTTTGCGATTTACGGTATCAACATATTCTTGCTCGATGTAATTCAAGATGTTGTTGATTTTATTATCAGAAGATACTTTTGTAGAGGGTGTAAGTTTACTCCCCAAATAAATTCCTGCCGCTAATACTAAACCTAAAATGATTGGAAATGCAATGCGTTTCATTGGACTTTTTTCGCTCATACTTTCTTTTTTTCTTCAGCGGGAAAATGTATAACATCTACGCCAAATTTTTTTAAAAATTCAACTCCTTCTTCAACATCAATTCCTTTGTATGCTGCGTAACTATCTCTAAATATTACTTTTTTAATTCCCGTTGTATAAATAATTCTCGCACAAGATAAGCAAGGTGCTAGCGTTACGTACAATGTCGCATTTTCTAAAGTAATTCTGTTTTTAGAAGCATAAAGTATGGCGTTAGATTCTGCATGCAAGGCCAAATAACATCCGCCTTTACGGTCACGGGCGCACCCTTCTTCAGGCCATTCCTCATCGCAATTGTGCGTGCCCGCCGGTGGACCATTATATCCTAAGGAAACAATTCTTGTATCTTTTGATATGACAGCTCCTACTTTCATCTTCACGCAGTGTGATTTTGAAGCAAGATTTTGTGCTAAATCCATGTAGAGCTCATCAAAGCTAATTTTACTCATGTATGCAAAGATAAGAGGGATTGATATATGTGGATTGGACCATTGTTATTTCCCGATCTTTTTATTATTAATGGCTTGAGAAAGCAACGAATACCTTTTTTGAAACGTTGTATGATATGGGATTAAGTTTTCATGTTTTTATAAACTATTTACCGGCTGTTTTAATACTCTTTACTACTTCTCCCAGATAAATTTTGATGCCAATAGCAAACACAGGTGAATTCATCTTTGTCTCAATTTCTTTATTGTTTACTAACATCAAACGATACCCGATCCCAGCACTGATCCCTACCCATTTAAGTACTTTATATTGCGCATTGACACCTACTTGTGAAGCGACAACCCCTCTTTTAAATATTCTTCGAGAATTGTCGTTCTTGTCGAAATATTGAAAATAACTTTGCCCATAGCCAATTTGTAGGGGCGTACTGATTTGCCATGGTCCTTGGTCATAGGCAATGTACTCTGCCATCAATGGAAAATATCGAAAAAACAATTGCGCTTTGATCGTGTCGTTTTTGGCATATGGAATTTCTTCTTGCGGCAATATTTTTTTTTCAATAATGTCAGAACTCAATAAGTTATATCCTGCCCCAAAACGCCATTTATCATCATATTTTACTCCTGCTCTAAATCCCCAAACATCGGCACTTTTATTTCCAATAAATGAAAAGTAGCTGTCAAAAACCAGGAAAGGATTTAGTGATCGCTTCTCATTGCTTGTTTGGCATTGAGAAGGGGAATATGCGATGCTTAGAATAGTTATAAGCAGCAGGCGCGTTAGGAAGAATCTCTTCTTTAATTTCATTTTTTAATGCTGTGCTAAAGCGAAAAAAAGTAATCCGTGTAAGAGTAGGTTTCCATCTATAAGCCACAAGTATTGATTTCTATTGCTATTTTTTTTGAGTAATAAGATTGAAATAATACTACAAATGTAGCTTATAAGTGCTGCTGCTAACAAGCCATTGTCCTCTAGATTGTATTGATATAAATAAACTAACGCAAAGCATAGGAGAATTAGTATAGAAGCGGTTAATTTGGTGAGATGTTGTCCGTGAACCAATGCAAATGTTCGGATCTTTTTATGATGATCTTCTTGCAAATCTCTAAGGTCGATACACAAACTGAGCGAAAGCAGAAATAGGAATCTTTGAATAAACAATAAGGCACTTTCAGGCATATGGGTCTCATATGGAGAGGTAACCAAAGCCCAAGCCAAAGCCAATACTATATTTTTTAATAGATAGACGGAGCGGGTGCCTTTAAATGTTCTTTTTCCACTTATCAGATGGATGGAATAACTCAAACTTAAAATTCCTGCAAATAGAAATTGAAAAATTATTTCGTAAGGAGTTTGATAGTAGTCTAGAATAAAAATAAATGCAAAAAGCGCAATGAGTAGTAGTGTCTTATCGCCATCAATTTTCACGTGAAAATTGTTGAAGTTAATTTCTGGCTTCAGATGAACAATACTATATCCGAAAAAAGTAGCACTGAAAATTAAAGCAAAATGACTCGGGCTAAAATATTCCTTAGTAGTAGCCATAAACGCTGCGGAAACAGCCATTAAAAATGGGTAAAAGTATTTATGCGCGGAGATGTTATTCAAGTATGCTTTTTCAAATTTCCTTTGAAGATTATATTTAATGATTCTCTATTCCGTAAATGATAAGTCCTGTTAATCCTACTCCCAAACTAATATATCCCCATTTTAAACTCTTTTGAATTTTAGTATTTCTAGCCGCTTTATCGTATCCGGATTTAAACGCGTCACTATTGGCTATTTCTTTATCAAAGTTTTCAGGTAAGTTCATTTTTTTCGGATTGAATCTTCCAAGTACAATTCCATATATCATGGGCACAGGTAGTGCGTAAAAAGATAACAAACTTGAACCGAGCCCGACCACTGCCGAAGAAATCGTAGCACCTTTCGCTTTATAATATTCTCTAGCTATTTGTTCGCCCTGGATGTATAATCTTACTTCTTCAACTGTGTAGTCGAGTGAGTCTATAGGAGCGTAAATGATTTTTTCTTTTCCATCTTCATTCAGAATTGAAAATACATCATAGCGATCAACCTCTCTCATTTTTTTTCGCTTATCATTTATTTTTTTGTAGCTTAAATAATCGTCCCCAATTTGAAATGATTCCACAGGAATGTAATGGCCATTTAAAAGAAGAATGCGTTGTTGTGCAGAAAGTTTCTCTGAAAAAAATAAAGAAATAATTATAAGGAAGGCGAGATGTATTTTCATAGACATCAAAGCTATGAAATTGCATTCGAATGTTTTGCCTTTATTCAAAATATTAGGTGATTTGAAATTTGTATGACCTTGTTTTGAAGATGTTATTCGTTGGTTTTTATTTGGAAAATCTGTTGTTTCAATTTGTTTATGAGGAAAATCAAATTTAGTTGCTTATAATTAGTTGATATATAAATAGATGATATATAAGTTGTTTTGTGACTGTACGATCTCTTTTTGTAACTTTGTTTTCCAAAATTATGATGATGTCAAACTATAAATTTACCGATCGTCACATCGGCCCGGATAAACAAGAGTCAAATGAAATGTTAGAAGTGGTGGGTGTTTCATCCATCGAAGAATTAATATCTAAAACAATACCGGCAGATATTCGCCTAAACCACGAGTTGAATTTGCCGATTGCTCAAGATGAATCAAGTTACTTGCGCGAATTACGTGATGTTGCAGCTAAGAATAAGATTTATCGTACTTACATTGGATTAGGTTATCATAACACCATTATTCCCGGTGTAATACAACGTAATATTTTTGAAAATCCCGGTTGGTATACTGCATATACACCTTATCAGGCGGAGATTGCTCAAGGAAGAATGGAAGCTTTGTTGAATTTTCAAACGATGGTTTGCGATTTAACCGGAATGGAATTGGCAAATGCTTCTTTGTTGGATGAATCTACCGCAGCCGCAGAGGGAATGATGATGTTATTTGCATCTCGTACGAAGGAGCAAATGAAAACGAATTGCGCTAAATTTTTTGTGAGTGATGATACTTTTCCACAAACGATGGATGTTTTGAGAACCCGTTCTGCACCTCTAAATATTGAATTGGTTTTTGGAAATGCAAATGATTTTAAATTCGGTGATGATTTTTTTGGAGCAATTTTGCAGTATCCGGGTAAAGAAGGAAACGTTGTTGATTATTCAAGCTTTATTGCAAAGTGTAAAGAAAATACCATTCGTGTTGTAGTTGCTGCCGATATCATGTCTTTGGTATTGCTAACACCTCCAGGCGAATGGGGTGCAGATGTGGTGGTAGGTTCAACACAACGTTTCGGTGTTCCGATGGGGTATGGTGGTCCGCATGCTGCTTATTTTGCAACGAAGGAAATGTATAAGCGCGATATTCCTGGACGTATCATTGGAATGAGTATCGATTCAGCAGGCAAACCCGCGTTACGTATGGCTTTGCAAACGCGCGAGCAACACATCAAAAGAGAAAAGGCAACGTCCAATATTTGTACAGCACAAGTACTGTTGGCAGTGATGGCTTCGATGTATACGGTGTATCATGGTGCTCGTGGATTAAAAGCAATTGCCGATACAATTCACTTGCGCGCAGTTTCGCTTGCAGCCGGAATTAAGAAACAAGGATATAATATCGTACATGATCAATTTTTTGATGCCATTGCGATTGATGCCGGTGACAAAATCTCGGCCATTCAAAAATTAGCAGAAGAAAGTAAAATGAATTTCCGTTATGAGGATGGAAATCGAATCGTCATCAATGTGGATGAAACAACATTGCACGAAGATGTTACTGAAATTATTTATTTGTTTTCTAAAGCTGCCGGTTTCGATTATAAAAGAAATGGGGAAGATGCTTCGGTGAAAACTGTCATTAATGATTCACTGTCATTGGCAAGAAAATCAAAATTCATGACGCATCCCGTTTTCAATAAATACCGCAGTGAAACGGATATGCTTCGTTATATCCGTTTTCTGGAGAGCAAAGATCTTTCATTGAATTATTCAATGATTGCTTTAGGTTCTTGTACGATGAAATTAAATGCTACAAGTGAAATGATGCCTTTGAGCTGGCCTTTATGGAACAGTATTCATCCTTTTGCACCCTCAGATCAGTGCGAAGGCTATAAGCAAGTGTTGGATGAATTGGAAGCTTACCTCTGTGAAATTACCGGATTTTCTGCAGTGTCTTTGCAACCAAATTCAGGAGCACAAGGGGAGTATGCCGGATTGATGTCGATTCGTCGCTATCTGATTGATAATAATCAAGGGCATCGTAACATCGTATTAATTCCTTCAAGCGCGCATGGAACAAATCCCGCGACAGCAGTAATGGCAGGTTGGAAAATTGTGGTTGTAAAGTGTGATGCGAATGGAAATATCGATATGAATGATATGCAAGAAAAGGCTGTCTTGCACAAAGATCATCTCGCAGCTGCAATGGTAACCTATCCGAGTACGCATGGTGTTTATGAAGAAGGTATTCGTGAGTTGACAAAAATTGTTCATGACAATGGCGGACAAGTTTACATGGACGGCGCGAACATGAATGCACAGGTAGGATTAACAAGTCCGGGAATGATTGGTGCCGATGTATGTCACTTGAATTTACATAAGACCTTTGCAATTCCTCACGGTGGTGGTGGTCCCGGCATGGGCCCCATTGGTGTAGCAGCTCATCTTGCTCCTTATCTTTCGAATCATCCTGTCATCAATGTCAACCCAACTCGTCAAGGAACTGCGATTAGTGGTGCACCTTGGGGATCTGCTCTGATTCTTTTAATTAGCTATGGTTACATTCGGATGTTAGGAAAGAAAGGCGTGAAGTTAGCTACCGAATATGCGATCTTCAATGCCAATTATATGAAAGCAAGATTGGAGCAACATTATCCGATTTTATACAAAGGAAAAAATGGATTTGTTGCGCATGAAATGATTTTAGATTGCAGAGCATTTAAACAAACTGCCGGCATCGAAGTAACAGATATCGCAAAACGTTTAATCGATTATGGATTCCACGCTCCAACTGTTGCTTTCCCTGTGGCAGGTACCTTGATGGTTGAGCCTACCGAAAGTGAATCCAAAGAAGAACTCGATCGTTTCTGTGATGCGATGATTGCAATTCGTAATGAAATTCGTACCATCGAAGAAGGAAATACAGACCGTACAAATAATGTTTTGGTTAATGCGCCACACACCCTCGAAGAACTAACCTCCGACGATTGGAAATATCCATACTCTCGTAAAGAAGCCGCATGGCCTGCTCCTTGGGTCATAGGAAATAAATTCTGGGCATCTGTAAAACGTGTCGATAACGCTTACGGCGATCGTAACCTCGTTTGCTCTTGCCCTGATATTTCTACTTACGAAACTGCTGAATTGAGTTGATTTAAACCTCAAGAGTGAAGGACTTCGACTTCGTGTAAGCCTTCACCCCAAGGCTGCAAGCCTTAAGCTACAAGCCGCATTGAAATATTTGCGTTAGCCTATGTGCAACTCAGTGACTCAGTGCCTCCGTGGTAAAAAAATATTTTAATTTCAATCGAATAATTTTAATATGGGACAGATATATTTTATTATCTATTGAACACGGATTTAGCAGATTTTACAGATTAATGCAGATTTTTTTGTCAAAAGAGAAAAAATAATCCACCAAACCACCAACTTGCCAATTCACCAATTCACAAAAAAATGTCTCCCTCTCTAAAAAAAGAAATTCTCCAATGGGATACAAAATCATGGTCCAATGCTTTGGATTTTTGGGAGGAGAATGTTAATTGGAATGAAGTTGAAAAGGGACTGGAATTGGGCGGACATGAAGGTGGACTCTCTCTTTGGTTAGCCTTAAAAGGAAAAAAAGTTGTCTGTTCAGATTTAATAGATGTTCGATTAACGGCAGAAGCACTTCATCAAAAACATCAAGTTAGCTCCCTCATTGAATATGTAGATATCGATGCAACAAATATTCCTTATGAGAATCATTTTGATGTTATTGTTTTTAAATCCATCATTGGTGGTATCGGAAGAAATGATAATGTGGAAATTCAAAAGAAAGTTTTTAAAGAAATTTACAAAGCTTTAAAACCCGGCGGAAAACTTTTATTTGCCGAAAATTTGAAAGGATCAAAACTGCATAGATACTTACGAGAAAAATTCACCGGATGGGGAAAAACATGGCGTTATGTTTCTTTAGCGGAGATGGGGGAGTTTATGAAAGATTTTTCTGAGCTGAAGATGAAATCTACCGGCGTTTTGGCAACTTTTGGAAGAAGTGAAACCCAGAGAAATTTTCTTGCTTCTTTAGACGGATTAATCTTAAATGCTGTTTCGCCCATGTCCTGGAAGTACATCGCCTACGGAGTAGCGACCAAATAGAATGTATAAAATTTTTATTTTTTCGTCCCAATTAAATTCTATACCTTCGATAGCATCAACATAAAATTTATACACCATGAAATGGAGAGGAAGTCAACGTAGTGGCAATGTCGACGATCGTCGTGGAATGGGTCGGCCTGCAGCTGGTTTAGGTATCGGTGGAATCATAGTGGTGGTTATTTATTTGTTTATGGGAGGTGATCCATCTGATTTAACACAGATGATGCAGCAGCAACAAGCTACCTCTGTACAAAGTACTCCTGTTGATCCCAACGATGACGATGCTGTTTTTGTATCAGTAGTTTTGAAAGAGACTGAAGATGTATGGGAGAAAATATTTCAAGAAGAGTTTGGAAAAGCTTATCGAAAACCAACGCTCGTTTTATTCGATGGAGTAGTGGAGTCGGCATGCGGAACACAACAATCAGCAACAGGACCGTTCTATTGCCCGCCCGATGAAAAACTGTATATCGATTTATCATTTTATCGTTTGTTAAAAGAACGTTTCAATGCTCCCGGCGATTTTGCCATGGCATATGTTGTAGCGCATGAAGTTGGTCATCACATACAGCATTTACTCGGTACATCGGATCAAGTGCATGCACAACGGGAACGACTTAACGAAAAAGAAGCGAATCAGCTTTCAGTCAAACTCGAATTACAAGCCGATTTCTACGCCGGTGTTTGGGCGCATTATGCCGATCAATGGAAAGGCATTCTCGAAGAAGGTGATATTGAAGAAGCCCTCACAGCAGCAAACGCCATCGGCGATGATCGTCTGCAACAAGAAGGCAACGGTAGAGTAGTACCCGACGCTTTCACACATGGTACTTCTGAACAAAGAATGTATTGGTTTAAAAAAGGATTTACCAGCGGATCCTTGAAGCAAGGAAATACTTTTGAGGAACTCTGATTTAGAGCTTCGAGCCGCAATCCCCAAGCTATTCATTCCTGAATAGCATTAACCTTTTTAGGATGAATTAAAAATTATTTAAGATCTTAAAAAATCATAATCATCTCGGAGCGGCGGGCAAGCAATAATAAATCTGTGGCATATAAAATATCTATTTCAATGCTTCAAAAGATTTGAATCTCAAAACTTATATAATGCGGAATTTAACAGCAGAAAAAATTCTTAATTCTTAATTCTGCATTCTGAATTAAACCAAATGAACTACCTCGCCCACCTTTACCTTTCCGGAAACAATAACGAAATCAAAATCGGAAATTTCATTGCCGATCACGTGAAAGGTTCTGCAATTACGAAGTATAGCGGCAATGTGTTAGCAGGGATACGTTTACATCGTTTGATTGATACATTCACCGACCAACATCCCGTAGTTGCAAAATCCAACGAACGCTTGCGTCCCGATTTTCGTAAATACGCACCCGTTATATCCGATGTTTACTTTGATCATTTTCTTGCGAAAAACTGGTCGAAGTTTCATCATCTTCCCCTCGAAGAATATTCAGCAAATAGTTACCTACTCATGCGATCGAATAGCGAACTTTTACCCGAAAGAGCAATGCATATGTTGGAGTTTATGGAATCGCAGGATTGGCTCAGCAATTATGCTACCATTGAAGGAATGAAGAAAGCCCTCACCGGTTTATCGAAACGTACACGCTTCGAATCGAACATGGAAAATGCACATTATTTTCTGGAAAAAAATTATGATGCTTTTGAAAAGGAATTCAACCTTTTTTTTAATGATATAAGATTATATGTTGCAGCACTGAATGAACTAGCTATGAAAAACGATAGGTGATATTCAATCAATAATTCGAAAGCATTTTTATAATCTTTATTATTTTTCTTTCGTTGTTATAAAAAGCTTCTAAAATATATACCCCCTGATTCCAGCTTCGCACGTCAATAGAAATTGTATTGTAGGCACCTAAACTTGGTCCGGGAAAATAGTTTTTCGACATCGGAAAATTTCCCTGGAATTGTATGCGACCATAGGAATTGAAAACATTGATGTTCATAAACCCGTTCGAATTCATATAGGCTTTAATGTTGATGGTGTTTTCGCTGGGATCAATCACTGTCGGATTTAAATCAATATCGAAACTCCCACAAATGCCACTGTAAAATCCACAAATATAAAATCCATATTTATTTAAAGCGAAACAATCATTTCTGTAAGTTTTTCCATCGCAGGCACAAACCGGATTGTAATCCTGATTGCACGTAAAGAAAACATTTTCCTGCTTGGTGGAATCTTTGCAAGGATCACAAAATTGCTGCGCCGATGCATTAAAACTAAATGCAGAAAGCAATATGCAAACAATTATTAAAGAATATTTTTTTACTTCCTTCGTCATCGCCTACAAAGGTAAGGCATTTTCAGGCTTTGAACCCTTTTTGCGGGTGTTTTTCCCGTTTCACTAAGTAAAAACAAATATTATGAGGGTAAAAGGAAGAGAAAAGGAGATTCAAATTTGCAAAGCATCTTAAAATTTTAAATTTCTTTAGGCAAAGTCAACCTATTTCAGGCTAAGACAGAGAATCGAGCATCGAGCATCGAGCATCTAGCATCGAGTATCGAGTATCGAGCATCGAGAATCGAGCATCGAGCATCTAGCATCGAGCATCTAGCATCGAGTATCGAGCATCGAGCATCGAGTATCTAGCATCGAGTATCGAGAATCGAGAATCTAGCATCGAGTATCGAGCATCGAGAATCTAGCATCGAGTATCGAGTATCGAGTATCG
>Ga0105048_10003187_pt1 | contig 26828 bp, 13 predicted proteins | sample MAT05_FD_78382 | JGI IMG/M metagenome (GOLD analysis project Ga0105048, IMG submission 78382) | Freshwater microbial communities from Lake Fryxell liftoff mats and glacier meltwater in Antarctica - MAT-05 | ecosystem: Environmental > Aquatic > Freshwater > Ice > Liftoff microbial mat | place...
ACGCACCGCGAACGCGACCGCGGACAGACACCCCGCCAGCAGCCCACCCTTGCCGGTCTGCAGCAGCCTCACGAGCGCGAGCGTCGACGCGAGGGCGAAGCACAGAAACGGCGTCTCGCTGAGGAAGTAGCCCGCGTTCGACAGGTTCGGGTGCCACAGCAACACGACGACACCGACGACCTCGGGTGCATGGCGACGCGTGCACACGCGCACCGCGAGCAGGTACGCGAGCGGCACCGCAGCGGCGGCCATGAGTCCCCACATCGCGGCGGCGAGATCGAGGCGCTCGACACCGAACAGCCGCAACGGGATCGACAGGATCGCGTGGGTGCCCCACGCCTGCCATGCGTACTCGCGATCGCCGACCTGCATGCCGAGCTCGGCGACCTCGGTCGCGCGTTCGAGGTACTTGCGCATGTCGCTGAAGACGTAGTCCCCCGGCGGATGCACGAGCAGCACCCACACGAGGCGTGTCACGAGCGCGAGGGCCAACAGCCCGAGCAGCACCCTACGATCGGCCTGTAGCACGGGCCCGAGCGACCACGTACGCGCGGGCGATGATCCAACACTGTCCACGTCCGAAAGCGCGGCAAGCGTCGTCCGACCGCTGTTGGCTTGTCAATGCGGCCCGCGCGATAGTCCGATACAACTATCGGGCGATGCTCGATGCCCCTCCTCTGCCTCCTTCGGTAGTGTTCGACCGGCGTCGCAAGGCAGTCGCTGCTCGTCTCGGCACGCGTAGCGCGCTGGTGTTCGCGGGCGGCCGACGCGGTCGCAACTATCCGGCGAACCCGTATCCCTATCGCTGCGGCAGTCACTTCTTGTACCTCGTCGGCACGTCGCTGCCCGACGCGGTGCTGTGGCTGTCGGGCGAGCGCGCCGAGCTGTTCTTGCCGCCCACCGATCCGAGCGATGCGCTGTGGCACGGCGCGCTGCCGGACGTCTCCGAGATCGTGAAGAACACCGGGGTCGATCGCGTGCGATCGACGGCCGAGCTGCCGGCTGCGATCGCAAAGGTCGGCGCACGCACGATCGCGACGCTGCCGTCGCTCGATCCGCACACCTGCGCGCGCCAGCGGACGCTGCTCGAGCGGGCATGGCCCGACGATCGGACGCCGGGCATCGCGGATCTCGCTGCCGTCGATCTCGAGCTCGCCGACGCGATGATCGATGCCCGGCTCGCCCACGACCCCGCTGCGATCGCGAACATCAGGACCGCGATCGAAGCGACTGCGGCCGGTCATGCGGCCGGCATGGCGGCGACGCACGCGGGCGTCCTCGAGCACGAGATTCGCGCGGCGATCGAGCGCGAATTCATGCGCCGCGGCTGCGAGAGCGCGTACGGCAGCATCGTCACCGTGCACGGCGAGGTGCTGCACAACAACCATTACGACCACAGGCTGGAAAAAGGCGACCTGCTGCTCGCCGACGCGGGCGCCGAGCACCTCGGCTGGGCGAGCGACGTCACCCGCACGTGGCCGGTGTCCGGCAAATTCACGCCGACGCAGCGCGCGCTCTACGACGTCGTGCTCGCGGCGAACGAGGCCGCGATCGCGAAAGTCGCACCCGGCGTGCGCTATCGCGAGATCCACCTCGAGGCCGCGCGCGTGCTGACCCGCGGTCTCGTCGACTGCGGCATCTGCCACGGCGATCCCGATGGGCTCGTCGAGCGCGGTGTGCATGCGATGCTGTTCCCGCACGGCGTCGGGCACCTGCTCGGCCTCGACGTGCACGACATGGAAGACCTCGGCGACCGAGCCGGCTACGCGCCTGGACGTGCACGCAGTACGCAGTTCGGGCTCGCGTACCTGCGACTCGATCGCGATCTGCAGCCAGGCATGGTCGTCACGATCGAGCCGGGCATCTATCTCGTCGACGCGATCTTGCGCGACGAGAGCCCAGGGGGAACTGGTTGCGGCGGCTTCTTCCGCGACGGCGCACTCGATCGCGCGCGCCTCGAGCAGTTCGCCGACGTCCGTGGCATCCGCATCGAAGACGATGTGCTCTGCACACCCACCGGCCACAGCGTGCTGACGGCCGCGATCCCGAAGTCGGCAGATGCCGTCTGCGCGGCCGTTGGTGCCCGGTAGCGGCGGTTCGTGTTAGGCTCGCCGCCTGTCCATGCGAGCCCACGCCCTCTTCCTCTCCCTCGCGATCGTCGTGGGCGCGTGCACCGACGACCTCGACGCGCCGTACAACTACGAGCTCGGCACGACGACGGGTCCGGGCGTGCTCGAGGTCGCGTGCGGCGACATCCCGCAGGCGGCGGTCGGTGCCGAGTTCGCCCACACGATCGCCGTGATGGGTGGCGAGGCGCCGTTCACATATGCCGCGACGCTGCCCGACGGTCTCGTGCTCGACGCGTCGACGGGTGCGGTGAGCGGCATCCCGACGATGGCCGGCGAGTCGATGTTCGATCTCACGGTCACCGACAGCAACGGCGACATCGGCATGACGACGTGCACGGTGAACGTCGCCGAGCGCATCGCGATCGATCTCGCGATCGACAACGTGCCGTTCTGTTTGACCGGCACCGACACGTTGCTCGCGCACATCCTCGAGGGCACCGGCGACGGCTCGCCGATCACCTGCGATCACCCGAGCGGCAGCGGCAACGGCAAGACGCCCGCCGGCATCTCCGTCGGCGGAGACACCTGCGCGATCGAGGGCACCGTCACCGACACGCGGCTCGGCACGTGGGCGTTCGTCGTGCGCGGCACGCAGTCCGGCGCCGAGGTGTTCATCCCCTACTGCGTCACCAACGACACGCCCGCGCCCGGCACGTATCCGATCACCGTCGCGCACACGGGCTCGATGATGCAGGAGCTCGCGCCGTTCAACCGCACGTTCAATCCCGATGCGATCGTCGCGGTCGGCGAGACCGGCGACCCGCTCGTCACGGTCACCGACAACGGCGACTGCGCGGGCGACTCGTGCAACTACAGCTTCCAGTTCTTCATCAATGCGTCGCCGTTCGACCTCGACGACCTCCAGGGCAACGGCAAGCCGGTCGTCGTCGAGGACGACCTCGGCAACGACGGCACCAACGACCTCATCACCCACAGCATTCGCCTGTCGACCAACGAGCCGGTCGACGACGCGTTCAAGACGCGCGCGTGGGTCGTCAACCTCGACCTCGACTACTGCTTCTCCGAGAACATGGACGACTGCGACACCGAGATGCCAGACCCGCAGTTCAACGCGTTCTTCGAGTTCTCCGTGATCATGGTGCCCGACCCGAACTGATCGGGTAGATTCGCAACAGTGGCCGCCGCGCCGAATCCCCGCGACGAGCGGACCGCACGAATCATCGATCGCGAGGTCGCGCCGATGTGGCACGACCGCTTCGCGCGGATGATGTGGCGACACCTCGGCAGCGACGCGCCTGCGGTCGTGCTCGACGTGCACGCTGGTGCCGGCCGCACCGCGGCGGAGCTGATGCAGCGCCTGCCGAAGGAATCGAAGCTCATCGCGCTCGAGCCCGACGCGATGCTGCGCGAGCTCGCGAAGTCGCGACTGGGTGACTACAAAGATCGCGTCTACATCAAGCCCGGCGGCTTCGACGACGTCGCGGCGATGCCGGCCGGCAGCTACGATCTCGTCATCGCGAACCTCGTGCTGGGCGAGGCGACAAACATCGGCGATGCGCTGCGCGAGCTGCTGCGCGTGACCAAGCCCGGCGGCCAGATGATCGCGACGCTGCCGCTCGAGGGCTCGTGGGCCGAGGCCGAGGATCTGTATCGCGAGGTGCTGCGCGACGCCGAGCTGCGCGACGTCGCGCGCCGCCTGCGACGGCTCGGCCAGCTCCGTCCGACCGGTCACGAGCTCGCACGCGCGCTCGTCGAGCTCGGGTCGTCGCCGCATCACTTCGTGATCGAGCAGGAGCGCTTCGAGCTGCTGTTCGCGGGCGGTCGCGAGTTCCTGTTCGCGCCGGTCGTCGAGCTCGGCCCCTTGCGCATGTGGAAGGCGATCCTCGGCGAGTCGAGCAAGCCGCAGGAGCTGTTCTGGCGGCTCAAAGAATCCGTCGACACGTACTTCTCCGGGCACGTATTCGGCGTGACGGTCGTCTCGGGGCTCGTGCGCGTGCGCGTCCCACATCCGGGCGCTGCGGCGCAGGCGGCCGCCGACACTGCCGGCGAGTACTGGAGTCGTTGGCCCGAGCTCGACGCAGTGTGGCAGACGGCCGAGCGCCGCGATCAAGCGGCGAACGCGGATCTCGATCTCGACATCGACGTCGACGAGACGCCGTCCGAGGGCGCACCCCGGCCCACCGCAGCGGCCGCCGGCGAGGGCCCGCGCCCCGAGGCCCCGCGTCCCGAGGCGTCGGCGTCGGCGTCGGCGTCGATGATGTCGCTGACCAACGAGGACAAGGCGATCTTCGCGCTGCTCGACACACCTGCCTCGACATCGGCAAACAGCGACGAGCTCGACGCGCTGCTCGATCAGGTGCTCGAATTCGCCGGCACGCGCGAGAGCATCACCGAGCTCGAGGACGACGAGCTCGAAGAGGAGGAAGAGGAGCCGATCACGCGGCGCCCGCCCGGCGACACGCTGAAACGGATCCGCGCCTTGCTGCCGCCGCCACCGGGCTCGTCGCCGATACCGCCGCCACCCCCGCCACGTCGCAAGCCGTGACCGGGCCTATGCTCAGGCCCGGGCCCGCGCCCGGGCCCGGGCCCGGGCCAGTGGCAGTCGCCGCGTTCCCGCGCTAAGACAACAGCGGAAGTGTTCGTCGCACTGTCGGCGTGGATGTTGGCGAGCGTCGGGCCGGTGGCCATCGATGCCGCACGCCCGCTGCAGGCCGAAGTGCCGGTGCTCGCGGCGTCGCGCGGCGTCGTGTTCGTGAACTTCGACGGCGCCGAGCTGTTCTTCGGCCAGGACGACGCGCGCGACGACACGACCGTGCTGTCCGACATGGCCGGAGAGTTTCCAGCGTACGGCGGCACCTCGCAGCGCGCCGCGACACTGCAAGCGGTCCGCAGCGACTTCGCGGCGTACGACCTGATCGTCGTCGACTCGCGCCCGACCTCGGGCAGCTACACGATGGCGATGGTCGGGCCGTACGAGGCCGGTAACGTGCTCGGTATCGCACCGCTCGACTGCTACGACAGCTTCCCCAACAACATCGTGTTCGCGTTCCACGGCGACGCCGACGGCTACACCTCGACGGCGCAGGCGAACACCATCAGCCAAGAGGTCGCGCACAGCTTCGGGCTCGAGCACGTCGCCGACCAGCGCGACATCATGTACCCGGTGAGCACCGGCGGCGACCCGGCGTTCCTCGACCTCTGCGTCGCGATCGTGCCGTCGCCCGAGATCGTCTGCGGCGATCAGCACGAAGCCCACTGCCCCGCCGGCGAGCAGAGCTCGCATCGCGAGCTGCTCGATCGATTCGGCCCGTCGGTGCCGCTCGATCCCGCCGAGGCAGTCGTCGAGATCACCGCGCCCGGCGACGGCGACGAGCTCGACATCGACGTGCCGTTCGACATCGTCGCCCGCAGCATCGACGGCCGCCCGTTCGCGAACGTGGTGCTGTTCGTCGACGAGGCGAACATCGGCGGGCGTACGCAGTCGCCGTACACGTGGCGAGTCGACGGCCTGCCCGAGGGGATCTACGGCGCGTACGTCATCGCGATCGACGATAGCGGCATCATGTCGCGCAGCGAGTCGATCGAGATCTTCGTCGGCGTCGAGAACCCCGACAACGACGGTGGCGGGTGTCGTGTCGGCGATGCGCCGCATGGCGATGCGCCCTGCTGGTGGCTCGCGGCGTTGAGCGGCGCATGGTTGCTTCGCAGGCGGCGCTGAGCCACGCTCGGCGTCGTCGATGCGCGCAGCTCGTCCGCTAATTCTCTTTGCGTTCGCGGTTGCGTGCGGCGATCCGCCGGCGCCGACGGATGCGAAGCCGGCGGGCGCGAAGCCCGTCGACACCGCGCCGCGCGAGGACCCGTTCGCGAAGGGCGACGCCAAGGGCCCGCCCGTGCGCAACGACGGGACGATCTACGCCGAGAGCGAGCTGATGGGCACGCACGTCAGCATCAACCTCTGGCTCGAGCCGGATCGCACCGCGACCGAGGCCGGCGTCGCGATCCAGGCCGCGTTCGACGAGATCTCGCGGATCGAGCGACTCACGAGCGAGTGGATGCCGACGAGCGAGCTCTCGCGCCTCAACGCCGCTGCCGGTGGCGACATGATGACGCTGTCACCCGAGCTGTTCGCCGTGCTCTTGCGCAGTCGCGAGGTCAGCGAGCGCAGTGGGGGCGCGTTCGATGTCACGTTCCACGCGGTCGGCGAGCTGTGGACGTTCACCCCGGGCTCGAAGCCGCCGAGCAAGGCAGCGATTGCGGCGAAGCTGTCGCTCGTCGACTGGCGGCGCATCGAGCTCGACGCGGCGACGCGCAAGGGCCGACTCGCGACGGCGGGCATGAAGGTCGGCCTCGGTGCGATCGCAAAGGGTTATGCAGTCGACCGCGCGTCGGACCTGCTCATCGCCCGCGGCTTCCACAACCACATCGTCGAAGGCGGCGGCGACACCTACGTCGCCGGCACCAAGGCCGGCAAGCAGTGGAGCGTCGGCGTGCAGGATCCCGGGCGCAAAGGTGTCGTCGGCGTGCTGCCGAGCTCGGACATCGCGGTCGTCACGTCGGGGGACTACGAGCGGTTCTTCGAGTTCGAGGGCAAACGCTACGCGCACATCCTCGATCCGAAGACGGGCGCACCGCTGCTCGAGGAGAGCTCGTGCAAGAGCATCACTGCGGTCGCCGCGAACGCGACCGATGCGGATGCGTACGCGACCGCGATCGCGGTGCTCGGTCCCGAGCGCGGAATGGCGCTCGTCGAAGAGGTCCCTGATCTCGAGGCGATCATCATCACGCGAGACGACGAAGTGCTCGTCTCTTCGGGGCTGCGATCGACGTTCGTGCCGATCGAGTGAGGCGCGTTGCCGCCACTGCGCATCGCGTTGAAGTCTTGCGCGCGAGCGGACACAACCCATGCCCCCAACCGCGCACAACTACCGCCGGGTTTCGGCTTGTCAGATTGAGATGAGCCTGCGATGGTGCGATGGTGGCAGGCTCGGCGCGACTTCACGGTGAAGTCGCTCGGTGCAGGCCACTCTTTAGAGGAGCCCGCCATGCGACTGCACCCCCCGGCACGTCGTGGTCGTCCCGCCGAGCGCACCTGCGCTCTGTTCGCGCTCGCCCTTGTTGTGCTCGTTCCCGCCGAAACCCTCGCGGCCGACGATCTACAGCTCGGGCAGTCCCGCGGCGATCCCATTCCCGTCCCCGCCCACGCGCCACACCTACAGGCGCCGAACGAGCCGAAGGCGGCGGGGCAGGGCCGCGTCTTCGTCAACTTCGACGGCGAGCAGCTCAGCGACGGCTGGGATGATTCGACGACCAACACGACGCAGATCGGCCAGCTCGCCGGCAACTTCGCCGCGTACGGCGACGGTGCGAAGCGCGACGCGACGATGCAGGCGGTCCGCGAGGACTGGGAGGCCTACAACGTCATCATCACCGAGACGCGGCCCGCGTCCGGTGACTACACGATGTGCATGACCGGGCCGACGAATCCGTTCGGCGGCGGCGTGCTCGGCATCGCGCCGCTCGACTGCGATGACTCGCAGACGCCGAACAACATCGTCTACGCGTTCCACAGCGCGAACGATCAGTTCGATGCATCGACGCAGGCGACGACGATCGGCCAGGAGGTCGCGCACAGCTACGGGCTCGAGCACGTCGACGAGCCCGGCGATGTGATGAACCCTTACAACGCCGGCGGCGATCCGTCGTTCACCGACCAGTGCATCGGCGTCGTCGGCGGGGTCGTGTGTGGTGCCCAGCACGCGGCCGAGTGCGGCTCGTCGAGCCAGCAGAACTCGCATCGCGAGCTGCTGACGCTGTTCGGCACGTCGCAGCCGGACACCATGTCGCCGACCGTGTCGATCACCGCGCCCGAAGACGGCGCGACGTTCGACGCGGGCTCCACGTTCGAGATCACGGTCGAGGCGAGCGACGACATCGAGATCGACCAAGTCATCCTCTACAACAACGACGAGGAGATCGAGTCCGACGGATCTTCGCCGTATGGGTGGACGGTCAACGAAGCGCCCGCCGGCAACTACGTGTTCTACGTCGAGGCGTACGACGCCGCCGGCAACGTGTCGATGAGTGACACGGTGACGGTCAACGTCGGCGACGCGCCGGCGGATGACGATGCCGGCGACGACGCCGGCGACGACGCGGACGGCGGCGACTCGGCGGCCGACGACGGCGGTAGCGACGGCGGCGGCGAAGGCGACGGCGGCGACGACGACGACGACGGTGGCTTCGAAGGCGGCACCGACGGCTCTTTGCCACCGGACTTCGGGCTCGACGGCACCGGCGGTGGCGAAGGCTGCGTTTGCAGTAACGCGCCGGATCGCCGCGGCTCTGCCGGGGCATGGTCGTTGCTTCTGCTCGGTCTCGCACGACGCCGGTCGCGACGCGGCTCGTCTCTCTAGTCTGGGCCCGCGCCGAATGTAGGACAGCTTGGGCCGAACGAGGCTCCAACGAGGAGGCGCGTACGGACGGCGTTCGATGCTGCGATCGGGATTGCCGGATCGAAGATCCGGTAAGCTGGGTCGTGGGATTGGATCCCTAGCTTATGCCGAAGACTCCCTTGGCCCACGAACCGTTGCCACCTGCGGTGTCTCCCACGCCGCCGCCACCTCCTTCCGCCCGCGCGCACCAACCAACGCGAATCGCCTCCGGCGGCCTGGTGCCGCCCGCCCAGCTCCCGCGTCGTTCCGTCGAGCAGATCGCGGCGAATGCCGCGACGGCACCGAACATCGCTCCGCAATCCATCGATAGGGCGAGCCGCGGTGCGACCCGCCTGCACGGCGCAGAGAACCTCAGCGAGCCGGGTGCCGAGGCGCCGAAGCTGCGCCTCACCGCCGGCCGCGTCGTGCCCAGCACGCGCTATCGAATCCTGCGCTGGCTCGGCGAAGGCGGCATGGGTGTCGTCTACGAAGCCGAGCACATCGACATCGAGCGCAAGGTCGCGCTCAAGATCCTCCGCTTCGATCTCAGCCGGCAACCGAAGATGGTGCAGGTGTTCCGCGACGAGGCGCGCGCCGCCAGTCGCCTCGGCTCGCAGCACATCGTCGAGATCTTCGACTTCGGCGAGCTGCCCGACGGCCGCTCGTTCTTCGCGATGGAACTGCTGAGCGGTCACGACCTCGTGCCGCCCGACGGCGAGGCGATGGACCCCGGACGCCTCGTCGGCATGCTGCGCCAGGTCTGCAAGGGCCTGCACGTCGCGCACAAGGCCGGCGTCGTGCATCGCGACGTCAAGCCGGAGAACATCATCGCGATCACCGAGAACGGTCGCGCCGACACGATCAAGCTCGTCGACTTCGGGATTTCGGCGATGCTCGCGGTCGGTAACACAGACGGATCGATCGCTGGCACGCCGCACTACATGGCGCCCGAGCAGATCACCGGCGATGCGTTCGATGGTCGGCTCGACATCTATGCGCTCGGGTGCACCGCCTACGAGCTGCTCTGCGGCACGCCGCCGTTCGACGCCGAGTCGGTCGAGGACTTGCTGCACCTGCAGCTCCAGGAGCTGCCGCCGCCGATGCGCTCGCGACGTGTCGAGCTCGCGAAGTTTCCCGCGCTCGAGAAGGTGATTGCGCGCTGTCTCGAGAAGCGAGCAGCCGATCGCTTCGCGGACATGGCGGACCTCGAGGCTTCGCTGTGCGAGGCGCAGATCGCCGACGGACTCTCGACACCGTGGGACGACCTCGCGCTACCGGAGCTGCCCGATGTCGATCGTCGCGAGCGACTGCTTCGCGAGATGCCGAGCCCCGGCGCGACGGCGCCCGTGCGCAGCCGATGGATGTGGCCCATCGTCGCTGGCGCCAGCACGCTCGCCGCGGTGTCGCTCGGGTTGTTCCTCGCGTTCGGCCGCACACCCGCCGAGCCGCCGCCGGTCGACGACGCGGTCGAGAGGCATGCGGCGGCCGCTCGCGATGCGGCCGCGAAGCTGAACTGGGTGCTGCCGCCGCCGCAGGAACGCAAGGCCCCGACCGCGTACAGCGAGATCCGTGACCTCGAGGCGATCGAGGGCGCATCCGAGTCGGTCGCGGACGAGCGCGCGGCCGCACTGCGCGGCGAGTTCTCCGGCACGCTCGTGCGCCAAGCCGACGTGCTGTGGGATCAAGGGGCGAAGCTCGCGGCGACGAACCACTATCTGTGGGCACTCGCGTTCGATCCGAACAACCGCCACGCCTACGACCGTTCGGGCGTCGACAGCGGGTTGCTCCTCGACTTCATCCGGCGCGCGAAGGACGGCGACTTCACCGACTCCGAGCTGACGCTCGGCCTCATCGCTGCGGTGCAGGCCGAGGAAGATCCGGCGCTGATCGCCGCGAAGAACGAGCAGATCGACGCGGCGCTCGACGGACTGTCGCCGCAGGCCGCGGTGATGATCGGCGATGCGCTCGACGTCGGGGGCTCACGTCCGCGACGCAAGCCCGCCGAGACCGTCGTCGCCGTCGCGGCGCCTGTCGTCGAGCCGCCGGTCGCAGTCGCCCCGAAGCAAGCCGACCCGGAGATCGTGACGGAGGATGCGAAGGGCGCCAAGCGCAAGCGCAACCTCGGTCAGGATCCTCGAGCGGTGTTCGGCGGTGCCGAGCGCGATCCGGTGCGCGCGAAGCAACTCTCCGACGAGGGAACCGCTGCGCTGCGCGCCGGCCGACGCTCCGAGGCGTCGTCGCTGTTCAACCAAGCGATCGCGTTCGATCGCAGCAACGCCGTCGCGCTCATGGGTCTGTCGGACATCGCGTTCGACACCGGCGCCGACACCAAGGCCGTGAACTACGCCGAAAAAGCGGTCGAGGCCTCACCCGCGAACCAGAGCTATCGACTCAAGCTCGGCGATGCCTACTACAAGGTGCTGCGCTACCGCGAGGCGCTGACGCAGTACGAAGAGGCGAAAAAGCGCGGGTCGAGCAAGGCCGACGATCGCATCGCCCGCGTGAAGGCCAAGCTAGGCGAGTAGACGAAGCTCGGCGAGTCGGCGTCAGAACCGACCGCGCACGCTGAGCGAGCCGGGGCCGACACCGACGCGCGCGCTCGGCCTTTTTGCCGCGCTCTTGTCCGACTTGTCCTTCGGCTTGCGCCCGCGCTTGCCACTCGCGGTGAGCAGCACAGCGACACCGAGCGTGACGAGCGTCGCCGCGGCGAGCGTCGTGCCGAGCACGATCCACTGGGTGTCCCACAGCTGCTTGCAGTCACCGTCGCGATCCAAGTTGCCGCCCTTGCAGGCGGAGCCGACCTTGAACGCGCGGTCGTCGAGCACCGCGAACGTGATGCCGGCCCCGAGCGCCGCGACGCCGACGCCGAGCGAGACGAAGCCCCACGGCCGCTTCGGCAAGCGACTCGGCACCTTCTCGAGCGTGAACGAGAGCTCCTCGGCGACACCGTCGACGACCGTCACCTCGCGCTCGACGGCGATGTAGCCCTCTTTGCTGACGCGAACGATCTTCTTGCCGCCGATGACCGGTCGCTCGAGCGGCGTGACGCCGACGAGCTCGCCGTCGACGGTGACCTCGGCATCGATCGGCTCGCTGCGCACGGTAAGCACCGATGGCCCCTTCGCGAGCGCATCGAGCTTCGTTCGCAGCGTCGCGGCCACGGATGCCATGAGGCTGCCCGCATCGATGACGCCACAGATCTCGCAGCCCTCGTCGCTCTTCGCGACGACGATTCCGGTCTTGCCGTCGACGAGCTCGACCGCGATGTCGTAATCGCGATCGCGCACGACGACCCGCGCGCGCACGACGTGGCTCGCCTGGGTATTCTTCGCGACGCGCTGGTAGCACTTGCTCTCGGCGCACGTCGCTGCGTCGGCGTCGGCCGCCGCGACCTCGCTTGGCGTGACGATGGCGAACGATCCGCGCTGCAGGCCACCCGTGAGCTCACCGAGCAGCGCAGCTTTGTCGACGTCGGACAGCTCGCCTTCGACCGCCAGCGGCAGGATTGCGGCACGCAGCGGGCTGGCGGGCTCGGCCGCGGCCGGCGCCGCCGACGCTACGACCGGCAGCAGCACGAGCTCGGCGCTGACGAGGGCGATCGCGGCGGCGACGGCCGACGAGCGCAGTGCGATGCAACGACGGCCACTCTCGATCAGGCTCACTTCACCGAGAGTATCACAGCTCGTCGCACGCTTCGCCGATCGCGACGGCGAGCGCGTCGAGCTGGCTTTGGCTTTGGTTTCGGCTTTGATTTCGTCTGCGGTCCGGGGGCGGGCTCGTTGCCGACGCTCGAGCGACCGGGGCTGCGGGTGACCGCGCGCGACGTGCCCGAACGTCTCGACGACGATGCGATGCTCGGCCCGATCGAGACGGCCCGCGAGCCACGCCTCGCGGATGCGCTGCCACTGCGGCACGATCGATTGCGCGAGCGCGACCGCGGCGGGTGCGATGAGCAGCGCGCCGCGCAGCGCCGCATCGAGCCCGAGCACGCAACGCCGCACGAGTGGCACGCTCGAAGCGCGGTATCCTCCCCCGCGCCTTCGCTCGGTTTCTTTCCGGGGAAGCCGCCCGCTTCCCCCTCTGCGCTTGGAAGACATGGCTCGCGCTCCAGACGACTCGACGACCGGACCTCCGCCGCGCTCGACCGCGACGCTGCGCGGCACCGGCGTCGGCCCAGCGGGCCTCGTCGCCGACGCGTGGTTCGGCGAGCGCTTCGTGGTCCGCGAGTTCCTCGGCGCGGGTGCGCACGGCGCAGTGTACGAGGTCGAGGATCGCGAGCACGGGCGCCACGTCGCGCTGAAGACCTTGTTGCACGTCGCTCCGAGCGAGCTGGTCCGCTTCAAGCACGAGTTCCGCGTCACGTCGCGGCTCGGCCATCCGAACCTGCTCGCGATGCACGAGCTGTTTGTCGCCGGCGACCAAGCGTGGCTCACGATGGAGCTCGTGCACGGCACCGACTTCCTCTCGTGGGTGCGCACCGACGACAAATTCGACGAGTCGCGGCTGCGCGCGGCGCTGCGACAGCTCGCGCACGGGCTCGCAGCGCTACACGCGTTCGGGATCCTCCACCGCGATCTCAAGCCGTCGAACGTGTTGGTGCGCGAGGATGGCCACGTCGTCGTCGCCGACTTCGGTCTCGCGCGCGAGCTGCAGGGTGCGGCCACGGATAGCGTGAGCGGTACGCCGGCGTACATGTCACCGGAGCAGGCCGCCATGCTCGAGCTCGGCCCGCCGAGCGACTGGTACGGCGTCGGTGTGATGATCTACGAGGCGCTGACGGGGCACCGACCGTACGATCACCTCCACGGCATCGCGCTGCTGATGGCGAAGCAGATCGGCTGCCCCGAAGCACCGTCTGTGCGCGAGCCCGACGTGCCCGCCGATCTCGATCGGCTCTGCGTCGACCTGCTGCTGCGCGACCCGGCCGCGCGCCCGACCGGCGCCGAGGTGTTGCGCAGGCTCGGACGTACGCGCGACCCGGTGCCGGAGGTGCCCGCGACGATCGCCGCCGAGCTGTTCGTCGGTCGCGTGCCCGAGCTCGCGCGCCTCACCGACGCGTTCTCGCGCGTGCGTCGCGACGACGCTGCGGTCGTCGCGATCGTCGACGGGCGCTCGGGTACCGGCAAGAGCGCGCTCTTGCGTCGGTTCGTCCACGATGCGGCGCAGGCCGGCGCGACGGTGTTGCGCGGTCGCTGCTACGAGCGCGAGTCGGTCGCGTACAAGGGCCTCGACGAGCTCATCGACGATCTGCGCGCGCACTTGCTCGTGCGCGGCGGCGTCCTGCCGTTCCTCGGCGCGGGCGCGCTCGGCCGCGTGTTCGGAGTGCTGCGCGACGTGCCGGGCATCGGCGACGCACCGGCACCGCGCACCGAGGATCCGTTCGAGCTGCGCCGTCAGGCGGTCGACGGTCTGCGCGAGCTGCTGCACCGTGCGAGCATCGCGGCGCCGCTGGTGCTCGTGATCGACGATCTGCAGTGGTGCGACGACGACACCGCCGATCTGCTGCTCGAGCTATTCGGCGACGGCCGGCCCGGCGCGCTCTTCATCGCGGGCGTGCGCACCGACGACGCACCGATCGAGCCCGACGCGCCGATGGCGAGGCTCGCCGCCGGTCTCGATGCGCTTGCGACGATCGCAATCGAGCGACTGTCGCTCGGTCCGATCGGCGGCGCCGATGCCGTCGCGATCGCGGCGGCGGTGCTCGGCGAGCGTTCGGATCGAGATCGGCTCGCCGCAGAGATCGCGACCGAGTGCGAAGGCAGCCCGCTATTCGTCGCCGAGCTCGCGCGGCATGTCGCCGACACCCAGGCGACACGTACGCCCGACGATCATCCGCGTCTCGAGGACGTGCTCGAGGCTCGCATGCAGCGGCTGCCCCAGGAGGCCCTCGACGTGCTCGAGGTGATCGCGGTCGCAGCGCGGCCGATCGCGCAGCATGTCGCGATCGAGGCTGCCGATGCCCGCGCGCGCGGCCTCGAGGCGATCGCGATGCTGCGCAGCCACGTGCTCGTACGCACCGACGGCGCGAGCGATGGCGCACCGATCGAGGCGTATCACGATCGCGTCGCGGCCCACGTGCGCGCCCGGATGGCGGCCGCGCGCATCGATGCATGTCACCTCGCGCTCGCGAACGCGCTCGAGCGCACGATGGCCGACCCGGAGACGATCGCGTTCCACTTCAAGGCCGCCGGGCAGCCCGAGCGTGCGGTCGCGTACGTGACACAGGCAGCCGATCTCGCGGCGCAGGCGATCGCGCTCCGTCGCGCGGCGCGGCTGTATCGCGTCGCGCTGTCGGTGCTCGGCGACGGTGATCCACGGCGTCACGCGGTGCAGGTCGCACTCGCCGACACGCTCGCGCGTGACGGACGTGGTGCGCTCGCGGCCGAGGCCTATGCGATCGCGGCTCACACCGCGCCACCCGAGCAGGCGATCGAGCTCGAGCGTGCCGCGGCCGAGCAGCTCCTGCGCAGCGGCCGGATCACGGAAGGCACCGCGGTGTTGCGCCGCGTGCTCGCATCGATCGGCCTGCGCATGCCGTCAGGCGCGCGAGCGTCCGTCGCGGCGCTGCTGCTCGCGCGCGCCCGCGTTCGTATGCGCGGCGTCGCGTTCGAGGAGCGCACCGCTGTCGAGATCCCGCGGGCTCAGCTGCTCGAGATCGACACGACGTGGACCGCCGCGACGGGCCTGCTGCAATCGTCGATGCTGCTCGGCCAGTACTTCCAGTCGCGCCACCTGCTGCTCGCGCTCGATGGCGGCGAGCCGCGTCGGATCGCCCGCGCGCTCGGCCTCGAGACGCTGTACGTCGCGACTGGCGGCACGGCCGACGCGCGCCAGTGCGACGCGCTGCTCGAGCGCGTCGAAGGCCTGTGCCGGCGCATCGACGACGACCACGCGCGCGGTATCGCAGCCATGGCGGCGGGCGTCGCCGACGTGTACCGCGGTCGTTTCATCCACGCATGCACGCGGCTCGCGGCGGCAGAAGAGATCCTCAAGCGCGTCGGCGGCAACCCGCAGTGGGAGCTCGCCACGACCCGCACGTTCCACGTGATGGCGACGATGTACACCGGGGCGCTGCGCGACATGGCGCAGCTCCTCGCGCGGTCGATTCGCGATGCGGTCGACCACGACGACCGCTACGGCGAGCTGATGCTGCGCGCGGCCTACGAGCCGCTCACGTCGCTCTTCGAGGATCGCGTCGATGCGGCGCGCGCGACCGTGGCCGCCGTCGAGCGCGGCTGGCCCGAGGCAATCGAGACGCCGACGTACCGCTACGTGCTCGGGCTCACCCGCTCGAGGATCGCCCGCTACTGCGGCGACGGCGTCGATGCGCTCGCGGTGATCGAGGCCCAGCGCCGCCCGATCGAGCGCGCGATGATGCTGACCAAGGAGCCGCTGCGGATCTTCATGGCCCACGATCGCGGATGCGCAGCGATGCTCGCCGCGTGGTCGTCGTCGGGTCGCGCGCGAACCCAGGCGCTCGCGATCGCGCGGCACGAGGCGGATCATCTGCTCGGCGAGCCACCGCCATGGGCACGCGCGCTCGGCCTACCGATCATCGCGGCGCACGAGGCCGCGCTCGGTCAGCGCGCGCTCGCGAGCAGTACGATCGAAGCGAGTCGCCGCGCGTTCCTCGAGCAGGGCATGGCCGCGTATGCAGCCGCCACGGCGCGGCGTCACGGCGAGCTCGCAGAGTCCGCGAGCGCCGTCGCGCGCGCCGACGCGAGCTTGCGCGATCTCGGTGCGGCGGCGCCCGAGTCGCTCGCACGCATGCTGGTGCCACCGGTCGTCGGCTGGTGAGCAGACGTCGGATCCACGAGCGCCCGTGATACACCGGCCCAGCACGTGGCCCTCGACGACGCCGAGATCCTGCTGCCCGAGCCCGACGATCGCGAAGCGATCCTCGATGCGCTCGCGGGCCTCGTGACGCGCCGCGGCTACGAGCATCTCGCGCTCGCACCGCTCATCGAGCCCGACGCGAAGCACTTCCCCGATCGATGGGCCGGCGGCGAGGCGAGCGTGCGTCGCGTCGCGAAGCGGCTGCTCATCTACGCGGATCTCGAAGAGCTCGAGCCGCGCATCGTCGTCGAGGACGACGTCGGCCTCGGGCCGATTGCACCCGTCGGCCTCGGCTCGGCGGGGTGGTTCCACAAGCTGGACGCGGGTCACCCGGTGATCCGCGTGCGCGAGTCGAGCTTGCGCGATCCGTTCGTGCTCGTGCCCGCGCTCGCGCGTGGGGCAGCGGCTGCGTTCCGCGAACACCACGGACTCGCGCTGCGCGACCCGGCGGCGGAGGAGCGATTCGTCGATCTCACCGCGATTTATCTCGGCTTCGGACTCGTCACGCTGCCCGCCGTGGTTCGCCACCACACCACGCGCACGGGCGCTCGGCCGCGTAGTGCAGTCTCGCGGGTCGGTGCGGTCGATCCGCGCGCGCAGTCGTTCGCGCTCGCGATCGTGCTCGCGGTGCGCGGCGTCGATGCGCGCACGCGCAAGCGGATCGCCGGCGTCGTCGGTGACAACAACGCAGCATTCATCGCGGCGACCGATGCATGGCTGCGCACGCTCGCGCCGCCGCTGCTCGAGCGTCTCGGTGTTCCCGATCGCACGACGTGGTCCGATCCACCGGCGGTGTCGCAGCTCGCCGCGTCACTGCCCGACGACGATCCCGCCGTGTCGCAAGAGCTGCGGCGCGACGAGGAAAAAGGCGTCGTCGGCATGAACGCGGGCAAGCCGGTGTTCCGCGTCGAACGCAGCAAGGCGCTGCGCATGGCGAAGATGCTCGGCCTGCCCGTGCTCCTGCTCGGCATGCTCTTCGGTCGCGCGCAGATGGGGATCGAGATCGAGATGTGGAAGGCGGCCTCGGTCGCGGCTGCGCTCGCCCTGCTCGGGCTCGTGATCGGACGACTGCTGCCGGACGCGAGATGTTCCGAGCCGCGGTGCGGCGAGACGCTCGCGCCCGATCACACCGCGTGCCCGCGGTGTGGTGGGCGCATCGCCGGTGTCATCCATCATCCTCGCGAGCGACTCGCCGCAGAAGATGCCCTCACGCGCGCTGCAGGCGATGCACAGCCGCCATCGCCGAGCTAAGGCAATCGCAGGGGACGGTCCGTCCCTTCCCTGCGTCGATCGAGAACGGACCATCACGCTCGCGCGTTGTCATCCGACCGACGCCGCCTTGCGCCACACACGGTGGGCTGGGATACTCGGGCGTCACAACGGAACCGCGTGAATACGACCGAGCCCCTCACGATCACGCTCGCGATCGAACGGCCCGGCGAGCCGGTCGAAACCCACACATTTCGGGGCAGCAGGGCGCTGATCGGTCGCGAGACCGGTGAAGTCGTGCTGCGGGACGCAGAGTCGTCGGCGTTGCACGCCGAGCTCGATTGCACGCAGGGCCACGTGATCGTCCGCGATCTCGGCAGCAGCAACGGCACGTGGAAAAAGCGCGTCGCCGCCGACGGCACCGAGTCGTGGGAACGTTTGCCGCAGTTCGCGTTGCTGCAAGGCGGTGCGTTCCGCTGTGGCGCGACGATCGTTCGGCTCGTCTCCGTCGACGGCGCGACGACGCTCGCCGCGGCCGGTCGCACGATCGTGTCGGGTAAACGCGACGATGTCGAGCCGCGGCCGGCTCCGTCGAGCGTGACCGCACTGCGGATCTCCGGCGGTGTTCAGCCGACCAGCGGCGTGCCGACGTTGCCCGGCACCACCGACCGCACGATCGTCGGGCAAGCACCGACGCCGACGCCGGCGATTCCGACGCCGATTCCGACGTCGTCGTCGACGTCGCCCGAGGTGCAAGCGAGCTCGACGACACTGCCCGGGCCGTCGTCGTCCACGATCGTCGCACCCGCGCCGACCATCGAGCCGATCGTGGCGCCGACCGTCGAGCCGAGCGTCGACGAGCACGCGATCCCCGACGCCGGCAACACGATGCGCGCGGCGACGCAGCGGCACACCGACGTCGCGCCGAATCCCGCACTCGTTGCGCACCGCACCGCCGTCGCGGCCGTCGCCGCTCCGGTCGCTGCAGCCGCACCGCCGCCATCGGCGTTCCGTCCGCCGGTCGCGAACGCATTGATTCGCCCCGGCTCGCGACCGATCACCGGCCCCGCCGCAGTCGTCACCGGCCCGAGGTCGCGCAGCTGGCTGCGCTTGCTCGGTCTCGGCGCATTGATCCTCGCCGGTGTCGGCCTCATCGGCGGTACGATCTGGTGGGCAGTACGCACGTTCACGGGAGGACCGCCGGCACTCGCCGTCAACATCGCGAAGGAGCTGCCCGAGGACACGCTCGCGTTCGTCGCGATCGCATCACCGCGCACGCAGCTCGAGATCCTCGGCGACGCAGTGCCCGAGCCACTGCGCAAGGAGACGGCCGACGGCCTCGGCTTCGACCCCTTCGTTCTGTCGGGCTGGGAGAGCGCCGGCATCTATCCGGGCGGCGAGATCGGCATCGCGTTGCTCGACCTCGCAAAGCCGACGATCGCCGTGTCGTTCGGCATGGCCGACGCGACGAAGCTGCGCGCGGCGCTGCCAGGCATCGTCGCGAAGCTCGCCCGCATCCCCGAGCCGACGTTCTCTGATCGCACGTTCGGCGACGTCTCGGCGCTGTGGCTCGAGGAGCCGGTGCCCGCCGCCATCCTGCTGCGCGATCGTCGAGCGATGGCGATCATCGGCCTGTCGGGCTCCGATGCGAGCGCGGTCGCGAAGCATGCCGAACGCCTCGCCACGCTCGATCGCGGGGCGACCCTCGCCTCACGCGAAGGCTTCAAGGCGCTCGGCGACGAGCCGGGCAAGCCCTTGCTCGTCGCGTACGCCGACGGCGTGACGATGCGCACCGCCGTGCCCGCGGGCGCGCCGGAGCTGCTCGCGATTCGCACCGGCTTCGGCGAGATCGATGCGTTCTCGTTCACGATCGCGAGCGACGGCCCGCGCATCCACGCCGCGTGGCAGACGGTGATCCAGAGCGAGGCCAAGAGTCTCGACTACATCAGCGACGTCGAGCGCACCGGTCGCGCGATGACGCGGATCCCCGGTCCCGCACTCGCGGCTGCCGACGCCGCGTTCGCAGCGGATCCGATCATCCAGACCGTCACCGCGTTCGCGACGCTCGCCGGCGTGATGGGCCCGGTCGAGACCAGCTTTCGCACCGCGACGAACCTCGACCTGCGCACCGACGTGATCGACAACATCGGTGGCGAGTTCGGCGGCGTGCTGATGCGCCTGCCGTCCAAGCCCAACGGCGCCGACTTCTCCGCGGTGTTGTTCGCGAGCGTGAAGGACGGCAAAAAGGCCGACACCGCGCTCGCGACCGCGATCCCGGCGCTGCAGCAGCACATCTTCGAGGTGCCGGCGACGACCGAGAAGCTCGGCGACACCTCGGTGCACACGTTCAACATCCCGATCGGCCCCGAGCCGCTGAAGGTCGCGCTGTTCGTCGCCGCCGATCACGTGTGGATGGCGTTCGGCACCACCGATGCGCGCGCGATCATCGACGCGAGCGGCAAGTCGGTGCGCGACACCGCGCGCAACGACGCGATTCGCGAGGCTGCGACGCCGGGCGACACCGCGTCCGGCTTCCTCGACATCCGCGACACGCTCGCCGCCGCGGAGCGGCTGTTGTCCGAGGGCGAGCGCACGCGACTGCTCGAGGCGAAGCCGCTCACCGCTGCGCTCGAGGTGATCACGTTCCGAGCGAGCACCAAGGGTCGGGTCGCGCGCTTTGTGACGACGCTCCACACGTCGGCCGACGACGCGTTGCCGACGCTCATCCGCGGCGCGCTGCAGATCGCCGGCGAGTCGTTCGTGAAGACGGTCGGTCGCGAGCGGCGGTCGCGGGCGTGCGAGGCTCACATCGAGAAGCTCGAGGCGATCGCGAAGACCGACACGTCGCGCACGCTGCCGGAGTTCTCGCTGCGCTTCGACGTCCGCGAGGCGTGCGAGACCAAGTCGAACGACGAGCAGCTCGCATGCGCGGCCAAGGCGTCGACGTTCCTCGACATCGAAGCATGCGGTGGTGCCGACGCGGGCCTCCTGCCGCCGGATCCCGAGCCGCAGGCTGTCTCCTACGTCGAGGACATCTGGCCGAACACGCGCTCGTCACCGAGCGACGGCGCGCAGCCGCGTCCCGACGTGAACTACGGCGTGGACGCCGGCACCGATCCGCAGATCCGCGGCCGTGCCGATGCGCTCGTCACGATCGTCGAGTTCGGCGACTTCCAATGCCCGTACTGCCGCGAGGTGACCTCGACGATCGACGATCTGCTCACGCGCCACGGCGACGACGTGCGGATCGTGTTCCGCAACAACCCGCTCGCGATCCATGCCGATGCTAAGGCTGCCGCGAAGGCAGCGCTCGCCGCGGGTCGTCAGGGCAAGTTCTGGGCGATGCACGACAAGCTGTTCGAGTCGCAGTTCGAGCTGTCGTCCGCGAAGTACCGCGAGTACGCGGTCGCGATCGGCCTCGACGCGACGAAGTTCGACACCGACTTCGCCGAGGCCGCGCTCGATCGCCGCATCGAGGAGGACCTCGCGGTCGCGAAGCGCTTCGGCGTGACCGGTACGCCTGCGTTCTTCGTCAACGGTCGATTCCTCTCCGGCAATCAGCCGGCGGGTGTGTTCGATCGCGTGATCAACGAGGAGCTGAGCCGCGCGCGGACGTTCGTCGAGCGTCGCGGCAACACGCGCAAGCGCCTGTACGACGACATGGTGTCGCGGTGGGCGACCGAGGTCAGCCGCGCTGCCGCGGTCGCACTGCCGCCCGACTCCGGCGAGCGCTTCAACCTCGACACCACCGGCATGGCGAACAAGGGCGCGACGGGCTTCGCCCGGGTGAAGCTCGTCGAGTGCGGCGACTTCGAGTGCCCCTACTGCCAGCGCGCGACGAAGACGCTGCAGCGCGTCCTCGCCGACTATCCGACGCAGGTGACCTTCTTCTTCGCGCACAACCCGTTGTCGTTCCATTCGCGCGCCGAGCCGGCCGCGCGCGCCGCTGCGGCCGCCGAGATCCAGGGCAAGTTCTTCGAGATGCACGACAAGATCTTCGGCGACCCCAAATCGCTCGGAGACGCGCAATTCGTGCTCTACGCGAAGGAGCTGAAGCTCGACGTCGACAAGTTCAAGGCGGACTTCGCGACCGCCGAGGTCGCGAAGAAGGTCGCGGACCAGAAGAAGATTTGCGCGGACAACGGCGGGTCCAGCACGCCGACGTTCTTCCTCAACGGACGGCGCATCGAGGGCGCGCAGTCGTACGATACGTTCAAGGCGTTGATCGACGCCGAGCTCGTCGGCGGGATTTGATTTTCAGGGGCAGCGGCCCGCTTTCCCCTCCATGCCGGCAAAGCCGGCACGGAGCCTCCCCCTTGCCATCGCTACAATTTGTTCTTCAGGGGAAGCGGCCCGCTTCCCCCTCCATGCCGGCAAAGCCGTCACGGAGCCTCCCCCTTGCCATCGCTACGCTCCTATTGCGGCCCCGCGTCGGCCAGTCCGCGTGTACGCTCGGACGGCCGCCTTCCCCGCGACCTCATTCCAAGGATATTCCATGAAGCGACTTTACCTTCGCCATGTGCCCGCATTTGCGGGCTCACTGCTGTTCGCTGCCTGTGCGGACGATGCCGCGACCCAGGACACCGACGCGAGCAGCTCGTCGGAGACCGGTGACGAGGATCCCGATCCGACGACGGATCCCGATCCCGACTCGTCGAGCAGCTCGACCAGCGATCCGACCACGCCCGAGACCACCGCGGACTCGAGCTCGAGCGACGACGCGAGCGACGACGGTGGCTGCGTGATCCCGATGTATGCGTTCGCTGATCCGAGCTTCGAGTCCGGCTTCGACGCGTCGGAGTGGGGCGAGGCGTCGAGCGCATTCGGAAGCCCACTGTGCGACGTGACGACGTGTGGCGAGGGCACGATGCCGCAGGAGGGTGCGTGGCACCTGTGGCTCGGCGGCTCGGGGGACGGCGACACGGGCGGGGTCTCGCAGGTCGTCACGCTCGCCGACGCGGACAGCCTGACGCTCACGTTCTACTTCTGGTGGCAGGTCGTCGGCGGGGGCACCGATATCTTCCAGCTCCAAGTCGACGGCGACGTGTTGTGGGAGATCGGCGACGACAACAAGGCCGAGTACACCGCGGGGTGGACCGAGGTGCAGGTCGACATCTCCGCATACGCGGATGGCGGTGACCACGACTTCGACTTCACCGGCTTCGCGTCGTCCAACGCGAACCTCTTCCTCGACAATGTGCAGACCTCCGGGTGCAATGCCGGCAGCGCGGTCACCGAGACGGACACCGTCGATCCGGCCGTGAGCGGCGGCGAGTCGGAGTCGGAGTCGGAGTCGGAGACCGATACCGGCGGCGTGCTCACGTGCGAAGACCTCGGCAACACGCTGCCGATCGCGCAAGACGGCAACAACGCCGGCTCGGGTGACGACGTCGTCGGCTCGTGCTTGATCGGCGGTGGCGACGGCTTCGGTCTCGACGTCGGCTACACGTGGACCGCACCCGAGGACGGCATCTACCGCTTCGACACGCAAGGCAGCGCGCTCGACACCGTGCTCATCTTGCTCGAGGACTGCGAGGGCGGTGCCGAGGTCGCGTGCAACGATGACGCGTCGCCGCAGACGCTGCAGTCGTCGCTCATCTACTCGATGACGATGGGCCAGACGGTCGCGATCGCGGTAGATGGATGGAGCTCGGGCGACGTCGACGACTTCGTGCTCACTATCAACCAGATCGGCTGCGAAGATCCGATCGACCTCGGCAACGACCTGCCGGTCGAGCGGGACGACGACAACATCGGTGCGGGCGACGATGTCTCGGCATCGTGCGGCGGCAACGGCGGCGAGGACGTCATCTACACCTGGACCGCGCCCGACGACGCGATCTACAACATCTACGCGGTGAGCCTGCAGATGGCGCCGGTCGTGTCCGCGTACTCGGGCACGTGCGGCGATCCGACCGGCGAGATCGGCTGCGGCGCCGGCAACGGCCTTGCGGCGTTCACCGCGGTGCTCGCGGCCGATCAACAGATCTCGGTCGTCGTCGACGGTGCGGATGCCGACGCGGTCGGTACGTTCGAGCTGAACATCGAGCAGGCCGGCACGCTCTCGGGTGACTGCTGTGCGGCGGACGACTCGGCTGGCTGCGAGAGCGCCGTGACGACGCAGTGCGTGTGCGGGGCCGACATCGGCGATTTCGGGGCGCTGGTCGACTGCTGTGGCGACGTGTGGACCGATGCCTGTGCCGGCCTCGCGTCGAGCCAGTGCGATGCAGGCTGCGCGACCGTCGACGGCGGTGGCTGCTGCGACGGCGAGAGCGGCGCGCCCGGCTGCGACGTGATGGAGGTGCAAGAGTGCGTCTGCGACCTCGATTCGTACTGCTGTGACACCGAGTGGGATCCGGTTTGCGTCGAGATGGCCGGCCTGTTCTGCTTCGCCGAGTGCGCCTAGCACCGGCACTGGCCCTCGCCCTCGTGTTGATGCTGCTGGCGTGGCCCGCGAAGGCCACGCCAGCGCCACAGCCCGAGCGCGCGCTGCAGCACGCGCGCGTGCTGGTCGACGACATCGGGCCTCGGCCTGCTGGTAGCGAGCCGGCGCGACGGGCCGCCCAGTACGTGGCCGACGCGTTCACCCGCATCGGCCTCGTGGTCGAGCGGATCCCGATCGGCAAACAGGATGTACCGGAGGTCCGCGTCATGGACGACGTGGTGATGGAGGCGCGGACGATCGAGCTCGACGACGAGACGATCGTCGTGCGGATCCCCGCCACCACCGACGCACGATTGCCCGCGATCGTCGTGATGGCCCACGTCGACACGGTCGAAGGCACGCCGGGCGCCGTCGACAACGCTGCCGCCGTCGGCGTGTTGATCGAGCTCGGTCGCAGCCTGCACGAGACCTCGTCCCGGCCGCACGATGTCGTGCTCGCCGCTACCGCCTGCGAGGAGCACGGCCTCGTCGGCGCGCGCTCGCTGGTGGCGAGGCTCGTGCCGGACAATGTCGCCGTCGCGATCTCGCTGGATCTGATCGGTGGCACCGGAGCACTGACCCTCAACGGACTATCGAGCAACCTCGGCGATGTCTGGCTCGATCGCATCGCGCGGGCAGCGACGACGGCCGAGGTCGGGATCGAGGCTCCGCTGACGCATCAGGTCGTTAGTCGGCTGCTGCCGCAGATCGAGCGCAGCGATCACGGGCCGTTCACCGCGCTCGGGATCCCGGCGTTCCACCTGTACAACCGCGGGCCGCGGCGGATCGACCTGCACTACCACCGCCCCGGCGACACGTTCGAGCGGATCGACGCGCGATCGATGCAGGCGACGCTCGCGATGTTGCGCGCGTTCGTCCTCGACGAGGCTGCGCTGCCGACGGGGCCGGGCGAGCCCGCGACGTGGTTGCCACTCGGCAACACGACGGTCGTCCGCGATGGCGTGCTGTTCGTGATCGAGCTACTCGTGCTCGCGTGGTGCGTGCTCGGGGTGCATCGCGCGGCGCGAACCGGCGGCGTGCCGCTGCGCGAGCGGCTGACCAGCGGCGCCCTCGTGTGGTGCATCGCGATCACGGCATGGACGATCGCCATCGGCGTCGAGACGCTCGTACTCGCGATGGGCGCGCATCCGCAGCCGTGGATCCACGCGCCCGGCCCGTGGACGGTCGCGACCCTCGTGCTCGTCGGCGCTCTGCTCGCGGCGGCGGCTCCATGGCTGCGCGGTGCCTCGCATCTGTCCGCGAGTGCCGGCGCATCGGCGATCACGATCGCAGCGCTGCCAGGCGTGCTGCTGCTGTGGTTCGACATCGTCGCGCTCGCGTGGGTGCCCCTCGCCCAGGCGGGCATGCTCGCGGCGATCGGCTGGATGTCACGTCCCCGCACACGCGCGCTGTTGCTCGGCGCCGCGATGCTCCCCGCGTGGGCGTGCGTCGATCCGGATCTGCTGCGCGAGGCCGCGTTCCACCACTTTTTGCCGAGCGCCCCGCTCGTCGTGATCCTGGTGGTTCCGTTTCTCGCGACGAGCGTCGTCGCGACCCGCATGCTCGCCGCAGTACGGCCCAGTGCGCGCATGCGGGTGATCATCGTGGCGACGGCAGTCGGCGGCTGGATCGCGATCGCGTTCGCGTCAGGTGCGACCGGACGGCAGTGCTCGGCGCAGCGCTACGCGGACGATGGCCTCGCCTGCGAGCTCGACCCGCGCGAGTGAGCGACAGCACTTCGACGAGGCCGCAACATCGCCGCTCCCGACGTCCTCAGCGAGATCGCGACGCACCACGGCTTCACGGCGCAAGACGCCCGCGCGATCGTCACCGACGCCGCAGAGCTGGCACACACGCGCAGCGAAACCGAGCAAGCAGCGGCATCGGGCATCAAGGCCGTGCCGCTGTTCGTGATCGGTGGCGAGCGACTCGCTGGTGCACAGCCCGACGCCGTGCTGCGCGCCGCGATCGAAACAGCCCTGCGCGCGTGAGTCATGCGGCGCTTTTGTGCGTCGCTTCGGTCACCGAGCCGTGAATTTCACCGAAAGCGTGCGTTGCCGCGGTGGACACGCGAGCCCGTGGCGTCCAGGCTCGCGCCCGCCGTGTCGACCACCGAGACCATCATCAGCGAAGAGCCGTTCGCGAACGCGTCTACGATCCCCCTCGCGCTTCGCCGCGCGATGGCGGCGCGCGGCTTCGCTTCGCTGACGTCCGTGCAAGAGGCCGTGCTCGCGCCCGAGGCCCAGGGCCGCAACCTGCGGATCTCGTCGCAGACCGGATCGGGCAAGACCGTCGCGCTGGGCTTCGTGCTCGCCGCCGATCTGCTCGACCCCACCACGTCCACCGGCACGCGCGCGCTCGTCATCACGCCGACGCGCGAGCTCGCGGTCCAGGTGCAGGGCGAGCTCAAGTGGCTGCTCGCGGGCCTGAGCCACGTCCGCGTCGAAGCCGTGACCGGCGGCTCCGACATGATGCGCGAGCGCCACGCGCTGCGCCGTGCGCCGACGATCGTCGTCGCGACGCCGGGGCGCTTGCTCGATCACGTGCGCCGCGCGTCGATCGACTGCACCAACATCCGTCACCTCGTGCTCGACGAGGCCGACCGCATGCTCGACATGGGCTTCCGCGAGGACCTCGAGGCGATCGTCGACGCGCTACCGGCCGATCGACACTCGCACCTCGTGTCCGCGACATTTTCCCCCCAGGTGCGTCGCCTCGCCGACAAGGTGCAGCAAGACGCGGTGCATCTGCAGGGCACCGAGCTCGGCGCCGCGAACGACGACATCGAGCACGCCGCCTCGCTCGTCGAGCGCGGCGACACGTATGCGGCGATCGTCA